>Ga0272442_10011997_pt1 | contig 10515 bp, 7 predicted proteins | sample SSMForm2O_FD_200262 | JGI IMG/M metagenome (GOLD analysis project Ga0272442, IMG submission 200262) | Marine sediment archaeal communities from Little Sippewissett salt marsh, Falmouth, MA, United States - SSM-Form-2O | ecosystem: Environmental > Aquatic > Marine > Wetlands > Sediment ... | reverse complement strand
CTACGCCATGATACGAATCGGCTCCTTCAAGTACGTCTACCACACCCCGCCCGGTGACAGCCACCCCGCCGAACGCGAGCTGTACAACCTCGCCCAGGACCCCGGCGAACTGCACAACCTGGCGGCCCAGCCCGCCCAGCAGCAGCGGGTCCAATCCATGCACGCCGCCCTGCTCGAGGAATTGGGCGAAGACCCCGATCGAACCGAGCAACGCTGCCGCGCGGACTACGCACGCGGCTACGGACGCTCCAAGAAGAAGAAACGCCCCACGAAACCCGCGTGAGATGCCTTTTGAGCCGGTGGGCTACCGAAAAGCCGCCGCGTTCAGACAATCTTCAGGCAGCGTGCCGCACAACATAGCCGCCATATTCGCGCCGGCCCGACGCTGGAGTTCCTCACTCGCCGCCGTCGTGTACCACCCGTAGTGGCCCGTAGCCGTCACCCGCGGATGCGCAATCAACGCGTCCCGGTTGCTCAGCGGCGGCTCGTCGCAAAACACATCCAAACCCGCCGCCACCAGATGCCCCCGATCAAGCGCGGCCAACAACGCCTCCTCATCCGCGATGGGCCCGCGCGCCGTATTCACAAAAACAGACGATGGCCGCATCTTCGCAAAGGCAGTTGCATCGAAGATCCCCTGCGTCTCGGGGGTGAGGGTGCAATGCACGCTCACCACCTCACTCGCCCCCAGGAGGACATCCAAATCGCACCGCGACGCCCCCAGTGCCGAAAACCGTTCCTCCGGAATGTACGGATCGCACGCCAACACCCGGCCAAAGAGCGCACGCGCTTTCGCGCACAAGGTGCCGCCAATCCGCCCCAGACCCACAATGCCCAGCGTCATATCCTTCAGCTCCCCCAGGGATTCCCACGGCGGCGCGCCATAGTCCGTACGCAGTTGCTGCATCCCTTGCCGCAATCCCCTCACACTCGCCATGATGAGCGCCAACGCGTGATCCGACACCGAGTGGTTGGCGTAGCCCTGCACATTGCAGACTTTCACCCCGCGCGCGCTGGCCGCCGCCAAATCCACATTGTCATAGCCCACACCATAACGCACCACCGCCTCCAGCCCCGGAAGCCCCTCCAGAAATGCCTCGTCCACCAGCGTCCACCGCACAAAGATACCCGCCGCCCCGCGCCCAAACGCAAGCTTGCCCGCGCGGTCATGACGGCCCCCTTCGAAGAGTTCCAGAAACGCGTCCGCCTGTCGCAGTGCCTCACGCTCCGCAGCGTAGGAATCGTAGCCCGTATCCAATACGGCCACCCGCTTCCCCAAAGCATCGTGGGCCGTGCCCGCCGGCCTGCTCGAATCCGCCGCTACACCCATTATCCGCGCAGCCGCGCCACCAGCGCGGTCACCGCCTGGCAGCGTCCGCGCACCGCCTCCCAGTTCCCCTGCGCCAGGTCCTGTTTTGTCGCGATCCACGTGCCGCCCACCGCCGACACCGTAGCCAGGGACAGATAGCTCTCGAGGTTAGCCTGGTTGACCCCGCCCGTCGGCACGAAGCGTACCCCACGATGGGCATAGGGACCGGACAGCGCTTTGACGATGACCGCCCCCCCCAAGGCTTCCGCCGGGAAAAACTTCAGCAAGGTGCAGCCCAGGCACAAGGCTTGCTCGATATCGCTGGGTGTGGCGACGCCCGGCGTGAAGGGCAAGCCGGCCTCTTGCGCGCACCGCACCACCTCCGGATTGAGCCCGGGGGCCACACCGAACTGGGCCCCACAGGCCTTGGCCGCTTTCACGTTTTCCTGCGTCAGCAAGGTGCCCGCGCCAACCAGTAGACCAGGCCGCGCTTCCGTCAACGTCCGAATGACCTCGGCCGCCGCCGCCGTACGAAAAGTGATTTCCGCAATAGGCAGTCCGCCCTCGATCAGCGCGTCGGCCAGTGGCAGGGCCGCCTCCGCAGATTCGATAGCGATGACCGGGACAACACCGTATTGCGAAATGGCCTCGAAAACCGATTGGGACATGTATTCTTTCCTTCCTTGCGCTTACGGCAGAGTTTCCATCATTGCGGATACCCGGCACTGCCAGCATCCCGCAGGCACGCGTCCATCCGCACCTGCTGCGCGGGCATTATAGGCTTCGCCGCAGGCCACCTCAACGCGCCCTGCGGAGTAAGTGGGCCACCAGAAACGCCAGTTCGAGCGCCTGTGCGCCGTTCAGCCGCGGATCGCACGCCGTCTCATAGCATTCATCGAGATTCGCCTCACCCACACCGCTCGACCCGCCAATACACTCGGTCACGGCCTCGCCCGTCAACTCGAAATGCACCCCACCCAGCACCGTGCCGAGCCGCGCATGGATGGCGAAGGTCTGCTCGAGTTCCGTGAACACCGCGTCCAGCCGCCGGGTCTTCCGCCCGTCCTTCGCCGTCTCCGTGTTGCCGTGCATCGGATCGCAACTCCACAACACCGGGTGACCGCTGCCAAGCACCGCTTCGATCAGGCGCGGCAAATGAGGGGCCGTGTGTGCAGCACCAAAACGCGTGATAAGCGTCACCCGCCCCGGCTCGTGATCCGGATCCAGCAGCGACAAAACCCGGACAAGTTCTGCTTCCCGGGTTTCCGGCCCCACCTTGACGCCCAGCGGATTGCGGATCCCGCGCAAGTACTCGACATGCGCCCCGTCGGCCGCGCTCGTGCGGTAGCCCGCCCACAGGAAATGTGCACCCAGATTGTACGCCTCCCCCGCGTCGTTCGCTCGCGTTAACGCCTCTTCATACGGCAGCAGCAAGGCTTCGTGCGACGTGTAAAACTCCACGCGCCGCAGGACTTCCGACGTGTTCAACGCACCCACGGTCTCCATGAACGCGATCGCATCCACGATGGCATCCACCGCCTGCCGGTATGCCGGGCCATGCGGACTGCTCTTGATGAAACTCAAATCCCACTGTTCCGGATGGTGCAGATCCGCAAAGCCCCCTTCAATCAGCGCCCGCACAAAGTTCAAACTCGCCGCCGCATGATGGTACCCCTGAATCATCCGCTGCGGATCCGGCCGCCGCGCCCCCGCTTCGAATGCGTTCCCGTTGATCAAGTCGCCCCGGTACACCGGCAACCGCGCCCCATCCACCTCCTCGAATGCCGCGCTGCGCGGCTTCGCATACTGACCCGCCATCCGCCCAATCCGGATCACCGGCTTCCGCGTCGCATACGTCAGCACCAGGCTCATCTGCAGCAGTACCTGCAACTTCGACGTCAACGACGGCCCCGTGCAATCCGAGAAACGCTCTGCGCAATCCCCCCCGTGCAACACAAAGCGTTTCCCCTTCACCGCCTCCGCCAAATCCTCCCGCAGCCGCTCCACCTCCCCTTCCGCCACCAGCGGCGGCTTCGCCCGCAAGACCTGCGCACACCGCTCCAGTTCCGCCACATCCGCATAGTCCGGCTGCTGCAACGCCTCTCGCTGCCGCCAACTTCCAAGATTCCAAGGACACTGCTTCACCGTCATTCGTGACCTCCATATCGTTCCCAAGCCGCGGCCAAAACGCCTATCGCCGCGATTCCAAAGACGATAGGCCGCAGACCCCCCTGCAATCAAGCCCCGCTCGCAAAAAGTGCCCGATCCGGAATCCCCTCGCGGCCGCCGCCTTCAGCCCAGCCTACCCCCGATTTTGTCCTGCCCCAGCTTCTGCGCGGGCTCCATTGCTGTTCATTCGCGGTTCCCAACTTCTGGTCAAGAAGGTGTAGCCATGGAACCGCGCAGGAGAGAACCCCTACACCCGCCGGTAGAAATGCCGGGCAAGCGCTTGAAACCCGTACTTCTGCGGTATCAACTCGACGATCACGATCGAAGGGGTGCTTACATACAGAAAGCCCCCGGGCTGTACCGCCCGCGTCATGCGGTCCAAAAACGCGATCTGGTCCGCCTCCGCATAGTACTGCAGCACGTGGTCGCAAATGACCACTTCGAAGCGGTGCCCCCGGCTGCCCACCGTGATGTCCCGCTCCTTGAACAGCACCACCGCCCGCAATGTCGGCCCCAGCCGCACCCCGTATCGCCCAGACCTGCCCACCGCTCATCGCCTCCCGGCTGGCCGGCGCTTCCCGGCATACACCAAACCCACCAAGCTACCCGCGAGGAACAGCAGATCGCCATAGCCATTCCCGGAAGACCCCGCAACGGAAGCACCCGCCTCGTCTCGAAGCGCCTCTGTGCGCCGTAATTGCACCGTGCCGCCATGCAAGGCTTCGAAACCCACATAAGACACCTCATCCACCTCGGCTATCAACAGCGCTTGCCCGCCAAGCCAGCCTTCCACCTGGCCGCCGGCATACCAAGCCCGCTCGAATTCTGCGCCCCCATGGCAGTAGTACGGCTCAAGCCCCTCGGCCGCTTCACCCTCTGGCACCGCAAGCCACACCCAACACGGCTCCGGAAAGACTTCGCCCAATCCGACCGAATACACAGGGCCCACGGACCCCTCCAATGCGGGCACCGCGCCACCCGCATACGGGGTCACACATACCGCACCGTCCAGCGTCCGCGAAGACGCGGGTATCAGCCCCGCGGCCTCCGCTTCCAGACGCGCCGCATATGCCGCCTCCGATTCCACCGCGAAGACCGCTTGGGCGGGCCCCGCCGATACCGCCCCGGCGCTCACGGTGATAACCTCGCCCAGCGGCCACGGCGTCACCGGCTGGCACACCACCCAAAGATCCCGAAGATCCGCCTCCTGCACAGGCCACCACGTGATCGACGCGTTCCCCGCCCCGCCCGGCTCGATCCGCGCCCATACACGCTCGCCATCGATCGGCGCCGTACTGCGCAGACGCAGCGCCAGCACCGAGTCCGCCCGCGCGCGCCGTAAGCCGTCCGCAGTGAACTCCGCCGGAAGCGCCTTCTCGTGCACCGTGCCCGGGCCAACGGCCTTCGCACTCCCCCGATAGCCCTCGCCCGGCCCGGTCAGCGCACTCTCCCCGCAGTTGTTCACCGCGCTCACCCAGTAGAAATAAGAGTAGTACGTCGTAAGTGTCTCGTCCTCCGCCCGGCAGCCCTTTCCAGCAATCGTTTGCACTGTCGCGGCTTGGGCCGTCAGATCGTCATGCGTGGTCCCTGATACGCGCGTGAGTAAGGCCGCCGATGCGGGATCCTCGGATTCTGCCCGGTACACGTTGTACTCTCGCGCATGCGCCGCACTATTCCAGCGCAGCGCCACCTTCTCCGAGAAGGTCCCTTGCGAAACATCGATGCTGAGCGGCGCATCGGGTATCACGCAGGCACGCTGGACGATTTGCGCCTCCTGCGGGCTGTTCGCCGCCAACTCCGCCGTTACCCGGACCACACCCGTCCGCTCCGACGTCTCCGTGTTTTCTTCGAAGTACACCTGGATACGGCCGGACGACACCCCGCTCGCACCGGCGTTGATAGACAAAAAGCCGCCCGGCACCACGGCCGCCGACCATGGCACCTCGCCCTCGCCACTGATGAGCACATCGAAAGTCTTCGTACCCATCTCGTAACCCACATCGTACTGGGCAGGGGTCACCGAGAGCATGTGAACCACGTTGCCCGCCTGCCGCACCGCCACATCCACGGCGCTGTTTGCCGCAGCCGGCCCCGTCACACGCAGGATACCCGTGCGAGATTCTTCCTCAATGTTCTCCTCATAGGACACCTCGATTGCCTGCGTCTGGGTCCCGGTTACCGTCCCGCTCGTACCCGACGTGATGCGCAGGAAATCACCCGACAGGACCGACGCTTCCCACGCCAGCGCTCCGGTACCGGCGTTCGATACGATGAAAGAGCCCGTGCCGGATTCCTTGGGCACAGCGAGGATCTCCGGGGCCACGGCGAGGATGGGTTCTGGCGGCCGGGCGGCTTGCACCAGTGTCACCTCTGCCGGACTGTTCTGGGCGTCCGGAGCGGTCACGCGGATCACGGCAGTGCGCACACGGTCGCTCTCGTTCTCCGTGTACTGGACGGTGATCGAGCCACTATCAAGGCCACTCGTTCCGGTACTCAGGCTCAAAAAAGTCCCCGACACCACCGAAGAGGTCCAAGACAGCGTGCCCGTGCCCGCATTGCTTACCGCGAAGGTCGTCGTCCCGGCCGTGTACGCGACCTCGCGTGATAGCGGCGTCACCGACAGAACGGGAATCTCAGCCGGGGCCTGCGTGACGGTCACCACCACAGGGCTGTCCGGTGCGTCTGGCGCCTCCACCCGAATTGTCCCCACCCGCGCGGCCATATCCAAATTCTCGGCGTAGGCCACCTCGATCAGGCCACCATCCGTCCCGTGGCTGCCCGAGCTAATGTTCAGGAAGTCCCCCGACGCCACCGTGGCCGTCCACCCCATGATGCCGGTACCGGTGTTGGACACCGCAAATGACGTGGCCCCCGCCCCCGGCCCAACCGCCCGGTCTCCGGGCAACACCGACAGGGACGGCACCAGCGCCGCCTCCTGCGACACGCTCACCTGGATAGGGCTATTGGGCGCATCCGGCGCTGTAATCTGGACCGTGCCCGTGCGCGGCGTGGCCATGGGGTTCTGCTCGTAAACAACCTGGATGCTCCCCGAGTCCGTACCTGCCGCGCCATCGCTTATCGTGAGGAAGTCCCCCGACAGCACCGAAGCCGTCCAATTCAAGACGCCTCCCCCCGTGTTTTCGACCGCAAACGAAGTCGTGCCCGCCGCCGCCCCCACGTCCCGGGTGCCGGGTGTCACGGACAAGATCGGTATCTCCGAAGGCCCTTGGGTCAAAGTCACCTGCACCGGGCTGTTGCCCGCTTCCGGCGCAGCGATACGAACGCTTCCCGTGCGCGGCACGGGGTCCGGGTTGCCCGTGTAGCTCACACGGATGCTCCCCGAGTTGGTGCCGAATACCCCCGCCGCAACGGTCAGGAACGCCCCCGAACTCACCTGCGCCGACCACGTAAAGGTCCCCGTACCGATATTGGCTACATCGATCTCAGCCGTGCCCGCCGCATAGGGAATTTGTTGAACCGTCGGGGTCACCGAAAGAATCGGGATCTCGACGGCGGCTTGGGTAAACGTTACGACGGCCGGACTGCCCGAGGCCTGCGGCGCTTGAACCCACAGCCGGCCCGTACGGTCGCTGCCGGTCAGATTCTCCTGGTAAGTAACCTGGATCGTTCCATCGCCAGTCCCACTGGCGCCCGACACGACCGCCAGAAACGTTCCGGAGGTGATCGAGGCCGTCCAGGGCATCACGCCCGTCCCCATATTCCGCACGTCGACCGTCGTGACACCCGGTGACGCCTCCAACTTCCCGGCGGTGGGCGACACCACGAGGATCGGGCTATCGACCGGAAGTTCCACAAACACCGCCGTGACGGTCTTGTTCGTAGTCATCAGCACTTCGACAGGGTTCGACAGCCCCGAGGCGCCATCCTCCCAGTGGTCAAAGCGCCAACCGGCTGAGGGAGTCGCCGCCACCGCCACCGTGCTTCCCAGCAGATACAGATGGCTGCCTGCCGGCGGTTCGACCGCACCTTGACCGGCCACGGCCGTCGTCAGCGTCACCGTCTCGAAGCCACCCACGTATTCATAAGCCCCCAGGTCCACCCCTTGGCCCACAGGACGCGCCGTACCGGCCATATCCTCGGCTGGCGCATCCGCTGCCGTACCGGCATCGATACAGGGTGATGCAGGCGCAAGCCGAAAATCCTCCCCCCCCGCGTCGATGAACATCGGATCGCGCGCCGTGTTGCCGTTTCCCGAGCCGGTCCAAGCCGCAATACAGCAATACGAGGGAAGCGCCCCGAGTGCGGCCGTCTGGGGTGACTCTGGCGCCGTATTCCCCCATACAATACAGTTGACCAGCCCGTCCGCTCCGAAAATCCCGCCGCCGAGGCTCTCCCCTACATTCGTGGCCGCATTGCCAAAGATCGTGTTGTTCACCAGCCGGCCGAAACACCAGTAGGCTCCCCCCCCGTACGCCGCCGTGTTCGCGAAGACCAGATTGTTCTCGACGTCCCCGTCGCAGCCCGCCAACCCGCCGCCCCCGCCACTGCCGAGAGCACGGTTGTTCGCGATCACATTCTTCTCGATGAGCCCGTCGCAGTTGTACAGGCCCCCCCCGTGCGAGCTCGAAGTATTCGAAACGATGCGGTTGTGCCGGATGGTCGCCTGCGTGCCCATGCCGCGAATCCCGCCACCTTCGAGGCCGTCCGGCGTGGCACCGTTACGGATCGTGAACCCCGCCAGCACACAGGCCGCCGTTTCGGTGCCCGAAAAACGTACGACCGGCCCCCCGGCTCGGCCGTCGATGATGGTGCTTTCGGCTACCGCCGCTACGCTCGGTTCTGTCGAGCGCAGGACAAGGTTCTTCCCCTGGAAGTTGATCCGTTCCCGGTATTCCCCCGGTGCGACCACAATCTCATAACCATTGGCCGCATTCGCAATCGCGTCGCGGATCGACTCGAAGTCGTAGGTGCCGCCCGGACCAACGTGGAGAAGATTCGCATATTCGTAAACGGCTACCGCTTCCCGCTCCTCGTCCATGCCGAAAGAAAGCGTTGGAAGTCCCTCGGGCTGCTCCGTTCCGTCCAGGCGCCAGCGCACAAAATCATACGACGCGCCACTGCTATTCGCCGTAAGCGGGGCGGTCAGCGTCACCGGAAGGTCGGCAGGCAATTCCACGCTGTAGGGCGTGCTTCCCCCATAATCGCCTTCCACCGGCACCCCGCTTATCGGCTCAGAATCCACCTCCAACAGGAACGGGTCCAATTGCGCACCCGCGTAACCCGTACGACTTGCAAGCACCGTGACCTCCGGCTCCCGAGAGGAAACCGGTTCCTTCGCACCGCGGCCATCCTGAAAAGACGGGCTGTAGCAATCGCCGGCCCCTCCAACGCAGATGCGCAGCGGCTTGCCCTCGGCCGCGCCCAGATCTTCCCCCCGGGCCATGGCAGGCATCCCCCCCATCGCTCTCGCCGCGACACCGGCGAGAAACAGGACGAGTGCACACCACACGGGTGACCGCCAACCTCTTTCACGCATCAAGGCCACACCTCTCGTTCAACGAATCGTGTTCGGCCCTTCGCCCGGAAAGGCCCCAGCGTCAGAATGCATTCTCGTGGCTGAACTCGCTGACCGCGCGCCGCGGCGGCGCCTTTGTCTCGCCCCCCGGATAGCCCAACGGCATCAAGGTGACCAGTTCGTAACCCGCCGGCACCTTCAGAATCTCCTTGGCGCTGTCGTGATCGAACAAACCCAAAACCACAGAACCCAAACCCAGCGCATGCGCTGCCAGCGCAATGTTCTGCGTCAGTACACCCAGGTCAAACAGAAGCCAATCCCCGAATTTCGTCGGCGCAGCGCCCCGGTAGTACCCAGAGCGCTCGCGTTGGCCGCACAACGCCAACAACACCGGCGCTCCCTCGATACAACGTATCGACGGATTGCCTTTCGGAATCGCCTGCATCAGGCCGGCCTTCACGGACGGATCCCGGACCACAATGACCTCCCAACACTGCGTGTTGGCCCACGACTGCGCCCAACGCCCCGCCTCCAAGACCTGCTGCAGCAATTCCTCCGGCACGGCCTTGTCCGCGTACTGGCGAACGCTCCGCCTTCCCGTAATAATCTCCATGAAATCCGTCATACCTAGTCCTCCCCATCTGCTTATTTACGTGGCTTCGAAAAGCTTTTGCGCATTCTCGCCCAGGATGCGCCGATTCACGAGGTCGCCTTCGTCGAGGATCTCCACCTTCAGGAATGCGGGCGACGGCGTCTTGAAGGGGAATCCGGTGCCGAGCAGGGCCCGGTCCGTCCCCAAGGTCCGCACCAGCGTGCCCACCGAATTGCCGAAGACGCTGGTCATCCGCGATATCTCGAAGTAGACGGGCAGTGCGCGGAGCCGCTTCCACAGCCCGTCCGAGGGCGCCATCCCCGCTACCGTCTCGCTGACCAGGAACCTCGTCTTCGGGTGTGCCTCGGCCGCGGCCACCACGGCGCCGAGCCCGAGGTCCGTGGCGGTGTCCATCCAATGGCGCTGCCGCGCGTCCACCACCCGCAGGGGAATCGAGACCGGCAGCCCGGCCTCGGCCGCCGCATCGAGGACCGCTGCCCCTTCGGGGCCGTCCAGCGCGTAGTGGTGGTAATAGGGATAGAGCCGCATGCCCTTGAATCCCCAATCCACGCAGGTCCTCAGGTCGCGCTGCCAACCGGCATAGGCCGGATTGATGGTCGCATAGCACCAAAAGCGGTTGCGATGCGAACGGGTCTCCTCGCGGATTTTCTCGTTGCCGGCATGGGCATCGCGGTACAGGATGGCATCCGCGGAGGCGACGCAGGCCCGGTCGATACCGAAATGGTCCATCATGGCCAGCAGGGCCGGCACGTCGTTATGCCGCAGACGCCGTGAGGCCCAGTTCCCGAGGAAGGCGTTGCAGTCGATAATCATAGCGCCCTCCGTTCGAGAATGGCTTGGAAATTCCCGCCCATCAGTTTGGCGAAATCCTTGTCCGAGAGGTCCGCGTCCAGGGCTTTGCCCACGCTGCCCTCGTAGGTCATGTCGGTCGCGAAGAGAATCCGCCCG
>Ga0272442_10011996_pt1 | contig 10515 bp, 4 predicted proteins | sample SSMForm2O_FD_200262 | JGI IMG/M metagenome (GOLD analysis project Ga0272442, IMG submission 200262) | Marine sediment archaeal communities from Little Sippewissett salt marsh, Falmouth, MA, United States - SSM-Form-2O | ecosystem: Environmental > Aquatic > Marine > Wetlands > Sediment ... | reverse complement strand
CCAGCCGGCGAGGCCGACGCCGCCCGCGACCGCCTGGTTGAGGCCGGCCCACTGCTCGCTGGTGATCTCGCCCATCGTCCACACCGGCACGATGACGCTCAGCGACTTCATCTTCTCCTCGTCGAGGTACGCGTCGAGCGTGTCGCGGACATCGACCTCAAACCCCTGCTCCTCGAGGAACGGGGCGAAGATGTCAACGCACTGCTTCGGCTCGTGCCCGTCCCAGCCGCCCCACACCATCAACGCAGACTTCATGTTCGCTTCTCCAATATCCGGACCCTACGCCGGTTGGGCGACTACTCTCGCACATTTGCCGCCGCGGCGCAAGGCGCAGAAAGCAAATCTGCCACAGAGGTCACAGAGGATAAAGAGAACAAACAGACAAGAAGGCCCTCTCCGTTTTCCGTAACCTCTGTGTTCTCCCGCCTCCGCGGGGCTGTGGCGGCCAAGCTGTGTCCTCTGTGACCTCTGTGGCTCTGTGGCTCTGTGGCTCATGATCTGCGCCCGGCACAGATTCCGGTGTTTCCATCATCTGCGCAATCTGCGTAATCTGCGGATCCAGATCTGCACCCAGCACAGATTTCACACCCCCCGCCCGGCACAGATTTTGCCTCCTTCGTCTCTGTGCTCTCTGTGATCTCTGTGGCAGACTCGCCTTCTGCACCCGGCACAGATTTCAGGTGTTCCCATCCGTGGCCATCCGTGTCTATCCGTGGCCAAATCTGCGCCCGGCACAGATTTCGGCGCCTCCACCATCTGCGCAATCTGCGCAATCTGCGTCTTTCCTGCTCATCGGTGCCCATCCGTGTCTATCCGTGGCCAAATCCGCGCCTCCTTCGGCCCCGCTCCTGGCAGGCGGCGCAGATTTCGCCCATCGCGACGAGGCCGATTCGGCTGCGCGGGGAACGAGGACTCCCTTCACATATATAGACGCATGTCGCGGCCATTTGGTTCCCTCTGCGGGCGGATTTTTCTGGTTTTTCGGTGTTTTTTTTCAGGCTGTAGCACCGATACAGAAATGACTCTACAGCCACCCGTTTTGTCGGAACAAAATGGGATAGCAGTGCCGGATTTCCGGGCCGCGTCGGCGCGAAAAACGGGACTGGCACCAGCGGAGCGAGCAAAGCGAGCGGAGACGTTGCCTGTCCCCGCTTTTCGCCGGGAGCCTCCTGTAACGATGCTACACTGTCTTTTTTTTCGGTACGATGCCCGCTCACCGAGCGGGCCTACAGCGGGGCGCCGACCCCCGCAGCTCTGTAGGCCCGGCCGGTGGCCGGGCAGAATGACCGGCCGCGCACCGTCGCTCTCAACCCGGCCGAGAGCGCCGGTGCGGCCCCTCGGTACGCCGCGTTCTCCGAACGCGGCCGGAGCCGGGACGGGTTGCCTGCCGCCTGAGTCCCACGGGGCGTTTCAACGCAGTACTTGGATATTAGGCAGGGCCTTTCTCAGGTCCTTCACCCCTGCGGCCGTGACCTTGGTCCGCCGGATGTCCAGTAGCCGCAGGTTCTTCAGCCCCTTCAGGTGGGCGAGCCCCGCGTCCGTGGTGTTGGTTCCCCGGAGGTCCAGTGCCCGCAGATTTCTGAGTGTCTTCAGTTGGGCCAGCCCCGCGTCCGTGAGGCCGTCCTTCTCCAGGTGAAGGACGCTCAATCCGCGCAGGTCGCCCGCCTTTGCGCGGCGGAAGTCTTGCTGCCACGCCTCCGCCGTCTATAGTCTGACACCTTTTGCCACGCCGTCTTTTCACTTGGCGGAAGCATTGCGGTCACGGGTCATCCGGCTTCGCCCCTCGGGCTACGCCGGACAAGCTGATGACGGGTCACTTCACACCAACCGTCTCCTCCGCGGCCCAGGTCTTGTCGACGCGGACGACGCGGTGGTTGAGGGTGTCGGCGACATAGATGTACTTGTCGCTGGCGCCGGTGCAGGTCGGCCAGCCGAACGGGATCTCCGGCTTCGGCTCGTCGCTTTCGGGGCCCTGGGCGTCGAAGTTGCCGTAGTGGCCGAACCGCACGATCTCGTTGCCCGCGTTGTCGCGGACGCTCACCGAGAAGGTGACCGCGTTGGGGATGAAGAGCCGGCCGTAGCGGTCGACGTCGAACCGCGGCTTGGTGCAGGCGCAGGAGCCGGCCGCCGCCCAGCGGCTGATCGGCCCGCAGTCCGGATAGACCTGCTTCACGCCGTGGAACCCGAGCACGGCGGTCTTGGCCTTGACCCGCTGGCCGCCCTCCGGCCCGAACTTGAGGATGCTGCCCACGGCCATCCGGTAGCCGGTGTCCTTCGCAAAGGCGGACGGTCGCTTGAACTTCGTGGGCAGGCCCTGCTGCACGACGTAGATGTCGCCCTGGAGGTCGACGCGGACCGAGCCGCCGTAGCCGGAGACCCCCTTGATGATGATGCCCGCCGAGTTGCCGTCGGCGGTGAACTTGAGGAGCTTGCACTGGTTACTGCCGTCGGTGGCGTAGACGTTGCCGCGCGCATCGACGTCCATTCCGCAGACGGCGCTGCCGCGGCCGGCGCGGCCGGAGAGCTTACCGAACGTGTGTTTCCCGGTCGCCTTGAGCGGCGCCGGCTTGAGGTCGCGGGTGTAGCGTGCGACCGGGCCGCTGTAGCGGCCGCTGGTGCCCCAGGTGTAGATCATCCCGTTCGGGCCGATGGCGAGGTCGACCGCCTTGATCTTGAGCCGCCCGCCCTCGCCGGTCACCCCGTTGTAGCGGTAGACGCCCGCCTGGGTGACGTAGACGAGGTCCGCATCGGGGTCGACGTCCATGTATCCGGCGAACCGGATGGCGTTCCGGTCGCGGTTGATGATGTCGCTCCGCGTGATGACGAACTTGCTGCCCCGGTCCTCGACGCGCATCAGCCGGCCGTCGCCGCCGAGCCAGAACACGGGCACGTCGCCGGTGTCGTCGAGCGCGTAGGCGCCGCCCATCCCGCGCCCTTTGAACGGGAGCCGGGCGACGACTTTCGCCTCGGCGCCGCGGCCGGTGATCTTCAGCAGCGTGGCCGGCGGCTTGAACCCGCGCGAGATCTTCTTCGACAGCACGTACAGGTCGCCCGTCTTCGCGTGGACCATTACCTTGTCCGGCCAGAGGACCCTGGTCGCGCTGAGCTTCTTCCCGGCGGGGCTGATTTCGACGACCTCCATGTTGACGAGGTCGCCGACCAGGACGTTGCCCTTGGCGTCGGTCGCGATGCCGGCCGCGGCGGTCTTCATGTCCCAGGCGCTCGGCATCCAATATTTTTTCTGTTCCCAGTCGGGGAGTTGGAGGTCGAAGAACGGGACGGGGTCGCTGCCGGGCTTGGTGAGGTCGTGCTTGTAGACGCGGCCCTGCGGCCAGCGGGGGTCGATGTCGCCCGGCTTCTTGCCGTCGTAGGCGGAGCCCGCGACGTTCGAGTAGTAGGCGGTCTTGTGGTCCGGGGAGAAGGCGACCTCGGTGTTGAGCCAGGGCGGGCATTTGAGCTTTGCCTTCGCCGACCACATGCGGACCGTCTTCAGCGCGTTCGAGCCGTCGACCTTGAAGAAGTTGAGCCGTTTGCGCATCGAGTCGATGAAGACGACGGAGCCGTCGATCAGCCGGCTATGGACCTGGTCGCCGAAGACGTAGAACGTCGGGTACAGGCTGGTGACGAGCGCGGGCGTGAAGTGTCCGTCGGCGTCCTTGAGCAGGCGGAAGCCGCCGGCCTTGGCGGGGTCGGTCGACGGCGGATAGGGGAGCAGCGTCTTGAGGTACGTGCCGTCCTTGTCGAAGTGGCGGAGATGCCACGGCCAGAGCCCGGTGTTGCCGTGGCTGCGGATGTCCGACATCATCTTGACGTACAGGCCGCCCTCGCCGTCGAGGACCACGCCGTTCACCCCGGTCCGGTAAGGCATGCGGGTGACGTTGCCGGCGTACGGGCTGCCGCCGATGAGGCGGCCGAACTTCACGCTCATCCCGGCGCGGACGCGGACCTTGAAAGGGGCGCCGGTGACGGGATCGCCCAGATCGCCTGTGCCGTCCCATTCGAGCGACTGCGCGAGCCCGGGCTTGAGGGGCGCCGGCGGCGCGGTCTTCCCACCCAGGACCCCGGCCGCCAGGTGCCGGACCACCTTGCCCTTCGCATCCAGCACCGCGACCTCGACGTCGGCCGCTCTCTCGAGCGTGAACGCGATGGTCACCTTGCCGTCGGCCCGCCTCGCCGTCGGCGCGGCCTTGAACTCGACCTCGGCCGCCAGGGCGGACGTACACGCCAACACCAACGACGTGACAATCGTGATGATCCGCATGCTGCCTCCTTACCGAATAGGTCTCATCGGTTCCGTAGGACCGTCCATGCCTGGAATCATACCACCCTCACACTCGAGGGCAAGAGCGCGGAGGCGGGAGCTACGTCCCCGCGGCTCCGGACAGGAAAAGTCCTCACCCGGCATCCGACGCGTTGGTATAATAGCCGGGACAACCGGAAGGGGAATCGTCATGAAAAGGACCGAGGCGGTCGGGCCGGCGTGCCTGGCGTTGCTCGTCTGGGTCTCGACCGCATTTGCGGCGCCGGAGAGGGCGAAACCCGCGCCGGCGCCCGCGACCCACGCCGCGCGCACGTTCAACTCGGACCTGAAACTCGATGTGGACGCGTGGATCCCGGTCCGGCTCCCCGGCCCGGGAAACATCGGTCAGCCGGAGCACATCGGGCGCACACCCGCCCCCGCGCCGCTGTCGATCCCCGCATGCGGGTGGTGGTGGGTGCAACCGGACAGGGACACGCCGCCGGCGGCGCTGCGCCGCGAAATCGTCAGGAAGAAGATTCCCGGCCTGAGCCTGCCGGACGACCCCGCCCGCTTCCTGAAAGAACTGCGTGGCCTGCGCGAACTGACCCTGCTGGGATTCGAGGCGACGGACGCCGCGCTGCGCCACGTGCAGACGCTGACGAATCTCCGGGCGCTGTTTCTCGATGGGAGCGGGGCAAGCGGCGCCGGGCTCGCGCATTTGAAGGGCCTGGACAAGCTGCGCGAGCTGCGCCTTTTCGGTGGTAAGGCGCCGCACTCCGGCCTGATCCATCTCAAGCACCTGAACGGCCTCCGGATCCTCGAACTGCGATCGGTCGACCTCACGGACGCGGCACTGAAACCGCTGGCAGGGCTGAAACGGCTCCGGGAACTGCGTCTCGTCGGCGCCCGGCTGAAGGGCGCCGGGCTCAGTCACCTGGCCGAGCTCGACAATCTGGAGGTCCTGAGTTTTCTCTTCTGCACCGTGACGGAGCGCGCCCTGGCCGCCCTGACCGGGCCGAAGAGCCTGCGGGAGCTGCGGCTCTCCTCCACGACAGTCGCCCCCGAGGACCTCGTTCACCTGCGCCGATTGCGGAACCTGCGCGTGTTGACGCTGGAGGACACACCGGTCACCGACGCGAGCCTGGTCGCTCTGAAAGAGCTGAAGGAGCTGCGGGAGCTGGACCTGTCATACACAAGAGCCATCACCGACGCCGGCCTGCGGTACCTGCGGGGCCTGACGAAGCTCCGCCGACTGGACCTGGGAGGCATCCGAGTGACAGACGCGGGCGTGAAACACCTCGGTCGGCTCAAGAACCTGCGGGAACTCGATCTGCACGGCAGCAAGATCACCGATAACGGACTGGCCCACCTGCGTTCGCTGACCGCAATGCGGGACCTCGACATCTCGAGGACCAGGGTGACGGATGCGGGACTGGCGCATGTGGCGCGGATGAAGCACCTGCGGGCGCTCGACCTCGGGTCCACGAAGGTGACCGCCGGCGGGATCGCGCGGCTAAAGCACCTAAGCGCCATCGAGAAACTGGAGCTCGGCCGGACGCGCATGACCGACGCCGGGCTTGTCCACCTCAGAGACCTGACCGGCCTGCGGCGGCTGGGCCTTGATCATACGAAAGTGACGGACGCGGGCCTCGCCCACCTGAGAAAGCTGACGACTCTTCGGGAACTCGGCCTCGGATGGACCCCGGTGACAGACGCGGGACTGGCGCACTTGAGGAATCTGACCAGTCTCCGAGAGCTCGACCTGGCATCCACCAAGGTTACAGACGTGGGGCCCGCACACTTGAAAAACCTGAGAGATCTGCGGGAACTTGACCTCGGGCGGACGAAGGTGACAGATGCGGGGCTCGCGCACTTGAAGAACCTGACCAATCTGCGAGAGCTCGACCTGGCATCCACCAAGGTTACAGACCGGGGGCTGGCGCACCTGAAGGGGCTGACAAACTTGCGCGAACTGGACCTCGACCACACCCCGGTCACCGACGCAGGAGTCGCGGAGTTAAAGAAGGCGCTGCCTGGTATCCGGATACAGCGCTGACCCGTCTCGGCGCCCGAAAGCGGCAGCCCCCCTCACTCAACCTTCACCGTCGTCTCCGCCCCCCACACCTTGTCGACGCGGACGATGCGGCGGTTGTAGGTGTCGTTGACGTAGACGTGTTTGTCGCTGCAGCCGGCGCCGGTCGGCCAGGCGAGCGGGATAGCCGGGATGGCGACCGTCGGTGCCGGCTTCTCGCCTTCCTTCTGGAGAACGGGATTGACGTACTGCGAGTCGAAGTTCCCGTACCGGCCGAACTCCAGAATGCGGTTCCCGGCGTTGTCGACGATGACGACCGAGTTGGTCACCGCGTTCGGCATCACGATCCGGCCGTAGCGGTCGACGTCGAACCGGGGCACGCGGCAGACGCAGCACGAGCCGCCCCCGCCATACCCGCCGGCGCTCATCGGGCCCAGCCCGCCGTAGACCTGCTTCGCCCCTTCGGCCACAATCTTGCGCACCATCGGTACACGGGGCAACTTCGGAAGCTTGCTCGCCGCGCCCTTCAGGCCCAGGAACGTGCCGCCCTGCGGGCCGAAGCGGACCACGCTGCCGGTCCACGTGCTGTAGGCGCGGTCCTTCTCGTACCCCGGCGGCGGCCGGAAGCCTTTGGGCAGGACGCGGACGCCGACGTAGAGGTCGCCGTCGAGGCCGACGCGGATGCCGCCGCTCCCGGCCGGGATGGGCCCGACGACCGCGGTGTTCAGGTCCGCCGGGGCGCCGCGCTTCACGTCCGGCTTGAAGACGCCCTCCAGGTACGGGCCCTTGATCGGTTTGCCGTCCGGGCCGAACCCGGCAACGAGGTACTGGTTCCAGCCGTACATGAACGAGATGTACGCCTCGCCCTTCGGCCCGACGCCGAGGCCCTTCTCGCAGTTGCCGACCCCGTAGCGGCTGTAGATGTACTTGCTGAGGACGTGGGTGCCGGACGGGAACGGCGCCGGCTCGAGGGCGCGGGAGAAGCGCTGGAGCGGGCCGCTGTAGCTGCGCCCGGTGCGCACGTAGAGCAGGCCGTCGTAGCCGACCGCCAGGTCCACGCCGTAGAAGACCCGGCCCTTCTGCTTCAGGATCTCGCCCCGGCCGGTCTTGCCGTCGTACCGCCACAGCTTGTTGCCCCCGTCGCTGGTGTAGACCTCGTCGCGGGCGCCGTCCACCGCGATGCGGTTCCAGTCGGCCTGGGCGTAGGGATTCGGCTTGAAGTTCGTCTCGATGAGTTCGAACGTGTTGCCGGCGTCGCGGACGCAGACGAGCGCCCCGGCGCCGCCGAGCCACAGGACCGTCTTGCCGTCGACGGCACCGATGGCGCTGGCCGCGCCCAGGCCGCGCCATTTCTTGAGCGGAAGCTCGGCCACGATCTTCGCCCCGGCGCCGCGCCCGACGATCTTGATCAGCTTCTTGTCGACGTAGCCGTCCAGCGGCTTTCTCAGCCGGCAGATCACGTAGTAGTCGCCCGTCTTCGCGTCCACGTGAACCCGTTCCGGCCAGGGCGCCTTCGTCGCGCTCACCTTCGTGCCTTGCGGGTCGACCTCGACCACTTCCTGATTGACCAGGTCGCAGACATAGAGGTGGCCCTTGGCGTCGACGGTGATGCCGTAGGCGGCGGTGCGCTTGTTCCACGCGTCGGGCAGCCAATACTTCTTCTGCTCCCAGTCAGGCAGGACGAGGTCGTAGAACTTCTGCGGGTCGCCGCCGGCCTGGGTGTCCTGCCGGTAGATGCGGCCCTGGGGCCAGCGGGGGTCGAAGTCCTTGTGGCCCTTCGGCTTGTAGCGCGTGCCGGCAACGTTCGAGTAGTAGATGTATCGCCCGTCGGGCGAGACGGCGAGCTGCGGGACGTTCCATCGCGGGTTCTTCAGCTTGGCGGCTTTGCTCCACATCGGGAACGGGCCGCGGACGTTGCCGCCGTCGAGGTCCGTCCGCCAGAGATTCGTCCCGTGCTTGAGGACGACGCCGCCCTTCTTCGAGGCGCTGACGACTGCGGCGCCCGCGCCCCAGGGGTAGAACTCGGGCATCTGGCTGCGGCGGTTGCGAGGGACGAACCCCTTGCGGGCCGGGTTCCACGCCGCGGCAGCCGTGATCCGATCCGGCTTGAGGTCGGCGGCGAACGGAATCAGCGTGCGGAGATACTCGCCCTTGGCGTTGAACACGCGGAGCGTGTCGATGTTCTGATTCAGGCCGCCCCGGTGGGCCGAGACGTAGAGGTCGCCGTCCGCGTCGGTCGCGATGGCGTTGATGCCGCCGAAGATATACGGGTCCTCGCCGATGAGGCGACCGAACGTGACGCGGGCGCCGGCGCGGACACGGACCTTGAAGGGCGCACCGGTTGCCGCCTTGCCGAAGTCATCCTTGCCGTCCCAGAGGAGCGACTGCGCGAGCCCGGGCTTGAGGGGCGCCGGCGGCGCGGTCTTCCCATCCAGGACCCCGGCCGCCAGGTGCCGGACGACCTTCCCCTTCGCATCCAACACCGCGACCTCGACGTCCGTTGCGCTCTTCAGTGCGAACGAGATCGTCACCTTGCCGCCGACCTGGGTCGCGGTCGGCTTCCGGGCGAACTCGACGTCCGCCGCGAAGGACGGTCCGGCGAGCAAAGCGCAGATCATCAGCGCCGACGTGAGTCTCATCTACTTCACCCTCTCAATCGTGAGCGTGGTCCACTTCCTGATAATCTCCGGCTTCTTCTTCGGCCCGGCGGCGGGCCTCCTGTCGCACGGGGGCAGCTTCACCTGCTCGACGGTGACCAGGCCCCACCGATCGGCGGCGACCGCGCCGGCCCCGCCGTGCGAGTTGGCCCACTTGAACTTGTCGCCCGCCTTGGGCTTGAACGTCTGGCAGCGGCGGGGCGTGACGTCGACGGTCATCTCCTTCTCGGCGAGGACGTTGCACACGGTCACAGACCACTTATCCGCCTCGTCGGCCACGTCCTTCCAGTCGAACCCGAGGTTGATGCCGCCCTCGAGGGCGCCGTTGCCCTTTTCGAGCACGCGGCGCTTGCGTCCGTTGACGAGCTTCTCCACCTCGCCGGTTCCGAGGTCGCCGTCGATCGAGCTGTTGCCGAACGCCGGGTAGCTCTTGTTCCGCGCGAATTTCGTCCACGGGTAATACTTGGTGACCTCGCGCATCGGGCGGCCGCCGCTGCTGTGGTTGCCGTCGTTCCACGCGAAGGCGAAGCCGTGATGGGCCTTGGTCAGCGCCTTGACCATGTCGATCTGCTCTTTGAACGTCGCAAAGCCGTCGTGCCGCCCGCAGCACCAGCCGAGGAACGGCAGGTCGGCGTGGTGCTCGGACACAAACGTGACCATGTCCATCCGCTCGAAGTAGTCGGTCTTCCCGTCGTCCATCATCACCTTCTGGTTGCGGGGGATGCGGACGAGGCCGGGACGTCCGCGCTGGCGGGTGCGCGGGCGGTTGGGATAGACCGCGGCGAAGAGTTCGGGGTGACGAAGGGCGAACGTGCTGGTGCCCCAGGCGCCCATCGACCCGCCGCCGCAATAGACGCGCTCCGGGTCGGCGCCGTACTTCTCGATCGTCCACCGGATCATCCACAGCGTCCGGCGCTCGGTGAACGGATACGCTCGCGGTTCCTTGTGCTCGGCCCATTGCGGCACGCACACGTAGCCGAACCAGTAGGTCTCCATCGCCCGGGTCCGCGAGGGCGTGACAATGGCCTCCCGGCTGTCGAAGAGGAGCCGTTGGTCCGGCTTGCCGTGGCTGCGTTCCTGGACGGAAAACACGCCGGGCAGTCCGTCGCGGTAGCCCCATTCTCTCCGCGAGAAGTAGAGATAGTAGTCGCCCCAGCCGGATGCGGTCCCGCCGCGCCCGCTGCTCGCGTGGAGGTTGACGTAGAGCGGCAGGCCCTTCTTGCCGCTGATCCGCGTCTGGGCCACGTACGTCTTCCGTTTATTCGAATCGTAGAGCTTAATCGGCTGGATGGGTGCGACGGTCTCGACGACGGGCTCCGTGGTGGCGCTCTCGCCGGGCACGACCTTGCTGTTCCCCGCCTTCAGGCTAGTCGCGATGACGGCGTAGTACGAACGGCCGTCCTTCTCGACGGTCCGGACGGCGAGGCCGCTCCACGTCGGCAGCGGCTTCCCGCCCTCGACAATGGTGCAGGTCGGCTTCTTCGGGTCGAGCCGGTCCTTGGGCCAGAAGGCGTGGCCGAAGAGCTTCGCCGAGTTGTTGAAGACGCCCCGCATCACGAGTTCGGCGTCGCCGAGGGTCGCTTGCG
>Ga0272442_10011995_pt1 | contig 10515 bp, 10 predicted proteins | sample SSMForm2O_FD_200262 | JGI IMG/M metagenome (GOLD analysis project Ga0272442, IMG submission 200262) | Marine sediment archaeal communities from Little Sippewissett salt marsh, Falmouth, MA, United States - SSM-Form-2O | ecosystem: Environmental > Aquatic > Marine > Wetlands > Sediment ... | reverse complement strand
TGAAATAGTCACACAACAAGCGCATGTAGTACTACGTCGATTCCGCTAACGCTCCACCACCAAGGCTTATGCTAGTCGTTAACTCTATTGGTAATACTCATATTAAGTATTTGCTTATTCGTATTGCATTGTTAATTTCATCAGGATATCTAATGAAAAAAGTTCTAATAATGTCCACTTGGGCCCACCCAAGTGGATAAAAGAATATTAAATTTCTGGAATCTTATAAATGGCCTCATCTTTCCGCTTATCGATTAATTTAGCATATATTTGAGTTACTTTAACATCATTATGGCCAAGATATTTTGATAAAGTATACAAATCCATACCGTTATTAATTGATAACGTTGCAAAGGTATGTCTTGCGCAATGTGGGGTAATGTGTTTTTGAATACCTAAATTTCTTACCATTCTATCAACATGATACCCGAAAGTTGATTTACAAGGAAGTATAAATACATTCCCAGAACGATGATCTTGTTTTTCTTTTTTAAAAATTTTCACTGCAGTTGGATGAAGATTTATTCTATTATATTCTCTAGTTTTTTCGTCTATGAAAGAAATGAATAATTGATCTCCATCAGCGATAATATCAGTAAATTTGAGTTTATAAAGATCCCCCAAACGTAATCCAGTATAACATGAAAAAATGAAAGCTCTTTTTACTCTCTCGTTGACATATGGTTTCTCTTTAATTAATTTTAACTCATCTAAAGTCAAAAACTCTCTTTTGGTATCTTTTTTTCTTATTTTAATATTACTGGTATAATTTCTTGGAATAATGTTCTCTTCATAAGCTCTTTTAATAGCTATTTTAAATCTCGTATAATATGTATGAGCTGAATTCTGGCTTATTCTCGGAAGTTTTAAAAGGTAATTAGCGAAATCTTCACAAAATTTATTGTTCACATTTTCTAATGGTATATTTTGCTTTTGAAAATTTCTAAGATGTTTAATCATACTTCGCCACGCTTTCATAGAATTATATTTAGTTTGCTTTTCCTTAAATTTCTCCGTCCACTCAAAAAGAAAAACTTTAATCCCTTCAATAAAGATCCCTTGTTTTTTATGTTTTGCTATTTTCTCATAGTGATCACGTTTTTCATGAACATCGTCAATAATTTGCTTTTCTCTTTTATATAACTTCTCTTGACCGGTGATAAATTGTTTTAGAGATATTCTTTCTCTTATTTCTCTACCTTTAATGAAATGATGATAATCTAGATACAGGGAATACTTTTCTTCACTGATTTTTCTAAAACTTATTTTAACTTTTTTGCCAGAGTTTTTTACTCTTTCTTTTAGTTTCTCTAAACTCATAGTTCAAATAAAATATGTGTCCAGAAATGTGTCCAGATTTTTTATAAAGATTGAAAACATCAGAATAAATTTGAAAATCAAAGCAAAGATTATGTAGTTTCTATAATACTGGTATGTAAGGAGTTGGATAATTTTTATATAAAATTGAAAATAGTTGAAAAAATATGCAATATTTATATAGAGGTCACTAGTTCAAATCTAGTATCACCCACCATTTTTTTAATGTCCCCTGTGGAATACCAAAGATCAATTTGTGATTATTAATATTAAAGAAAGAATTTAAAAAGCTTAAGAAAACAATAACAATATCTAGATAAAATTTAAATCTCAAAAGACAATTAGATTAAAAAAATCATTAGATTTCCTCCCTGATTGTTTAATTCTTCATAGAATAACTTTGACAAAAAAAACAAGCTTCAAAGATAAATGAACCCTCTGAATTAAATTATCCAAATGACATGATCCGGGAGGTATAATATCACCATATTCAGACTGCTCTCTCTATCCGTCCTCTTAACAATATGTTTTTCACTTTCTTCAGTATCCATTTCTAACCATGATAATTGGGGCAGACAAATATCAATCAGGAATGGATTCTCCTCCCAAATAATCTATGAAAATTTTATGCTTTATGATATTTTCGTATCCATTCCCGTTCCCCATAATAGGACAGAAGAAAACCCGAGACCAGTAACTGCGAGGTTGAATTTCACGGCTGGGATGCTTTCAGCTGCAGGCGAAAAAGGTGTCTTAACAACTTTTGGTCCGGCTATTATCTGGAATACCGTAAATAACTTAGTAGCCCTTACCGGGGGATTAAGCGCTGCCTATGTCAATCCTCATGAATATGGTAATGCTCATATAGGGGGACCTCTGCAATTCCTTTCTCATATTGCAGTTGAAACAAAGATCACCGGAGGATTAGGTGTTGGTTACTATTTTCAGCATCTTTCCAATGCTAACTTATATTTTCATAATCCAGGTATGAACCTTAATTCATTCAGTCTATCCTATCATTTCTGATAAATTGAAATATATGTTCACTCAATAGAGCTTATTAATCCATCTATCAGAGTTAGGCAATGTTCTTTATGTTTACCGTCGAGAGGAAGGAACATCTTATTATTCGCCCATTCCTGAGCCGGGGTTAATTCATCTCTGTGTTTTAAAAGATATTCAATTGAAGGTATTAACTGATCAAACTCATCAACCTGTACTGATATACTGGCTATAATATTGGCTAATTCCTTATCCAGCCTGTCTTTTACTTCCACTTTGAAGGTGATCATTGGTTTTTTAAGGGCACAGAATTCTGCCAGGATCGAACTGGTATCACCGATCATTATATCTGCCAGCATAAGATAGGGTAGGATATTCGGGTCTCTGATCAGAACTACTCTTGGGGTTGATTCTATCCTTACCCAAACGGATTTTTTTACCCAGGGATGCAAGGTTACTAAAACATTATATTTACCAATTAATTCACCGACCCGCTTATACCATTTTGACACCGAAGACAAACCTGATTTTTCCCATGTAGCAGTGAATATGATTACAGGCTTTCTATCAAAACCAAGAGCTCCCCTTAATCTCATTATATCCGATCTAGTAATGGTTCCGTCAAAAGCAGGATCCAGCTTTGGATATCCTCCGGCAGCTCCACTATTGATACCCAGTTTAATGGCCTGATCCAATTCGTATCTGGAGGTGAAAATATAGAGATCAAAGAAATTGTATTTCTGCACGCCGATCATTCTTTTAAAATGGTAGGGGCCGTGTCTCATTCCTACTAATTTTATCTTTCGGCAGGGAAATTTATGAAAAGCATGACGGGCCATAACAACCAATCCCGGAAATACCCAACATGTCTTTGAGATAACTCCCAGTTGCTTTAATTCCTTCTTTGTCTTGCTATTCTTAGCTACTACTATTGTGTTCTCATATTTTTTAACCAGGAAATTGAAAACAAACCAGTCTTTGACATCAGCACAATACAAGACTATTTGTCTTGGTTTTCTGATCAAAGCAAGCAGTTGCCAGATAACACAGTAAGGTATATTTTTTAGATAGTAGGAAAAAACCATATCTTATCCTATTTGAACAGCGAAAAAAAACCTTGCGATCATAATAATCCTGAGATATTAATTATCACGATTTTCCTTGAAGAATTCATCAATCTTATCATAAACCTTTTGGGGTGTAATATCTCTCATACATCTGAAATGGAAGTTAGGACAAATTAATCCCCCGTGTTTTCCGCAAGGCCTGCAATTGAGTTCAACCTCGATTATCTGGTCTTTCGGTCGATAAGGATAACACCCGAACCTGGTAACTGTTGGGCCCAGAATGGCTATTACAGGAGTATTAACTGCATTTGCCATATGTAATGGAGCACTGTCATTAGTTAGAAGAAGATCCAGTTTATTTACCAAAACAGCAGATTCCAGGAGAGTAAGTTTACCTGCCAGGTTCTCTGCCTTTGCCCCGCTTTTAGTAATGATCTCCTCACAAAGTTTCTGCTCTTTAGGACCACCGATCAAGAAGATCTTCATCTCATTTTTAAGTTTTTTCATCAATTCAATAAAATATTTCCTGGGCCATCTTTTTGTTGGTCTGAAAGAACCAGGAGCTATGCCTAATTTGAAATCAGTGTCCTGGTTTATGAATTTACTGATCTTTCTTTCATGTAATTCATCCCAATGCAGCTCAGTCTTTGAGTCCGGATCGAAATCGACGAAAGGTTTCAGAATCCCTATATATCTGTCTTTCATATGAAGACCTTTTTCAACAGCTATGGGATGAGTTAGATATGACATGCGGGGATGCCCTATCCTGACTGGGATGCCTGCCTGTTTCATGATCAGGCTTGAACGGGTGGAAAGGTGTAACGAGAAACCCACCTCATAACCTGTTTTTTTCAACTGGCGGACCAGCTTGATGTGGTTAAAGATACCATTAATACCTTTTTTGTTATATGAATATACTTTTCCCAGATGAGGATTGAAATCGAATAATCCAGCTGAGAGAGGAGTTGTGACAAGATCTATCTGAGCTTGGGGAAATCCCTTTTTTAATTCCCTGATGAAACCTGTAGAGAGAATGAGATCACCGATAAAGGCTGTCTGGATGACAAGGATCTTTTCCGGATTCATCTCAGCAGTTCCCAATATAACTCAATATATTGGTTAACGGTTTTGTCAACATCAAATCTTTTCACAAATTCAATAGCATTATTAGATAGTTTCGCTCTTAATTCGGGATCATTAATAAGGCTGATAATAGCATCCCCCAGCTTTACATGATCACTTGCTTCCACTAATATTCCGTTACTTTGATCCCTTATCAATTCCGGGATCCCACCCGCCTTAGTACCGATAATCGGAAGACCTGCTGCAAAAGCATCCAGGATCGATGTCCCCAGACCTTCTTTTTTCGAAGCCTGAATATAAATATTAAAATTTTTGAGAAAAGCCCCGACATTTTCCTGAAATCCTGCCAGTATAAATCTATTCTTCAACTCGAGCTGATCACGAATTCCCCTGATCTTTTTCTCATCAGGTCCGGTACCCAAAGCCACAAAGGTCACCGAATTCATCCTCTCCGTAACATACTTGGCAGCTTTCAGGAGGTTAGGATAATCCTTATGCCCGACCAAGGCAGCAACTGTGCCAACCACAACGTGATCAGCAGGAATATTATACATTTCCCGAAAATGCGCCATTGGGTCAACGGCATCGAATTTACGAACATCTATCCCACTGTAAATCGTTTTGAGTTTCTTTGAGGAAACTCCGTATCCATGTAAAATTTTCTCAATCTCCTTGGAGATGCAGACGATTTTATCTAGCAGAGAAGCACCATATTTTATTCTGCTGAAAATATTTCTTCTTGGCTGAAAATCGACCCTTCGAGTACCCACAACTTTTACGTTCGGGTAAAATATCTTCACCCACAAAGCGGTAGCCAAGGCATGAGCACTGTGAGCATGAATTATATTATACTTTCTTTTCCTGGCTATAATAGCTATTTTTTGCGCTGATATAAGGTCTAGTTCACCTTTCATTGGAACAGATCGGTAGGGAAGATTCTTTTCCCGGCAATAGATTTGAAGTCGACTGACGGGTTGACAGATTAACAAAGATGGTATCTCCTGCTTAACCAGGTTCGAAACAAGGTACACTACCTGCTGCTGGCCACCTCGCCAGCCTTTCTCCGAATCCAGATGGATTACCCTGATCTGTTCATTTCCCATAGTTTAAGATATTTAAGGGATACCCCGAATCCGGACAAACAGGCCAGAATTAAACCTTCTTTTCCATCAAGGAAACCCATTTGAAGAAAATACATTTTAATGAACTTAAACATCCCTCTGAGAAAGGCTGCAACCGGATGTGACCTTTTATTTTTTTCGAACAGTTCCCTGGCTCCAAGCCCGGAATAGAAACTTATTTTTCTGATATGATCTTTCACAGCCGGATAGGTATAGTGAAAAAGCGGATCGAATATCTTGGAAACATCTCCATTTAACTCTACATATTCGTGCACAGGTCTGTTATTGAACCTGCCATGATTTTTATTAAATAACCTCAAGGGAAAATCATGGTTCCATCCGCAGTGTTTTATCATCCTGCCCAAGTAAAACGAATTTCTGCGGATCCTGTATCCCGGGGCATCAGGATCATGAAGTGTTTCTCTGATGGTATTCTGCAGTTCCAGACTTAGTTCCTCATCAGCATCGATGGAAAGGATCCAGTCATTTTTCGTCAGATCAACAGCTGCTTGTTTTTGCAAACCAAATCCCTGCCAGGGGATATAGTGTGTATTACAGTTAGGATATGTGTGGGCTATAGATAAGGTTTTATCTTTAGAACCACAATCAACCAGCACTATCTCGTCTGCCCATTTCACCGAGTCAAGACAGCGTTTGATATTCTGTTCTTCGTCCTTGGTGATTAACGTTACCGATAGTTTATTCATCTAAAACCTTTATCGTCAAATCAACTAATTCCTCGACAGTGATCCCAAAGCCATTATCCTTTTTTGAGTTATTTTCCTGATTATATAAATGATGATGAGTTTTAAAATCTGCTGCCGGAGACCAATCCAAGGGATCAGTTGCCCCGAATAAAGCTATGGTTTTCACACCAATAGCCGCTGCCAAATGGTTAATTCCACCATCATTACAAATTAGTAATTCTGAGTTCCTTAGCAATGCTGCTGCTTGATCAAGAGAAGTAGGCGGAGCCATTATCGAGTTTTCTCCCATAAGCCTTATCCCCTCCAGGGCATCATTCTTTTCGGATCGAGCCCAGAGCCAGACAGCGATCAATTTAGATTTTTTAGCAATATGAGCAGCTGCCTGGGCATATAATTTTATATTCCATTTTTTCCAGTTTACGGGACTTCCAGGAGAAATGACAAAAAATCTATTAATTTTTTCCTTTGCTATCCAGTCTGAAACGTATTTGAATGATTGCTGGTTGATCTTATAAACAAGCTGGTACGGTCCTGGAGAAATACCAAGGGGTTTTATCAAATCAAATCTTACGGCAGCATTATATCTTTTGGGACCACGCTCAGCTTTAACATTGTAAACAAAATCTAATCTAGAATTCTTATAACCAATCCTGGCAGCAGCTTTCGAAAAGAAGGTAAAGATCTTGGTGCTGATCAGATTCTGCTGATCGATAACAATATCATATTTCTGCTTTCTAATCTTAATGGTCATTTTGATCCTTTCCAGGTAATAGCTTAAGCCATTATCTTTTTCAAGAAACATGAATCTATCAACATAAGGGTGATCTTTCACAATAGCTAAGTATTTTTTTTTGATCAGGTAGGTGATTTCTACTCCAATATACCTGTTTTTGAGATATTCGAAGTAAGCGGTTGTAAGCAGGATATCCCCAAAAGGTCCCAACTGAATCACTAGGATTTTTCTAACCTCATCAGGATCGGTTGTAATCGGCATATTCCTTTTCTTCTATTACAGCGGAACTATATTTAAGATTTATTTTCCTTTTGATAGCAGCTCTTTCATCATTACAGAAATAAACCTTTCTTGCAAGCTCGATGAATTTTCGGTCAAATTCATGTTTGGACTCTTTTACCCTGATCCTGTTCTCAATATCCCATAATTCCCGATTAATTTCTTTCAATTTTCTGAAGTCTTGGGAGCCTGAGTCTATTCCAACTTCATTCATGGATCTATGCAATATTCCGTACTCTTTTCTGATATTTGCCAGTTTAGAACTTTTTTGGATCTTTTCCAACTTGATCTCTAATATTGTAACCTTGTCAACCAGTTCACCTACGGATATTTCTACTTTCATATTCTTTTTCACGTTTTTTCTGAACTCAAATCCAGATGGCATGATTGCAACCTAATCTGAATTTGTTTACAAATCTTATGTCTGCTGTTGGTAGCAACATTATTGTTTCCAGACAATTTTTTTGGACGATTTCACCTGATCCGCTTAATAACGTATAATTGAAAATAGAAACAACTCCGAGAACAAGATATTTCCAATATTTCAGGATTGATCTATAGATCCTGACAACATTTTGCATCGTGCTTTAATCTGATATCATTGTGGTCTGAGCAACTGACCCTTGCTAAATTCAGTTGTATTGATCGTTTTTCAGCAGATAATTCCGGATATAATCATCAACTGCTTCATTCAATGACATGAGCTTCTGATCGAATCCTGCCCGGACCAATTTTGTGATATCGGCTGAAGTATAATTCTGATATTTATCCAGCAAAATCTCGGGCATATCAATGAATTCGACCTGCTCGGGTTTATCCATGGCTTTAAAGACCGCCCTAGCCAGCGACATCCAGGTATTAGCCTTGCCACTTCCCACATTGTAAATACCTTTTTTACTGTTTTTATAAAGCCACCAGATAATATCTATACAGTCTTTCACATAAATAAAATCCCTTTTCTGTTCGCCATCCCTAAAATTAGGATCATTTGACTTGAACAAGCGGATCTTGCCTGTTGCGTCAACTTGTTCAAAGGCTTTGATAACAATACTCCTCATTTTTCCCTTATGGTATTCATTAGGGCCAAAAACATTGAACATTTTTAACCCGGTAACCTTTTTATCCAGTTCTCGCCTGACCAAGAATTCATCAAACAACTGTTTTGAATAACCATAGATGTTTAGTGGCTTCAACTTTAAGGTTGTATCATTGCTATCTGAGAATCCACTCGATCCATCACCATAAGTCGCAGCACTGCTGGCATATATAAATCTAATATTCTGGGAAAGAGCCCATTCCAGCAGTACTTTACTGATAAAAAAATTGTTATGAATAAGATAATCAGCGTTTTTCTCGATCGTGGAAGAGCAGGCACCAAAATGAAATACTGTTTCTACATCAAAATTCATCCCGTTCTGTATCTTTTTAAGAAACATATCCTTATCATAATAATCAACAAATCGCTTACCGATGAGATTTTTCCATTTATCGCTACTGTCTAGAGAATCGACTACAATGATATTTTCAATATTTTCATCATTCAGTTTTTTTAATAAATTGCTACCAATGAAACCTGCCCCACCTGTCAATACGATCATCAATTCACTCCAGAAAATATTTCAATATCTAAGAAAAACTCAATTGTCAATTTTGTAAAGTAATTTTGGCTGTTGTTAAATTAATGGTTTGTAAGCACCGTTTAATAAACCTTTTTCAAATCAGACAAAAATCCGATTAGAAATTTAGATAAAAGTAAAATTAAATATCAAGGACTGAAGTTTTCTTTTTCAGGAATTTCAGGAATAGGTAGCTGATCAGTCCCAGGAAAAAAATGATATACCAGTGCAGGTCACTTATTACAGGAGACTTGTTTTTTATGAGATCACCTATCGTTTCAAAAAAACATACCAGCAGGATAAGAGCAAAAAAACCGTCCTGCTCTTTCCTCAACACTTTGCGCAGACTGAACTTTTTCTCAGGTTTTGCGAACAGGTTGAATTTGGGAATAATAGCAGGTGTTCTATGAACCCAGTTCAGATAGCAACTCCCGAACTTATTCTTGAGAAACTGTTCCTCGGAATACATAATCCTTTCATAATATAACCAAAAAGTAAGGATAAAAATGATAAGGAAATATAGGTTTTGCACAAACATGCATAACCCCAGCCAGATGAAAAAATTCCCCAGGTAGAGAGGGTGTCGAACAATTGAATAAGTCCCCGTAGTATTCAAAGATCCAGCTTCTTGTACTATTGTATTTCTGCCTGAAGTTGTTTCTGCTGAATAGCCTACTGTATAGATCCGTAAAATGAATCCCATAATACATACAACCAAACAAAGAATCTGATAGAGATTAGAAATCGGATTTACCGGTTTTCCTATAAAGCTCAACTCCCTGTTCAGGAAAAGTATCAGTCCGGGCAATAATATAAATAGCGGGAAATAACTTCTGTTCCTGAAAAGAAAGTTCCCCTGTTTCTCAAATTCTTCCTGCAGAATCATTCTAATCCTCCAACAGATTATTTCATTATGCATTCAAAATAAGTTTTTAATTCTGACAAGTGAAATATCAGATGCTATCTTTGCAATTAGTTTTATAGTACATTGACTAAATCACTTTTTAAACTCGTTATGGCATAATATAGCGAAGCCAGAAGCAGGACAGGTTACTACGAGACATTCATTATGGAACATAGACCGCAGGTTAGTTTCAATAAAAACAATATAACAACTCCTACTGAGCAAAGTCGTAGCTTATTCCTTCTTTTAACTGTATTGCTGGAATAGTCCAAACCCTTCGACAAAGATCCCCCCTGAGTTTAACGAAGGGCTCAGGGTAAGGTTAGAAATGATAATAGCCTGTTAGCTGGGTGCTGGTTAACTGGTTAGCTGGTTTTTGGAAAATACCCTTTGCAAGGTTTCAAATCCTTGCGAAGGTTTTTTATCTTTTAATATTTTATTTTTAAATCCAATCTCTGCTTAGAATTGCCTTGGGGTAAATTACTCAGAAAGACAATATTTGGAGGATATTGACAATTCTATCTACATATAATCATCTTTCTGATAACTGAAGAATTCCGATCCATCCCGATAAAATACAATCCGTTGGGTAATCCTCTTACATCCAATAGTAAATGTCGTTGGGAGTTATCCAACTCTGTTCTAGAGAAGAGTTAACCTTTGATGTTATAAATATTCAGAAAATT
>Ga0272442_10011992_pt1 | contig 10517 bp, 5 predicted proteins | sample SSMForm2O_FD_200262 | JGI IMG/M metagenome (GOLD analysis project Ga0272442, IMG submission 200262) | Marine sediment archaeal communities from Little Sippewissett salt marsh, Falmouth, MA, United States - SSM-Form-2O | ecosystem: Environmental > Aquatic > Marine > Wetlands > Sediment ... | reverse complement strand
GCCTGATGATCCGGAAAATATTTCATCAGTGTTTTAAAATATTTGATGGCTTCGTCAAAATGATTGTTGATATAGTACAGCGCACCGGCATTGGATAAAATAGCGGGTGTTTTTTCATCAAAAGGAAACAGTTTGATGAAATTATCATAGGCCATGGCCTGCCATTTTTGGGCTTCGGTCAAAGGAATGGGCCCTTTCAGTGGATCACTCTGTGAAGCAGATGCAGACGCCACCGGGGTTTTTGTCTGAGTGCGCTTCTCTATTTCTATAAGCGTATCTGCAATGACAATGGCATTCTGAGCCGCATCTTTGATTGAGGACAATCCTTTTTCGCGTGCAAAAGATTCATAAATTTCTGTACTGTACACGAGACTGATCGTCAAGTATTCCTGTAATGCTTCCTTGTATTTGTTCAGCTTCGTGTCCAGAATCAATGCAACATTCCACCGAATCATGTAGGCATAATTATCTTCCGGGAACGTGTCCAGATATTGATACCCCAGAGCGACTACTGCCTCATACCCATCTGGTGAGGGTTGATCCGTCACATTCTTCAGCAATGTGTTAAAATTGTTACGAAGTGCATTCTCGGAAATCCGATACGCTTCCAATTTAGTCTTTTCATCATCGATGGACTGCCACCAGGAACCGCGGGGATGAAACTGACTGTAAATTTTTTCGCGTGCCTTAAAAATACTTCGTTTATCATCTAATGCCACATAACAATCCACAATGGCTTTTCGGATAAAAAGGACCTCCGGATCATCCCCGAGCCGCTCAACCAAATATTGATAGGTTTGAATCGCCAGCGGATAGTCTTCTTTTTGTTCTTTATAGGTATTCCCCATTCGCCGCAGCACATCGACGGTCCACTCCGGCCATCTAATTTTCCCCAGATACTGATATAATTTGGATGGACCGCCATAGTCAATAAAGCTGATTGCGATGTATTCGATTGCTTCATCAAGCAAATCGGTTCTCATATCCTGAGAAGCCTTATGAATCTGCTGGGCGTATAAATTCTGTACCAGACTTGTAAAATAACTGATGGCTTCCGGATACTCACTGAGACGATAATAACTCCACCCCAGCTTATAGATCGATTCATCATAACGGGTATGATTCTGATATCGGGAGACGATTTTGTAGCATTGGATGGCTTTATTCAAATTGTTCATCGGTGGATTGAAATAGTATTCGCCAAGCCGCATATAGGCATCCGGGATAAATTTACTGTCCTGATACGATTCCACAAAATACTGATACACCTGAACCGCCTGCTTCATTTGACCCATTTCCTCAAGCAAAAATCCCTTATTGTAAACCGCATCATCCACCATATCGCTTTTAGGAAATTCATCAATAATTCGCTGGTAAATACCCAGAGATTTTTCAAAATCGAGTTTGGGTTCAACCGGCAATTCCTGAACCGTTCCTTCATCATAGGCTTCCAAAAGCTGATCATACTGTTCCATGCGTGAGATGTAATCGTCTTTTTCATGATAATAATATAAATCAGCCAATCGAATCAGAATTTGATCAACCACTTTCGGATCCGGATTTGAGGCTAACTGCAATTCTCCATCCTGAATTCCCCGACGGATCAATGCTTTCTTTTCATCCTGAAGCCGATCCAGCTCCTGGTCATAGTAATTCATGAAATTCTGGAGCTGTGGCAGGCTGTATTGGGTAAACGTGGAATCCATGCGGGCATCCCAGGTCTGACTCCATCCAGTCCAACATATGACCATCATTATTGAAAATAAAATTTTAACTGTATGTCTCATATTTCTATCGGACATTGATGACCCGCCGGGAGTAAATGTTCATCCGGGCCACTTTCATTCAGCCTTTCTTCTGTCTGTTGATCATCCTGGTTGTTGAATTTATATGATACCGACCTGTCTCATGCCGAATGGAAGCAGATCAGTTCGGAACCGTCGGCTCTTTAACCTGCTTATTAAAATACTTATGATGAAAAAAGTCGTCCCTGTCCCGTTCTTTTCGATGTTCAGCCTCCGATTCCATTTGACTTTCGATACGGGACACATCGCTCAGCAGCCTCTGAATTCGTTTTTCAAGCTTGATTCTCTTTTCTTTAAACACACGGTCGATGCTGGCCATAATGCGAGAAATTTGAGCATTTCGCTCATCGATCTCTTCAATGCGGTTGAAATTGATATTACTGATCCCGTAACTGCTGAAGCTGGTCCATTGATCCACTTCAATTCGAAACTCCTGGGGCAGGTTTTCCCGAATCCAAACCTCATATTGATTCAAAGTGGCATAGTAATCTTCCAGTTCCTCTTTTCGAATTTCCATATGCAGACTGATTTTAAATCGATTGGCGGCCTGCGCATCCGCCATCAGCTGTTCAGCCGCTTCCACATCCATTCTGGTATGATCTTTTTCACTGATTGTCTCGAGCAGAAGCGAACGAAACAAATATCTTAAATATTCAGTCATGCCCATCTGTCGAATCAGAGGAGCATCATCCCGGCTGGTTGAGTTTTCTCTTCCGTCTATGGTGTGATCCTGCAGCGTTTCAATCACTTCACCGCGGAGCTGACGAATTTCAGAAAGCGAAGCGCCCTTCTCTCGATCTTCGAGCGCCAGCGATTCCAGTTGATCCAATGTATTGATCTCTTTCTGCAATTGCTGCTGCGTGCCCGCAAATTCGGTTTCAGCAGGCCGGTCCAAACGAATGGTTTCTGCATCTCCCCGCAGAAATTTTTGAATTCGTTTGGCCTCTTTGTACAGTTCGGTCTGCTTCTCCTCTTTCAATGAATGGACTCCATCCTGCTGTGATTTCAGCTGCATTTTCTCCTGGCGCTGCTTCATTTCAGTAATTTCTTTCAAATCACGCAGCGCCTCTTCTTTTTGGCCCAGCAGCTCTTTTGAACTGGCCGCCAAAACCTGAGCTTCATAAATATAATTGGAAAGCATGTTGTCATTCAGCAGGTTCTCGACACTTTGTAACGCCTCTGCAGGTCTCCCTTCCTGATAAGCAGCCCAGGCGTTTCCCAGCAAAGACAGATCATAACTGTCCGAGGTGGCATGGACACAATTAAAATATTTACGGGCCGTTTGGGTCTCTCCATTTTCATAATGGATCAGTCCCAGCTTCAGGAGCGCATTATTGCGAATCTGGTTCAGCATGGGATTTTTACTCGTCGAAATTTCCTCTATCAGATGTTGATAAATTTGAATCGCACTTCTGTTGTTGCCCAAATTACTGTAACAGGCTGCGGAGAGATAGTGGGCAGGATAATAATAAGCCGAACCCGTATCCACATATTCAAGCGTCTCAAGAGCCTGCTGGAACTGTCCGCTTTTAAATTGTGAATATCCAACCAGATAAGTCACAATTCCCCAGGTGCCCGGAAATATATGTGTCCTGCGAATCAGCAGCCGTTGAAAAACATCCACCTGGCGGGTGACATCTCCGTAAATATAGTAAATATAAACCATCTTGACCATGGCCTTGGCTGCAAATTCTGAATTCGGATAGGTTGCAACAAGATGCTGATACTGTTCCAGAGCCTCATCCAGTAAATTCAGTGCATATCCGGATTCACATCGAAAATACATGACATCATCAAGCACATAGGCATTTGAATAATTATCCAGCAAATCCTGAAGCTGCAGCCTGGCCAGCTCAAAGTCACCGGAATTATAGGTCTGTAAAGCCTGTTGAAGATCGCGTTGAAACATCCGTTTTGCCTGTAAAGCGTCGGCACTGTTTCTCAGTCTCATCCTGTAATAACCATATTTGGCCAATCTCAGTTTATAATCAAGGATTCGGTTGTATTTCCATTGCTCAAAAAGGTCACCTGAAGTGATCGATTCTTCTGAGAAGGGGTCATCCACATTTTCAAATGAGGGGGATTCTTTCGTTGTTTCAGGAACGACAATCGGTTGTGTGTGCATGCGGTAGGCTTGTTCTTCGTGCTGCTCGTTTAATGTTTTGATTTCTTCGCTTAAAAATGTTTTTAAACGATCTTTCAGCTGTTCCAGAGACCGCAGGATACCCAAATCCACCCGGCGCTTGGCTTGAATTTCAAGATTTTCAATCTGACTGATCAGACGCTCCATGGCCCGAACTTCAGAATCATAATCTTCCATCAGAACATCTTTAGGCGACCGTACAGCATCAATGCCCAAATCAGCCGCATCATAACCTTCAGAACGGCGATCCGCCAGCTCCTCGCTGACATTTTTTACAAGCCCCAGCAGATATTTTTCCTTGGGGATCATCATCTGCATAAAATCTTCACTTCTCAGACGATCATAAAAATGGGATTCGCTGTCCTGATCCGTAATTCGCGCCGCAAAAAGTCCGGAAGCAAGAGAAAAAAACAGAAGAAAATATGCAATGGTCATAAATCGATGCGTTATTTTCCCCGCCAAGGCATCAGGCATAAAGACCATCCTCTGAAAATTTGAACACACCCATTGATCAAGCTGCATTTAAATATGAAAACACCGACGTATAAAGTCACTCACTTCAACTGCACGAATGGCCAAAAAATGGTCATATTTCGGCCCTAGTAATAAAGCCCTAAGTTATTGCAAATACAGTGCCGAAGCTGCAAATCTCCGGCACTGAAAACGGCTTCATCCGTTTTTCATCGGTCCTAAAAAGACAGGTTCGGATTCGCAAGCTCTCATGAATCCGGCTTTAACTGTCTAAAAATCATTGCGCAGCGGGTGCGCTGGGCAATGCAATCATGGCAAAAATCATCACAAAGAGCGCCACTGTTTCAATGATACCGACCACCATAATATAGTTGGCAAATCCCTGACCGGTTTCCGCCAGCGCATCCGACGCCTTGGCGGAGGCCTTGCCTTGCATCAGGGCTGACAATCCAATAGCGATACCGGCCACGCCGCCGATCAATATTGGCCATCCCGCACCGATCCCTTCCCAGTAGGCGTTCATAATACTGTTTCTGAGAATAAAGCCATATATTGTCTGAGTCAGGGGTGCACCCGCGAAAGCCACCAATAAAAACGGCGCCGCTTTATTTTGCAAATACGCCTTTTTCCAGGCACCTATCGCGGCCATTCCGGCAATTCCGGTCCCCAGTGCGGATCCAATTGCCCCAAAAACCAGTGATAGATTAATGTCACCCAGTTGAATCATTGTCTGTTCCTTTCATCCTTTGATAATTGACTATTTCTCAATCTCTTTATTCTTAAAGGGCCTGTAAGCACGTCCTGTCCATTCCTGTCCCAGATGTCCGGAAAACTCTAACATATTTAAGCGGACACCGTGAACCATGACGGACATCATTCCCAAAACAATATTCAAAGCATGTCCTAATACCAGTACGATCGGGGCGGCTATGCCTCCGGCCATCTCATTGAAACTGGCCGCCACAGTCACGCCTGCCAGGCCCACAGCAAACAACCGGATATAGGAGACAATATCTGAAAAAGCGCTGATCACACTCTGTATTGAATTTAAAATCGATCCGATAAAGCTGCCCAGCATCTTCAGGGGATGCTTCTGGAAATCGGTAAAAAATCCGACAATGACGAGTCCCCCGATCATGCATACCGTGGCAAAACCGGGCATGGGACGGGCCAGTACCAGTAAATCCACAACGAAAAACATCCCGATACAGATTAAAATCCAGCCCCATTCGGCAATAGCGTTTAAAGCGGGCTTTTTTTTCATAAACGCCATAAAATGCGCGGCAACCAGCTGAATCAATCCCAGAAAAAATGAAAACCGCATCATAAACTGAGTGGCCTTTTGCGATTCATTAAAACTGAACATGGGTTCGATAATAATGGATTTTAAGGGGGACCACTCAGCAATTGCACGGGAACCAAACCAGGTTCCGGTAATCATGCCCCAAATAATGGTCGTGATGCTTAAAACATAAAACAGGGCAAACGGTTCCATGGGTGCCTGACGATGCCTCGAACGAAAGAATGCCGTTAATCCCAGAAACACAAAGCCATATCCGGCATCGCCGATAATGATTGCATAAAAAATACTGAAAAAGAGCAGAAAAATAAAACTGACGTCCAATTCATGATAACCCGGAAGAATCCCCATAAACTGAAACAAGGGTTCGATCATTCTCGGAATTTTTGAGTTCCTTAACAAAGTCGGCACTTCTGCAGGATTGTCCGGCTCCTGAAATATGGTTCCCCACCCTTCCTCATCAGCGGCTTTTTTGATCCGGCAGACAGTGTCCTCCGGACAAAATCCCTGCAGATAGACAAATCCCTCCGCTTCTCCCAACCCATGCATGACCCGGCTCATTTCAAGCTGCTGATTCATTATCTGAATATATCTTTGAAGAGAATCATGATAAACAGCCATCGAGGACAGCTGTTTTGATATTTTATCGATTTCGCGGTCCTGTCGCCGGATTTCCTGTTTTAATATTTCAGGATCAGTGTCCGGAAGCACTTCTTCCTTGAAATCCAGCCTGTCATCTTCCGAATCGGAAAAAAAGGCGAAATAGACAGTGGATCCGATTTCTTTCACAATCTGGATATGTTTATCGTCCGGAAGGTTTTTTAATCCGGAGCGGTTTCCCGCATAAAACCGGATATGCACACCATGGTCCCGAAGTGTTTGCACGGTTTCAGGATGAACATCGCCCCATCTCTCAAACCACTGAGCAACCTCCTCATTTTCCTGACGCTGCGTGGCCAAAGATGTCCGGGTTTGCTTTAAATCGAGTATGTCCCGGACAATCTCGCCGGCGTCCTTCCGGGTGGATTTCTGATTCGCCTCCGAATCCTTGGATTCAATCAGTGCAGATGCCTTTTCCGCTGCATTCAGCTGCTGGTTCAGCAGGTCGATTTCTTCACCCTGAGGAGGCTGTATATGCTTGATATGAAGCACACCCAATCCACGCAGCGTTTTCAATGCCGCCGTCCTGGACTGGGCGCTTATCAGCAAAGTGAGTTTCTTCATCGGAACAATCATGCCGGTGCACCTTCCATCCGCTTCTTTTTTTCGATCTTCGCCTTGGCGATCTTGCCGCGAACCACCTCTGCTGTCTGCTGATCGCCCATAAAAATTTGAATCACCCGAATATTCTCCCTGGCTTCCGGAATTTTTACCTCTTCAAAGAGCTTGATTCTCTGAATCGTTGTCCTTAATTCCTCCTGCAGGATCTCCTCCTGTTTCTGTGCAATTTCTCCGGCTTTCTGCCGCTTAATCTGTTCACAGGCCACTTCGATTCCCGTATCGATCCATAGCGGTGTCTGATAAAAGTCGATCTCAGGTGTCTCAAAAACAACATCTTCAAAAGTCGGGATTTCAATGCCGGCGATATTGTCCTCCCCGGTTTTTACTTCTCTGATCTGTATATATTCGGAAAGATCGATATCCTCGGCAAAAACATCCGCCCATTGATAGACTTCACGTTCAACGCGGCGTGTTTCGTCCTGCAATTTCTCAAACGCATGCTGGATACGGCGGATTTCCACCAAAAGCTGCTGTTTTTTCAGCTCCAGCGTCGGCAGATACCGTGTAAACCGTTTGAGGTTGTCTTTCTGCTTCTTTAATTCGTTTTTCGTCAGCCGTACTTTTGCCATCGTGTCAACCAGGTATAATCAAACTGAATTCCATATAAAATTTAAACCAATGCACGGATGATCTCAGCCATGCACATATTTCTATTTGTCCTTCTCAGATGATTGTCCGGACTTGTTTCCTTTTTTCTCTGGTTCCTTTTCTGATGCTTCCGGATCATCGTTTGCGTCTTTCTCCGGTTTTTTCTTGGCCTGAGCTTTTTTTGCCTGTGCCTGTTCGGGCCAGAATTTTTTTATCAATTCCGAGCGAAGGCCGGTTTCTTCAGGCGCAAAGCACTCGGCCAGAATCGACCAACCCCGGTCCAGTGCCTCTTCCAGAGGAATATTCACGCGAAGGTCCATCATGCCCGATTCAAACAACCGGCCATACTGCTGCAATTTTTTATCCCAGGCACTCATTCGAAATCCCATGGATCGCTTTTCTTCTGTTTCAAGATATTGTGCGTACAACTGAATCATGCCGTCCATGATCGCCCGGTGATCATCACGCGTATCTTTGTTAACCTGCTGTTTTAAGCGGGACAAAGATCCGAAAGGCTCGATGCGTCCGTTCCGAAGATAAAACTGGCCCTCGGTAATATATCCCGTATTGTCCGGAACCGGATGGGTAACATCATCCCCGGGCATGGTGGTGACTGCCAGGATTGTAATCGCCCCCGTCCCTTCGAAATCGACGGCTTTTTCATACCGGGAAGCCAGCTGGCTGTACAGGTCTCCCGGATACCCCCGGTTGGACGGCACCTGCTCCATGGTGATCGCAATTTCTTTTAAGGCGTCTGAGAAATTGGTCATATCTGTTAACAACACCAGAACCTCTTTGCCCTGAAGCGCGAACTTTTCAGCCACAGCCAGGCTGAGATCAGGCACCATCAACCCTTCCACGACCGGATCCGAGGCAGTATGCACGAAAAAAATAGACTTGTTCAGAGCGCCGCCGTCTTCCAGTGTGTTCCGGAACTTCATATATTCGTCAAATTTCAATCCGATACCGCCTAAAATAATCATATCCACTTCTGCCTGGAGTGCAATCCGGGCGAGCAGTTCATTATAAGGTTCACCGGACACTGAAAAAATGGGCAGCTTCTGGGAAGCCACCAGACTGTTGAACACATCGATCATCGGAATATTTGTCCGCACCATCCGTTTGGGAATAATACGTTTGGCCGGATTCACCGACGGCCCCCCGATGGGAATCAGATTCTCCGTTATCTCCGGCCCTCCGTCCCGGGGTATTCCGGATCCGTTGAAGATTCGTCCTAACATGTTGTCGGAAAAAGCGACCTGCATGGAATGTCCCAGGAAGCGAACCTCGTCGCTGGTAGAGACGCCCCGGCTTCCGGCGAATACCTGCAGGGATACAATGTCTTCTTCCAGTTTGATCACCTGGGCTAAAGATTTGCCCCTGCGCGTGGTAATCTCCGCCAGATCTTCATATCCCACATCAGACGCTTTTACCGTAATGACGTTACCGGAGACGCTCAATACTTTATTATAGACCTTACGCATGCTGTTTCTTTCCTTCAATCAATTTTTTTATAGATTTTTCCAGAGATTGAAACGAATCCGATTTCCACTCGGCATAGTTCCAATCGATAAATTTCTGCCGCAGATCATAAAAAAACGACCGGGCTTCTTCATTATCTTCAAATTGAAATTCAGTATCCAGAATCGCATTAATCTGATTCATCATGTACGTTTGCCGTTCAGGGCTGGTGGCCGCGTCGACCGGATCAAACGCATTCTGCTGAAGATAAACTTCATCGATAAATTCTGATTTTAAATAAATGATAAAGTCTTCAAGAGAAGTGCCCTCTTCGCCCACCACCATCATCATCTGATGCACATCCGATCCTTTCCGCAGAAAATCCCGGGCATTTTGAATAATGTCCTCCGGGACAAAGCTTTCATATTTGGTCCAGCTGTCCAGAGGATGAATGGCCGGATACCGTCGGGCATTTGAGCGTTCCCTGGAGAGGCCGTGAAAGGCACCGACCACTTTTAATGTCGCCTGGGTCACCGGCTCTTCAAAATTACCGCCGGCCGGCGAAACAGTGCCGCCGATGGTCAGGCTGCCCTGCTCACCATTAAAAAGTTCGACCAGTCCGGCCCGTTCATAAAACTCGGCGATCCGCGATTCCAGATAGGCCGGAAACGCTTCCTCGCCGGGAATTTCTTCCAGGCGTCCTGAAAGTTCACGCATGGCCTGCGCCCATCGGGAAGTCGAGTCAGCCAGCAGAAGCACATCAAACCCCATCTGGCGGTAATATTCCCCGAGTGTCGTGGCAGTATATACAGAGGCCTCACGGGCCGCCACGGGCATCGAGCTCGTATTTGCAATAATGATGGTGCGTTCCATCAACGATTTGCCCGTGCGCGGATCGACCAGTTCCGGAAATTCACGCATGGTCTCCACAATCTCGCCCGCCCGTTCACCACAGGCAGCGATGATCACAATATCCACATCCGCATAACGGCTGGTAATCTGCTGCAATACGGTTTTACCGGCGCCGAAGGGACCGGGAATACAGTACGTGCCGCCTTTGGCCACCGGGAAAAAAGTGTCAATAATCCGCGCCTTCGTCACCAGAGAATGAACCGGTAATATTTTACGCTTATAGGATTCGATGGGCAGTTTCACCGGCCAGTCGAACTGCATGGATATATCACAGGTCTGACCTTTTTCATCCTTGACAGTCGCAATTTTATCCTGAATCGTATAATCTCCTTCTTTCTGAACAGATACGACCGTCCATTCTCCATCCATATAAAACGGAACCATGATATAATGTTTAAACTGTGTCTCCGGCACCCAGCCGAGATAATGGCCCTTCCGGACCACATCGCCTTTTTGAACCAGCGGTGTAAAATGCCATTTCTGTTGATCGCTGAGTGCTTCGAGGACGATACCCCGGGGAAGGAAAAATCCGTGGGCTTCCGCCAGTTCCGGCAGC
>Ga0272442_10011991_pt1 | contig 10518 bp, 8 predicted proteins | sample SSMForm2O_FD_200262 | JGI IMG/M metagenome (GOLD analysis project Ga0272442, IMG submission 200262) | Marine sediment archaeal communities from Little Sippewissett salt marsh, Falmouth, MA, United States - SSM-Form-2O | ecosystem: Environmental > Aquatic > Marine > Wetlands > Sediment ... | reverse complement strand
GACTGGGGGCATCCCCTTCAGATTCCCTTTTTTCTGATTATCACAGGGGACTGAACACTGATTTCTGGTTGTGGACATTGAACTATCACAGAATTTTTGGACAGCATACGTCGATACAGGTTTCGGACATGGTTTCCTCTTCCCGCCTGATACTCTCCGGTACCGATGACAAATGGAAAGACAGCCATCAGTTTCGTCTGGATTTACGCCGTGATCTGACATCTTTCCTGGCCCTCACCATGGGAGGAACGAGTCATTATTTTTCTGACAAACAAACCGGTTATTACGACAGTGATGTGCTGACCAACGGATTCAGCGCGGGAATCGTTTACAATTATAATGATCAATGCAGAATTCCTGCTCACGTGGGATTGAAAAGCGACAAGCGGTTCGGACAGGAGGATCAGGGTCTGAGTTATGGTGCCGGTTTCTATTGCCCGCGGACTGAATGGGCGGATTATCATCATGTGCTGCAAAGTCACTGGGAAACGGATGATCTGGGGCGTCGAAGAAACACAACCATGGGCCTGTCCTATCAGATAACCCGGCAGTTTTATGCCCAGACCACCGACACGTTTCGTGTGCATCTGGACAGGCAGAGAAGGGATTACTATATTTCTGCTTCGGGAGATATCGAAAGCCGGATCGAGAAGGGATCCCTGATTGAGAACAGGCTGACCTACCAGCTTGGTGATAATTTTTATTGCCATCTGGCAGGCGCCCTCTCGACACGCAACCTTCGCATCAAAGCCATTACGGATACGTCCACGTCCATGAGGCGCAATCGTGTGGACGACAATATCTACGGATCACTCCGGCTGTTATGGCAGAATTCAGTATGGCAGAGCCGGCTTGCGTTTTCATATCAGGGGGAAAATCAGTCTTATCAATTCGCCGGTCAGGCAGGCAGCTCCCCCTTTTCGGGCGGGCAGTGGTCGGTGGTACCGGACACTCGCAGCCTGTACACCAATTTGCTGTACTATCTGGGGTGGCGGCGATCCGGCGGGGATTCCCTTTTCTGCTTCACACGCATACAGCGTTTTCGTTATGATACGCCCGACCCGGAGAATTATGACGACCGCGACGAATTGAGATACTGGGTCAATCTGGGGAGTACATTCAGACTGACGGAATCACTGACAGGCCGGTGTGATCTCAGCCTGCATTTCATCCATCTGGTCTATATTATGGGACAGCGCAGTGCGGACAACAACTGGACACGCATCATGCGGCTCTCTCCGTCCATAAGCTGGCAGCCGCATCCCCGCTTCAGATGGACCCAGTCGGCGGAAATCCTGGCCAATTATGTGGCTTATGATTATGAGGAGATCCTGCCGGGAATCCGCAGCTACCTGTACCGCAAGCTGAGGATTGAAGATTCCACCATGGTCGACATTACCCGGAAAACGTCTCTCCGCCTGTATTACCGGCTGGAACTCGATGAGAACGGCAAGCTGGTCTGGGATCAGTGGCTTGAGCAAAAACTGACCGACCGTCACAGTCACACCTTTACTTTCGTTCTTGATTTTGAGCCCTGGTCCGGTTTTCATATTACGCCGGGATATTCCTATTTTCATCGCATCGGTCAGCGGTATATTCCCCAACTGACGGGGGATGGCACGCCGGCGGCCGAGCGGATGATCGATTTTCAAAATTACGGCCCCATGATTTCCGTTCGCTGCCGTCTGGCGAACGTACGTCTGGAGATGAGCGGAAGTACCGTCATTACCCGGATACCGGACCGGGAAAAGCAGCGGCTGAGCAGAGTGAATATTGATATGAGCTGGTTTTTGTAAGAGATATTTCCTGCAGAAAGGCGGCACAGATTGGCTCCCAAGACATTTCGCCATGAACTGACCAGTGAACTGGCATCGCTGTCCAGGGTTGAGGTGCTGGTGGACAAGGCAGCCGGCCTGATGGGGTTTTCCGAGGATGAAAGAGACAATCTGGCCATTGCCCTGACAGAAGCTGCCGGCAATGCCATCGTGCACGGCAACAAACTGAATCCGGATAAAAAAATTGTCATTCTTTTCAGGGTAAAGGATAAAAAGACACTGGAAGTATCGGTACGGGATCAGGGGTCCGGATTCAATCCGGACGCACTCATGGATCCCACCCGGCCGGAAAATCTTCTCAAGGAAAGCGGAAGGGGAATATTCATTCTCAAGACGCTTATGGATGATGTGCGTTTTGATTTCAGCAAGTCGGGAACCACGCTCAGTTTCACCATCCGGAAAAAATCATGATACTTTATATAACAGCATTTCTGTATCTTGCCCTGGGCATCCTGATTCTGCTCCTTGGGATTGTTATATTAAAAGAAAATTTTACGCTGCGCATCAACCGTATTACCGGATTGATGATGTTTTTCGCCGGATGCGGGCCTGTCTTCGGCGGATTCGGTCTGCTCCTCGAGGCAGCCCCCATGGCGCCCGCGGACCTGGATTTTTTGCAGCGGTTTTCACTGCTATGGGAATTTTTCTTTCCCCAGCTCCTTCTTTTTTCATTTGTTTTTCCGCGGGAAAACAAGTGGATACAGAAACACCCCTGGTTCGGTCTGGTTATTTTTCTGCCGCATATTTTCCATTACCTGATAGTATTGTCCTTTCCCAATGCCGGTGATATATTTACCGTTCCTTTTTTCCGGGATATCTCGGATCAGCTGGGCATTTTTATGCCCTCCGCCATTATGGCGGTACAGCTGATACAGTCTCTTATCGGCATCCTGATTCAAATTCAACCGGGTCTTTTTGCCCTGGTGAACCTGATCTATTTCATCGGGGCCATTGCATTTATGCTGATGGGATACCGGAGTCTGCAGGGCACTCATTTGAAAAAGCAGGTCGGACTGGTTATCTGGGGGATCCGGGTCAGTGTGGGGCTTTATGCCATTGCGTTTATTTTTCCCCGGTTGAACCTGATCCACACAAGCCGGATTGTGGCCCACCTGCTCACAACCACTGCCCTGTTTATCGGGATCGGCTCCATCGGCTGGGCCATCATCCGGTATCAGTTTATGGACATCCGCCTGTTTATCCGCCGCGGGCTGATTTTTTCTTTCACATCTGTTCTGGTGATCGGGCTTTACCTGGTCTTTTACAGCCAGGGGAAGCAATGGATGCGGAGTATTTTCGGATTTGAAATTCCCGTTTTTGAAATGGTGTTTCTGCTCATCGCATTGCTGTTTTTCCAGCCGCTGTTTCATATTTTTGAGCGTTTGACGGAGAACCTGTTGCTGCGGGATTCCAGGGATTTCCGGAACGTACTGATGGGACTGAGTCATGATATCATGACCACCATAGACATCAGCAAACTCCACGAAAAGATGATCAGCACATTGAAGGAGGTGCTGGGGCTGAATTATGCCGGCATGATGATACGCGCAGACAGCGGGGAATACTGCTGTGAACGGGAAGGAAAGCGCCTCTGTTTCAGCCCGGACACCCAGTGGATAACCAGATTGAAAGAGAAAAAAGGGGCCCTCGGGTATGACGAGCTGGTCCGGCAGGTGACGGGAGAGGAGGATCTGGAGGATCTCAGGCGTCTGGATGCATATCTGCTGGTACCCATGCGCCACAGGGATACGCTTGTGGGCATTCTCTGCCTGGGCAAAAAGGTGACGCGGGCCCGGTATACAACCGAAGACATGACGCTGCTGTCGGTATTGTCGGACCAGGCGGCCATTGCACTGGAAAATGCCCGGCTCTACCAGGAAACCCTGGAAAAGCAGCGCATGGAGGAGGAGCTGAAAGTGGCCCGGGATATTCAGCAGAATCTGCTGCCCAAGGACACATTTCATGACCCGGATTTTGAGTTGTCGGGATTTAATCTGCCGTCGAAAGAAGTGGGCGGTGATTACTATGATTATATCACGCTGGAAAACGGGACCATCGGTATTGCCATCGGCGATATATCCGGCAAGGGAATACCCGCTGCCATTCTGATGTCCAATCTGCAGGCGGCATTGCGGGTTTCGGCCCGGGGATTTTCATCGAGCCGGCGTGTCATGGCGCAGGTCAACCGTCAAATCGTGGAGACCACATCACCGGAAAAATTCGCCACTTTTTTTTACGGTGTTTACCATCCGAAACGGGGCTGGTTTGAGTATACCAATGCGGGCCACAATTTCCCCGTGGTCCGGCACAAAAACGGGGACCTGACACTGCTTAAAAAGGGCGGTCTGGTGATTGGTGTGAAAAAGGATTTCGAATACCATTCCGAAAAGCTGCGTCTGAAGTCCGGAGACACCATGCTTTTTTACACAGACGGTGTGACGGAAGCCATGAACAGCAGCGGAGAAGAATTCGGGGAGGACCGGCTTTTCACGGCGCTGCTGAACGAGAAGACAGTCTCCCCGAAAGAATTGATTGAGGGCATTCTCACACATGTATCCGCTTTTACCGGGGGATGCATGCAGAATGATGATCTGACCATGGTTGTTCTTCAGGTGTATTGATACATGCACAAGACAAATCTTGCCGGACTCACCAGGAATGCATTGAGATCCCTGCTTGTTGATCTGGGGGAAAAACCATATCGCGCCGGTCAGATCTGGTCGTGGCTCTATCAGAAAGGTGTGACCGATTTTGATGACATGACCAATCTGTCCAAATCTTTCAGACAGCGGCTTCGGGATCATGCGGTCATTGAATCCATGGATTTGAAAACCCGGACGGAATCCGTGTCCGGTACCCGCAAATACCTGTGGATGCTGGATGACGGGCAGGCAATCGAGTCGGTTTTCATTCCGGAGGGCAGACGCCGGACCATTTGCATCTCTTCACAGGCGGGATGCCCCCTGGCGTGTGCATTCTGTGCCACGGGCCGGTTGGGATTGATTCGGAATTTAAGTGTTTTCGAAATAGTGGATCAGGTGCTGGCTGTAAGGCGGCAGGAACAGTGTCAGCCCACCAATATGGTTGTCATGGGAATGGGGGAGCCCTTTCTGAATTATGATCATGTGATGCAGGCCATGGCCATTATCAATGATCATGAGGGCATTGCAATCGGCCACCGGAAAATCACCATCTCCACGGCCGGCATCGTGCCCCGGATCAGGCAGTATACCGAGGAGGGCCATCCCTACAAGCTGGCCGTTTCACTGAATGCCACGACCGATTCCCTGCGATCCCGGCTGATGCCCGTCAACCGGACATATCCCCTGGAAACGCTTCTCGATGCCGTGCGCGATTATACGCGCCGGAGCAAAAAGAGGGTGACCTTTGAATATGTCCTGCTCGCAGGCGTGAATGATTCGGACGGGGATGCCCGGCGATTGATGAAACTGCTTCATGACATCCCGTGCAAAGTCAATCTCATTGCGTACAACAAAACGTCGGGGCGGTTTCAAGGGCCCGATGCGGAACGGATATCCGCTTTTGCCGGGAAGATCCGCCCTTTGAGCGCGCCTGTCACGCTGCGACTGAGCAAGGGAGATGATATCAACGGGGCCTGCGGCCAGCTGGCCGGCCGGTGAGCGGGGATATCCATCAAATCATCAAAGCGGAGGAGAATGTATGCTCAGGAGAATCCTGACCGGATTCGCTGTGATCATCGGTGTCTCCCTGATTGCCTTCAGTGTGTTTTATGTTTCCTTTATCCGCCCGCGCGTCCGGGTGTATGAAGACGTTCGGTCCATGATCATTACCGATGTGGATGTGGCCCGTGTCGCGGATGGTGTGTATGAGGGGGCTTTCAGCTATGCGGATACAGGCGTGAAGGTCCGGGTAAGCGTTGCGGGAGGATGGATTCAGAATATCGAGATTCTTGAGGGCGGCCGGAATCCTCACGGGAAGAGGGCCGAGGTGATTACGGATGATATCACCAAAGCCAATTCTCTCAACGTGGATGTTATATCCGGCGCCACCACAACAAGCAAGGCCCTTCTCAAAGCCGTGGAACTGGCCCTTTTGAAAGGTATCGCTCAACAGGCCGGTTAATATCGTGTCAATCCATTTCACAAGTCTGAAACCGGAGGTGCAGATGGCGGAATGTGAATGCCTGCCCGAATGCATGTTTTTCAATGACGGAATGGCCAGTATGCCGGCCGCGGCGGATATGTTCAAAAAGAAATACTGCCGGGGAGATTTTCAGCAGGGCGCGCGGTACAGGGTGTTCACGTCTCCCGGAAGGGATCAGGTGCCGGATGACCTGTTTCGCGACAACAGGGAAATGGCGGAGAAAATAATGGCCGTGAAATGAACCGTCTCAATCCCCGATTTCCTTTCGACCCCGGGAAATGGCCTTTTTATTACGGTTATTTTGTCGTTTTCTGCAGCACACTGGGTTTTATGATGAGTGTGCCGGGTCAGACCATTGGTGTCTCTGTTTTTACCGATTTCCTGATTTCACATCTCGGCATCGGCAGGCTCGGCATCAGCACTGCCTACATGGTCGGGACCGTCGGGAGCGCATTTCTGCTCAGACGGGCGGGCCGGTTTCTGGACAGGGCAGGCGCACGGCGCGTGGCCTTTTATGCAGCGATCGGTCTCGGTGCGGTTCTGGCCGCGATGAGCCAGGTGGACCGGATTGCCGACAGGGCCGGTATCTGGATGTCGGGGCACCGAAGCGAAATCGTCAGTTTTATGATCGTTGCAGCCGGTTTCCTGATGCTGCGGTTTCTCGGACAGGGCGTCATGGCCCTTGTCAGCAGAACGCTTCTGATGCGGTGGTTCGTCAATCGGCGCGGCCGCATGAACAGTATTATGGGTGTGGCGGTTTCCCTGACATTTTCAGGATCTCCCCTGTTTCTGGACATGCTGATCCGCCGGTTTGACTGGCGCGGTGCGTGGCAGTTCATGGCCGGCATTGTGGGACTCGGCTTTGCCCTGTTTGCCCTGGTTTTTTACCGCGACAGGCCTGAAGACTGCGGCCTGATACCCGACGGACTCAGACCGAACAGCGATTCGTCCGGAGAAGCGGTCCGTGAGAAAAGCTGGCGCCTGCCCGATGTCATCCGTACGCGGACATTCTGGATTTTTAATCTGGGACTCTCCATGTACGCGCTTGTGTTGACAGCCTTTACTTTTCATGTTGTTTCCATATTTGAAACGGCCGGATTTTCCAGGCGTTCGGCCATCTCCATTTTTCTTCCGGCATCCGTGATATCCGTGTCTGTCAATCTTGTTTCGGGATGGTTGAGTGACACAAAAAGATTCAGAAACCGGCTGCATGTGTTTTTATTTTTCAACCTGGCGGGATTGCTGATACTGGGCGCCGGAATGCTTTGCCTGCCTGCCGGATTCGGACGCTGGCTGGTTATTGCCGGGGACGGTCTGGCCAGCGGGCTTTTCGGCCTGCTTGCGGCCGTGGTGTGGGCCCGCTATTTCGGACCGGAGCATCTGGGGGAGATCACGGGATACAACATGTCCTTTCTGGTGCTGTTCAGTGCCCTGGGTCCCATTCTTTTCGGGCTCGCTTTCAAAATGTCCGGGCAATACCATATGGCGGTATGGATCTGCATGGCTGCGTCAGCGGCCCTGCTGGGGCTCAGCGGAAAAGCCGTGCGGCCGGCCGGACCGCCGTGAGAACCAGCCGCGTGCGTCCTGCCGGTCCGGTTGGAACTGTATTTGCAGGATATTCCCGGGCCGATTAAATAACAGACAGGAAAGAAACATGTCACATGAAGAACATTTAAAAATTATCGAGGAATGCCTGGCGCTCGACACAATGGCTATTCGTTTTTATAAAGCCATGGCGGGCAGCAGCAGGGAGTCTGTGCTGCAGTCTTTATGGCGGAACATGCTGAATGATGAAAAGGAGCATGTCTGTTACTGGAAGAAACTGCTGAATTATGCCCGCACGGAAAAAGTGCCGCCCGTATTCGACCAGCCGGCCCGGATTCTGGAAGAGCTGCGCGACCTTCATAACACAGTGAATCCCCTCATCGAACAGGCCGGCAGGCCGCAGGATACGGCCTCCGCACTGTTGATGTGCTACCAGATCGAATTTTACCTGATGCATCCGGCTTTTGGCGCACTTTTTCATATTCTGGGGAAAAAAACAGGGGATATGTCGGCTGAAAAGGGATACGCCGACCATATCGGGCGGATACAGACGGCTGTCGAAAAGCTGGGTGACAGGCGGCCTGAATTCCGCATCATCGCCGGACTGATGGACCGGCTATGGACTGCCCATTATAAACAGGCGCTGCAGCTGGCGGATATCCGGGCGCTGCAGAATCTGATTCCAATCTGCATGCACTGCAAAAAGGTCCGGAATGATGAAGGCTTCTGGGACAAGGTGGAGACGTATGTCGGACGCCATTTCCATGCCGACTTTTCACACGGAATATGTCCCGAATGCATGGTCAAGTACTATCCTGAATATGCGGATGATGAACCGGTATCCGGCAAGAGCGGGTAGGACACCGGCATCCTTTCCGGTGTCCCCGCGGCCGGACAGCGGGCGCCGTTGCCAAGCGTCATTTCATTCTGAAATCAGACCCGGCCGGTGATTGTCCGCATTGCCGGAGCGGACAGAAACAGGCAACATGACCGGCCGGGGAGTGACGCATGCCTGGTCCGCTTTTTCCCCGTCAAATGCTGTCTTGATTTTTATCCGTAAAGTTGCTATACTGTTTACTTAATCAAACCTTCATTCATAATATACAGGGACGGATTATGGGAGGATTGTTCGGCGTTGTTTCCAAAGAATCCTGCGTTCAGGATCTGTTCTTTGGAACCGATTATCATTCACATCTGGGAACCAAACGGGGCGGCATGGCCACCATTTGCAGAGGCACTTTTCAGCGGTTTATTCACAGCATTGAAAATGCGCAGTTCCGGTCCAAATTTGAGAATGATGTCGAGAAACTGGAAGGCGTCATGGGAATCGGCTGTATCAGCGATACGGAAGACCAGCCTCTTATTATCACCTCTCACATGGGCACGTTTTCCATTGTGACTGTCGGCCGGATCAACAATCTGGAAGCGCTGGTTCGGGAGATGTTCAAACAGAACCGCACCCATTTTTCGGACATGAGTGAAGGACAGATCAATCCTTCCGAGGTGGTTTCCGCCCTTGTCAGCCAGGGGCAGAATTATGCCGAAGGGATCCGGATGGCCCAGGAGCGTATCGACGGATCCTGTACCCTGCTGCTGATGACGGAAAATGAGATATTTGGCGCGCGTGACCTGAAAGGCAGAACACCGCTCATCGTGGGGAAAAAACCGGGAGGATTTTGTCTGACCATGGAAACATGCGCCCTGCCCAATCTGATGTATGAAGCATATCATGAACTCGGACCCGGAGAAATTGTGCGGGTGACAGCAGAGGGGATTGAGCAGCAAATGCCGCCGCTGGATGAAATGCAAATCTGTGCATTTTTGTGGGTGTATTACGGTTACCCGGCCTCCTCCTACGAGGGCATCAATGTGGAAATCATGCGGAACCGCAGCGGGGAAATACTGGCGGACCGGGACAGCGTTTCGGTGGATCTGGTATGCGGCATACCCGATTCGGGAGTGGCGCATGCCCTGGGCTATTCCAACCGTTCCGGCATTCCCTATGGCCGGCCCTTTGTGAAATACACACCCACCTGGCCCCGAAGTTTCATGCCCCAGAATCAATCGGTCCGGGATATGGTGGCCCGGATGAAGCTGATCCCCGTGACAGCCATGATCCATGATCAGCGGCTTCTTTTTTGTGAAGATTCCATTGTCCGCGGCACCCAGCTGCGGGAAACCGTCCGGCGGCTGTTCGACAACGGTGCCAGGGAAGTGCACATGCGGCCGGCATGTCCGCCTCTGGTTTACGGCTGCCGTTTTCTGAATTTTTCCAGATCCCGATCGGAGATGGATCTGGCTGCCCGGCAGGCCATCAAGACGCTTGAAGGGGATATGGACAAGAATCCGGACCGGTATACGGACTCCGGATCCCCGGCCTATCAGGTCCTGGTCGATGAAATCAGAAAAAAACTGGGGTTGACCTCATTGATGTATCAGCGCCTCGAGGACATGATCACGGCCATCGGCCTCCCGGCAGAAAAACTGTGCACATACTGCTGGAACGGGAAAGGGTAATCGATCGCGACCTCAAATGACCGGCGGCTGAAGGATGTGCTCCGGGAATCCGGAAAGTATCTGAAAGACCGGGGCATCGGTGAGCCGCACCTGAACGCAGAAAGGCTTCTGTGCCATGTGCTCGGACTGAGACGGGAAGAACTGACCCTTCAATGCGACCGGTTTGTATCTCCGGGTCACCGCAGTCGTATCAGGACACTGCTGCGCCGGCGGGCCTCGCGGCACCCGCTTCAGTATCTCACAGGGGATACGGAATTTTACGGCCTGCCGGTTCGTGTGAATCGCCGCGTGCTGATCCCGAGACCGGAAACCGAAGTGCTGGTTGAGAAAGCCGTGGAGGAAATCCACGGTCTGTTTGCGACGCCGGTTCGTATTCTCGATATCGGTACCGGATCGGGAAATATTGCAGTGGCACTGGTGAAAAATGTACCGGAATCAGCATGCACGGCCCTGGATGTCGATGAATCAATTCTGGATGTGGCCCGGGGCAACGCCC
>Ga0272442_10011990_pt1 | contig 10519 bp, 7 predicted proteins | sample SSMForm2O_FD_200262 | JGI IMG/M metagenome (GOLD analysis project Ga0272442, IMG submission 200262) | Marine sediment archaeal communities from Little Sippewissett salt marsh, Falmouth, MA, United States - SSM-Form-2O | ecosystem: Environmental > Aquatic > Marine > Wetlands > Sediment ... | reverse complement strand
GAGAGATCGCCTCCCACAGTCGGCTCAGGTAACTGTAATCCGCCGCGAACCGGTCCCGCGTGTCGTTGTTCGGCAGGCAGTTCTGCGCCGCGATCAAGCCCTCGTACCCGGTCACCGTGCGGTCGACGCCGGCGAAGTACGCCAGACACTTCTGCACGGCCGGCGGCAACTGGGCCATGAGTTCGTTGATGTTCTTGACCACACGGGTGATCCCTTCCTCGTCGAACTGGATCGCCTGCGCCACGTCATCAAACACCCCGAGGTAATCCACGATCAGCCCGTGTGTCTTCGTCTCGCCATACGGCCGGTTTGTGCGGCAGATCGCCTGCAAGAGGGTGTGATCCCGCAACGGCTTGTCCAGGTACATCGCTTGCAGGATTGGCGCATCGAACCCGGTCAGCAGTTTCGAGGTCACGATCAGCACCTTCAACGGGTCGGCCGGATCGCGGAACCGATCCAGCAGCTTCTCCTCCGCGTCGCGGTCCCGGTCGCACGCCGCGTATTCGGTCTCGCCGCTGTTCACCGTCATCACGATGTCCGACACTTCCGCCGGCAGGTATTCGTCTAGCGCCTTCTTGTAGAGCACGCAGCTTGCCCGGTCGAACGTCACAACCTGCGCCCCGAACCCGTGCGGCGCGACCTTGTCCTGATAGTGCCGGGCAATGTCCGCACAGATCTTCTGGATGCGTTCCGGCGATTTCACCAGCACGGCCATCTTCGCCGCCGTCTTCGCGAGCTGGTCCCGGTCCAGATCGCTCAGGTTGCCGGTCATCTCCTTGAACGCTTCGTCAATCGCTTCGCGATCAATGTGCAATTCCAACAGACGCGGCTCGAAGTGCAGCGGCTTCGTCGCGCCGTCGCGGATGGATTCCTCAAACCCGTAGCGGCTCATGTAGCCAGCCTCGTCCTCGACGGCCCCGAAGGCGTAAAAGGTATTCCGGTCGGCGCGGTTGATCGGCGTGCCGGTGAGCCCGAAGAGAAAGGCATTCGGCAACGCCTCGCGCATCTTGCGCCCGAGGTCGCCCTCCTGCGTACGGTGCGCCTCATCCACCATGGCAATGATGTTACTGCGCGGGTTCAGGACCCCGTCAGCCTCGCCGAACTTGAAGATGGTCGTGATGATGATCTTCCGCACGTCCTGCCCGAGCAACCGCTGAAGCTCCGTCCGACTCTCGGCCTTGACCAGGTTGGGTGTGTCTGCCGCGTAGAACGTACTCGATATCTGTGTGTCCAGGTCGATCCGGTCCACCACGATCACAACGGTCGGATTCTTCAACGCTGGATGCAGTCGCAGCTTCCGCGCCGCGAAGAGCATCAGAAGCGACTTGCCGGAGCCCTGGAAATGCCAGATCAGGCCCTTCTTTGGCTGGCCGCCCACCACGCGCTCGACGATCTTGTTCACGCCGTCATACTGCTGATACCGGGCTACGATCTTGATCCGGCGCTTCTTCTTGTCCGTGGCATAGCAGGTGAAATTCGCCAGGAGATCGAGCAACACATGCGGCCGGAGCATGCCCTGCACGGACTTGCCCACTTCCTGCAACGGAACGCTCCGTCGGAACGCAGCGACGCCTTCTTCCGCCTCGCCTTCTGACAGGGGGACGGGGTGCGGGTGCGTGCGCGGCTTGCCCGCCGCGTACCATGGCCCCCACAATTCGACCGGCAGCCCGATGGACCCGTACCGCAATTCCTTTCCTTCCGTCGCTACGGAAAGCAGGTTTGGTACGAACAACTCCGGGACGTTGCGCTCGTAGTCCTCGTGAATCTGAATCGCCCCGTCCAGCCAGCTCTGACTCGCCCGGACCGGCGTCTTTGCCTCGATGACGACCAGCGGAATGCCGTTCGCCAGCAATACCAAGTCCGCGCGCTTCTCCGTCGCGCCAGCCCGGTAGGTGTATTGGGTCGTCACCACGAACTCGTTCCGGCTCATCTCACCGAAATCCAGCAGCCGGATCGTGACGTGCTCGCCGTTCTTGCCGAACGGCATGGATCGCTCGCCCGACAGCCACGCGGCGAACTCCTCGTTCGCCTTCACCAGTCCGTCGCTGCGCACGCCCATGATAATCGCACGCAACTTGTAGAGTACATCGTCCGCTCGGTCGGGCTGCGCCGCAATCTCCGGGTTCAGCCGGATCAGCGCCTCGCGCACCCACGATTCGACCAGCACGTCCTGTGGTTGGCGGGGGACATCCGCCGGCGGGGCATAGCTCCATCCGATCCCGCCCCAACCGGGGCCGGATTCGGCAGCAACGCGTTCGCGCGGCAGCCGCGCCGTGCCGGCGAGTCGGTCGCGGATGTAGGCTTCGACGGTGTTGGATTCGTTGAACATTGCTTAGCCTCCGCCGATTGCGCTTCCGAGAACTTGTCCCAGGAACATGCCCGCGTTCTGTGATCGCCGTGCCAGCGCTCTCCTACCATCCTCGGTACTCCTGTAGAAGGTCACCACTTCGTCTTGCACGTCGGGGACTGGCAGGGCAAAACGCAATCTCGCCATAGTCTTGGTATTCACCAGCAGTCGTCCAGCGGCTTGACTTGTCAGCCTGGCAATGCCCTCCCTCGTCTTGACTGAAAATCTCAGCAGCAACCAAAGGAATACAGGCCTGACGACTTCCGGGTTCACGCGAATCCGGATCAGGTTTGAGGAGACGACAAACCCTCGCTCATCTTCCCTGATGACATGACAGCGCCCAACATCTGCCACCCGAGAGAAGACGATGTCCCCCGGCCTCGTCTCGTAATCGGCGAAATCACCGACCCGCTCTGGCGCCAAGAAGAAGAACTGACTGGAATCCAGCCCGTCGTCGCCGAGTGACCCAATCGTGATGATCGGACGCCCGGTCTCTTTGAAGTAATCCGTCTTCAGTTTTGAGCCAAAAGGCCCCGTCTTGAGCACGGCCTCTCCGGGTAGACCGAAATCATCGATACTGAAACCTTGCCCGGTCTTCTTCTCCAGGTCAGCCAATCTCTGCCGCACGGCAGAATGCATCATCGCGTTGTACTTGATCTCGGCCTCTCTCAACGCCTCAGCGCTCCCGCGGCAACAAGTCAGCACCTCCGCAATCCGCCGCTGCTCTTCCAACGGCGGAAGGGCGAACTCTTCCTTGGCAAGAGTCTTCCAGTTGATCGTCGGGGAAAGGGACCCAACCGATATCTGCTTGGCCCGTTCCATGAAGACATCGCTCTGCATGAAAAACGGCAGAAACTCCTTCAGCACCACATCAGTATTGGCCCGCAGCACCATCGCATGCGCCGAGCAAATGCCGTCGAAGTGGGGCACACCCAGCTTCCGCTGGTAAACGCGCCGCCGGCCGAAGATGATGTCACCGGCGCGGAACCGCAACTTCGTCGCCGCGACATCGGAGGGCAAGCCCCAGCGACGGATCGTGAGCGAGTCGGAGTCGAGATGCTCCAGACCCACGTAATGGTCAACGTCGGCTTCGGCGGGATTGTCGATGCGGTCATTCACCATGACCGCCATCTGGTCGAATCGCCAGGGTCGCCATCCCTTCTTGCGTTGTGCCGTGGCCGTACTCACGTCTTCACTCATCCTTGTCCAGGTTGCGGATTCGCTCGGCTTCGGCCAGGAGGCGCTGCTCGCGCATCAGCTCGGTGCGGAGTTCCTTCTCCGATGGCAGGACCAATTTGTAGCGGCTGGCGAACAGCCGCTTGTGCTCGCTCAACACGGAATACCGCACGACAGTCTCGTCCTTGCGCGCACAGAGGATGACACCCACCGTAGGATTGTCCTCCGGCCCGCGCCGCAGCTCGTCGTACATGCGCACGTACATGTCCATCTGGCCGATGTCCTGATGCGTCAACTCGTCGGTCTTGAGGTCGAACAGCACGAAGCACTTGAGCAGGTAGTTGTAGAACACCAGGTCCAGGTAGAAGTCCTTGCTCTCCGTGCTGATCCGTTGCTGTCGCGCCACGAAGGCGAAGCCCTTGCCCAGTTCGAGCAGAAACGCGCGCAGGTTCCCCAGCAGGGCATCCTCCAGCTTGGATTCCAGCAGCTTGCCCGTGTCCGCCATGCCCAGGAATTCAAGCATCACGGGATCGCGGACGAATTCCCTTGGCGAGGCGTCCGCCTTCGCCGTCTTCGCCGCCGCTTCCTTGCGGACCGGCTTGCGGTCCTTGCTCGCCAGCAGCCGCTCGTAGTACAGCGTGCCGATCTGCCGCTCCAACGCCCGCGTGCCCCAGTTCTGGCCGGCGGCCTCGTTCATGTACCACTCGCGTGCCGCCGCATCCTCGACCCGGAGCAGTAGCCGGTAATGCGTCCAGCTCAATTCTGGACGCAGTGCGTCTAATTTCGGAAAGAGCCGGTAGAACTGGCTCATCTTGTACAGATTGGATGCGTCGAACCCCTTGCCGAAGTCGGCGGTCAGGCGCTCGGACAATCGCTCCAGGAGCCGCTTGCCATACTCCGCCCGCTGTGCGCCGCCCTGCTCGAACTGGACGATGTGACGGCCGACTTCCCAACAGGTGCGGACCTGAACCTTGTCGACCGCCCGCAGCGCCTGTTGCCGCGCGTCCTGGATCAACGTCCGCAAATGGCCAAGCAGCCCCTCGATTGAGGGTTCCGGCTGATTCTGCCCCTTCACCTGAAGGGCCTTGGAACGGCCCCGCTTCGATTTGTCATCCCGCGCGGGCGACTTCTTCTTGGGTTTCGTCATGTTCGATTCCCCCCGACGCTCGATTCATTCCCGGCGACAACGCCATCGAGCATATCGACCAGCTCATCCATCTGTCCCCAGAACTCCCGTCCGTCGGACACGAACGCGGCCCACGCCTTCTTGAGATCCCGCCCGCCTCTGACGCTGTTTCCGTTGCCGTTCCCAACCGGCCGCACGTAGCGGGGGATGGATAGATTTCCGTCCTTCTCCAGAATCTCCTCCGTGGTCGCCACCTTGGCGAAACCGGGGTCGTCGGCAAAAGCCTTGTACGCGGCCAGAATCCGGGACTGATGCTCCGGCTTCAAGAAGCTCTGCGCCCGCTCGCGCGCCACATCCTGCACGGCGTCAATCAAGAGCACCTTGCCGCGTCGCGCCGGTGGTTTCTGCGTGCGACAGACAACCACGCACGCCTCCATGGGGGAGTTGTAGAACAGGTTCGGGCCGAGCCCCAGGACGCATTCGAGCAGGTCCAGTTCCACCAACTTGCGCCGCATCTCCGCCTCTTCATTGCGGAACAATACCCCGTGGGGGAACAGGATCGCGCAGCGCCCCGTCTTCGGGTCCAGGCTCTTGAGAATATGCTGGAAGAAGGCGTAGTCGGCCCGCCCCTGTGGCGGCGTGCCGAGGAAGTTGCGCCCCCAGGGATCACTGGCCCACCCCTCGCGATTCCACTTCTTGATGGAGTAAGGGGGATTGGCGAGCACCACGTTGAACGTGCGCAGCCCGTCCCGCTCGGTGAACGCGGGATTGCTCAGCGTGTTGCCGGCAACAATCTGGAAATCCTCCACGCCGTGCAGCACCAGGTTCATTCGGGCAATCGCGGCCGTGATACTGATCAGTTCCTGTCCGTACAACCCCAGCGTGCGCGCGTCGCCGCCGCTCCGCTTGACCTCCGCCAGGGCGGAAATCAGCATGCCGCCCGTGCCGGCCGTCGGGTCATAGATCGTTTCGCCCGCCTTTGGTTCGAGCATCTGGGTCATCAAATGGACCAGCGTCCGGTTCGTGTAGAACTCCTGCGCCGTGTGCCCGCTGTCATCGGCAAACTGTTTGATCAAGTACTCATACCCGTTGCCCAGCTCGTCTTCCGGCACGGCCGCCAGGCTGAGGGTATGCTGCGAGAAATGCTCGATCAGGTTCTTGAGCGTCGCGTCGGGCATTTGCGCCTTGTCGGTCCATGAAGCATTCCCGAAGACCCCGACCAGCCGTTCCGGGTTCGCGGCCTCGATTGCCCGGAACGCATTCAGCAGGGCCCGGCCTACGTCGCGCGACGCCGCCCGCGCATCGCCCCAGTGCGCGCCGTCTGGAATAGTGAACCGGTCGTCGGCCGTGGAACGGGCGTACGTCTTGTCCTTCGTCTCGGCCAGGGCCGTCCCATACTCCTGGTCCCACACATCCGACAACCGTTTGAAGAACAGGAGCGGGAAGATGTATTGCTTGTAGTCCCCGGCATCGACCAGCCCCCGAAGCAGCTTCGCCGCCCCCCATAGGTAGGATTCCAGTTCCTGCTGGCTGAGATGTTCAGCGGCCTTGCTCATTTCAGCCACCCTCCCGTTGTCAGCACTTCGCGCAGGCGGTCCTCGGCCGCGCGCGCCTCCGCGAGCGCGTCCTTGAAAGCGGTCACCGCCTCCGGCAGCGGCGGGATGTCTTCCGCAATCGGCGGCAACACGTACCGCGAGATATTCAGCGTCCAGTCCTCTGCCTTGATTTCGGCCAAGCTGACCACCTTCGCGCGATCCTCGACGCCTTTGAAGGCCCGCACCCAGCCGACGATCTGTTCGGCATGTTCCGGGTCCAAGAAGTTCTGGGCCCTGCCCTTGCGGAACATGGCGGACGCATCCACGATCAGAACCTTGCCCTTGCGCGCGGCCGGTTTTGTCCGCCGCAGGATCACGACTGCCGGGGCCAGCCCGGTCCCATAGAAGATGTTCGGCGCGAGTCCGATGACGGCCTCGATCAGGTCCTGTTCCAGGAGCTGCCGACGGATCGCACCTTCAGCCCCTTTGCGGAATAGCGCACCTTGCGGCAGCACCACCGCCATGCGGCCCGTCCGCACCGCCATGGACGCCACCATGTGCTGCACCCAGGCGTAATCGCCATAGCTGTCCGGCGGCAATCCGAAGACGGCCCGGCCCCACGGATCGGACTCCCATATCTCGCGCCCCCATTCCTTGAGCGAGAAGGGGGGATTCGCGATCACGCAGTCGAACGTCGCCAGCCCACCGGTACTCGAATCCGTGAACGCCGGACTGCGAAGAGTGTCCTCGCGCACGATCGTGAAATCCTCGATCCCGTGCAGGACCAGGTTCATCCGGGCGATCGCTGCAGTTGTCAGGTTCTTTTCCTGGCCGTGAATCTTCCCGAAGAACGTGCGGGGATCGCCGCCGCCCTGCTTCACGTGTTCGATCGCGCCAAGGAGCATGCCGCCGGTACCGCACGCAGGGTCATAGATACTCTCGCCCGGCGTTGGGTCCAGTATCCGAACCATCATCCGTACGACGCTGCGCGGGGTGTAGAACTCGCCGGCTTTCTTCCTCTTCGTGATGTCGGCAAACTTTCCGATCAGATACTCGTAGGCGTCGCCCAGGATGTCCGAACCCACGGCCGTATTCCCCAGGGGGACCTCCGAAAGCCCCTCGACCAGGTCTTTCAGAATCCCATCCGTCAGCATGTCCCGGTTGCCCCAGTCGGCCGCGCCGAAGACCCGGTACAGCGTCTCGGGGTTTGCCCGCTCGATCTCTCGCATGGCACGGGACAAGGCAGCGCCAATGTTTGTCGGTGTCTCGCGCACGTCCCGCCAGTGACAGCCGTCCGGTACGGTGAACCGGTGGACCTCCGGAAACTCCACGGGATCGGCGTCGCCAAACAACTCCGCCGCCTCCGCCGTCTCCTCATCCCAAACGTCACAGATCCGCTTGAAGAACAGCAGGGGCAGGATGTACGCCTTCCAGTCGGTACGGTCCACGGCGCTCCCGCGCAGAATCTCCGCGCAGTTCCACAGGTGCGATTTCAGTTCTTGCAGCGTCATCGCCATTTCAATTCGTCACTCTCTCAGCCATCGGCAGCGTTGCCTGCGTCGCCCGACTGGTCATCACGGCCACCGTGCCCGCTTCCCGTTCTTCCTGTGCGAACCCACTGGTCTATCTCGGATATCTGGAATCTCCAGACTCGCCCCACCTTGTGGGCTGGCATCTCCCGATTCCGAATCCACCGATGCACGGTATCCTGGCTCACCGCCAAGTGTTGCGCGATTTCTTCCAGCGACACCCACGGTTCACGCTTCATCATGCCACCTCAATGATTGCAAAAGACTGCCAACTATTGCAGACTCAAGCCCAAAAGACAAGAACCCAGATTCGGGCACCGGTCTCAATGGGATACAGACTGTCTGCGGACGCGGTAGCGCGAGAAAGAAAAGGGTGAAACGACATGTTTCTGCAATCTTTCCACATCAAGGGCTTCCGATGCATCAGGGAGGCACATCTGACATTCAACCCGGGCCTCAATATCCTGATCGGCGAGAATAACGCCGGCAAGACGGCGGTCATTGATGCGTTGCGTATCTGTCTGAGCTACGGAAACCAACGACGTGACATCTACGTCTCGGAGCGCGATTTCTTTATCGACAGGGCTGATCCTGGGGCAGAGCTTCAGGATATCGAGTTCCACCTTGTCTTCACCATGGTTGACCCCGAAGAAGCAGGCCTCTTTCATGACATGCTATCAGTGGACGCCGATGGCGCGGTGCTGCAACTTCATTTTCGATACTACCTGTGGGAGGGAAATAGCACACGTCGCGTAAGATACCGCGTATGGGGTGGTGACAAGGAAGGACAGGCCGTTGCTCCTGAAGTACTGGACTTGCTGTATTTCGTCTACCTCGGCGCACTCAGAGATGCAGCCCAATCGCTGCGGCCTGTGCGGGGCAACAAGCTGGGCGAGCTGTTAGCCAATCTCGAACCCGACAAGGAGAAGAGAGACGATCTGGCCGGGAGGGTGCACAACGTCCTGGGAGGAGACGAGGACTGGCAAGATCTCATTGGCCAGGGGAAACAGCGCATCAACGAGCATGTCAACGCAACGTCAATCGAGGGCAAAGAGCCACGGCTGTCAGTCGATTTCCTTCCTTTTGAATTCGAACGCATTGTAGACAACCTTCGCATTCAGACTGAGGTGTTCGATCCCAACGCGCTTTCAAGCCCCGACGACCAGCAGTACTTCGATCTTCACCAGAACGGCCTCGGCTACAACAACCTGATCTACACCGCCACCGTACTCGGACATCTGAAGCGCAGAAGAGATGTCGAGCCGGAAGCGTACATGGCCCTCCTGATCGAGGAGCCTGAAGCCCATCTCCACCCACAGTTGCAGAGCACGTTCTTTCAATACCTCAGCACGCTTGATTCCATGCGCTTCCAGACATTCATTTCATCGCACTCCCCGTCGATAACGGCAAAGGCGGATCTCAACGCGCTCGTCGTGCTTCAGAACGTGGAACAAGAAGTGCGCTCTCTGGCTATCCGGGAGTCGGAACTCTCCCGCGACAATCAGACGTATCTGAGCAAGTTCCTGGATGTTACGAAGTCGCAGCTGCTTTTTGCCTCTGGCGTGGTTCTTGTTGAAGGCATTTCCGAAGCGCTTTTGTTGCCCATCTTCTCCCGTATGCTGGGAACCGACTACGATATTACCCGCCGGGGTATTGAACTCGTGAACATCGGGGGCGTGGCTTTTGAGCACTTTGCGCGGCTGTTCAACTCGGAGGATCCTGCGCGCCGGCTGAGTTGCCGGTGCTGCATCCTGACAGATGACGACAGGGGCGATACCGAGCAGGAGTCGCCGCGTGCAGCAAGAGCGCTTGCCCTCACGGGCGGCCTATTACGAGTAGAGCTGGCAGAGCATACCTTCGAATATGAACTCTTCGTGACGGAAGGGAATCGGAAGGTCATGCTCGAAGTTCTTGCTGAGATCTCGGTGAAGTCGGCCAAGTCAGTCGCTCAAGAGCAATCTCCGGAGGGAATGGCCCTTCACTTCGTTGATAGGTTACGCAGGCTCAAGGCAAAATCTGATTTCGCTCACCGACTCTCCGTCCTGCTTCAGGAGTGCAAGAAGGCCAGAGATGTGTTCACTGTGCCTCTGTACATCGAACGAGGTCTCAAGTGGGTCGCAAAAGGTGAGTGATGTTCGAGAGCCTTTCCCCAACCCAGCGGACCATTGCATTCGAGAGAACTGGGAAGTTCGTTGTAAGAGCCTGTCCCGGAAGCGGGAAGACGTACTCCGTCGCAGCCAGGCTTGCACGCTGCTACCAGCGATGGCCGCACCGCAGTCAGGGGATCGCAGCGATTTCGTTCACAAACGTAGCGTGGCATGAAATCGAGAACTACCTCCTGAACGACTTCGGCATACGGACACCGATCGCCTATCCCCATTTTCTGGGCACGATTGACAGCTTCATCGACCGCTTCATCTTCCTCCCATTTGGACACCTGATTATGGGTTGCACGGCACGCCCGTCTCTGGTTGGCCCTCCTCATGGCTCTTGGAGGGGCCGGAACTTCTACGAGGCGCAATTCACAAACTTGACGTTCGATGCCCAGGGCACGTTGGTGCTCCGCGCCAAGAGGGCGGTTGACAAGAACATGTGGGAAGAACACAGGCATGATTTCCTGCGAGCGAAGAAAGCCATCATCCGTGCCGGCTTTGCCACCCAGGACGATGCCGAGTTCCTCGCCATGCGATTGCTGGACAAGTATCCCCTCATAGCCAGACCCCATGCGAAAAGGGTTCGGCGGAATGTCAGACAGATTAACGTATGTTAGGTTGTTGCCGACAGAAGCAGGCGTCAGCTGAGGATA
>Ga0272442_10011988_pt1 | contig 10521 bp, 10 predicted proteins | sample SSMForm2O_FD_200262 | JGI IMG/M metagenome (GOLD analysis project Ga0272442, IMG submission 200262) | Marine sediment archaeal communities from Little Sippewissett salt marsh, Falmouth, MA, United States - SSM-Form-2O | ecosystem: Environmental > Aquatic > Marine > Wetlands > Sediment ... | reverse complement strand
AGATATTTTAGTATTGCCCAAGCGGGCGCGATCTGCCGTATCGGGGCGGAAAGCCGGCGCGGCGGATTCTGCCGCCCGCCGGAAGTTTTTTCCGCGCACGCCCAAGATCCCACCGCCTCGGACGGAAGATGATGGGAGTCAGTCATCTTTGTAAATCATTGTTAGAAAGGAGCTTAGTGGCCAAGGCCTCGCTCCGGCCCGTTTCTGGCACGGCGTTTGCCAATCCGTGGCTCACGGGAGAACGCTGTGCAGACGCCCATGCTCAAACTCGACACCACCGTAGGCCAGATCGAAGGACCCGGGACGCCGCCCGCGGGCGGTCCGCGGGAGGCCGCGAGGCCGGCGAATGATGGGATCGGGCTTCGAGACCGCCCCTGCGGACGGGCGGCGGATCGGCAGGAGCGCGGCCAAACCTTCCGCACGCACCTGGAGAACGCACGCCGGCCCCAATTGGACGAGGACCGTACGGAGCCGTCAAAGACCCCTTCGGCGGGGCGGGCGGAAAAGGCCGTGGATGGTCGCGAAAACGGGCCTCAGGTGGACGAGAGGCCGTCGACGAACCCCGAGAGTGCTTCCGAGAAGGACTCCGGTTCCGCCGAGTCGGATGCCGCCGAAGGCCGTCAGGACGCATCCGAGGCTGCGTCGGCCCTCTGCGACGCCCTCGTGACGTCGGTCGAGACGGGTCATCACGGGTCGGACGGGGCAACCGCCGCGGGAACCCCCGCTGCCGAGACGCCCAACCCGTCCGTGACGGTAATCACTGCCGTCCAAACGGGAGCGATGGCGGCACTTTGGCCGTCGAATGCGGCAAACGGCGACCCGACTACTATAGGTAATGGCGATGGCACCGCCACGGGAAGGCAAGGCGGGGCCGCCGCCGCGTCTCCGTCTGAGACGCTCGCGACCGCCGAGACGGCGTCGGCGTCGTTGGCCGCTGGGATGCTCGCGGCAAGCGCCGTCCGTCAGGCCGGGGGGACGGGTTCTTCGAACGCGGCCGCCGGGGACGGGACAACCGCCGCGACGGGCGACCAGGGCGCCTCCGGGCGGGGTCAGGCACAGGTGACGGTGCCGCTTTCCTCCGGCCAGTCTGCCGATGGTCAGGCGACGGACGGCGGGACGGGCGAGGCCGCTCACGCCGCCGCGGCCGAGAAGTCGGCCGCGGGGTCCGCGTCGCCGGCCACGTTCGCCGTGTCGGGCGAGACGGCTCCCCAGGCCGGTGCCGGCGGGGCATCCACTCCGGCCGCGGCGGAAGGCGAGTCTCAGGCCTCCGCCGTGGCCGTCCGGCAGGCGGCCGCCCGGGCCCAGGCCGATGCGACGGTGAAGCAGACTGCCTCTCGGGCGCTTGACGGATCACAGACCCCCGCCGCGGCTGCGACCACCGGGGGGGCCGCCGCGGCGTCGGCCGCCCGCACGGGCGCGGCGTCACAGCCCGCAGGGGCGGAGGCCCAGCGGCTCGGCACGGCCGCCGACCAAGTGGCCGAGACCATCCGGGCCACCGCCGGACGCTCCGGCCGCCAGGTGACCGTCCACCTGAACCCGCCCGAACTCGGCCGGGTCCGCATCGTCCTGGAGAGCGAGGGGGACTCGGTGCGCGGCACGGTGCGGGTGGACGTGCCGGAGACGCTCGCGAAACTCCAGCAGGAAGCCGCCCCGCTCATGCAGCGGCTCCAGGCCGAGGGCATCGACCTGAAGCGGCTCGACGTGATGCTGAACCAGGAGCAGCCCGGCGGCCAGGCGGGGCAGGACGCCGCCTTCGCTCAGGGCCGCAGCGATCCCGATGCCTGGCTGCCCGGCCAGCCGGGCGAGGCGGCAGCGTCGGCGGAGGGCGATGCCGCGGACGCCGACGGCACCGAGACGGCCGGGTCGGACGGTCCGGCCGATGCGGCCGGCGCTCTCGCCGGCTCGATCGACGTGCAGGTGTAGGAGACGACCATGGCCCAGGTAAGCGGCGTGTCGAATGCGTCCGATCTCCAGACCCAGCTTCTGACGCTGTTGGTCACGCAACTCCAGAATCAGAACCCGCTGGAGCCGATGGACAACAGCGACATGACGTCGCAACTGGCCCAGATCTCCTCGCTTCAGCAACTGGAGGAGATGAACGGTTACCTGAAGGCCGTGGCGGGCCAGAACTCGCCGTTCGCGGCCGCCCTGACGGCAGCCGAGGGACGGTACGCCACCTCGCTCATCGGCAAGGAGGTGACCGTGGAGGCCGACGACGGGACGGCCCTCCGCGGCACGGTGACGGGGGTCGCGCAGAAGGATGGGGACTTCGTGCTCCAGATCGGCGACCAGCAGGTGCCGCTGGACGCCGTCCGCGAGATTCGGGGCTAGGCCGCATAGGCCGCTCCTGGAAGGAGGTCGACGATGAGTAACTCACTGATGGCGGCGGTTTCGGGGCTCCAGGGGCATCAGAAGATGCTCGACGTGGCCGGCAACAACCTGGCCAACGTCAACTCCTACGGGTTCAAGTCCAGCCGCGTCACCTTTTCCGAACTGCTGGCCGAGACCATCCAGGAGGGCACCCAGCCCAGCACCGGGGCGGGCGGGACGAACCCGAAACAGATCGGCAGCGGCATGATGGTCTCGACGATCGACCGCGACATGTCGCAGGGCACCCTGGTCCAGACCGGCCAGGAACTGGACATGGCCATCGAGGGGTCCGGCTACTTCGTCCTGAACGACGGCCAGAAGGACGTCTACACCCGCGTCGGACGTTTCTCCGTCGATTCCGACTATTACCTGGTCGACTCCTCCACCGGCTACCGCGTGCAGCGGCTCGGGACGGTGGGCGTGTCGGAAGGGTTTCAGGACCCGGGCAACGACGCCATCCGCATTCCCTACGACGTAGCCCTGCCGGCCCAGGCGACCGAGACCATGTCCTTCACCGGGAACCTGAGCGCCGACAGCGAATCGCCCACCACCAACGAGATGACGAGCGGCCTGCAGTACACCGAGGACGGAGCCCTGGCCTCCCAGGAGACGCTGCTGGCGGACCTCGACCAGGCGAGCGGCGTCGCCGACGGCGACACGATCACCTTCACCGGCAAGGATGCCGACGGCACGGACATCAGCGCCACGTTTACGATCGGCACGGGTGTCGGGCAGGACGGCGAGACGCTGGGCGACGTCGTGGACTTCCTTTCGAGCACGTTCAGCGGGGCGACGGCCCGGCTGTCGAACGGCGAGATCCGCCTCCGCGACGACGAGGCCGGCTACAGCCAGACCGACCTGTTCGCCTCCTACGGCGGGTCCGGTACGCTCGAGTGTCCGTCCTTCTTCCAGCACCTGACGGCGGGCGGGGAGGCGACCACGACGGCCAACCTCGAAATCTTCGACAACTACGGCATCGGCCACGTCCTCTCGGTCGCCTTCGTCCGGACCGACACCGCGAACAACTGGGACGTGGTCGTCACGGACGTGACGGGCAACGTGGTGTTCGACGACTACGACGACCGGCGCATCCGCGGCATCACGTTCAACTCCGACGGCAGTTTCGCCGGCACCGGCGGCGCCACGCCGGACACCCAGGCGATTACCCTCCGCTTCGGCGGGGCCAGCGCCACCCAGCGGTCCGTCAACGTGGAACTCGGCACGGTCGGCCAGTTCGACGGCCTGAGCCAGTTCGGCGGGGAGTCGACCGTGGCCGCCGCCGGACAGGACGGGTACGAGGCCGGGTACCTCTCGAGCCTGGCCGTCAGCCGCGACGGCACGATCTCCGGCATGTTCACGAACGGGGTTCGGCAGAACATTGCGGCCCTTCAGGTCGCGACGTTCCAGAACCCGGCGGGTCTGCTGAGCGCCGGCCAATCGTATTCTGAGGCGTCGTCCAACTCCGGCGACCCGCGGGTGGCCACCGCCCTGGCCGGCGGCGCCGGCGCCATCAACGCCGGGGCCCTCGAACGCTCGAACGTCGACACCGCCGAGGAGTTCGTCAACCTCATCCAGGCCCAGAACGGGTACCAGGCCAACGCGCGGACCATCACCGTCACCAACGACATGCTCCGCGAACTTGCGAACCTGATCCGGTAAGGCCGCACCGATGATCCCCGAGATCGTATCCCGGCTCGTCCCGCTGGCGCTCGACCCTGTTGAGCGGTGGTCGGCGGCCCGCACGGTGGACTCGTTCCACTGGAGCACGCTGAGCCAACCGACCGTTTGGGTGCCGCTGATCGTCCTCAGCGGCATCGGGGTGGCGATGGTGGTGGTGTACCGCCGGCATCGGCTTCGGCGGAAACTGCTGGCGGCGTTCGGACGGGCGGCCGCCCAGGTGGACCTTTCGACCGGCGAGCGGGCGATGCTGGTCCGCATCGCTGAGATCGCCGATCCCGGGACGGCCCGCGAGAGCGGGTCGCTTGCGGCGGCGTTTGAGGACGGCGCCCGGCAGGTACTGGAGGGCCGGACCACCGAGCGCCTCAGTGCCGACGCCCGCCGGCGCGTGCAGGACATCGTCACGTCGCTGCGGATCAAACTGGGCTTGGCCGCCCGGGAGTCGTCTGTGTCGACGGAGGCCGGCCTCACGCGGGAGGACCAGGTCACAGTCTCCCGCCCGGGGGCGCAGGAGGAGGTGTGCGGCACCGTCATCGGGATCGGCGGCGTGGACGTGGCCGTCCGGCTGGACACGCCGCTGGACCTCCGCGTGGGCGGGGCCGCCGTCCTCCGGAAGGTCCGCGGCGGCACCCAGTGGGAATACAACCTCACGGTCACGCAGATCGAGGACGACGTGGTGCGGGCCCGGCTGATCGGGTCGCCCACGCGGAAGAACATGCGGCGATTCGTGCGGGTGCCCCTCCGCCGGCCCGCGCACGTGGGCCGCTACGCCTTTCTGCACGAGGACGAGGGGCCGCTGCTGCCCACGTTCGTCGAGGGCACGCTGTGCGAGATTGCCGGACCGGGGCTGCTCATCGAGATCGACCTGGGGGCGGAGGTCGGCGAGCGGGTGCTCATCGTGCTCGACCTCGGCGACAACCGGTGCCTGCGCGGCGTGGGGGTGGTCCGGCGCGCCAGTGCCGCCCAGGACGACCGGCCCGCGGAAGTGGCGGTCGAACTCTCCGGTATGAGCGAGGCGGAAGTGGCCCGCCTCGTCAAGGAAACCAACGCCGCCGCCCGCGGCGCGACCGAAGCCGTCGCTGGCGCGGGCGGTTCCTTGAGGATGACCTGACGTGAGTGCGGACACCATCGCGGCGCTGACGGGCCTGGCCGAGGAGTACCACGCCATCGCCCACAACCTGTCCAACTCGGCTACCGCCGGGTACAAGCGGCTCTTCGGCCGGTACACGGGGTCGGGCGTGACCGCCAAGGCCGGGGCGGGCGGCGAGACCGCGGGCGCGGAGGCCGCCGGCTCGGCCCCGACGGCGTCGACGGGCATCGACTTCTCGCAGGGACGCCTCGTCCGCACCGGCCGGACCCTCGACGTGGCCCTGTCCGGCAAGGGGTTCTTCGTCGTCGAGACCGACGGGGGCGAGCGGTACACCCGCAACGGCGTGTTCCGGGCCAATGCCGAGGGGCAACTGGTGGACGGCTCCGGGCATACGGTCGCCGGGGAGGGCGGGCCGGTCATTCTCCCCGGCTCGGTGTCGCCGACGGAGATTGAGATTGCCGCCGACGGCCGCATCCTCGCCGGCGGCACCGCCATCGGGCAACTGCGGGTCGTGGAGTTCGAGGACCCGTCGGTCCTGACGGCCCAGGGCGCCGGCGCGTTCGTGGCCCCGTCCGACGCCCGGCCGACCGCCGCCGAAAACACCACCGTCCAGCAGGGATTCCAGGAAGCGTCGAACGTCGACGCCGTGACCGAACTCGTCGGCCTCATCAAGGTCACCCGGCTGTACCAGGCCAACATCCACACGATGGCAAGCGGCAAGGACCGCACCAGGGACCTGCTTCGGGTGGCCAGGGCCTGAGGGAAGGGAGACACGACCCATGCTTCGCGCCTTTTCGACCGCCGCCACCGGCATGACGGCCCAGCAGATGACCGTCAACACCATCGCCAACAACCTGGCGAACATGAACACCGCCGGCTTCAAGCGGGCGATGATCGACTTCCAGGACCTGGTGTACCTGAGCCTGTCCGAGCCCGGCAGCGAAACGGCCGCCGGCGTCGAGACGCCCACCGGCTTCGAACTCGGATCCGGCGTCCGTCCGGCCTCGACCCTCAAGGTCTTCACCCAGGGCGAGATGGAGAACACCGGACGCCAACTCGACCTGGCCATCCAGGGCGACGGCTTCTTCTGCATCCGGCTGCCCAGTGGCGAGGAGCAGTACACCCGCGACGGCTCCTTCCGCGTCAACGCCGACGGCGAACTCGTCAACGCCAACGGCTACGTCGTGGAACCCGGCGTCAGCATCCCGGAGGACACGCGGTCCATCAGCGTGGGGGCCGACGGCACGGTCACCGTGTTCCAGGGGAGCGACCAGACCGGGTCGCAACTCGGCACGATCAAACTCGTCCGGTTCCGGAACCCGTCGGGCCTGTCGGCCAAGGGCGGGAACCTCCTGGCCGCCACCCCCGCCAGCGGCGATGCGATCGAAGGCACCGCCAGCGAGGACGGGTTCGGCAGCATCCAGTCCGGGTTCCTCGAACGCTCCAACGTCCAGATGGTCACGGAACTGGTGAACCTGATCACGGCCCAGCGGGCGTACGAGATCAACTCCCGCGCCATCCGCGCCGGCGACGAGATGCTCGAAACCGCCAACCGCCTCGTCATGTAAGGGTAGCCTCCATGTATCGCATGCTCCATATCGCGTGCGCCATCCTGACCCTTGCCCTCGTGCCCGCCGCCGTCCAGGCCGGCGCGCAGGCGGGCGCGGACGCCGCCGCCCTCTCGGTCCATTTGCCGCGGTCCGTCGAGGCCGACGGCCGGACACTTTGCCTTGGCGACGTGGCCGTCCTCGGCGGTCCGGACGACGCCGTCGTCTCCGCCTGCACCCGCATCCGCATGGGCCGGGCGCCGTGGTCCGGCGAGCGGCTGGTTATCACCCGGCCGATGGTGCGGGCGCGTCTGGCCACACACGGCGTGCGCGACGAGGCGCTCCGCTTCACCGGGGCTGAGCGGGTCAGCGTGACGCGCGGCGAGACGGCGACCTCGAGCGAGACAGTGGCGGCGACGGCCCGGACGTTCCTGGCGCGCACCCGCCCCGCGCCGGCCGAGTGCCGGTGGCGGCTCCTGCGCAAGCCGGACCCGATCCGCACGCCCGCGGGCGATGAGGTCACCCTCTCGGCCCGTCCCGCCACGCACCACGCCGAGGCGGAGGCCAAGGTCACCGTCGTCGCCGAGACGGATGGCCGGCAGGTCGCCGCCTCGGACGTCCTTTTCCGGATGACGTACCTGCGGCGTCGGCTGGTGGCGGACCGGGACATCGGGCCCGGCGAGACGATCAGCCCGGAGAACACCCGCATCGAGAAGACGACCGCCGACCGCCCCGACCCGGGCCGGTGGTCGGCCCCGTACGGCGAGAAGGCGGCCCGGCTCATCCCGGCCGGCGACGAGGTCCGGCCCGGCCTGGTGCGGTCGGCGACGGCCGAGATCCTCGTCCACCGCAACGAGGGCGTCGTCATGCGGGTCCAGGGGGCCCTGTTTCGCGTGACCGCCATCGGCAAGGCGCTGGAAAACGGTCGCCCCGGCGACCTCGTGAAAGTGCAAAACGTGGACTCCGGCCGCGTCGTCCTGGCCCGTGTGGCCCGCGACGGCTCGGTCGAACCCGTCATGGCGGAAAGGTAACGGCATGCAGCACACGAAGCGGCAGGCAGCGTGTTTCCTGGCGGCGGCGGCGGCGGCGATGCTTGCCCTGTGGGCGACGGCCGCGCAGGCCGACTCCATCTGGGCCAAGGCACAGGGCAGGGAGGGGCAGAAACGCGTCCGCGTCTACGAGGACGACACGGCCCGCGACGTCGGCGACACCCTGACCATCATCATCAACGAGCACAGCATCGTCGAGAACGAGACCGCCCGCGAAACCTCCAAGACCTCCAACCGCAACGCCAACGCCAACACCGCCGTCTCCGGCACCATCAACATGAAGGACGTGGGGCAGTGGTACGGCGACCGGGGGGCCACGTTCACCCTCCCGGAGGCCAATCTGGCCAGCCAGGCCCACAGCGACTTCACCGGCGAGGCCGACTACGAGACCGACCGCCTTATCACCGACCGCGTCACGGTCGTCGTCCGCGACATCCTGCCGAACGGCAACCTCGTGGTCGTCGGGTCGCGGAAGCGGCACACGGACGGCGACGAGCAGATCATCGAGATCGGCGGCGTGGTCCGGCCCAGCGACATCACCTTCGCCAACACCGTGAACAGCGACCAGGTGGCGGACTTCCGCATGCACATCAAGGTCGAGGGCCACGAGCCGAAGTGGACGAAGCCCGGGTGGCTCGGTCGGCTGCTGAACTGGCTGAGCCCGTGGTAGGACCGCTGCGTGTCCGCACGGCTGCGCCCTCGCGGCCGCGCCGCTTGTCGGAGGGAGGATCGGATATGTCTCGCCTGTGCCTCATCGCGAGCCTGCTGGCCGCCGGCATCGTCCTCGCCGCTTCGGCCGCCCACGGCGAACGCATCAAGGACATCGTCGACATCCAGGGCGTCCGCAGCAACCCGCTCCAGGGGTACGGCCTGGTGGTCGGCCTGGCGGGGACGGGGGACACGACGAACCTCACGCCGCGCGTCCTGGCCAACGTGCTGCGGCGGCAGGGCCTGTCGGTCGACCCGGCGGACGTGGAAGGGCCGAACGTGGCGAGCGTGATCGTGCGGGCGGAACTCCCGCCGTTCGCCCGGCGGGGCACGACCATTGACGTCGAGGTCTCCGCCATCGGCGACGCCACCAGCCTCCAGGGCGGGACCCTGCTCATCACGCCGCTCCGCGGGGCCGACGGCCAAGTCTACGCCGTCGCCCACGGGCCGGTCGTCACGGGCGGGTTCGCCGCCGCCGGCCAGGCGAGTTCCGTCTCGAAGAACCATACGACCGTCGGCCGCATCCCCTCCGGGGCCAACGTCGAACGCGAGGAACCCGCCACGTTCGTCGAGCACGGCACGGTGACGCTGAACCTGAAGAACCCGGACTTCTCGACCGCCGAGGACGTCCGCGCCGCCATCGACGCCGTCTTCCCCGGCGCGCCCGAGTCGGTCGACGCCGGCACGGTGCGGGTCCGGATGCCGCAGATTGTCTCGCGCAGCGGCGTCGGGGCGCTGATCGACCGCATCGGCCTTCTGGAGGTGAACGTCGACACCCCCGCCCTCGTCGTCATCAACGAGCGGACCGGGACGATCATCGTCGGCGAGAACGTCGGCATCTCGACGGTGGCGATCTCGCACGGCAACCTGTCCATCGTCACGCAGGAGAAGGACTACATCTCGCAGCCGCTGCCGTTCTCGCGGGCCGGCACGACCGCCCGGACGCACCGGACGGACATCACCGCCGTGGAGGAGGAGGGGCCCCTGAGCGTCGTGGACCGGAAGGTCTCGGTCCAGGACCTGGCCCGCGCCTTGAACGCGATGGGCCTGACGCCGCGCGACCTGATCTCGATCTTCCAGGCGCTGAAACAGGCGGGAGCCCTCCAGGCGGAACTGAAGGTGATTTAGACGCCGACGCCGGCTGGCGCGCGGCGGGTCTCCGTACCCGCCGCGCAGACCTGGAAAGGGCGCTTCAAGCGTTGGGTCAGGAGACCCACCGTGCGAGAAGGCGTCAGGGTTGCACAAAGGACACGCGCATGGACGGCATCGACCTGCCGGACAATCCGCTGCTCGGGGCCGACCCGCTGGGTCTCGCCTCCGCCGGCGCGCTGTCGGCCGAGCAGCGGGAAGCCGCGCGCGGCATGCAGGCGGCCCGCGACTTCGAGTCGATCCTCCTCCACCGCATGATGGAGGCGATGCGGCAGACGGTGCCCGACGGCGGGCTCCTCTCCAGCCCCGCCACCCGCCAGATGGAGGGCCTGTTCTGGTTCTACCTGGCCCAGGACGTGGCGAGCAAGGGCGGCATCGGTCTCTGGAAGGACCTCGCGCGCCGCCTCGACCTAGCGGGGTCCGAGCCCCCCTCGCCGCAGACGCAAGGAACGCAGGCATGACGCGGACACCCGCCCCATGGGACGCCCCGCTCGATGGGTTTATCGAGACCCTGGACGAAGCCATCGGCTTCCAGGAACGGGTGCTGGCCCAATTGAAGGCGATGGCCGAGGCGGTCGGCCGTCTCGACGAATCGGTTCTCGGCGAGCAGATGGAGGCCCTGGACGCGATGTCGGCCCGTCTCCAGGACGCCGGCCGGCGTCGGCACCGGGCCCGGGTCCGTCTGGCGGAGGCGCTCGGCCGGCCGGTGGCGGAGGTGACGCTCGGTCGGTTGGTCCGGGATCTCCCCGAGCCGCAGGCCGCCCGCATCTGCCGACGCCGCGACCGTCTCCTCGGCCTGGGCGACGCCGTCCGCCGACAGCATCTGCGAAGCGCCGTCCTGCTCGGCGAGGCCGCCCGCATCAACCGGTCGCTCCTGGCCGCCCTGGCGCCGGCGGTGGAGGGGCCTCAGACCTACGGAACCAACGGTAGC
>Ga0272442_10011987_pt1 | contig 10521 bp, 8 predicted proteins | sample SSMForm2O_FD_200262 | JGI IMG/M metagenome (GOLD analysis project Ga0272442, IMG submission 200262) | Marine sediment archaeal communities from Little Sippewissett salt marsh, Falmouth, MA, United States - SSM-Form-2O | ecosystem: Environmental > Aquatic > Marine > Wetlands > Sediment ... | reverse complement strand
TGGGTTTCTTCCCTGTTCCTGGTAATATAGTTCAATATTGTACACCAACGTTTAAAACATGTATTCTATTAATTAGATTATTTAGCGGTCATAACAATTACCGGCAACAGCATTTCTTCCAATGAAACGCCGCCGTGCTGAAAGCTGTTTTTAAAAAGAGAGATATATTTATGGTAATTTGTCGGATACACAAAGAACATATCTTCTGTAGCTATTAGGTAATTTGTATTCAGCCCGGTATCAGGAAGAGCGTAATTACCAGGATTATCAATATTAATGACATTTTTCCCTTCAGCCCGGATACTTTTCCCGTACTTGTACCTGAGGTTCGTCGATGTATGCTTGTCTGCATAGACAGTAGTTCCTCTTTTCACTTGAGTTGATCCATGGTCAGATGTAAGGACAACCTTGAAACCATGTTCAACCGCAGTTGAAATAATTTTTTTTAAAGATGAATGCTCGAACCATGTCCTTGTCAAAGAACGGTATGCCGATTCATCGGGCACAATCTCGTGAATTATTTCCGAATCGTTCCTCCGGTGGGCCACAATATCCACGAAATTGAAAACAAGAGCGATCATCTGGTTGTTTATGATATTCTTGAAGTTCGCCAGGGCGTGGTCTGCCTCATCCCGCGTAATAATTTTAACATACTGTGTATTTCCTTTCACCGATATTTTTTCACGCTGCAGCTGTTTTTCAAGAAATTCACGTTCATGCTGATTCCAGCTGTGTTCGTCGCCGCTCCCCTGTTCCCAGTATTCCGGGTACAGACGTTTCATATCATTGGGGAAAAGTCCTGAAAAAATACTGTTTCTGCTGTACGGTGTTGCAGAAGGCAGTATTGAACAGTACATAGTACGTTCAATCTTTACAGAGTCATACAGAGAAGGTTCAATATAAAGCCATTGATCAAGCCTGAGATTGTCAACTATTATCAAAAGAACATTTTCACCTTTATCCAATTCCGGAAGAACATATGTTTTGACAATGTCAGGAGATAGAACCGGGCGGTCTTTACTGTTGACCCATGTGCTGTAATTCTTCGCTATATAGCGGGCAAAATTATGATTGCATTCAACACGCAGATCGTCCATAGTCTGATGGAGGCCAAGGTCCTTATGTTCATCAAGATCTATAAACCGTTCGGAAAGTTTCAAATGAATATCCGCCCATGTGTCAAGAGACATGGGCCCTTCGAGGACTGCTGTAATTTCGGCAAATTCCGATGTATAGTCACGTGTGATCTTATCACGGGCAATTCGTTTTCTATCCAGTATCCGTTTACAAGAAGAAAGGATCTGGCTCGGATTTACCGGTTTAGTAAGGTAGTCTTCAATTTTCCGGCCTATGGCCTGCTCCATTAAATCCTCTTCCTCGGATTTGGTAATCATAATCACAGGTAGAGAAGGATCAATACTCTTGACAGTATTCAATGCTTCGAGACCATCGAGACCGGGCATCATCTCATCGAGAAGGAGCAGATCGAAATCGGTTGTACGCACCAGTGATATTGCATCTTCTGCATTGGTAACCGGCGTGACATCATATCCTTTTTCTCTCAGAAAGAGGATATGGGACTTCAGATGCTCTATTTCATCATCAGCCCAAAGAATTTTTTTAAGATTTCTACTCATAGTTAACCATAATAAATTACAAGCTTTTAAACTTAATAATTTTTCACTTCAGAGTCAATACTTTTTATCACAGCATTTTTCTTATTGTGTCCCGGTGAACATAAAAAACAGTATGTATAAAACTATTTTCAATGAAATCTTTATATTAAATAAATTTATTCCTATATTTAACTATAATAACCACAAAACTGTCAAAAAGGCGGGATTCATGAAACGTGCGCTCTTTTTAATTTCGCTGGTAATCCTTTACAATGTATCACCGGAAAAGTGTTCAAGTCAGATTTATTTCAACAATAATCTCAGCGGTTACGTTACTGATGCGTCAAATGAAAAACCGATTTTTAACGCAAATATTTTCCTTGCTAATACTACCATAGGTACTGCCAGTGATTCTCAGGGTCATTTTTCGATTACAAACATTCCTCCTGGACAATACCAGCTTGTTGTTTCAATGATTGGGTATGATGTTGTACATGAAACCGTCCATATTCCTGGTGACCGGACCATTGATGTTAAACTGAATCCTTCATCGCTTCAGGGAGAGACCGTTACTGTTACAGCTGAACGGCCGGGCGCCTGGCAGAAAAATTTTTCAATATTCAGGCAACTGCTGCTTGGGGGCTCAGAATTTTCTGACTCATGTGTTTTTTCAAACACGTATGTACTTGTTCTGGATTATGACATGAAGTCCCACACCCTTACGGCGTCGACAAAAGAGCCGCTCCATATAAAAAACAATGCCCTCGGTTATGATGTTTATCTTACTATTGAAGAATTTAAATATCAAGGTGTAGGTTTTTACAAATTCAGAGGACTGCCATATTTTAAACCTCAGAAACCTGATGGAGAAAGACAAAAGGAATTATGGGAGCGCAACCGTAAAAAAGCATACAACGGCTCATTGAGGCATTTTCTTTCTGCTCTGGCAAATGGCACAGCACTGCATGAACAGGGATTCACCGCCTCTTCTGCCAGTTCAGTCTCTGATGACAGGGGCTTGCTAAAAGAAAATAAACCGTCATCACCCAATTATATTGATTCACTGATTCACCCCGGACGCTCAAAGTTTGAGTCAATTATAAAATTTAAAGACTATCTGAAAATTGTATATAAAAATGAGCCTGAATCAGTCCGGTACCGGCAGTATGCAAAACCCCGTAAATTCCAGACATCGTGGATATATATTGATTCTGATGAACCGGTTTATTTTAATGTATTTGGATACTTATATGATCCATACCAGATCAAAACCTATGGCTACTGGGGTTGGAAGGGCATTGCTGAATCCCTTCCATTTGATTACCTGCCAGAACAGGTTTATCCTTTGCGAAGAATGTATATGGCCCCTGTTAGGTATAAAGCAATTGCGCATGATAACGTCATTGATTCATTGTCGTATTCTCCTGAACAACTGTATATGTTATCACTCAAACGAATTGAGAAACATGATTTCCCCGAAGCTTCTTCACTGTTGTACAGAGGGCTTGTGTTAGAATCAAAACAGGGCAGCAATGTGTATGATTCAACGTTCTCATTCATTTCAAAATCTTCTGCCTATGCAGATTCACTGCTTTTTATCGGCAACCATTCTGCGGATAAAATTATTCAGTACTGGCAAGAATGCGATCCGACGCCGGCTTCTATGGAACATGAACTCTATTGTACAATTATCAGCAGACTGATGAAGTTACAAGCACTTTCAAAAAGGTCCGGAGCGGAATACAGCACAGATATGAGAAATGTTTTTCTCCAGCGCGGTATGCCCGATGCGATTCATAATAGTTTTGGGAATAGTCATATAGGGCAGAATATCTGCTGGATTTACAAGACCGATTCTTCGGAAGCAGTATATGATTTTATCCGGAAAGGTACCATGTATGTCCCCTTTTCTATCGATACAGTTCTGGATAAAAATCCTTCCAGGTCCCAGATTGATGATGTACTGGATTTTATTCAGTCGAGGTCCTTTTTCAGTGCCTCTTATAGTGATTTTCTCACCAGATTGAACAACGAGCTGCCACAAACCACTGCCGATGGTTCCGGGAATGGTTTGTACGGATTTCTAAGTCGGATTCTTCCAGCAAAATTATCCGCCTTCACCAGGGAGCTGTGTTCTGTTCGTTCCACAAATAAATACGTTAAAATCAAAAACGAATATAAAAAAATTGACATTAGATACAGAGTAGAAGCAATATTAAATAAGCCGGAACCATTGTATGGAATATCCATAGGAATACCCGGAGATTATGTTGCATCAAACAGTAGAGAAACCGGTGAGCAATCTTCATTTATGGTACATTATTCAATATTTAACAGAAACGATATTCTTATAGAAAGAAAGTCTTTCGACTGTTGGATAAACTATGATGAAAGCATGCCTCATTCAGCTGTTTTGGGGGTGTTCAATGTATTTGCAAAGTGTCCTGAGGGTGTTGATACTATGTTTCTTTTTTTGCAGGTCACTGATACGGTTGCAGGCGTGCAATGGACGAGTGAAAGGATTAAGCTGACCACCCAATGGGATTCAGAAAGCAGCTCATTGTGGCTGTCTGATGCAATCCCCTGCCATTCCTTCGGTGATTCAATTACTGTTATGTATCCTGATACACTTTCTGCAAGAGAACATATTGACAGGATCAAGTTTTTCGCATGCGGCCTCGTGCCCGATTCTGCCGGTATGTGCCGATACACGTACAGGGTACACGCAGAAAAAATATCAGCTGAGAACCGAAAAACAACCAAGTATACACTTATACCGGGTTTACAGCGAACAAGCAACCGGACATGTATTGAAGAATCTGTGTATATCAGTCCTGTACTGAAAGATCCAGGCGTGTACCGTATAATAATTGAATTCGAGGATAATGTGTCAAAAATCGCTGTTGATCAGCATTCAACAATCCACCTGTTCACAAAATAATACACCAGCTTCATAGGCGGGTGTATTATTTTGTATACGCCATAACATACTATTATTATTGATATTAGAAAGTTTATGATTAATTGTTGTATGATTTTGAAGACACATTTGTTCTGATTAATTAATCATCGAGTCATGTATGCAAAGCCATAAGATGTTTATTTTACAGGAGTTATGAGTCTGATAGCCGTCGTGTATTGTTTGGCATAATTCTTGTCATATATAAAACGTGTGAAGGCATGTAATAAATGTCTCACCTCTCCCCTTTTGCGGTGAAGATTGAGGCCCCCTCCTTTTTCTTTGCCGCTTTTTTTATAGTAACACCCTGCCTGATACTCAGCCCTCTCAGTCTATCCAGTATAAAATTCTTCCGCAATTTTCACATGTAATAATATTTTCATCACTTCTTCCCGGGCCAAGGTATGATGTGGGAAGTTTTGCAAAGCAGCCCAGGCATGTATTGTTTTTTACCGGAGCGATTGAATGTTTATATTTATGTCTTATGCGTTTATAAACTCGCAAATATCTTTGGTCAATTTTTTCTTCAACTTCCTTAATGGCTTCTTTAAGATGCTCGACACCAACTGTGGAAAATCCAAGCCGTTCTTTCTCTTCCTCTGCTTCTTTGAGCATAATTCTCATATCCTGATACAGTACCAGGAGTTCAAGCTGACTTTTCTGCATGCAGCTACCTCTTTTGAATGGTATCTATAAATTCCGTATAGGTCTTTGTTTTAAGAATATTCTTACGTATTTTATTATCTCTGACTATTTCTACGATTTTACCCAAAAGCGGAAGGTATTGATTGGTTTTCTCAAGAGGAGGTGCTACAATAAGGAAAAAAAGTTTAACCTTTTTTTTGTCGATGGCATCATAGCTTATTCCTTTTTCTGAGATACCTACAACAACGCAAACCTGTGAAATAGCAACAGTCCGGCAGTGAGGTACAGCAACGCTCTTTCCAATGCCCGTACTTCCCAGGGTTTCACGTTTAAGAAGTGTTTCAAGAACTACATGATGGTTCCGTATTTTACCGCTTTCTATGAGCGGTTTTGTCATTTCCTGTAAAACTTCTTCTTTTGTTTCTGCCTGAATATCTGAGATAAAATACTCAGGAGAGAAAAACTGCATCAATTCATTTGTTTTCATCGCTGATCCAACTTTCCTTTTTATACATATTTCTTAAACCGTTTTTGTTTCATTAGGTCAACGAGTTTCTTGACATCTTCGGAACGGTCCCTTTTGGCAACAAGAACAGCATCCTCGCTTCTTACAACAATCACATCGTCAAGTCCGAGTACTGCTACAACACCATCGGAGGAGTGTATGTAAGAATTAGAAGTTTGATGAGTTACTACGTCACCCTGTTTAACATTTCCATTGGAGTCTTTATCACTCAGGCGATACACTTGATCCCAGCTTCCAAGATCGCTCCATCCAAAATCACCCTCTACCAGGAAAACATTCGTGGCTTTTTCCATTATACCGTAATCAATGGATATGCTCCTGATTTGTTTGTATACATTTTTCAGGGAATCATCATATTTTTTTGTTCCAATATATTTCCTGATTTCCTGAAGTCCTTCATAAATTTCCGGTAGAAATTCTTCAAATGCCTTTAGCAGCGTTTTCACTTTAAATATAAATATTCCGCTGTTCCAGTAAAAATCACCGCATTTCAGGAACCTTTTTGCAGTGGCAAGGTCCGGTTTTTCTGCAAAAGTTTTAACACTGTAGGCTTTAATTTTTTTGTTTGATTCAAGCTCTTTGTCAATTTGTATATATCCATATCCGGTAGCAGGCTGATCGGGTTTGATTCCAAGGGTGACAAGCCCTTCATGCTCTCTTGCGACTGAAATCCCCCTGCTCAGGACTTTTTTAAATTTATCCGTATCAATAACCAGGTGGTCAGCCGGTGTTACAACCATCACAGCATCAGGATTCTGATGATCTATAAGTGTTGCTGCCAGCCCGATACATGGTGCAGTGTTCTTTCCCATTGGCTCATATATTTTATTTTCCCGGGGTATTTTTTTGCAAATTGCATCAAGTTGTTCCTGTTGATCCTGCCTTGAGATTATAAATATTTGATTGTGAGGGATGATTTTTTCTATGCGGTCAATGGTCTGTGTTATGAGGGGCTTTTTACCAAATATTTTTAAAAACTGTTTTGATTTTTGATATCTGCTTCTGGGCCAGAATCTGGTTCCAGAACCGCCTGCCATTATAACACCATACATATCTTTTTCCTTTTTTGTAATATTAAGTCATAAAAAAAGCCCCAATTGCTGCAGGAGCTTGATCAAAGGCTAAATGATTGAAAATAAACCATTCCATGTACGTTTCATGGAACAAAAATAACGAAATTAATTAAATAAATCAAGCGCTTTAATTTATATTTTTGCTTATTTCAGTGAAAAGGTCTCTGGCCTTTTTCATGAATTCATCCATAGAACTTTCATTATGAATTACTGTATCACAAATGGCAGGTACAGCCTGTCTTTTTTGAGATGATATACGTGCAAGGCTCTGCTCTACTGACAAGTTTCGATATTCAGTCAGTCGCTTTAAACGTTCCTGTTCCGGTGCATTCACACATATAGTATGGTCGCAAAGTTTGTCGGCTTGTGCTTCAAAAAGTACTGCCATATCCAATACATATATTCCTGCATATTTTTTTTGTAAGATATTCAGTTTTTCTTTAATTGATTTCAGCAGTGACGGCCATACAATAGTGTTAAGTTCCTGAAGCCTGTTAAAATCATTGAATACAATTTCCGCCAGATACGGCCGGTTTATCAAGCCGTTCTCTCGCAAGGCGTGATCGCCGAATGATTTAATGAGCAATCTCTTGATATGTGAAGAATTGTTCATCAATTCGTTTGCATATGTATCGACATCAAGACTCAACGCACCCCATGATGAAAACCACTGTGTTAAAAGGCTTTTGCCAGAACCGGCACCGCCTGTAATTCCTACAACGAACATGTTGTTTTTATTCATCTCATTGTTCTCCCTGCTCGATATAAATGTATGTAATTTGATCCTTGATTTCAATGTTTCTCTTGAAATTTAACAAATTTATCCGGATATTGTTACAACCCAGAAATTAACTTGTTAAATCAGCCGCACTAAATAGATGAAAAACCTGTGATTCAGGCACAAATCGTTGTATGCTGTTATTAATGATACATGAGGAGGTTATTATGGGAGACATTGAAATCAAAAAACATACAATTCCCGAACTGATGATGCAGAGTTTTGACCGTTATAAAGACCTGCCTGCTATCTCTCATGTCGGTGAAAAAGGACTTACATATAAAGGCCTGTATTCAGAAGTGGTGTCTACAGCTCATCTTCTTCTGAAAAACGGGGTAAAAAAGGGTGATAAAATCGCCATTCTGGGAGACAATAGTCCCAACTGGGTAATATCATACCTGGCTATCAGTTTCATTGGAGCTACCAGTGTACCGATCCTTACAGGTTTTACCAACTCGGATATTCATCATGTGCTGAGAAGTTCAGAAACATCAGGCCTGTTTGTATCCCCAAAAATGCTTAATAAAATTGAAGAAGCCAACCTCCCGAACGTTTTTTTCAGAATATCCCTTGATGACTTTTCTGTCACAGTTTTGAAACAGAGAAAACTAAATTCATACCAGTCTTTTATCAGTAAATTAAAACAAAACTCCAAGGGCGACTTAACGATCCAGCAAATTGTTGATAAGTCTGAAAAGCCCGAACCGGAGGATCTTGCGGCAATTATTTATACATCGGGAACGACTGGAAATTCAAAAGGTGTAATGCTTACCCATAATAATATTGTAACAGATGTTGTAAACAGTATTCAGAAATTCCCTATTGATATGAGGGACCGTTTCCTTTCTATTCTCCCTTTATCGCACACATTCGAAGCAACAGGAGGAATGCTTTGCCCGTTAACTGTGGGGGTTTCAATCTTTTATATGAAGGGACTTCCAACGCCGCAAAAGCTTCTTGATGCCATGAGTATTGCCCGCCCAACAGGGGTTCTGACAGTACCGCTTGTCATTGATAAAATATACCGGAAGAAGATAATGCCCAAAATCAACTCAAATCCTGTCCTTAAATCCGCATACAAGTTATCTGCCATACGAAAGTTGATCCATAAAAAAGCCGGTAAGCAGGTTATTGAATCATTTGGAGGACACCTGAGATTTTTTATGTTTGGAGGTGCTTCTTTAAACCCCGATGTTGAACAATTTCTGCGTGATGCTGCTATAAGCTACTCAACAGGATACGGAATGACCGAAACATCACCTATTATGACAATAAATCCTTTCGGTAAAGTTAAAATGGGATCATGCGGACAGCCGATTCCCGGTATTCACATGAAAATACTGGATCCTAAACCAGGGACAAATGTAGGTGAAATCATAATAAAAGGCCCAATTGTTATGCAGGGCTACTACAAAAACAAGGAAGCAACTGACAATGTATTTTTAAATGACGGCTGGATGAAAACCGGTGATCTGGGTTATTTTGATGATGAAGGGTATCTTTTTATTAAGGGACGGTCAAAAAATGTAATTGTCGGTCCGTCAGGCGAAAACATCTACCCTGAAAATATTGAAATACTCCTTTCCCAAAATCAATACATTCAACAGGCAGTAGTATATCAGGCAGATAAAAAGATTCACGCTCTTGTCTATCCTGAATATGATTGTATTGATGAAGAAGTGGAAAATAATGATGAAACCGCAACAGGAAAAAAGAAAGAAGCGATTCTGGAAAAAGTCAGGCTTGATGTTAACGAAAACCTGCCATCGTTTTCCAAAATAAACAAAATAATAGAACACAAAGAGCCTTTTAAGCTTACTCCTACCAACAAGGTCAAAAGATATCTATACATTCCCGAGATGAGGGGTGAATAAATACACGGCATCTGGTACAAAGAAAAGCCGAAATAGTATTATTTCGGCTTTTCTTTTCGTATCCAGTAAGTTGAATCAAAAATCAAGGTCAATATCGATACCATCGAGTCCGTAGTCTCCGAATCCCATTCCCATATTCTTAATAGAACTAAGGTCAATTTTGTTGCCGCACACATTTACCAGCGTAACTTCATCACCTGGTTCGTATGTAAGAATGAGCAGTCCCACAGCTTTCCCTTTGACTGTTTTGATACTGATATTGGTAATCTCGTCGCTATCTTTAACTTTCACCAGGGTTTCCCAGTTTTCATCGGAAATCTTTTTAAGGATTTTCTCAATCTGTTCCTTTATTCCCGCATCGGCTTTTTCACCTATTGCGAATGATTTTACCCTGATTGACATTATCCCCTTCATTCCTTCGGCTTCAGATGAATCCGATGACTGGGCGATAAGATTCAGTAATGAGGGCCCGATAGAAATATCTGTAACTTCCTCAGCAGAATCAGGTATCTTAATCTGTTCCAGATCAATATATCCGGGCATTTTTTTTACGTTACTATCTGTCTGAGCAAACAATGCCCCGCAGATAAGCAGGACCGCGGCAAAGGGTACTAAACGTTTCATTTGTCACCTCCAAAGAGAATAGGAACTGATTGTTCTAAACTCTTAGTTACTGTTTTTGGGAGATTATTGTAGAATACTTCTTTTATAGCCTTCATTTCACTTTTATTCATCTTGCTGCCGATAAAGGACAGGCTCCACAGTGCTTGTTTTTTCGCCTCTTCTATTTTATTTTGCTCATAAGCAGATTCTGTTGGCACGATCGAGGTTGCCCTATATGGTTTAATTACAAGGAAAACTATTGCTGCAGACAGGGCCACACCAACAACCGCGTTTTTCCAGGTAAAAAGTTGGTGAAGCTCTTCTGAAAGGCTCATGTTCTTTTTTCTGCTGTCTTCCGTAATTCCGGCAAATATTGATTGTGTCACACTGTCGGGGCACTTAATTTCAGGCAGCCTGGTCATCAGTTCAGAAATATCCTGATTCAAA
>Ga0272442_10011985_pt1 | contig 10523 bp, 12 predicted proteins | sample SSMForm2O_FD_200262 | JGI IMG/M metagenome (GOLD analysis project Ga0272442, IMG submission 200262) | Marine sediment archaeal communities from Little Sippewissett salt marsh, Falmouth, MA, United States - SSM-Form-2O | ecosystem: Environmental > Aquatic > Marine > Wetlands > Sediment ... | reverse complement strand
CATATTCATGAAGCAGAAGGATTAAGTGAAAAAATAGGCAAAACAAAAGTCATAAATGTAGGGAAAAAAGGCAAAATAATTGAAATCTAAATTTCTTTGAAACTACAACCAGTATATCCAAGATTATTCATAGATTTAATAAAATCATTATATATTTCTCTAAAATTCTCTCCTTTAGATATAAGAACATATTGTGGTCTTAATCTAATAAAACTTGCAGAATGAAATTTAGTTCTTCCAACTAATCCAATTTTTTCTTTATGTTTATTTAATAATCTTAAAAGTTCTTCTTTCATATCCTCTATATATCCAATTTCACAAAAACCAGAATTACTTAATTTATGATTTTCATCTTCAATATTTCTTGCTAAATAATTTAAATCATATAATCCTTCTTGAAAACAAACCTCTAAAAAAGGACACTTATCTTTTGAAACTCCTTCTAAATCCTTAAAAACCTTAAACCCATAAAGATATTCTTCATGTCCTTTTGCTTTATTTAAAAGCTCTTCTAAAATTCCTTTTGTTTTTATTGGGCTATTTGGTTTTAGGTTCTTTATCATTTCTTCAATCTGTTTTATCTCTTCTAAATCAGGAGCTTTATATGGAAAATGCATTATTGTTTGAAATTCTGCAAGCTCAAAATTGTGTTTTGCTTGATTTAAAGTATCCATTAAAATTAAAAATACAGAAATTATATAAAGATTATTATAAGAAGATAGAATAAATCAATAAAATTTATTATTAAAAATGCCAAGAAGAACACCAAAAAAAAGTCAAAAAGACTATATAGTTTTTGATCCAGAAGATATAAAAAAATCAGTAGAAATCCCTTATAAAGAAATAGATCCGAAAACATTAGAAAAAATAGAAGTTATCCAAGGTAATGATGAAAAAGGGAATTCTCAATTAATATTAAAACAAAAAAAGAAAAAATCACAACCAAAAAAGTCTAAAGAGAAAAAAATAAAGAAAAAAGAATATATTTTAATAATAACAGAAAAACCACAAGCAGCAGGAAAAATTGCTGCAGCACTTTCAAAAGGAGAGGATAGAAAAATAACAAAACCTGGAGGGGTATCTTATTATGAATTTGAAAGAAATAATAAAAAAATCATTGTTGCATGCGCAGTAGGACATTTATTTTCAGTAAGCCAAGTAGAAAAAGGAACTCATTATCCCATTTTTGATATTGCCTGGTTCCCTAATTATGAAGTAAGAAAAAAGGATTTCACAAAAAAATACTTTTCAGTTATAAAAAGTCTTATCCCAAAATCTTCTGAAATTATAATTGCAACAGATTTTGATATAGAAGGAGAAGTAATTGGTTATAATATTTTAAGATTTATTGCAAATAAAAAAGATGCAAAAAGAATGAAATTTTCATCTTTAACACCAAAAGAACTTCAGGATTCTTATGATAATGCATTACCAACAATAGAATGGGGGCAAGCTATTGCAGGAGAAACAAGACATTTTCTTGATTGGCTTTATGGAATCAATTTATCAAGAGCTTTAATGAATTCAATAAAATCAACTGGAAAATTTAAAATAATGTCTATAGGAAGAGTTCAAGGACCAACCCTTAGTTTAATTGTAGAAAGAGAGAGAAAAATCCAAGCTTTTAAACCTGAACCTTATTGGCAGATATTTATAACAATAAAAGATAAAGAAAAATTAGATTTAAAATATTATAAAGATATAACTAAAAAAATTGAATTAGATAAATTCAAAAAATTAAAAGAAAGAAAAACAGAAGTTTCAACTAAAAAAACAAAACAAATAATTAAACCTCCTGTGCCTTTTGATCTAACAACATTACAAACAGAAGCATATAAATTCCATAACATAAATCCTAGTCAAACTTTGCAAATAGCACAAAAATTATACTTATCTGGAATTATAAGCTATCCAAGAACTTCGAGTCAAAAAATACCAGAAGCAATGGAACCTAAAAAAATTCTTGAGAGATTATCTAAAAAATTTCCTGATTTAACAAAATTTGCAGTAAAATCTAAACCAATTGAAGGAAATAAATCTGACCCTGCTCATCCTGCAATAATCCCTACAGGAGTTTATCAAAAATTAGAATCTAATGATGAAAAAATTTACAATCTTATAGTAAAAAGATTTATTTCCTGTTTTTGTGAAAATGCAGAATTAGAAAATAAAAAAGTAGAAGCGATTATTGATAATTTAAAATTTTCATCAAAAGGGGTTGAGATTATTAAAAAAGCATGGATGGAAGTATATCCTATTAAAATGATAGAAAAAGAAATTCCTGATTTTAATGGAGTTTATAAAATAGAAAATGTAAAAATAGAAGAAAAACAAACTAAACCCCCAAAACGATACACTCCTGCTTCAATAATAACAGAATTAGAAAAAAAAGATCTAGGAACAAAAGCAACAAGAGCAAATATAATTGAAACATTATATAATAGAAATTATATAAAAGACAAATCAATAAAAGCAACAGAATTAGGAATAAAATTAATAGATACTTTAAAAAAATATTCCCCTATAATAATAGATGAAAAATTAACAAGAGATTTTGAAAAAGAAATGGAAATAATTCGTTCATCTAAAAAGAATTTAAATGAAAAACAAAATAAAACAATAAAAAAAGCAGAATCTTCTTTAAATAAAATTTCAAATGATTTCAAAAAACAAGAATCTAAAATAGGGGAGGAATTAAATAATGCTCAACAAGCTCTTTGGAACAAAGAAAAACAGGAAAATAAATTAAATATAAAATGCTCCTTATGCAAAAAAGGAGAATTAACAATAAAATACTCTCCAAGATTCAAAACTTATTTTATTGGTTGCACTAATTATCCAAATTGTAAAAACACTTATCCATTACCAAGAGGATTAATTAAAAAATCAGATAAAATATGTGAGATGTGTAATTGGCCTATGTTAATAAGAATTAAACAAGGGAAAAGACCCTGGATATTTTGTTTTAATCCAGATTGTGAATCAAGAAAAGAAAGTAAAAATGAAGAAATCTAAACTTGAAAAAATAATAAAATTCAAATTATATGAAATACTAATCACAACTATAGCTTTTGGAGCTTATGCAAATTTCCAAACATTCCCAAAAACATATAAAAAATATTTTTCTCCTTCTCCAATAATAAGAGAAGATTATCAAAATGAATTAAATAATCATTTATATGAAATTCATAATTCATAGGAATATAAATAGTTATTTTAAAATTTATTAAATCCAGCCTCTCTTTTTTATACCTTCATTAACAATTTCAAAATTTAATTCTTTTTCAGGAATTGAACGATGTTTTCTTAAAACTGCTTTTTTCTTTCCATTTGAATTTTTTAATTCTATAATACATTTACTCCAATATTTTAATAAATCTCCTCCAACCACATTAACATTAGATTCTTTCCATTCATCTGAAAAGGAATTATAAACTTGGCTTGTAATTAAAACAGGAATTTTCTTTTTTCTTGCAATTTCAAATAAGGTTTTCATTTGTCTTGCTAAATCTGCATTAATACTTCTAATTCCTTCTATCCCTTTTTTTCTTGCTTCTGCTAATTCTAATCTATAAAGCATTGTTATACTATCAACAACAACCAATCCAATATTCTCACTTTTTAATTCTTTTAACATTTTTAAAAAAGCTTTTTTTTGTTCTTCAAAACTAACTGGTTTTAAAATTATAATATTCTTTAAAATAAATTCAGGCAATCCCCCTGAAATCTGTTTAACTCTTTCAACTGAAAACCCTCCTTCACTATCAATAAAAATAACTTTTTTTCCTTTTTTAGCTTGATGACATGAAGCTAAAATTACAAAATTAGTTTTTCCACTTCCAGGAGGTCCGTAAAACAAAGTTATAATATCTTCATCATAACCTCCTTCAAGCCACTTATTTAAATCATAACTCCCAGTCATAATCTTATCAGAAATTTTATTGGTTTCATTAATAATTTCCATAAAAAACAAAACAAAAACAAGATTATAAGGATTGTTATAAAATATAATAATATTTTTATTAAAAAAACAAAAGAATTAATTTCAAACCCTTTTTTAATTAATCACTTAATAACTATAACTAAAAAATTAAATATCCTCTAATCTGATAATATTATAATTATAAGATTCCAAAAACATATTCATAAAACAAATCTCTAAAAACAAAACTTTAATAACCTAAAAATTTAAATTTAATCACTTAAACTTACTAATTTTTTCTAAATTTGTAAATGGAAAAGGCCTTATATTTGATTCAAATGTTAAATACCTAAAATATTTATATAATTCTGTATTCCAATATTCACAGAAATCAGCCATTCCCTTGTTTCTTTTTCCTGAAAAAACAACAATAAACCAATTAATAATAATTAAGATAAAAATTAAATATCTCCATAATGCTAAAATAATCCCTGAAATAATTACAACAATAATTCTAAACCACGCCTCTTTTCTTTCACTCAATTTTTTCATTTTACTTTGCTTTTTTAAATTCTTCTGAATATTTTTTTAAATCTTTTTGAGATTTTGCAATAGCATCTTGTAATGCTTTTTTAGCAGTTTTTCCTTCGCTTATTATTTTTAAAACAATTGGCTTTGAATAATGCTCTCTTTTCCAAACACCTAATTTGACTTTATCATCTTGATTAAGATAAACTCTTAAAACCTCAGCAACAGTTTGATTATTTAACTGAACTTCTAATTCATTTTTTTCATCTTTTAAAATCTGTATTTCCATAAACAATTTAGAAAATAGGGGTTTTTAAGGCTTTTGATATTTAATTTTCAAAAACTTCATCACCTTTTAAATATCTATCTAAATCTTTAGATTCTTTTTCTTTTAATAATCTTAATTCTTCTTTTCTTGCTTCTATTAATCTCTGTCTTTCTTCTATTCTCCTCTGCTCTTCAATTTTTTCTTTTTTAGATGCTTCTATTCTTCTTCTGTTTAATTCTCTTAAATCTGCAATTGTAACTGCCTTTGGATTCACTTCTTTAATATCTATCTCTTTGAATTCTTTTGATTTTGTTTCTGGTTTTGGTTCTTCTATTTCTTCTTCAATAATCTCAAATTCAGGTTCAGGAATTTTTTCTAATTCTTCTCCATTTTCATCTAATAAAATTGGTTTTTCTTCTTCAAAAACTTGGATTTTCTTTTTTAATCTTATTTGAAAAAATTGTTCTAATTTTTTAATAAGAACCTCTGCATTTACAGGCAACTTACCACTTTCAATCATTTTAATAATAACTTCAGATTCTCCTAAGGAATCTCCTAATTGTTTTTGAGTTAATTTCTTTCTTCTTCTCTCTTTCATAATATGCCAGTGGAAATTATCAATAAAGTTTAATTTATTATCTGGTGTTTCTAATTCTGGATTTTCATCTAATTCTTTTAATTTGTCTTCAATAAAAACAGTGTCTTTTTTATAAGGAATAACCCCTCTTTTAATTCGATTATAAGCACTGCTTCTCTCAGAATCTTTTAATTGATTAGGGTTTGGAGATTTTATTAAAGGAATATTTTCTATTATAGCGCATCTCTCACAAATCCTTTCCATTCTTCCATAATAAATTCCATTAAATAACTTAACATCCCTTCCATCAATACCACATCTAATACATTTCTCTGCCATTTTTAAACACTAAAAAAAATAGGTTTTTATTCTTATTTATGATTTAAAATATAGGATTAAGATAAGTATTTTTCGATATTTTCCAAATCATCAAGAGTATTTATCTTATATTTTTCATCTATTAAAATAATCGGCAACTCTTGTTCTGAAACATTATGAATTTCCATCAAAGAATTAACAGATAAAAGCCCATTATCTCCTGCAATAGGGATAAGCATTACCTTCCCTTCTTTTTTATTTTTTAATTCTGATAAAACCCTTGAAAATACCTTTTGTTCTGCTTTTGTGTCTAATCTAACATCATTATAATCATAAAGATAAACAACAATAGAATAATTTGCACCACACCTCTCTTTTATATTTTTTGAATTTATCCAAAATAATGCCCTAAGAATATCAAATTTTTTATGTTGAACTTTAATTGCATCAGTTAAATCTTCTGATTCTTCTAATTTTTGAAGCAACAAAGCATTCTCAAAAATTTTATCACCAAATTTAATATTTTCACTTACAGCATAATTACAATCTAAATTTTCCAAATCAAATAACCGGCTTTGTATATTTAAATCAAAAAGATTAAATTCTGACTCAAGATAAATAGAATCAAGATTTTTTGTCCTAGAATTCTCTAAAAAAACCCCTATTAATAATCCTAATAAAAATATAAAAATAGTTATTATTAATGCCTCCCAGAATACATTTTTCTCACTTTTTAAAAATTCTCTTACCATCTATAATCTCCTTTTATCATCCTATACATAGATGAAAACCAAATAATAGGATATAAAGTTAAGTATATTAATAAATAAAACATTCTATTAAATAAATTTTTTACCTCCTCCCATTCTCCTTTTTTAGCCCCAAGAGTATTTAAAATATATCTATTATAAAAAAAGGCAGTCACAAATAAAACTGCAGTAAAAAATATTAAAATAGAAGGATAAAGATTTATCTCCTGCAAACTGAAAATATAGGTATTAGCTAAAAAACTATATTTAGTTGCTAGATAAGTTTGAAAAAAGTTTTTAGAGATTATATAAATCCCAAAAATAAAAACAGATATGCTAAGTAAAATAGTTAAAGAAACAAAAGGAATTACAAAAAAACCAAACATTCCATTCTTTAAAAAATTCTTTCTATATTTAAATATGGCTTGTAATCCTCCAATCCCCCATCTTTCTCTTTGTCTCCACCATTTTTTAAAAGTTGATGGAGAAGTGGTCGTAACAAAGGCACTTAAACACATTTTTGATTTATATCCCTTGCTTAGCAAATGCCATGTAACTTCAATATCTTCAGTTACTGTTTTTGTATCAAATCCTTTAATCTCTAAAAGAAATTTTTTTCTATACATACTCAAAGGCCCATTTGTAACATAAACAGAATCAATAAAGTCTAACAATTTTCTTGTCCATGCTAAAACAATATACTCAATTTGCTGGATCTTAGATAACAAATTTTCCTTATTTCTAACAAAAACTGCAGAAGTAACTGCCCCAACATTAGTATCGTCAAAATATCCTACTAATTTTTTAATAGACTCTTTATCTGGATAAGAATCTGCATCTACAACAGCAATAATCTCTCCTTTAGCAATCTTAATTGCCTGATTCAAACTATCTGCTTTACCAGAATTAGGTTTATCTAGAAATCTTAAATTAATATATTTTTTCTGTAAATTTTTAACTACCTGAACAGTTTTATCTTTACTCCCATCATTAATAACAATAACTTCAACAATATTATCATAATCAGAATTAAAAATAGATTCAACAGTTTCCTTAATTGTGTTTTCTTCATTATAAGAAGGAATTAAAACACTTACTGAATAATGTTTTGTTAATTCAGGATATTCAAATATCTTATTCTTGTTTCTAATTATAAGTAAAATATAAAAAAAGAAAAAGTAAAGAGCAATAAACATTAATATAAGATATGTAGTAGTTATAAAATTTGGCATTATCCTCCCCCTTCAATTTCATTTTTTGAATTATCTATTTTTTTATCTTGTATATGAAAATACTCATAAAAATTATCTGATAATTTTAATTCTAAAGTATGTCCTGCTCTTTTTGCCTGAATCAGTCCAATATCTCTAAATTTTTTAATATGTTCATATGCCTTATTTCCTCTTATTTTAATTATAACAGATTGTTTAACAGGTTGTTTATATGCAATAACCGCCAATGTCTCCTGCTCTGCTTTTGTAAATTCACTTGAACCTGTTGCTAATTTATTAATAAAATTAACATATTCTTGTTTAACATCCATTTTCCACATATTATTTTTTTCAATAATTTCAATTGCAGAATTTTCATCATACTTATCTATTAATTTTGCTAAAAGCTCTTTTAACATTAAAGGATTAATATCAGTTAACATAACTAATTCTTTTAAACTTAAAAATTTTGCAGAGATAAATAATACTGCTTCAACTTTTTTCAAATTTTCAATTTCATTTAATTCATCTAAATCTTTTGCAGTTTGAGAATTGATAATTTTTTCCATTATTAATCAAATAAAAAACAGAATTTAAAGGTTTTTATTCTTATTTATATCAAATTAAAAAATTCTATAAAAACTAAAATACTTAATATCTAAATAATTATAGAGATAATTAAATCAAATAATGATTTCTTATTATAAATAATACCTAAATTACATCTCTCTTATAATGAGAAAATCACTCAACTGAAAAAACAAGCTCTAAAATTAATACTTAAAAACATAACTATTTTATCTTAAACCTTAAAAAAGCTCCAATTCCTCCTAAATTCCAAAATTGCTGACCTTCTTCAGTATCTACAGAAATAAACTCTACATTAACAGAAGTTTCTTTTGCTTTTTTTTCAAATTCTTTTATTTCTTTTTTATTCAATTTTTTAGATAATAATAATGTTTCAACAGCTCCAAAATTAAGAGCTTCTTCAACTTCTTTTAAACCATATGCTGTTTTTTCTCTTTCTTTACCCAACATATTAAAAAATTTTTCTAAAATCTTTTTTTCATAAATAATTTCCTGTTGTCCTAATGCATCTTGGGAAGCCTCAACTAAAGATTCAATACCATGTTCATCAGCATAACCTATGTCTTTAACAGCAATAACTTTGTCTTTTAAAGCAGTTATTAAATTTCCTTCTTTTAAAAAATCCTCTTTTGTAGGTCCTGGCCCACCAATTAAAATTCCTTGCAACCCATTTAAATTAAAAAATTCTTTTTTCATATTTTCTGCAACTTTTCTATAAAATTCCTTAGCCATATTATCCCTAATTCTTGAATAACGCGCACTTGATTGTCCACCTTTATTTGTTTTCCCAGGAACCATTGAATCAAATTTTTGTAAAATTTTTATTTTCTTTCCAATTAACAATCCTAATGTAGCTTCTTGTCTTTCAATAACCATTAAACCATAAACTTCTTTTATTTCTAACATCTCTTCTAAAGGATCTAAAACAAAATTCTGGTCACACCTGTATAATCTTACATTAAGTTCTTCAGGAGGTTCAAATTGTTCAACAATAAAATCATCCTGCCCCTCAACTTGTGAAACATTTCCAGCAAAAAGAGCAACTCCATTTTTAGGAGTCTGTTTCATTCCTTTAGTAATTCTAATCAAACTTTCTAATGCATCCTGCACATTTTTTCGAGTAGAAGTTGATTTAATATTTGTAGCAGTAGATTTTTCACTTTCTAATTGTTTAGTAATAAGATTAATATCAAACCCTTTTGGAACATAAACAGTTATTAATTCTGTATGCCTAGCTTTATAATTCTTCATTCTTTCTAAAAACTCTTCTAATTCAAATCTTGCTTCTTCATTAATTGCCATTTTATTATATGATCTATATATAAATACTTAAATAAATCGGTTATTAAATTTAACTAAACTAAAGATAACATTTTTATATTCTTTTTTTAATAATTAAAATATGAATTTAGATTTAACAGAAAAAATAGAGAGTTTAAATGCTGAAAAAACAAGAATTGAAAGAATTCTATCAAGACAAATGGAAATAAAAAAAAGAAGACCAGAATATGAATTTGATATAAAAAATCACCCTTTAAATTTAATGCATGCTCTTGCTTTTTATGAAAATGAAATCCAAAAATTACAAAAATTACAAAATTCAATTTCTAATAACTATAATTAAATAAATTCTACTTTAAATTTGCCTTTTTTTATTTCTTTTGCATTTGCAACATCTTTTAAATCTTCTAGTATTTCTTTTAGAGAATTATAATCTTTTGAATCTAAATTTAAAATAATCTCTGAATTCATTGATTTTTTATTATTTGATTTTTCTTGCCTAATTTTATAAATCAATTCAAATAATTTATCTAATTTAGAATAAGATTTTTCTTCACTACCCTTATTTTTAGGCCATGAACTTAAATGAATTGATTTTTCTTTTTCAAATTTTCTGAAATTTTCCTGATAAATCTCTTCTGTAACAAAAGGCATTATAGGAGCAATAATTTTTAAAATAGTTAATAAGGAATCATATAAAACATATTGTGCAGATTCTTTTCCTTTTTTATTTTGATAAATTCTTTTTTTTACAATTTCTAAATAATTATCACAAAAATCATGCCAAAAAAACTTTTCAATGTTTTCTCTAACTTTTGAATAATCATAAGTCTCAAACCTGCAAGTACAAGTATTAATAAAATTATCAAGTTTTTTTAAAAATAATTCATCAATTTTTTCTAATTTATCTGGTTTTTTTCCATTAAAATCTTTTAAATTCATAAATACAAATCTCGAAGCATTCCATAATTTATTTATAAATTTTTTTCCAGTAATTAAATCTTTTTCCTGATAATCTGAATCATTTCCTAATTTAGAGCCTGCTGCTGCAAATCTTAATGAATCTGCTCCATACTCTTCC
>Ga0272442_10011982_pt1 | contig 10523 bp, 8 predicted proteins | sample SSMForm2O_FD_200262 | JGI IMG/M metagenome (GOLD analysis project Ga0272442, IMG submission 200262) | Marine sediment archaeal communities from Little Sippewissett salt marsh, Falmouth, MA, United States - SSM-Form-2O | ecosystem: Environmental > Aquatic > Marine > Wetlands > Sediment ... | reverse complement strand
TTTCGTAAATTCTCTCCTACTCACAAAATGTCTTTAGACACAACAATGGACTACGCAATTTTGATGCCATCTGAGAAATATGGTGCGTTACAGATTAAATATTTTTTCATGTCCCTGCTCGTAAGGCCGATTCAGCAATATAACCTGCTGTCATTGTTGATTTATCTGTCATTCGAGCGTCCCATGTTACGGTGAGGAATATTGGATCATTCCTTCTATTCGTCTTCAGAACCGCCCTTTGGTATGATGATGAACACCGGTTCTTTACCGGGTGTTGAAGCAAAGTAGATCGTTTGTTAAGCCATCGGTGGCTCGTCTTTCCGAAAACAGGAATTATTCCACGAATGATCGTCACAGCTGCACCTTATGTTTCTTTGAACCCCGCCATTCCTGTTGCGGCCTTTTGCGTGAGCCATTATTGACTCATCTTTAAAAAGCCTGACGTGCATCGGTTCGTGGTATCCGGCGTTTCAGTTCGAACATCTATATGCGACAAGCTTCGTAACCGTTTTTCCCTGATGGTTATTCCCGGATACAAGCGATGTCCTCCGTTCGAAAACAGGACAGATGAAACGAAATGGAAATGTACAGACGGGAGTATGGTATCGTATTAAATCGGTGAGAAGTTCCCTGGGTTGTGGCGGTCACTAAGTCATCCGTGACTTACTTTTCCCGTGAATGTATGAAAATAACTTTCAACAAATGATTATGAACCATAAAAAATCTTCGAAATCAACCATAAGAAAAAAAGTTAACGGCAATCAGCTCATGTACTGGTAACTGACAGGCGATTTTCAGCATATGCATGGTGTCAGCACCGGGTAGCATTCCACGAGTTTCACAAACGTCCTTGATAACAAAGAACTTGATCGGAAGGCACCACATATCAGAATATGTTGCAAGTATCCATACCTATCTTCCTCTGCAAGCGGCGAACGGCCGAGAGTTCTTTCCGGCGGAAGTGTTTAGAATTAATGGATATATCCTCGACGTCATAGCACTCGACAAAATCATTCAGGACTCACCGGTGTGCTGCACATGATCTTATTTTTATTTTTTTCGATCACCGTTCCCTGACCAACAGATTCGAGAAGTGGCATACCAATTGCTATCCAAGAGTTTCATCGGTAAGAAGCGTTTTTTGGTTTAATGATGAGAGTAAGTTAATCGGGAGGTCATCCTAATGAAAAGTACAGATAATGTTTCAAACATAGTGAAAAATAAAGTGGTGGGTGGAGCGCTTGAAGGAGTACGAGTTCTCGATTTGACAATCGCTTATAACGGCCCATTTTGCACAATGAATCTGGCTGATCACGGTGCTGAAGTAATCAAAATCGAGAGACCGAAGACAGGGGATCAAACCCGGGAATGGCCACCTTTCAAGGACGGAGCCAGCGGATACTACGCATTCCTGAACCGTAATAAAAAGGGATTAACTCTCAATCTTCGGTCCGAAAAAGGAAACTTCATTTTTAGGGAACTGGTCAAGACGGCAGATGTGGTGGTCAATAATTTCAAGCCCGGAACCATGGAGAAACTGGGTATCGGATATGATGTCCTCAGGGACATCAATCCCGGAATCATCTACGCATCCAGTTCGGGCTTCGGATCATACGGTCCCCTGAGTAACCGACCGGCATACGACAATATTGCCCAGGCTCTGGGAGGAATGATGAGCATTACGGGGTATCCCGATGGTCCGCCTGTCAAGATCGGCCCCGCCGTTGGTGATAATTTCACGGGAACCTACATGTCCCTCGCAATTGCCATGGCACTGTACCGGCGGGAAAAAACTGGCATCGGACAACAGCTCGAAGTCGCCATGGTCGACACGGTTATATCAATCCTTGAAGGAGCAGTCATCCAGTATACCTTGAAAGGTGAAATGAACGGTCGCGTTGGAAATATCGATCCCTACACATCACCCTTTGACATGTATGAATGCAAAGATGGCTATATTGTCATCGCCGCGGCAAGTCAGAATCTCTGGGAAGACCTCTGCCGAGCCATGGGCAAACCCGAATTGATCGATGATCCTGATCTCACCACAACTCAGCTCCGGGTAGAGAATTACTTTACGAAACTGAAACCGATCTTTGTAGAATGGACGGCAGGGTACACGGTAGCGGAGCTGCAGAAAATTCTTGAAACAAAGGGGATACCGCATGCCCCCGTGCTGAATATAGAACAGATGGTCAACCATCCCAATACTGAAGCACGAGAGATGGTGGTCGAAGTTGAAGATCCTGTGCTCGGCACCATCAGAGTACCCGGAGTGCCGATTAAGATGTTTGGAACGCCGGGAAGCGTGTCGGCACCGGCCCCCCTGCTGGGTCAACACAATGCGGAAATACTTGCTTCACTGGGCATCGAGCAGGAAAAAATGCAGGAATTTGAAGAAAAGGGAATTATTTAGGCCGGGGTGAACAGTTGTCTGACCTTTTTAATCTAATACTAAATAATTTTAAATGGAGGATTTTACCATGACAGAAGAAAATTGTGTACTTTACCATAGACAAGGAAACGTGGGGTTCATCACCTTTAACAGACCGCACCGTCTCAATGCCCTCAACGGTCCCTTTTTGGACGATTTTATCAAGCAATTGATCGTCGCCATGAAAGACGATGAGGCCGTTACAATCGTTATGACCGGTGCCGGACGCGCTTTTTGCGCCGGAGAGGACCTCAAGGAAACAGCAGAAGGAAAGTCATTTAAACAATGGGTGGAAGAGGCGGATAAGCTTCAAGACATTCAGAGACTGACACTCAGGCTGAACAAACCGCTGATCGGCATGGTACGAGGATACGCTGTGGGCGGTGGTTGTGAGTTTGCTTTGAGTTGTGACTTTCGAATTGCCGATACGACAGCAAAATTCGGATTTCCTGAAACAGGTATCGGCCTCACTATTACCCAGGCAGGAACCAAGCTGACCTCTGCAATCGTAGGATTGGGTAAGGCGAAGGAACTGGCGTTCACCGGTGAATTTATCGATGCCGAGGAAGCATATCGCATCGGTATGGTAAATTATGTCGTACCGCCGGAAGAACTGGAAAGCAAGACCCTGGAAATGTGTGAGACCATCGGAAAGCGCTCCCCCTTGTCTCTTAGACTGACCCGTTCGGCCTTCGATCAGGGGCTCCATGCCAGTTTCGAACAGATCCTGGAAATGGAAACGGCACATCTTATGGCTGTCGGTGGTGCCCAGAACGATCAGCAGTACCTTGAAAAGTGGAAAAAATAACAGGGAGTAATCATAATCCAAGCTCCAGGAAGGGGGAACCTCGCACGAGAGGAAATCCTCCTTCCCCTCCTTGCGGTATGAAAGATGGAGCATCGGTAATGTATATGTGCGGTTTCAAAACGATTAGAACGCCTGTTTCCGGGGAGTTCACCATACGTGCAAGCGGTATGATCCCCTTATCGTGCCTTTGACAGGCGATCCCCCTATGGGCAGACGGTTTGAGCGTTTGTCTGGCATTACCACTCGGGTCATGTCCACGACCGATGATGAATTCGCAGAGGTGCCTGCAGATTCATGGGTGACCGGTTCATCCCGGGCGTCAACCGGGGAAACGCATTCATTCCACAAGGGGTAGTTACCCTATCTGAGGTTTCTTGCATTAATGAAAGGAGAAATGAAAACTATGATCATCGATTTTAGAGTGGTACCACCTTTTAATGAATACGAAGCGGAAGAAGATGCAAAGAGGACATTCCTCGAAGGGTATATGGCCGTTTACGGCGACACTTACGGCAACGACATGCACACATTGAACGTGACGATAGACTCGATGCTGCAAGACATGGACGAGGCAGGTGTCGATTATGCCGTTATGCAGGGGGAATGGGAGCTTGGCGATTGTGCCAAGATGAATGATGCCGTGTTTCGCCTGGCACACCGATATCCCGAAAGGTTTCCCCTGTACTTCTTGGGACTGGATGCGGGGCGGAATGAAAACCTGCCCCGGCTCATCGAGCGTGAGGTAAAAGAACGGGGATTTTCCGGTGTCAACATACAGTCATGGTCGACCCGATTGCCCATTACCAATAGGGCCTGGGGGCCGGTATATGGAAAATGCCAGGAACTCGGCATACCGATTACGATCCATACGTCAATTAATTTCACTGTTGATCGCCCCATTGGGCTCGGACGACCCCTCCATATAAGTGAAGTAGCCGCTGAGTTTCCCGATCTCATCATCGTGGCAAATCACGGCGGATGGCCCTGGGTTACGGAAATGGTCGGAGTTGCCTGGAAGCACAGAAATGTCTATATCGAAATCGGTGCACAATCTCCACGGTATATCGCCCGGCCGGGCACCGGGTGGGAGCCGCTCGTCACCTTTGGTAACAGTGTAATTCAGGATAAGGTACTTTTCGCAACGGATGCCATGCTGCCACCTCAACGGGTCGTGACGGAATTGATGGAGATGCCCCTGAAAGACTCCGTCAAAGAAAAATGGCTGGGACTTAATGCGCAACGACTTATCGAAAGAATCAGGAAATAACAGACGCCGATGATGCCTTTCATTCCGGAAGGAAACGCACGATACACGCCATCGGGTACGATGAAACAGACCGGGGCTGCAACGACGTAACACGAAGGATGATGACTTGGTATGAAAGACAACTCAATCGCATACGATAAAAAACTGACAACCCCCGAGGCGGTTGCCGCTCTCGTTACGGACGGCATGTGGATCGACTACGGTTGCATACAGAGTCCCCGGGCATTCGACAGGGCCCTCGCGAACCGGGGTGCCGAACTGACCGACGTTAAAATTAGAATGCTCGTCACCATGAATTACCCGGAGGTCATGAAACGGGACGCCGCCGACGGCGCGTTCTGGATCGGCAATTGGCATGTCCTCGGTAAGACGAGACAACTTTTACAAGAAAACCGGGCTCACTATATCCCTCTTCACTTCGGCGAAGGACCCCGATATTATCGTGAGGACCGCCCCGTCGACATGGCGATCCAGACGGTAACCCCCATGGATTCTCATGGATTTTTCAATTTCGGCCCCAATATCGCACTGACCAGGTCGCTCATGGAGAAGGCAAGGATACGGGTCGTGGAGGTAAACGAGAGTGTCCCCTGGGTGTACGGCGGCTATGACGAATGCATACATATCTCAGAAGTGGACTACGTCATAGAAAACAACCGGGACCCCATTGTTGAAGTTCCCGCGCCGGCTCTCACGGAAACGGATCGGAACATCGCCGAACGGATTGCCGAGTATATTCCCCTCGACGGACCATGCCTGCAAATCGGTATCGGCAGCCTCCCCAACCAGCTTTTAAAAATGCTCGGCCGGATGGGAGCGAAAGATATCGGCATCCACACGGAAATGCTGACGGAGGCCATGCAGGAGCTTGCCGACGCCGGTCTGATTACGGGCAGAAAAAAGACACTTCTGCCGGGAAAGATTGTCCACACCTTCGCCCTGGGAAACCGGAAACTCTACGACTGGATGGACAGGAATCCGGCAATCGCCGGGTACCCCGCGGATTTTACGAACGATCCGTACGTTATTGCTATGAACCGCGATTTCATCTCCATTAATTCCGCCCTCGCCGTCGATCTGCAGGGTCAGGTCAGTGCGGAATCCATCGGATGGAAGCACTACTCCGGAACGGGCGGCCAGCCTGCATTCGTCAGAGGCGCCTACTATCGTTCCTCACGAGGCCAGGCGCCGATGGGGTATTCGGGAAGTAAATCTTTCATAGCGTTCCATTCCACCTACTCCGACAACGATGGCACCCTGCAATCAAGAATCGTTCCCGTCCTTAGTCCGGGAGAGATCGTAACCACACCGCGAAGTGATGTTTCCTATATTGCAACTGAATACGGCGTTGTGTACCTGAAAGGGCTGTCCGTTCCGGAGCGAGTGATTGCGTTGACGGGGATCGCTCATCCGGATTTCCGGGATATGCTTCTCGAAGAAGCGGAAAAGATGGGTTGGGTAAGCAAACGATGGTTCATGACGGGACCGGGACAGGATTACAGCTATTGAGAGAGCGGAGATCCCACCGTTTCGTTTCCGAGGGCAGGACGCTCGGCACGACGGTATTTCCGGCAGTGCCCCGTAATCCATTGTTACAGACACCTCCCGGATATTTCAAGGATCCCCTGATTTTTTTAACGTCACCCCGACTCGGTAAGACGAGAAGATGTCAGGCATTCCGACATGCTGCACGTGTATCCCAAGGTGTGCGAAATCACAGGTGGTCTGGGTTCTTAGGACGAGTAACCGGGATCTTCCTGTCACTGGTGCATGATTCCTCCCCGGTCTTTTGCTCATATGCCGCTCCTTCCTCGCTTCAATATAAAGCATTACAGAGCAACTTCTCCACTTATGCACCTGTCAGGTTTTACCCGACCAGCTGTGTTATCCATAGCCTGAAATATATCTCAGGTATTATGACCGCATTATTGCTGATTTCCCTGATTTTTTTTGAGAAAAAAGCAGTGTAGTACTATAAAAAATAAAGGGTGCTTTTATCAATACATTTGTGGTATTGAAGTATACCATTCGGGAGAAGGTATTCTATAAGAGAAACATCGGGCTTGCCGTCTGAAGGGAGGGTAGAGGCGGTATGCGGCAGTATGAGTAATGACGAGTGACAAGGTTTTATGGAACTAAAAGAAGTTATCGAACAGTACAAATTCTTTTTAGATCATTCATTCGATGAACTGTGCATCGTAGACAGCAACGGAATCATCATTTATATGAATGCAACATGCCAGAAACACTATGGGAAGGATCCTTCCTTCTTTATCGGCTATGACGCGACACGAGCCCAAGATGAAGGGCTCGTGGATCACGCAATTACCCCGCTCGTTATGAAAGAAAAGAAGAAAGTGACCATTGTTCAGAAAACAAATGTCGGTCGGGAACTTCTCATTACGGGCAACCCGATTTTTGATAAAGATGGGAATATCCTGCTTATCATAGAAAATGCCCGGGATATTTCGGAGATAAGAGATCTGCAAAAGCGCTTGAAGGAAACGGAAGACCTGGTAAAGCGCTATGCCGACAAACTGGAGTCTCTGAAAAAAGAACAACACAGTTTCAAGGGCGTAATCATCCACAGCACCAAACTCAAAAATATTATTGAACTGATAGAACGAGTTGCCCTTACCGATTCATCAATTATGATCCTGGGTGAATCGGGAACGGGCAAAGATGAGCTGGCCAAAATTATTCATTCGTTAAGTGAAAGAAACGACAAACCTTTCATCAAAGTCAATTGTGGTGCCATCCCGTCCACACTTATAGAATCGGAATTGTTTGGATACGAAGGCGGTGCTTTCACGGGATCGAGAAAATCAGGGAAAAGCGGATTAATGGAAGCCGCCCATGGCGGGACCTTGTTTCTCGATGAAATTACAGAATTGCCCTTTGACACACAGGTCAAATTACTCCAGGTTCTGCAGGAGAAGCAATTCTTAAAAGTTGGCGGTACCCATCCCATCACAGTCGATTTCAGATTACTTACAGCTACGAATCGGAATATCACCGAAGTGGTGAACGCGGGGGAATTTCGAGAAGATCTCTTTTATCGATTATATGTTGTCCCGATTGAAGTTCCTCCGCTCAGAGAGCGAAGGGACGAGATTCTCCCACTCCTTCAGTATTATCTTAATTATTTCAACAAAAAATACGATGACCGTAAAAGTTTTTCACTCCAGGCAGTATCCCTTTTACGACACCACGACTGGCCGGGTAATATTCGGGAATTAAAAAACATCGTTGAACGTCTTGCCGTGACAAGTCTGGAAGAAGTGATTTCATATAAATCCGTCCTCTCGGTGCTCGGTCATAACGAGAAGATTTCTTATATAAGCAATGACAAAAAATTGAGTGACCTTATGGAAGAATTCGAACAGGATATCATAACGCAATGTTATCAAGAATTAGGATCGAGCTACAAAGTTGCAACTCAATTGGGTATAAGCCAGCGTACAGCCCTCAGGAAAATTAATAAATACATGGCGGGCAGTCAATAAAAGGTGTGCCGGAACGTATTCAGTAAACTCAATCGGTTCGCTCTGTATCCAAAGATAGAATCGTGATCATCGGCTTTATTCGCCAGTAACATAAGATTTCCTGAAAAAAATCGAGATGCCCCCACTCTTAATACATCCATAACAACTTATATTTTATCTCACAAAAGGGTGCTATCTCTCTTTTCCCCTGCGGTTTTGACCCTTCCCTGTCTCTGCTTGTTGTGGTCATAGGGTAAAAGAAGTGTGATAGCCGGATTAACCAATCAACAGCCGCTCAAAAACTGATGCCGCTCCCATTCGACAGGTTCTCCTTTTTGACTTTTACATTTTTAACGTGTTCCGTATTTCCTGAGAAGAAAGCCCTTTATTCTCCGAATAGACGGTTCATCTGTTCAATGAGCAAGAAATTTCCCCCGGCGCGGCATGTCCCTTCTTCGAACATCTTCTGACCATCAACTTTTCCTGTGATGACGTCCATCCACACGTCGAAGGGCGCCTCGATTGTAAGGTCGGGATGCTCCCCTGTCCCCGGATGGGTTATGCACGTTCCATTGGCGATCACGAAAAAGCACGATCCGGGATTCTCACCGGTAAACACAAACTGAATTGTCATGTCCGTATCGGCAGCTTCCTTCGGACTGAATGCCATCTTCATGATCAGCATGAACGTTTCGATTGAATCAGGCCGCGGGACGATACCCTGTTCTTCCATCTCCTTCGGCGTTATTCCTTCGTCAATACAGGTTTTCCACATGGCGTTTCCTACCTTGGCAAACGATCCAAAATCACCCACCGGCTGCATGATCCTTGCCCGTGTTTCGGGAGTTACGGCCAGTGACCGTACGAGCTCTTCCCCCGCTCGTTCCGTTGCTTTGAGGATATCGTCAAGCATATACCGGTAGGAAGACTGGACGATCATTTCAGAAGCGGAACGGTAGATTTCCGCCACGAGCTGTTCGTCGAAGACGAACCGAAAATAGGACGATACTTGAGAGAATACCTCATCTTCGGGGAACGCCGCCACGGCCAGTGCAACATATCGTTTATCTTTATGGCGCAGAGGATGATTCCATCGCTCCCCGTCCTTCACGAAAAATGGCTCCGTGCAGGGGAGTGTCCGCTCGATAAAGGTCTTCATAATCGCGTTTATCGTCCAGTGGTACACGGGAGTGGCAAAAACGATCAGTTCGGCATCCATCCATTTGGCAAACAGTTCTTCCGACATGTCATCCTTCTGGATACAGACGCCGGGTGTCTTGGTCCAGCAGGTAAAGCAGCCAATACACGGTCGGATCTTCTTTTTCCGCAGATCCACCACCTCAACATCGCCACCGGCCCTGCCCATGCCCTCTGTCAGGGCACACAGGAGAAGCTTCGTCTTTGAATGGCTGTCCGTTCGAGGGCTGGAATTCAGTGCAAGTATCTTCATATAATGCTCCTTTTGAAATTTCGTGCTCCACAGGGTCCGTTTCACTTGCAGGAGGGGGAACGGACGATTCTTCATTAGTTTCATCGGAAATATCAATCTCAAACTGTAATGGAAACGATGGCCTTATGCTGTTTTTTTCGGTAAACAAAAAAAGTCTGAATCGTTAAACCTTTTCTGCAACTAAATTGGAGAAGAACCTATTCCGTTAATCCACCAGCATGAGGCAGTAGATATTCTGCGTTTGCTTCTTGTCACTTAAGGGTTCGATGAAGAATCCATTAGTGCGGGCGGTCTGGTATACGTCGATAGTCAACATATTGTGCAAAGCCGGGATACGAGTTCGAGTCTTTACAAAAGGCAAAGGCAAGAGCGAACCTCCTGAAAAATATATTGTTGACAAACAACAGTGAATGAGCATAATTGACGCGTATTTTACGTAACGGAATACAAATGAACATGATATACAGAGTAAGGAGGTCCATATATGGCATGGGCGAAAGAAACCAGCGCCGTATCGACTGATTTTGATAGAATTTTTCACCCTGAACGTATCGCCGTTGTGGGTGTGTCAGCCGACAATCCCTTCAGTTTCGGGAGTCTGATTTTTAAAGCACTTGTATCGATTCAATATGAAGGCCGACTGTATCCCGTTAATCCGAAAGGCGGAACATTCGGCGACTTTGACGTCTATAAAAGTATTGAGGAAATCCCGAAAACGATAGACCTTGCCATCGTCTCCGTTACGGCACCGCTGGTGGCGGAAACGATTGAGGCATGCCGATTGAAGGGTGCGGCAGGGGTGGAAATCATTTCTGCAGGGTTTAAAGAAACGGGTGAACCCGCAGGGATTGCCCTCGAAGAGGAAATTAAGAAAATAGCACGGAAGGGAATCAGGGTTATCGGTCCGAACTGTTTCGGCATCTACTGCCCCAAAAGCGGGCTCACCATGGCACCGGGGCCCGATTTTTCCCGGGAGAGCGGTCCCGTCGCCTTCCTGTCTCAGAGTGGCGGCATGTCTGTCGACTTTGCCCAGATGGGCTTATGGATGGGCATCCGGTTCAGCAAGATCGTCAGCTTCG
>Ga0272442_10011981_pt1 | contig 10524 bp, 8 predicted proteins | sample SSMForm2O_FD_200262 | JGI IMG/M metagenome (GOLD analysis project Ga0272442, IMG submission 200262) | Marine sediment archaeal communities from Little Sippewissett salt marsh, Falmouth, MA, United States - SSM-Form-2O | ecosystem: Environmental > Aquatic > Marine > Wetlands > Sediment ... | reverse complement strand
GGAGCTCACTGCGTACTATTTTCCGGATTTGTCAGCTTCCACGCTCCATCGGATCAAGAGGGAGGCCTTCGATAGGGGTCTGGATGTTTCGGGGACAGCGGTGGGAGGGAATTTCAGCCAGGAAGACGAGGAAAAGAGACGAGCCCAGATTGAGCATGTGAAGACTTGGTTGGAGCATTCCTCCCGGTTGGGATCCTCCGTGTTGCGAGTGTTCGCCGGAGGCGTGGTGGAAGGGAAAGACCGCGCCTCGTGCGAGGGATGGGTCACGGACGGGTTGTCCGAGTGTGCCGCAGTAGCCAAGAAGGAAGGGGTGATTCTGGCTCTCGAAAACCATGGCGGCCTCACCTCCGATGCCGCAGGAGTCCTCTCTTTGCTGGCACCGTTTAAGGACGATCCGTGGGTGGGACTCAACCTGGATTTTGGCAATTTTACAGGGGACGTCTACGGTCAGTTCAGAAGCTGCGCTCCCCATGCGGTCACAACGCACTGCAAGGTCACCTGCAGGCAGGGCGAAGGGCGTTCTATCTTGGACTACAGAGAGATTGTTCGAATCATGGAAAGCGCGAGGTACAATGGATACCTCTCCATAGAGTACGAAGAAAAGGAGGATCCTGTCGTTGGTGTGAGCCGTTTCGCAGCCTATCTCAGGGGGTGCATTGTCGATGCGTGATGCTTTCTTGGTCCTTTCCCTCTGTGTGGCATCCATGGGGTGGGGTTTGCAGGGAACTGGAAGCGCCGCCAAGGAACTCTCCCCTTTACGCCCTTTGCCTGTCTCCGGTATGGAGGTGAAACTCATTTCGGAGAGTGCTCCTAACCCTCAAATGAGGTTCGCTAAGGACGGACCAGAGAGGCGTCTTCTGCCGATGGAGTGTTCCGTTCCCATAGGCCTCGCACCTTTCCGAAGTCTATGGGCCCAATACGATTTGTCGTTGGAAAACGAGGGGAAGTCTTACCTGGTCTTCTCGGCCTGGAGCGGTTCCAATATGTGGTACCAGATGGGGCCCCGTCCGCTGGTGACGGGGAGGGATCAATCGGTGCGGATTCCAATCGAGGGTCTCCGTCCCGCGCAGTTCAATGATTCGACTCTTGAAGAGGGAATCCCGGCGTCGTTTGAACGGGTTTGGGTGGGATTGGTTCTAGAGGGAGAGAACAGCGGTTCTTGGTGGCTGAGATCGGCGAAGTTGGAGTCTGCAGCCTACCGCGCCGAGAGGCCCTTCGACCTTCCAGGACTAGCCATAGAGAGATGGCAAGTGGGCAAAGATCCTCTCGTTCACTTCGAGATGTCCAAGAAAACGGTGGACGCGAACGGGAAAGAGGCGGTCCATTTTGATTTCGTCTTCCCCCGAGGGAAACACATGTATGTCACCCCTTGGTTGTCTTTCTCGCCGGGGCAACTCGTGGGTTATGCCTCTTTCAGCTTGACCTACCAGGCATCGTTGCCGAAAGGAATCGAGGGACTCCTCATCATGTTGGGCGAGCGGAACGGATGTCAGTACTATGCTGATCCTGCGCCCCGGGAATGTGGGGAATGGCGAACCGTGAATATCCCTTTCAGCGCTTTCCGTTTGGGGGCATGGAGTAGGGATCCAAACGAACGACTCGACTTGTCTGAGGTGAACAAGGTGTACGTGGCTTGCCACGGCATAGCCACGGAAGAGGGTCAGGGAACCATTCGGGTCAGAGAGGTCCTCTTTTTGCCTTGAACGTCCTAACAGCCTCGCTCTGGACAGCCGCCCTCAGGTGCACCGTTGTAGAGAAGCGATGCCGTTATGTACAGGGGCGGCGCTCTGCCCCTCTCCTCCTCGCGGACGTGAGCCTTCCCTGTATCTGGATCGGGTTCGCTGAAAGCACTCTTTTACCACGCTGTAGGCGGGCTAAACGCCGTGAGAAGGTCGCCCTAGTCTAGTTGGATTTGGGCCAGAGCAGGTCATATTCCATCTGGGCCCGGGAAGCTCTCTTTCGCTCAAAAGGCGACAGAGGAGACCGAGGGGATTGTGCTTCCCTGAACCAGACATGAATGACATCCCGTAACAGCGTCTCCAAAGGCTCTCGAACTTCGAGGGCCGTTTCCCCCTGCTGAATCGCGAGACCCGTGCGCTGGAAAGGCTCCTCGCCTTTCTTTCTGGAGGGTGCCGGCTGAAGGTGGGGGATGAGAGAAGCCTGGCTTTTCTGCTCGCCGTCGTCCCTAATCGTGAGTATCCACAAAGGGGACGTGGCGACGAATTTTCCCTCCGGGATGGGCGGTGCTTCGGCCATTTGTTCCTGGAGCGACTTGGCTAACTCCAGGTCCTTGATGACGGTCTGAAAAGGGGGTAGCTGCCAGGATTTTCCAGGAACCGCATCGAGAACGATGTCCAGCCCCGTCGGCTTGGCAGATTCAGGGGATGTGGGGAAAAGATCCTCCATTTCGCCCAAAGAAGCGGTTTCTGTGCCTGTTTCCTCATTTTTAGCCTTCACTCTCCTGTACGCCACCCAGACCGTGGCGAAGAGGAGTACCATTCCCGCCAGCGTAGCAAGCAGGATTTTCTGTCGCTTTTCCGTTGAGGCCACGAAGTTACCTTCCTTTCGTTTCCGAGTTGGGATCTTTGTCTTCACTCCTGTTGCGCCGCGTTGCCGAATCCGGATCAGCTTCTGCAACTGGAAGCATTAGATTATACGCCGCCAGCATGTAGATGTCGGTAAAACCGCATATCTTATCCGGCGAAGAGACCTTGTCGAGAAACAGGGTTTCTTCCCATCCACGATCTACCACGTATATCCTATGGCCGGGAAGATTCAGAGACAAGGCCTCATTCAGAATCTCCCAAGTCCTTCCTTCACACTCTTTATAAGCCAAAAAGACGGAACGATTACCCTTTTTCCAGCGCGAGAGATATAAGGGATAAGAGGGGGGCGGAAAGCGTGTCTCTGTCGTGTCCACGCAATGATATCCATTCTTGAGAAGCAGATACATCAGGATTCGCCATCCCCTGCTTGAACCTGCGATGAGGCTGACAGGATCGGTGGGGAGGGCATTCAGGTGGCTTTCCAATGTTCGGAAGGCGTCACATTGAAGTGATTTTTGGCGGTGCCACGAAGAGGGAAAAAAAAGACTGCCCGAAGGAACCCGGTGTCCATCATCCGTATTGATGATGGAACCTGCCCCCAGGACGAGGGAGGCCTGGCGGATGGGACCCTCTTCCCTTTCCAGGCGGATCAGTTGCAGAAGTCGAGGGGGAGGATCTTGAACCCACGGCTTGCTGCGGAAAGAAACGCGAAGTCCCAGTAGGTATTGTCCCACAAAGAGGAGAAGGCTCACCCAAAGTCCTATCTTCCTCAAAGACCTCGGCGCATTCCAAATATGCCAGACCCCAACACCAGCTAGGCAGACCAGGAAAGGGACGGCATAGTAAAGATACTTAGGTGTGGTGAGATGCCCGAAATAGACGCCGTATAGAGGGAGAATTCCCGCCAAGCAAAAGGCCAACGTCGTCCAAGACTTCCTTGATACCAGAACGACGAGACCCCAGAGGATCCAAAAAACGTTGAGGCCGCTAAAAAAAGCCAGATGGTTTTTGATGTCCGTGGCGCCCAGGAAAGGAATACCCAGATTGGGCGTGCCGTCGGGATCGAAAACCATATGGCCGTGTGTAAAGCCCACTAAGCTGCTGAACTGTCCCCCGCTCACCTTGAAAAGAAGCAGGAACACCGCCAGGGAGGTCATGCCCAGGTATGCCGTATTTCGAAGGGTCTCTCTCAGTGATTTCTTGTGCAAAAGGAATGGGAAGGCCGGAGAGATTAGAACCACATCACAACGCATCCATCCGGCTAAGCCCAAAAGGATTCCCGCCATTCCAATGAATGGGAGCGGGGATTGAGTTGTACGGACACGGCAGGCAGTGTAGAGAGCGGAAACGCCGAACGCGCCAGCCAAGACATTGCTATTTACGTAATAACCTGCGGCGGCTACCTCCTGAAAGGAGAGGAGCAAGAGACCTGCGGCGGGGAAAAGAAGCTTTGTGATTCGGCTGACAAGGTCGGCGCAAACAAGGATGAATGCCAAGGCGCCAACGGCGCTCAGAAGCGAAAGGCTCCAAAGGGCGTCTATTCCCAGAAGTTGATGAAGGATGCGGGGGAGCGTGTACGTTCCAGGTTGTGCGTCGTACCGATACCAAAGGACTGGAGAGTCCCATCCTGCTTCGGACAGCTGCATTGCGCCGACAGCGATTGCGGTGCCGTCGCATTCGGAGGCATAGAAGGGGAAAATCCCGGTGATCTGATACGCCAGCAGAACCAAGAAGCTTCCCCATAGGATCAGTTGTCCCTTGCTGGGTCTGCGCATGGCACAAATATATATCTCCTTTGATATCTACAGCAAACTAGGTGAAGGCGATGTTCGGTCATTCGTATCTTTCCCCAAAAGGTACGCTCCCGATTTGGCTTTGCTGCTATCCCTTTAACTCATAAACAATGGGAATACTGAACCGCAAACAAACAGGAGGCGACACGGGCGAAGGAGGAAAGGGCGCTGAACGTTCGACGGCTTTCAGGGCCGCAGTATCCAGGAGATGGTTCCCAGAGGTGCGGGAGACCCGTGCCTCTTGGATGGTGCCGTTCCCGTTTAACGTCACGCCAACGATGACCTCTCCCTCCAAGCCCTTTGATCGGGCTGAAGCTGGATAGGTGCTGTTCTGTCCAATCATCTTTCGAACGGTACGAAGGTATTGTTCGATGGCAGCTTGAAGTTCTGCGTCAAAGGATGGTCCCTTTTTCTTTTCTACTTGGAAGCCGCCCGACTCGGTTAGAAAAGTTGGCCTGTCAGCTTGGGGCAGCGGGAAGCTGGATGGTTTTCTGAGACGCGTTCGGGCGTTAGGACAAGAGATTAAGGCAGGTCTTTCTGGACGTTCTGGAAGGTGCCGCGGGATCGGTTCAAAGGAGAATAGGGGTCGAGTAGAATCTATTTCAGGCGGCCCGCCTTGGCGGACGTCGACATCCATCGGGGGGGGGGAGGGTGTAGCAGAGGGCGTCTTGGCAGATGCCGGTTCGAGGTGGAGGATACGGACGGACATCTCTCTATTGTTGGAAGGGGGCGAGGCCCAAGTGCACCGCATCAGAATGCCTACGACCAAGGCATGAAAGAGAAGTGAGCCGCCGATACAAAGCGTCGTAGGACGGAGGAGGGGGAAGAAGTATCCTTGACAGGCCTTTCTTGTCGGTGTTACGATTTTCGAAATCATGTTACAAAAAGCATAACAGAAAGTGGATCCCGAAGAAAGGATGCAGAAGATGAATCGTTTTGTCGAAAGGACTAAGGCCTCCCATTGCACCTTTCTGGTATTCGTCTTGTCGTGCGCTTGGTGTCCCTGTTGGGGCGAAGAGGAAGGCAAGGAGGTCGAGGAGACGGTGCACGAGCTGTCTCCTTTGGAGGTGGTGGACCGTCCCATTCGGGAAACCCTTTTCGATGAAACTCAAGTGGGCGCTGAAACCGTGCGGCGCGAAGGTCTCTCCAAGACGGTGGAGGGACTGCTGGACGACTGGGCTGGAGTGGATTTGAAGCGGAGGTCTTATGCAGGGAATGAGGGCAGCCGCTTAGCCATTCGCGGCTTTGACGAATCCCGCCTCATGGTCATGTTGGATGGATCTCCTTTGCACGGTGCGGGGGTGTACGGAGGCTATTACGTGGACTGGGCATCTCTTTCCTTGGAGGGCGTGGAAGAGGTCGCGGTCATCCGAGGCATGACGCCCGCCCAATATGGAAATACCTTGGGAGGCGTCGTGGACATCCTCTCTTCCGAGGGCTCTGATCAGGAGAAATATCTCCTTCGATCGTCTGTTGGAAGTCTGGAAACCTGGGATGTCCAAGCGCAGGCTTCCGGAGGCGAAGGTCCTGTGACGTATAGGCTGTCCGCCGGACATTACGAGACGGACGGACATCTCCGCAACGCCTTTCTCGATCGGGATACGGTTTCCGCTCAGCTGGGATTCGCTCTGCCCGCAGATATCCAACTCAAAACAGGCGTTCGCTACACCCAGAACGAGTCGGGCATGATCGTTTACAACATGCCCGACGCTTGGGATTACGACGATTCAGAGCCTGATTCGCTGGGAGCACAACTTGGAGGGCCTTTTCTAGCCTTTGCGCAGAATCAGATCGGTCCTTTGGACTGGGGGGACGGGAGCTACTGGGAGGATGAACGCCTTCATCTGGACTTTCAAGTCTCAAGGGAGTCAGAACGGTTCACCTCTTCCCTGCAGGCCTATTTTATGGATCAAGAAAGGGAGGAAACCTTCTACGCAGCGGACCGTTCCAATCATGTCGTTTTGCGACGGGATTCAGCTCCTGAGGAGAACAATTGGGGGTGGAAGACAGACTTTCAGAACATCCTTGGCGAAGACGGTTCGCACCAGCTCGAATATGGCCTTTCAGGCCATTATTTGGGGTACGGCGGACAGAACGTGACGGTTTCGGATCCTTCCTACTTCTCCAGGCCGCCTATGGATAGCCCTGATACACATGGTCCGGTAACCAGCCTTCATGGACTCTATGTACAGGATACTTGGCATATCACTGAAGACGTGACGCTCCAGGCTGGGGTTCGAATGGACGGGTACAAGGCGGACGGTGCAGAGGCCAACGCTGTGACGGTGGAGGAGTACGAAGTGGTCCCCAGACTGGCCGGAACCGTGAAGCTGTGGCAAGGGGGAGAAGCGACCCTTCGCGGAGGACAATCCGCTCGTTTCCCCACCTGTCCTGAATACTATTGGTCCTATTCCGGCTACCAGGCCCCGGGGGGAGGGAAGTTGTCTCCGGAGCGTGCAAACCAGTGCGAGGTCGAACTGCGGCAAGAATTCATGGAAGAAAAAATTTGTCTCCTCGCGCGCGGCTACTACTATCAGGTGGAGGATTACATTCGAACTGTGTTCGGTTACCAACCCAGCAGGGTCGTCTACAACATCGATCGCGTCAATCTCATGGGATTTGAGCTGGAGGGAGGCTATCGCATCTGTCCCCTTCTCAAAATTTCCGCCAATTTCACCCACCAGGAGACGGAAAAAGAGGGTGACGTACTGGACCGATCGAGCGTTCTGACCGATGAATTGGTGGAATTGCCTGAAAACAAGGCTAATTTGGTGGTGGAATGGGGGAAAAAGGACGGCCTGCTGGCGGAGCTGGGGATCGGGTTTGTGGACGAAAGTTGGGCCGTGAGAGGCGATTTCTGGGCGCCTGGATACGGCGGCCTGGCCAAGATGGGCAGCTTCGTGGATGTGGATGCTAGAATAAGCATTCCCCTCTACAAGGACGCTCACGAAAGGCAGTTCAGGCTCGAATTGGCGGGCGAAAACTTACTCGACGAGGAGATCGTGGAGGAGTACGGCTACCCGTTGCCTGGTGTAACCTTCATGGCCGGCCTCCGCGCCGAATTCTAGTTTCATTTTCTCGACCACGCTTAAAGGAGTGAACGGTTCCATGTCGGAATACGAGCCCAGATGCAGGATCCTTTGCATTGCTTTGAGTCTCTTGATTGCGTTGCCAGAAAGCCACGGCATCGCCAAGGTGATCGAGGACTTGGCAGGGAGGAAGGTCGAATTGAAGGGACCCGTCGAACGTTTGGTGGCTGTGGGTCCAGGCGCCTTGAGGCTGGTGGTCTACTTGGAACAGCAGCACAGGATCGTGGGGAGGGAGGACCTGGAAAGCAGAATGGACGGCCAGTGTTACGTTAGGCCCTATGCATGGGCTCTCGATGAGGACTTCCTTAAACTGCCGGTTGTGGGACCCGGCGGTCCTGGGAAATTGCCTGATTTTGAGGGACTCATGGTGGCTCGTCCCGATGTCGTCGTATCCGTCAATCTGGATGTGGCCCAATTGGAGAACATCCAGGTGAAAACAGGCATCCCCTGCGTCTACCTCTCCTATGGGCCCCTTGGGATGTGGACCCAAGAGGTGTCGCGGTCTCTTTTACTTCTGGGAGAGATTCTCGGCCGCAAAGAGCGGGCAAAAAAACTGAACGAGCGGATTGAAGCGCTGCAGCGGGATCTTCAAGACCGGACCCGTTCCGTTCCCCAAGGTAACCGTCCCGCAGCCTATTTCGGAGGCATTTCGTACAAAGGAAGCCATGGAGTGACCAGTACCCAGGCTGGTTACCCGCCGGCGCAGTTGGTCCATGCGGACAACCTGGCCGACGGGTGCGGCAAGGAAGGGAATTTTTTCGTGGATAAGGAACAGATTCTGGTCTGGAACCCGGATTTCATTTTCCTGGATCTGGCCAGCAAGATTCACGTGGAGGAGGATTTTGAGGCGAATAGGACCTTCTACCATCTGCTTAAGGCTTCAAAGGAAGAGCGCGTCTTTTCCCTCTTGTCCTACAACTACTACAATACAAACGTTGAACTGGCCTTGGTCAACGCTTATTTTATCGGTAAATGTCTGTATCCAGAGCGGTTCCAGGATGTGGATATGAGAGAGATCTCCGATCAGGTGTTCGACCTTTTCCTCGGCAGTCATCCTGAAGAGGACCTTCCTGGCTACAGGGCCATACCTTTCCCTGAGAGTGGACCTCTGGACTGGCACCAGACTGAAATGCCTCCAGGATGAATTCAGACATTCAACGCCAGTATAAGAAGCATGTGCGGAAGAGACTTCTCTTTGGGATGGTGCTTCTCGTGCTGCTTCTTGTTGCCAGTTTTTGGGGGCTCCGGATCGGCTCTTATCCTGTGGGGGACGTGGACCTGATGCGAGCCATTTGCGGCGAAGGCGATGCCATTCTTCGACATGTGGTGTGGAACATCCGTCTGCCTCGCCTGGCGGCCGCGTTGTTGGCGGGCGCCTGTCTGGGACTCGCCGGGGCGGCCATGCAGACCGTTCTCAGCAATCCTTTGGCCTCGCCCTTTACGGTCGGAATCTCGCAGGGCGCCGCTTTCGGTGCGGCCTTCGCGATCATTGTCATCGGTGCAGGAGAACTCACGATCGAAGAAAATGGATCCCTTCCGGTCTCTCCTCACGTGATTGCGCTTTGCGCCTTTGGCGGATCCCTCCTTACAGTGGTCACGCTTCTGATTCTTGCCTCCGCCAGGGATCTTTCCCCTGAGGCGTTGATCCTCACAGGTGTGGCTCTGAGCTCCTTTTTTGGGGCCGCCACCATGCTGCTCCAGTATTTCGCGTCCGACATCCAAGTGGCTGCCGCCGTGTTTTGGACCTTCGGGGACTTGGGCAAGGCTCGATGGAAGGAAATCATGTTGATTCTCCTTGCGGCCTTGCCTGCGCTGTTCACCTTTGCGTTGAAACGGTGGGACTTTAACGCCTTGTTGTGGGGGGACGATACGGCGAGAAGCCTGGGGACGAATGTGAGTGCGTTGAGGCTCGTTTCCTTGCTGATGGCGGCGCTGGTCTCGTCCGTCAGCACAGCCTTTTTGGGCATTATCGGATTTGTGGGACTGATCGCACCGCACATCATGAGAATGATCGTGGGGGAGGATCACCGTTTTCTGTTCCCTTATGCCGCTTTGAGCGGCGCGGTCCTTTTGATCGTTTCGGACGCACTGGCCAGGCTTGTGGTGGCTCCAGTGGTATTGCCCGTGGGTATCCTGACTTCATTTGCTGGAGTGCCCCTTTTCCTTTACCTGGTAGTGAAACACAGGGGGCTCCGATGAGCAGACTTCAGGTGGAGGGACTCCATTTCTCCTACGGAAAGAATGCTGTACTTCGAGATGTGCAGTTTGACGTTGCCCCAGGATGTTTCACGGCGATTATGGGCGAGAACGGTTCAGGCAAATCGACGTTGTTGAAGAGCATCAATCGGGTTCTGAAACTCAAAGCGGGAACGGTTCTGATCGATGGATCGTCCGTTGTAGAGATGAGCGGGAGAGAGATTGCCCGTCGAATGGGATATGTGCCTCAACGACAGGAAGCCGCCAAATGTACCGTCTTTGAGGCGGTGCTGTTGGGACGGAAGACCCTGGGGTTGAGGGAGACCTCTCAAACGGATCTAGCTCGAACCGAGGAAGTGCTGCAAAAGGTCCATTTGGATCATCTGGCCATGCGTCACACCACGGAACTCAGCGGGGGAGAACTACAAAAGGTGATGCTTGCGAGGGCGCTGGCCCAGGATCCCAAGGTGCTTTTGCTGGATGAACCCACCAACCATCTGGATCCCGTGAACCAGGTGGAAGTCATGGATCTTCTGCACAGGATTACCAGAGAACTCGACCTCGCCACTCTGGTCGTTAGCCATGACTTGAATGCCTCCCTTCGTTTCGCCGATCAATTCATTTTGCTAAAGGGGGGCGCCATTTATCGGTGTGGGGGGAGACAGATTATTACCCCTGAGGCGATCAGGAGCGTCTTCAAAATAGAGGCGGTCCTCGAAGAAGTCTCAGGGATTCCGGTGGTGGTGCCGCTCTCGGCTTCGCGCTGAGAAGCGAAGCGCGGAACGGGTTCCCCTGGGGCCAGACCGGGCAGGACGGCGATCGCCTTGCTCACTCTATTCTCGCCAGGATGGAAAAATCTATGATCCTGGCTGCGACATGAAGCCCCTCCCTCCCTCCCTC
>Ga0272442_10011980_pt1 | contig 10524 bp, 9 predicted proteins | sample SSMForm2O_FD_200262 | JGI IMG/M metagenome (GOLD analysis project Ga0272442, IMG submission 200262) | Marine sediment archaeal communities from Little Sippewissett salt marsh, Falmouth, MA, United States - SSM-Form-2O | ecosystem: Environmental > Aquatic > Marine > Wetlands > Sediment ... | reverse complement strand
AAGAGAATGAAAGGCACGGCTCATGAAGATAATTTAGAAGAAGATATCCTAGAAATCTGGGAGAAAATAAAAGCGATAAAACAAAATACTATTGCATTAAATGATCTTTGTGAGGATTCCAGTCGGGAAGAACTGATAAGAATCATTATTTCAGTATTGTTTCTTGCATATGATAATAAAATCAAAGTGTATCAGAAGCAATTCCCCTATGGAAAGATTTTTATCAAAACATTACCATATACATAACTGATAGGATGGTGCTGTAGTGAACATAAAATCAAAAAAATTGGTTGAATCTTTATTATTTTCAGCCAGTAATCCAATTAGTATCAATGAGGTTGTTCAGGCTACAGAATTATCCAGAAGAACAGTTCGAAAAGCCTTAGATGAATTAATTACGGATTATCAAACAAATACCAAGACGTCAATGGCGGTTGTTAAAGCTGGAACAAAATATGTCATGCAATTAAAGGATGAATTTACAGAACCATCCGTGATGATTACTCAACCTGAAATCGATGATGCTGTTCTTCGAACTTTAGCATTAATAGCTTTTCATCAACCGGTGAAACAATCTAATCTTCGCCGTATGGCGGGTGATAAAATCTATGAGCATGTTGATCAACTCAACGAAATGCATTTGATTCATACGAAAAAACATCGGAATACTGAAATGATTACCTTAACCAAGCTTTTCCCGGAATATTTTGGATTGGATATGACAAAACCAGAAGAAATACGGTCGTTTCTTGCGGAAAAAGTCATTGAGCAAACCAAACAATCAAACAGATCAGATGAAACAACAGAAACTACCATTATGGTTGATGAATCAGAAACAAGGAACTAAAAATTGTGAGTTTTTTAATCCAATCGTTTGTGACCTACAATGACAGTGGAAAACATTGAAACAAAGAATGAATTATACCTTCTCATTCAAGATAAACAAACAAAACAAGAGTTTGAAGATAATATTCTTTCTTTACAGCACGAATTCGGGGATCTTATCGATGAAGATGCCGCTGCTTTTCTCATTGTTGATAAGCTTGGATATAATATGGCTAATGTAGTACGATTAGCTGATGTTCATCCTGGTCAAGAAGCAACCGTTCAAGGAATTATTACCACCATTCAGCCAATTCGATCTTTTACTCGGAAAAATGGTCGTGAAGGAAAAGTAGCAAACGTACTTATATCTGATGAAACCGGTTCACTTCCCATTGTGCTTTGGAATGATGATGCTAATCGAGTTGAACATGGTGAGTTTCAACAGGATATGAAAATCAAAATAATCAATGGATATACAAAACAAGGAAGACATGGAGTGGAACTTCATGTTGGTCGCTGGAGTAATGTCTCTATTGAGTTAAAAGATGCTTCAGATGAAAAAATGGTGAATCACACACAACATGATATAACGAGTTCTGATTCTAATAAAAAAATCAAGGGAACCATATTATCCATCTCGTCAACCAATGTGTTTCTCAAGAAAGATGAAACCTATGGATTTGTCTGTAAAGTATATGTGAAAACAACGAGAGGTATTGAACTGATCACGGTATGGGATAATCAAGTGAAAACCTTACAGGATTTTAATCAAGGTGACACCGTTGAATTCGCGTATCTTGATGTAAAAATGAACAATAATAAAAAAGAATATCATGCAAATGGGAAAGCTGTTATCACGTTATGTTAACACCCATCTTGCTCATACGCTTTATGCTGAGTCAATGCAACTTCAGCACGCATCAATTCTCTTCCAAGATATAAATAATGATCTGCTCTCAGATTAGGGATATGTCTTGCTATGGTATCGGAGAGTGCAGCGGCATTTGTCCCGGTAAATATTTTGTTTAGTTTTCCTGAAACGATTTGTTGATTTTTCATAACATTATGATAAAATTCAACCTGTATGTGATTCTTCACAAGTTCTATGACAAAAAAACCTGATTTATCAAGGATGACATCTTTTTCTTTCGTTTTCGTTGCTTCAATAACCGGGACTATTGGTGTTATTTGTTTATCATTCATGATACGCCACCTTAATAGCTTCATCTAATCGTTTTAATTTCATAAATGCACTATGAGGAGGAAGTAAACGTAATCCACAATCTGGAGCGATTTGAACAAGATGATCTCCAAAGAGATCGAAACCATGAGAGATATGATCAACAATTTCCTCAACGGATTCAATTCGTTCCTGATCAGAACGAACACTCCCAAGACAAATCTGTTTCTTTTCATTAGGATACTCTGCAAAAGAATCAAATAATGATGGTGTTGCTGTGAACTCATGACTTAATACATCTACGGGTAAATCAAGTAGAGATGAAACGATGCCTGTAACGTCTCCACAGGCATGCAAACGGGTAGGGCAAGAAATATTTGTTAATACGGTATCAATCAACTCAGGGGCATACTCTGGAAAAATATTAGCAAAAAATGGTTCATCAACACTAATCATATCAACAACAGGTTGAATATGCTCAGCCTCTTTCTTTAATGCCTCAGCAAACGCAAATGCAAGTTCTTTTTCATCTAGATAGACATGATCAACAACGGATTGACTTAAGGTATAAGGACCAACTAATAGACCAATGAGTAAGGTATCATCTGAAAGGATTGAGCGAACAAACTCTAGATCTGATAAGGTAACTGGTTGAGTAAACCGTATTGGTTCAATAACTTCTGTTCTTTCTCTAACTTGACATCCGTTGAACCCTCTAGTAAAGATGGTCATAAATGGATCGCGAGTCTGGCCATCAGAAACAAGGCGGACGCCGGATTCAACCATTTGTTCCACCGCCTGTTTGATGAATGGTTTCCATGAAGGAAGTGATAATTTTTGAAAATAGGTATCCATAATTTGCAATCGATCGATTTGAACGGGATATGAGCCGATAACAGTTAACACAGGTGTACCCTGAGTCATTAAAAAAACCGCCTCCGCGGATGATATGAAGCTGGACTAACCCCAAAATATCCTTCGGCATATTCAGAGACAAGAATATCCTGCCACGAAATAATTGGAAATACGGTTGATGCATGTTCGATTGGACCATATAACAGAAAATCACCTCCAAATACAGGAACATTGATATTTGAAGCTTGGTCAACAACTGGTTTTGCTTCATGAAAATCATTTAACCAAGATGACTTTTCTACCACGTTATGAATTGCACAACCTGAAGGAAATCCAAATTCTTCTTTAACTACGGGAATGGCAGCAATAGCTGCTCCACTCATATCTCCAGGGGCAAGTGCTGCAGTGTCAATAAGGAGTTTATCAATACCACAACTTTTCGCGATTTCCAATAATCCTTGATCAATTAAATGAGCTCCATTTTCAAGAACCTCGATTTTTCCATCGGGAGACTTATCTTTCGGATTAAATGCTACTATGATTGCCATTGCTGGAGTATGGGTTGAAAGAGCCATTTGTTCTTCTTCAGTGATACCAACGTGTATTGAGTTGTATATAACTCTTTTTAGCCATCCATTTTCATCTAATTTTTGTAATACTTTCACCTTAACATCTGGGTCAGTAATATCTACTGAAAATGGATAATTATTTGGTAAAACCCGATCAATAAATGTTAGGATTGAATCGATATCTTGCTCCTTTTTTATAAAAACGTCAGGAATACCTGGAACGGCAACTTTATTTGATATATCCAACATTTTTTTTATTTCTGTTCCAGCAATCTCAAAATCAAGATTTCCTTTGAAAAATAATCCGCCAAATAAAACCGTTGGATGCAAACCAGGTTGACCACCAAAAAAAATTGGTCCTAATTCAAGAACCTTCTGTTCTTTTGTAAATGAAAACATGATGCTATTCACTCTCTTTTCTTTATATTACCCATATAATCCACGATTATTTTTGAATGTAATGCTCGTTTATCGGAAAAATCATCATGAGCTATTTGTTTCATCTGGATTGCAATAAATGGTTCACCAAATGATTCAACAGGTTTACTGGCAATTTCATTTATTGATTTTTGTAATTGTGTTTGATTAGTTTCACCAATTAAATCAATAATTTCAACTTGATCTCGAAATCGGTTTATTGCATCCACAGTGAGATTTTCAATAAAAGGTATAGCTCCAGGTGCATCAATTATTCGATGATTCTCATTAATCCCATTCTTGTGCAAACAGATTAATGAACTTCCTGAACGATGACCTCGTATATCCTCTCCACATAATAAAACGAATCGAATATGGGGATTTGAAATTACATTAGCAACGATTTTTTCAATTCCGATATTTTCCGTTTTTAGTCTACCATATATTGCAACATTATCATTTGGGATAAACTCAATATTGAGAAGAACTACAGCAATTGAACCTTTTGGATTTACAGAGGTGAAATCACCACCCCATGGATAATAGTCTTCAGTCATAATTAGTCACGATATTTTCTATCAACTACATCATATAATCAAGATTATCAAATGAATTATTCACCTAAGATCTGTCGTATCTCTTCTGATGTTATGAAAACAAACATCATTCTTAATACTTTCACTGACCTTAGTTTTCCAGCTAAATATGATAATGGTTTTTTCTATTGATTGCTCTAACAAAAGGAGGAATAGAGGATGATAAGTTGGTTATATCGAATTCAAGCAGCAAATGGATGCATCTGGACGACAAATACAAAGTATGCTGAACAGAAAAGTAAAGGCGGATACAGAGTGTTCTGTTATCGATCTAGTAATAAATACGCCTACCATCATTAATGAATAATTCTTTTTTCCTTTTTTTCTTGCATAATAATAGAATATGATTATTACCAATCAAAATATTCTACTGTAGGAGTATGGTCATCTTCAGGGAGAAGTCTTTGTTTTATTGATCCATCAACACCTATAAGGGTGAAGAAATGATTGATGCCGATTAATTTACCATTTTGAAGGATAAACTCATTATCTAAATATAATATCTTTTGATTATTTTTCGAAAAAACTGCAAGTTGAGCTATATAATCTGTATTTGTCACCTGTTTTTCTGTTCCGTTAAGATCAACAATATATGAATTCCAAGGAGTAAGTTCATCCCAGTGATTGACAAACGTATCAAGATCTACAAGATCTGTCCATGGTCTACTGCCAGCATAATGCATATATGCAATTTGTGAACTATCAGAACTCCAACTTGGATCATGGTCAGATTCCCACCCAACAGTAACAGTTAATTGTTTTACATTACTTCCATCACTATTCATCACATAAAGTTCTTCTCTAGCATTAATTTGTGAATTTCTTGTAGATTTAAAAGCAATCATGGTTCCATCAGGTGACCATTCTGGATCATTATCCTCCCACTCATTATCAGTTAATTGCATTAATTCCATCCCGTTTAAATCCATGATGTAAATATCAGCTACTCCTGAAGGATTTCCTTGATCATCTTTAAATGAAGCATAGACTATTTTTGTTCCATCTGGTGACCAATCAGGATGACCATCAAGAACCCCGTTGTTCGTTAATCTTTTTTCCTGCAATGTTTCTAAATCCAAAATATATATTTCCCAGGTTAAGAGATTATCTGATTCTCCTGCATGATAAGCGATCTTGGTACCATCATAAGATAATGCAGGATTATTTTCATGTCTGTCATTTTGAGTTAACCGAGTGATTCTTCCAGTCTTATCAAGAAGATACAATTCTCCCTGTTCTGAATCTACTTTTGACATAAATACGATTTTTTCATTTTCTTGTTGATACCAAAGATAGGAAGATTCAGATATTTGCTTCCAAGCAAGATATCCCATTTTTTCGTTTCCATCATGAGTTATCAAGCCAACAGTGTCATCTTCAGATTGATCATGAAGCCAGACATATCCAAAAATTAAAAGATTAAGATCTTCATTTTCCATAAACAACGTTGTTAGATTTATTAAAAAATCATATTGAGCTTGTTCGCCACCAAATACTTCTAAACTTGACCAACCAAGTTCTGTAAAACCAAAAGGAGTATCAGGCATCATCAACGCAATACTGGTATAATAATCAGAAGGAATATCTGAAGGTGTATTGATTCCTTGTACTGCATAGGGATATGAAGTAATCGCAAGTAAATCTACATTCTGTTCATCAAAATGGGAAAGAATAGACATATCAGCTTCTCTATTTTCGGTAACAATTTCTCTTGAGAAAACACAAAAAATTTCTGTATCTGGTGACACCTCTTTTACTTCTTCATAAATCTCATTGTAAAGATTTATAAAATGTTGGAAACCATTAGGATTTTCAATAGAAAGACCATATTCCTCATACCATCGATTAACTTCATTTCCGATTGATAAATACTTTGGACGAGCAATTTTTACAACATCAAGAATACTATTTTTATAAAGATTTTTCCAAGTAGTATTACTTAAAGTTGCATTGGGTAATGAATCAGGAGTTTTCAGAATAAGATTTCCTTGAGTATCTTGATCAATAAAAGAGAAATGAATAATCGGGAACATATCATTTCCTCTGATATAATTGTTTAAAAATGTCTTTCCCCAAGAACCAGCTAGTTGATCTGCATAATCCCAAAAACCCTCTGCACCAGTTCCCGAAGACCAGATTGGGGTGAATTCTGCATACATCGCTGCTTGTGTATAAGCTTCTTGAAAATCTTGATCACTTGAAGGATTTGGTAGAACGCCCATATAGAAACCACGGGCTGGAAGAGTTGGATTATCAACATTATTGGGTGGCGGATTAACACAACCAGATAAAGATAAGACAAGAAATAGACTTATAACAAATACAGTAGTAATTGAAGATTTGATACTCATTTTCTCACGGTCCTCAAATTTTATACTATCTTATTTAAATTCAATTAATAAGCTTTTATTTAATTTATTTTTCAATTTATTAAATTGTATGATAAATCTAATATGACTAATCATATCATTTTTTCTACCAAAAAACGTTAAAAAGGCTCTTTTTATACCGATGCACGGGTAAGAACTTATGCCTCATGAATACATTCGTCAACCAATCGTCAGTGTGCTAGGACATGTTGACCATGGAAAAACCTCATTATTAGATTATATCAGAGGAACTGCTGTTGCGTCTAGAGAATCCGGTGCTATTACTCAACATATAGGTGCAACAGAAATACCAATAGATGCTATTAAACAAGTATGCGGTTCATTATTGCAGGGAAAATCATTTTCTATTCCAGGATTATTATTTATTGATACGCCTGGTCATCACGCATTTACAACTCTTAGATCCCGTGGAGGATCACTAGCTGATATCGCCATCTTAATTATTGATATAACTGAGGGGTTAAAACCTCAAACTTACGAATCAATTAATATTTTGAAACAATATAAAACACCTTTTATCATTGCTGCAAATAAAATTGATGCGATATCAGGCTGGCAAACAAGTGATAAATTAGCAAAACATCGCATAGAACATCAATCACAAAAAGTGAAACAAATCTTTGAAGAAAAACTCTACGAACTAATTGGTGATTTGTATGATCAAGGCTTTCAAGCTGAGCTCTATTATCAAATCAAAGATTTCAGAAAAGCAATTGGTATCGTTCCTATCTCAGCGAAAAATGGAGAAGGAGTCAATGAGTTGTTAATGACTCTTGTTGGATTAGCACAACGATTTTTCGAGGAACAATTGCATATTGAAGATGGACCAGCAAAAGGAACTATCCTTGAAGTCAAAGAAGAAGTTGGATTAGGCACTACTATTGATACAATAATATATAACGGAGTGATCAAAAGTTCAGATAAAATCGCTATTGGAACAAAGACTGAACCAATAGTTACTACCATTAAAGCATTATTAAAACCAAAACCTCTCGATGAAATCCGAGATCCACGCGAACGATTCGATAGCGTTAAAGAAGTATCAGCAGCATGTGGAATTAAAATATCATCACCGAATCTAGATGATGTCGTACCTGGTGCACCATTAAGAGTTGTTACTGATAATGAAGAAGAAATAATTAATGAAATTAAAAAACAAACTCGAATTGATATTGAGGTAGATGATGAAGGATTGCTCATTAAAGCAGATACTATCGGATCACTAGAAGCACTAATTAAAGAATCGCGAGAAAAAGGAATAAAGATAAGAAAAGCAGAAATTGGAAATGTATCAAAAAGAGACATTACTGAGGCAGCAGCAACAACTAATGATTTTAATAAAGTCATTTTTGCTTTTAACGTAAAGATTTTACCGGAAGCCAAAGATGAATTAGCAGAAACTGATGTCACAGTATTTAATGAAGATGTCATCTATACGATTATAGAGAAATATGATGAATGGTATGAGATTACCAAACAAAAACTAGATAAAAAACGACGGCAAACCTATACTCACCCAGGAATGATCAAAATACTACCCGAATATATTTTTAGAGTAAGTAATCCGGCTATTTTTGGAGTGAGAATCCTAGCCGGAAGAATCCATCAAGATATGCGCCTCATGCGAGAAGATGGAAAAGTTATCGGTAGAATAAAAGCAATTCAAGAAGAAAATCAAAGTGTAGAAGAAGCTAAACAAGGAGCCGAAGTAGCCGTTTCTGTTGATGGTATTACTATAGGACGACAAGCAAAAGGTGGAGACATTCTTTATACTGATATTCCTGCAGAAGATGCAAAGAAGCTTCGTGATATGAATATTCTCACCTTAGATGAGAAAGATGTTTTAGAAAAGATATTTGAAATTAAACGAAAAACGGAAAAGTTCTGGGGAATGTGAAAATTATTCAATAAAAACTCTAATATATTACCTACTGATAGGGGTTAACAAATGTCTACGGATTCCATTCAATTAATCAAAAAAGCAGAAACAGATGCAAAAAAAATGATTGAACAAGCAAAGCAGGATGCCGAATCCATTATTTCTTCCGCAAAACAAGAAATTTTAACCATTGAAAAAACACAAATGACAAATGTAAAAAAAGACATTGAAGAATTGTTTGAAGAGGCTGAATTAGAAGCTCAAAGACAAATCAAACATATTGAAAAAAAATCAAAACAAGATATTGAAACACTTTCATCGCAGGCAAAAAAGAAAATAGATGAAGCTGTCAGACTCATTATTGAAGAACTTTCTAAGGGGGAATAACCAATACTTTTACCAGCCCGAATGAAAAAAATACAATGCATCATTCATAGGAATTACTTAGATGAGGTCATTGAATTATTACATGAATCCGGGCTAATGCAAATAATTGATCTTTCAAGACAACGGGATGAAACAGAAGAACTAATGCCAGGTACTGCAAATGCAGAAACTCCTCTCTTAATAGAATACGAAAATCGTCTTTCAATTCTTATAAACATTTTAAAAAAACATAAACAAAATAAAACTGGTTTAAAAGCCTTATTAAATACGAACATTCCCGAGCAACAACTCGTTGAAGAAACAAGTTTAGAAGAACTTTATTCATTTTCAGAAAGTGTTATCAGCCCTATTGAAAAACAAATTCATGATGCGCAGAAAGAATATGATGAACTCAGCGAAAGCATACAACAATTAAGAGAATATGAATCAGAATCAGGTTGGTTTCTCAATTTTGACTTTCCTCTTGAATATATTGGTATTTCTGATTATGTTGTTATTAAAGCAGGAAAAACAACTTCATTTCCTGAGTTGGAAAGAGCGGTTGCTCAAGAAGAATATATAACGGTATATTCTCAGCCACTGAAACAAGGGAAAAATCCAGAATGGTCTGTGGTTTTAGCGGGTCATTTATCACAATTAAAAACAGTAGAACGACTCACTGCTGAACATGTGCAAGAAACAATCCTCCCAAAGATCTCCTATTCTCCAAAAAAAGCTCAACAACATTTTCAAAAACAAATAAAAGATGCTAAACAGAAAAAACAAAAGATACACAAATCATTACAACAACTTTCCATTGATCATCTTTCACAATTACTAGCAAATAGAGAACAAATTCAATTAGAACGGATTAGAAAACAAGTCCCCTCTCAACTTGCTACTACTGAAGAGACTATTCTAGTTAAAGGATGGGTTCTTGAAAAAAATGTTGGATTCCTTCACAAAAAACTCATTGAAATTACAGAAGACCATATCATCTTTGAAGCTAGAACACCAAGTGTTAATCCAGATAATCCTCCAACTCATATTGAAACACCCGCTTGGGCCCAATCATTCAAAACCTTACTTGGTTTATTTGCACTACCGAAATATAATGAATTAAATCCAACCATCATGATGGGAATCTTTTTCATCATTTTTTTTGGATTAATGCTTGGTGATGCAGGCTATGGTTTCGTTATTTTATTTTTATCACTCTTTGGTTATCTCAAATTTGGTAAAATAAGTCCTATGATAAAAGACTGGGGATTCTTAGGGATCTGGTTAGGATTAGCGACGATCGTTGTTGGTTTTCTTACTTATAGTATCTTTGGAAATCTTATTCATATGTTTATACTTGGAGAAGGTGAGGGATTACTTTATCAATTTAGTATTCTAGGAGTCCAGTTCCCCATAGATTCCTTAAAAGATCCTATAACAATCCTTA
>Ga0272442_10011978_pt1 | contig 10525 bp, 6 predicted proteins | sample SSMForm2O_FD_200262 | JGI IMG/M metagenome (GOLD analysis project Ga0272442, IMG submission 200262) | Marine sediment archaeal communities from Little Sippewissett salt marsh, Falmouth, MA, United States - SSM-Form-2O | ecosystem: Environmental > Aquatic > Marine > Wetlands > Sediment ... | reverse complement strand
GTTTAGAATGTGGCATTATTGGTGAAAAATTCCCGGGCATGGAAATGATCTCTGTAGGTCCAACCATTAAATATCCACATTCTCCAGAGGAACAAGTTCATATTAGTACAGTTGAGAAATTTTTTGACTATGTTATAAAAATCCTTCAAAGTGTTTAATTTCTCACATCATTTTTTATTTTATTATTTCGATTTAGTCATTAAGAAGTAAAAATCTTTTACTTTACAACAAAATTTCCTAACTCTCTTAAAAAATACCCTAAATTAAACATTTTGAACATATCATGTCTAATTTATAATAAAACAAGGAAAAAATTTAAATTGCGCTATGACATTACATATCACAATAAATTATTGGAGGAGATACGTATGAAAAATTATTGTGTAAAAAAAATGATGCTAGTTATAATTCCATTCATGATGCTAACACAGATCATTATAATACCTGTGATGTCAACATCTGAAAATAACAATTCTTTAAAAATCAAGATTTTGGATACTGCAAAAGGTCAAGTTTCTGAATACGAAGTTTCTCTTGAGACCATGAAAACAGTTATCTCTCTTATTGTGGATCAAGAGAAAGATAATTCATTTAAAAATTCTGTAAAAAATAAGCTCGAAATTCTAGAAAATATAGGTTTGATTGAATCTAGCACTACAAACCAAATCAACAGACTTTTTAGTAAAATTCCAAACCTTGAAAATGGTAAAAATTCCCTGCCCCGATCAAGAGCAATTTTTGATTTGTTTAATTTTTTTAATGGCATATTCATCGGCTTAAAGGGAGAAAAAGAATATGGTTTATTGGATTTACCAGTTGCTAAGTTTCCATTTATCAATAGCAATATTACTGCATTGTTTTCAGTATTTAGTCAATTTTCAGGAAATGGGTCTGTTTTTACTTTAGGAACACTTGGTTTCAAACAACTTTATGATTTTGATATGGCGAAATACCCTTTTCCACACTTTCCAAAAATAAAAGGTTCATTTATCGGTTTTACGGGAATTATTTTGGAACTTGTAGCAGGAGATGAGCTTGGAGAAGAATATGAAGGTTCTTACCTAATTGCAGTAGGAATGACTATTCTCACTGTCTGGAATAATGTTTAATTCAAGAGCAGCTTAAATTAATTTAATATTCCTTTCTATTGGCGTAAATGTATCATAATGGGTCTGACTCTTTAGTCAAAAGCTAATTAGATAAAAATCAGAAATTAACGATTGTTTATTAAAACGAAAACTCTAGTTAAAAATTTTTTTTTAACATTATTTAAATAATTGCAGGTTATTCACCAAACCAGTAAGGAGGATGATGGGATGACAGATTGTCAAAATTTAGGAAAATGTAAATTTTTTAAAAAATATTTAAAAACACATAATTTGTCGTTAAAAGATAACCAATATATAGAAATAATAAAGAGAGGCGGTGATTTTGAATAAAATATGTAAATTATTAATTGTTAGTTTTTTGTCAATTGTCTTATTGTCTTTATCTGGATGTATCGATCAAAATAACAATAAATTAAATCTGGAATCAAGTAAAAATATCCAAGAAGCAGTGACTACTCTTGCTGCAGTTGGATGGAGCATAAAGGAAGATTACAATGATGCTGTCTCAGAAGCAGTAGATATGGCAAAAGATGGACTTGGTAATGAAACACCAGTATTTGCCTATGTAGTTTTAACTCCCAGATCAACTTCAGAAGAAAACAGTAATGTTGCCGATGAAATAAGAAATCAACTTGGACCAAATGTAAAGATGGCTGGCATAACTACAAAACTTGGAGTGATGACAAATGATGGAATCCATGTTGGAGAAAACGGATCAATCGGGATATTATTAGTTGCATCAGAAAATATTACCTTTGGGGTTGGTGAAGTAAATCTAGAAGATTTTAATTCATCTGAAGAAGCTGGCAAGACAGCAATGCAAAATGCAATTGCAGACGCCGGCAATCCTGGTACTTCTCCGAATATGACCCTGTACATCGGAACTACCCGGAGAGGTGATGATATGAGAATACTGGATGGGATAGCAGAGGTTATAGGTGCCGAATCTCCAGTTATTGGAGGCAGTGCAAATGATGATAAAGTTTCAGGTTTATGGATGCAGTTAACTCACAGAAAAAGCTATGAAAATGGTTTAATTTTAGTTGCAATTTATACAAATTTGAAAAATGGATGGGGGTTTGAAACTGGATATAAACTAACTGATCATAGTGGTATCGCTACTATATCAGATGGCTATCTTATTTCAGAGATTGATGACCAACCTGCTCTTGACGTCTACGATGAATGGTTAAACGGCGAGTTATATGAAAAATTAAATGCAGGAGAATTTAATGACGAAACTGGAAATATATCGTTTAGTAAAATAAAGGAATTTACTCTACTAAACCCAGTAGCAAGAGTATTACGAATAGAGGATGGTAGAATAGGACACTATACGGTATCTCCTATTCCAAGTACAGAAGATGTTGCATCAAAAAAATTAAGGGTATTTGCAGAGATTCAGGAAGGATGGGAAATAGCTCTTTACAGGGGAACATGGCAAACACACATGAACAGAGTTGAAACAATACCAAATGATGCCTTAGATCGAGCTGGACTGAATCCAAGTGAAGGAATTTTTGCCATAATGCAGTTTTGTAACGGATTAAGAAGTCAGATTCCTTCAGAAGAATTTGAAAAAGTACCTGCTATTACAGATGATGTCCTTGGTGGCGTTCCTTTTATAGGAGCAATAACTGGGGGCGAACATGGCCCCATACCTGAAGTAGGTAGAAATGTAAATGCAAATCTAATAGAATGTATGATTGTTGTTGGTTAACATACAATTATTCGTTTAGGAAATTGACATGAGGCTTTTCCGTAAAACATTACTAGCGGTTTTTTCTTGTTTTCTCCTGATTATTATTATTTTATCTTATATTTTAGCAATAAATCATGTCAATGATTCAGAAAATGGGTTGATAGAACAAAACAGGATATATGGTAGATTGATATCAAAACAAATAGAAATCGGATATCTCCAATATGACTGGCCTTATGAATTGTTAAATGAACTGTCAAATCGGGACGACTTCATATTTTGGTGGGTTGTCAAAGGTGATGATACAATATATCGTTCTGATGATGTATCTTTTATGAGAACTAATGTCTATGATTATTTTCCACAGTTGAAGAATCGTACAGATTTTGATGACACGATTTATTCAAATAACGAAAAAAATTACGAAATTTATTTTAAACAATTCCATTATGGCAGTGAAATTTGGACAATATGGATAGGTTTTTCGTTAGATGCGATTCACCAAACAAGTACAAATATACTTGTTACTGTTTCCATATCCGTCATATCCATATTGATATTAATTTTTATTTTATTATATATGCTGATGAAGTCCTTTACCACCCCAATTGTAAAACTGTTGAAAACCGTATCAGAAGTTGGTAAAGGAAATTTTGATGTAAGTTCAGATATAAAATCAAAAGATGAAACGGGACAACTTGCCTCAGAATTTAATATAATGGTCAAAAATTTAAAGGATTCACGGTTAAAGATTGAAAAATATAGTAAAAATTTGGAAAAACTGCTTAAACAAAAAGATGAATTTATTAGTCAACTTAGTCATGATTTAAAAAGTCCATTGAATCCTTTGATTAATCTTTTACCTATTATTGAAAAAGAGACAGAAAATAAAAAGCATAGAGAGATTCTATGTGTAGTTAATAGAAATGTTGGGTACATGAAAAATCTTGTAAAAAAGAGCTTGAAACTTGCTAAATTGAATGCCCCCAGTACTAAATTAAAAGTTGAAGATGTTAACCTGTTTGATAAAATTAATATGACGATTAAAAAGAATGATAACATATTTAATAATTACAATATAAAAATTAAAAATAACGTATCTGACAAGATAAATATAAAAGCCGATTCATTGCAAATCGAAGAATTATTTGACAACATTATCAATAATTCCATCAAGTACAGTCCTGATGGCGGCACTATTGCCATTGATGCAAAATTCGAAAATGATTTTGTAAATGTTTCAATAAAAGATGAGGGCAATGGAATGACACCTGAACAGATTGTTCATGTGTTTGACGAATTCTACAAGGCGGATTGGTCAAGACATGATTTTGATAGCAGCGGTCTAGGTTTATCCATTTGTAAACGGATTGTTGAAAAGCACGGTGGCAGGATTTGGGTAGAAAGCAAAGGAGTTGGAAAAGGCTCTACTTTTTACTTTAACATTCCTATTGAAAATGTTTCAGCTGAAAAAAATGTTAGCCAGGAAATTGATAATTTCCTGTATCTAAGGGAATTAAAACAGAAAGATAAGGATCAATTAAACGACATATAATGAAACGGACAACCTAAAAATAATTAAGTGATTTAACAAAAATTAATTTTTAATTTAGCGAAAAGCTAAGAATTCAGCTTATGTGCAGAAGACAATATAAATTCCTGTATTCTAATGATAAAGGATTTTTTTATTACCGAATTTGGCCAATAATGCACTTCTTTTGATAGTATTATGAAAAACCACCGATTCTGAGACTTGGATCACCTAGTAGTGCCCATTGTTGAACAGTTTTCGGATGACCGGCGCCAAGATCTCCCATGTCAAATGTATTGATGTAACTGGTGAGAGTCTGCGTGTAGGCATTGCCCAGGATGTGTTGACCTTCTTGACCGTATTGTCTGAAAAATTCAATTGTTATCCATGAATCTCCGCCCCCAGATGTACACATTTTTCCAGGCATTCCATATCCTAGACCTGTGTTTCCCATTGTTGCAATTGCCCCACCGTTTGGTCTGCTTATCATAAACCAGGAAAAGGTTTCAGGAACAGCTGCACCAAATGTCCATAATGAACTTTTTGGGAGATTAAGACCCTTAAAAATATAAGGCATTATATCTAGAAAAGCAGGTATTGCTGATACATTGAATTGGCTGTTATGGCATCCACCAATCACAGCAATTGGTAGTTTTTCCCCATTTTTTAATTGATCCATTGGAAAAAGAGGGAATCTTAAAAATGGGGGCTTAGATTTAAAAACCAAAGATGTAACTCTTAATCCTGTAAAACTTGCTCCATCCCTATTTCCTGGAACTCCTGGAAAGTGATCAGCCCAAACATTTGGACTTCCATGTCCAGATAAAAATAAGAAACCACATCCTTGGCTTATTGCCTCAATAACGTCTGATTCTCCTGTTAGTTTACCGTTTGAAGCCCAAAGTATCTCCTTCTCAAAATCTGAAGGCATATAGTATAGAGCCCCGCCACACGTCCAAGCAATTCTTTTTCTCCTGTAGTCCACTCTCCTTCATAGTACATTTCTGTATTATTTCTCCAAGCGGAAAACACTGTTTCTCCAAATTCATTTTCAATCCAAACATGAATGTTTGTAATATTACCATATGGCTGAGGATCGTATGATTTACCTCTTATTGTTAATACTTTGCTCATGTAACTCATGTTTGCCCATGGGTTAAAATTGTTACAATAAGCCTTTCCTTCTCCAGGACAGAAGAAATAATCACGATTTCCCAATATATTCCCCTCAGAAATAGTTACAATCTCAGCGATTGGTGGTGCGGGAAAACCATTTTTTATTTCAGGTTTTAGATCATCATCATGATTAAATGTAATATTTGTCGGAACAGATCGATCAATAGTGATATTTATGATATCGATCGGACCAGATATTAGATCAACATTTGTGCTCTGTGCATAAATTGTGTAACTGCCTTCTGGTAACTCAGAGGTGTCCCATGTTATGTTTAGATCTTGCTGATCTAGAAAACCATCTCCTGATACAACAATCATCTTCTTAAACCAAGACGGGTCACAGGGACTTTTTTCGTAATTAATAATTTTATTTACAACTGTTTCAACCTCCTTAACGTTTACACATGCTAAACGACCTAAAGATACATCAGGTAGAAAGTCAATTCCAGTGTCATTTTCTATTCCGGGTCTATTCCATGCAAAAAAGATATCGTCTCCATTAGGGTCCCAATCTTCAAAAGTACGACCAAATTCATTGTCATACTTCCAGATGTCTGCATAATAAAGATCACTTATAACTCCAGGATCATGAAGAGACGATGCAAGTGGATATTTTGGGTTATCGTAAACATTTGTGTATCTCACAGGCACATTCCAATCTTTGGAGCCTTGATTATCATCATCTCTTGGACTGGCCCAAATAAATGAATTCAAACCCCCGACCAGAAGTACATATTTCATGCTCCACTCATCGAATGCCTCTGCTAAAAAATACTTTATCTTTTCTGGTTTGTCTCTTCCTTGATAATCTTTGTAAATGTCCTCAGTGGTTTTAAGTATGGTTGAAACTCCAAAATTGTTTTTATGATTTATAAGAGGTTGCAATGGCTGTGAAAATTTTGAGGGTGCAATTATTAACAACTCATATTCACTGTTCGACATTACAGAGCTTGTTGGACATTCATAAGTTACATCTATATCGAAATCATCACAAAACAATAGCTCGTCTTCAATAGCATTATATCTTAAAGGGAATAAATCGACTACTAGTTGGGTAATATGTTCCAAATCTGAATTAAGTCCACATCCTATTTTATAGGAATACCAAGAGGATGGAAAGATTGATGATGTTTGTTTTTGTTCATCATTGTAAGTTGATATTTGGATGCCGCCATCTGTTAAGAGTCTCGGTGCAGGTGATATTTCCAAGTCCATTGCCAAAGATTGGGTTATTACATTTTTAGGTCTAATTTTAACATCAATATTTTTTGAGCCAAAAGGCAATTCGAAAATTTTTTGTTTTTTAGGAAGTATTGGTTCATTTGCCTTAATAATATAAAGTTCTTCATCCTCAAAATAATATCTTGCATAATCGTTTTCAATTACATATTTGGGAGAAGGGATTTTTACATCAATATTTTCGGATAAAGAGATGAAATCTAGATTATTTGCAGTTTTATTTGTTGTGGCAACCACAGTAAATCCGCTGATCACTAGCATACCTAAGATTAAGATTGATGGGATCTTATTCATTTTAATCAACTTGAAATATATCATATTACATATATAAAATAATTGTCTGATGAGTATAATTTAATCCTTGGTATTTATATAACACGTAAATTCAATTAAAATTAATATTAGATTAATCTAAAATTCAATAATTACAATTTATTTAAATAAAATTCAACTCAAATTTAATTTAAAATATTTTTCTTCAAAAAAAGCGGATCAAATTTTTTAGTAATAGTTAAATTAACTTTAATCTAATCTCATGTTACAATTTTTTGATACAAGACTGTAACTTATCGAATAAATATATTTTATTTCGTTTAGTGAAAACAAAAAGATTTTGAGTATTTATGATATGCTGAAATAGTCGATATCAGATAATTAGCGGATATGATCTAGTGGTTATGATAGTGGCTTCCCAAGCCACTCACCCGGGTTCAAATCCCGGTATCCGCATTATAATTATTACTTCTGTTTTTCTTTTTCAAGTAAATTTTTACCAGCTTCAGTTATTGTTACAGTTTCATCGGATTCGGTTTTAAGTATCTGCATATCAATCAATTTAATTATTATTTTCTGAACTTCCTCGTCTGAAATTTTTAATATTCTCTGAGCAGTCTCTAGATCCATGTTTTCTTCATAAATCAATTTTAAAAGTGAATATTCTTTTTCATACTTTTTTATAAGATTTTGCAACTCATTTGGATCTGTTTCACTTACACCCGATAGCTTTTCTACATATGTCTTGATTGCATTTTCTAAATCAATTTGATCTAACACGTTTCCATTTGTGTCATACAAGGTTACATATTTACTTCCTTCTTTATGTTCCCAATTTGAAATAGAATTCCATGTGTATCCAAGTTTGTTTTCCGTAACTTTGTTTTTCGCATCCGCATTTTTTTTCAATCTTTTATAGGCTATCTGCTGCTCAATTTGTATTTTATTAAGATCAACACCTATATCCTTTAAATGATCGTAAATAATCGGATTAAATGATTGTTTCATTTCTGTAATAAAATATAGTCCTGTATCTTTACCGATATCATTACATATTACTCTAATTAAAGTTTCAATAGCTCCACCAAGTTTTGCCTTTGGGATGTTTTCTATGCTTGACTCAAGATTAACATCAAATTCTTCATTTGTTAATTTACGATTTTCAATCTTTATATTAGATAAAAAATCATAGTCTTTTTTTAACGCGTCTAGTGCTTCTTGGATTGTCTCCTCTGCAAATTTTGAGGATTTTCTTCTACTAGTAACATTATATAGACTTTTCAGAATCGTGGTGATTAATATTTCTTTTGTCGGGTTCATATAACATCATTCAATTTTTTCATCATCTTTCAAGGGAATTGTAAATAGAATTATTGTCCCCTTATCAAGGCCCGGACTTTCAACCCAGATTTCGCCTCCATGTTTTTCAACAATTTTTTTGCATATCGGCATTCCTAGTCCACTACTTTTGAAATCATGTCTGGAGGGATCGGCTTTATAAAAATCTTCAAAAACATGACTGATCTGTTTCTGCGTCATACCGATTCCTTGATCAATAATTTTAATTTGTACAAATCCTGAAGGTTTTTCTTTTGCCTCTATGGTAATTTTTCCCCCGCTTTGACTATATTTTACTGCATTATCAATAAGATTCCTAATTAATTCATCAAAACGAAGTCCATCCGCTCTAATTATAAATTCATTTATTTTTATTTCAATTTTAATGTTGTGATTTTCAAAGACAATTTTCATATTTTCAATAATTTGTTGGATTGTATCAGCTAGATTGAGATATTCAAAGTTGAAAACTACGTTGGGAGAGTCAAGTTTTGCAAGTTGAATGGTTTTTAAAACCAGATCTTTCATGTACTTAGCGTTTCTTTTAATAACTTCAATAATTTCTTGGCTTGTATCGTCAATTAATTTTCCTTCCAGAACTGGAAGAAGATTTACTATTGGATTTAATGGATTTTTTAGGTCATGTCCGAGTTGGTTAATGAAATCATCCTTTTGTTTGATTAATGACTCGACTTGTTCTGTTCTCTGTTTAATTTTTTTTTCGAGCTTATTGTTAATCGATATGAGCATGTCTCTTGTTAATCTAAGTTCCCTTTCATTCTCCTTTGTTTGCGTGATATCTTCTATTAATAATATGTATTCTTTTTTGCAGGTGTTGGGGTCAAAAACTGTACTCCCAGTAATATTTGCAGGAAATATATCGTGATTTCTCCTTTGAAGATACGATTGTGTTTTTATAAAACCACTAGTTTGTATTCGTTTAATTTCTTCATTTAATTCTTTTATAAATCTCTTTGGCCAATATACTGGTGGGATTTTTTGGCCGATAATTTCATGTTTCTCAAAACCTGTAATTCCGCAAAATGCTGAATTAACTTTTTCGTGCACTCCTTCACAATTTAAAGTAATGATGGCCAATCCCGCATTTTCGATGAAAGACTTGTATTTTTCATCTGGGATTACTATTGTTTCCCTCCTTTGCATTTAAATCCAACCAGAAACAGTTAGAATATTGTTATTTTCTTCCAGATTTTTTACAGAGTGCATAATAAAATCGCAAAATAGTTACTTAAAGTTTTTCTTTTAAATAAGTTTTAATCATTGTAAACAATATTTACAAAATAATCAATATTAAATAAACAATTATAACCTATTTTATTGTACCCTCTTAGCAAATATTCTTGAGAATTTCTACCTTCCTCCATGGTTAATAATATTTACAAAACTTATTTTAATCGAAATCTAAAATACTAGAAAATCTTTTAAAATCAAGATAATCTACATAAAATATGGCAAGAAATCTATTATTAATAAGTAATTCTACACTTTACGGGAGTGGCTATCTTGATCACTGTGCAGATAATATTTGTCAATTTCTAGGAGAAAAGAATCAAGTACTTTTTATACCATATGCTCGTCCAAGTGGTATCACTTACGAAGAATACACAAAAATTGCACAAAAACGTTTTGAGAGGATGGAGTATTCACTAATTGGAATTCATAGTTTCGATTCACCAATTAAAGCAGTTCAAGATAGTGATGCAATTTTTATTGGCGGGGGAAACACGTTTGTTTTACTGAATGAATTATACAAAAATGACCTCGTCGAGGTTATTAGAAAAAAAGTGGCAAAGGGAATGCCGTACATTGGGACGAGTGCTGGATCAAATGTGGCATGTAAAAGTATCAAGACTACAAATGATATGCCTATTGCTTATCCCCCATCTTTCGAAGCTTTAAGCTTAGTTCCGTTTAATTTAAATCCACACTATCTTGACCCCGTTCCAAATTCCAAACACATGGGTGAGACACGAGAAACCAGAATAAAGGAATTCCATAAATATAACGATGAGATTGTGGTCGGATTACGCGAAGGAGCTATGCTTCTGGTTAATGATGAAAATGTTTTATTAAAAGGAACAACCGGCGCTAAAATATTTTATAAAAATAAAAAACCACAAGAATATCAACCTGGTG
>Ga0272442_10011976_pt1 | contig 10525 bp, 5 predicted proteins | sample SSMForm2O_FD_200262 | JGI IMG/M metagenome (GOLD analysis project Ga0272442, IMG submission 200262) | Marine sediment archaeal communities from Little Sippewissett salt marsh, Falmouth, MA, United States - SSM-Form-2O | ecosystem: Environmental > Aquatic > Marine > Wetlands > Sediment ... | reverse complement strand
TTGCGCTGACATCAGCACCTTTGGCGATAAGAAACTCGACCATTTCTATATCTGCCCCCTTAGCGGCATAATGCAGCGCTGTTTGGCCATTCTGATCTTTAGTATCCACACCCGCACCGTCGTCAATGAACTTCTCCACTCTCTGCAAATCTCCGATATATGCTGCCATATGCATCGAAACCGAAACATCGCCACTCTTGGGCAGGAGTAGCTTTACTATCTCTTGATGGCCTCGCTGCATCGCCAAATCAATAGGTGTCCGACCCTGCATGTCCTTTGCGCTTACATCAGCACCATGGGCTATGAGCAGTTCAACTATTTCTTTGTGACCCTTCTCCGCAGCACAGTGTAAGGGGACCTTACCATCCCTGCCTTTGTCATTTACATCGGAGCCGAGGGCTATAAGTAATTCTATCATTTCCTTGTGACCATTTTCAGCCGCGTAGTACAGTGGCGTGGCGGAAAATGTGTCTATTGCGCTGGTCTCTGCACCTTCGGTCAGAAGCAGTTCTAATACATCCTTGTGACCACTTATCGCTGCACGATGAAGGGCTGTCTTGAGATAGCTATCATCCAAGCTGTCCACATCAGTTCCGCCCTCGATGAGAGCCCTGACCAAGTTGACATTGCCAATAGCTGCTGCTTCCTGCAGCGAAAGTGGCGGTTCGGATGTCTCCGTCAGAATGTAGATGTCGCGACGATCGATACCCTCTTGTTTATGACGATAGGAATCTTCAAAAATCGGAATTCCCGGCCAGACCTGTGGGATAGATATTGCCATAGATCTTATTGCCGCCACCAGATGCAGCAAGGCCAGCGGTTCAAAACAATCAAACCTGGTATATATATGCTTCTTGCTTGGCACAAAGAACCCCTTGTGGAACTGATTCTTCACGATGTTATCACCAATACGCCTTGCCATCTCAAGATATTCATGCTTCTTTGTCTTTCCATAGAGTTCTAGAAAGCCAAGGAGGATATAAACGTGAGAACAGACCGTCTCTGTTTGCAGTCTAGGAGTATCTCCTGGTTTCTGCCCTATGTCCCCAAGATCACTGCCCAAAGCAATCTCCCGGGCCATTTCCCACACGAATTCGTCACCGGTTATACCGTAGCCTACACTGTAGGCCCAGAAGAACGATGGTTCAGCCGGATATGTCTTGATTACGCTTAGCCCGGCACTATGGGCGGGTCCATTTTCCCATATGTAACCTTCCAGATTAGTGCCGTCTGTGAGCATGGGGACAAAGCAGTTATCCTTCTTACGGTAGGACTCTTTACCCCACGCTGTAAACTCCTCTAAGGACCATCGAGTAAATTCCTTGCCCGCTTCGCCAAGCTTCCTGCCCATCAGGAAAACGCTCAGCCACATGTGAGCTTGGGCATTCTCCGGATAGAATGTACGTCTGTATTCGTAGAAGTCATGCGGAAAGATTGAAGTATGCGGATCTACAAAGTGCCCCTGCATATCCTCTCCTAGTTGAATCCCGGGTTGGTTGTATATGTATGCGCTAATGCCGGTCTTGGGGTGTCTTGTATCAACAAATCGTTTTATTAGCCGTTGGCTCCATACAAACGGCGGTTTTTGGCCCGAAAATAGAAACAGCGTTGTACCGGCATGAGCCAAACATGTTCCCGTGCGGAAAGATCCATAGCCCCATGTCATCTTGCTCTTGAAGAAAGTGGGGACAGCTTCATATTCATGATTCCACGGCTCTTCGTTACTATCCGTATGTAAACCGATTCTGTCAAAGTCAAGGTTTGACCAATCTATAACATGAGCGCACCACAATGCCTCGATGAGCTTCTTTGTGGCATCCGGGTCAACCGTCCACATCAGTTCGTAATAAGGATAGTCCAGTTTTAATACATGGGATCTACCTCGTACTCGGTCTTCTGATGCAGAATAAGCAGCCCTGTTCCCCCAATAGAACACCCCATTGGGGAATTTTATGTTCTCAAAAGCATATTTTATTGCTCGCGCAGCGGCCTGGCGGTATTTGGGGTCTCTAGTGATACCGGATAGGCCATCCAATGTCCGCAATAGAGTCTGCTGAGAGGCAAAGTTGGAAAGAATCCATTCCTCAGTCTCAGTTGCAGTTAACGGGTCTCCTACGGGGCTTATCCACTTCACCGGCTCGTGGGTGTAGACATTAAGGCCGTCGACGAATAGAGGGGTGTGTTTAGGGCCGTAGGTATCTCTGCCGTATTTAAGCACGTTGTCGGCGAACTCACGGACTGCATCGAGGTAACGGCTGGCATCGTCTTCCGCGCATACAACCGGCTTGGTTTCTGCAACATTGCAATCAGCTACTGCCGCAAGTCGTAATGAATTGGCATCGACTACGCACTGATTTGCATCAAGAGCAGGAACATCGGCTGCTGCATCATTATTCTGTAATGTAGGCTGTGAATTACTTCCTCCGTAAACAGGTGTATCAATGGTTTCGGAGAGGCTGTAACCAATTACTGATGCGGCTAATATAATAACGCCGGCTTTGGCTGCTTTTGTGCCTACGCCAGTGCCTATATGAATAATCTTAGCTGCTGTTTGGTTACGCTCTGCTCTTACCATCATGGGAATTGTCGCTGTCCAGTATTTTTTTCTTGCGTCTTCCATAGATGTTTCACTCCGTCGCGGTTCCCCCATTAATCTATATCATTGTCCCGGATTATTCAAGAGGAAAGAACTTTCAGTGGACATCCGCGGCTCCTCTTCTTATTTTTCCCTTTCCTTAAGCCGATAGTGGTGACTTACGGACGTAAAGATTCATCGAGCTTTTTGCCTTTCGTCTCCAGAATGGGCCGCATCAGGCGGTGGAAGTTCTCACGGAAGATTTTTTTGTTGGCTGGGTTTATGTAAGCATCGTCCGGCATTGCGTTTGTGTGTGTTTTCGGCCCATGGGCTACTAAAAAAACGGTACGTCCGATAAAATTTAGGTTGACAGGAAAACACGGCTCCTGGCAAAATACCTTGCAACAGCGATATTCAGGTTGTTCTCGCTGTTTCGATCAGACAAAAAGGACGGTGTGGTCTCTCCGAGCAAAGCTGTATGATTGCAATGCCTTGTCTTCGGGGGGGCGTGTGGATCGAGGGAGTTGATGATCAGGAAGGAGATTCAGGGACGGAACGGAAGGATCACGGATGAGGGCAAACACTTCACGTAACCACGAAATATCTTCAGTGTCGTTTCTCACCCTCGGTGTTTTCAAGAACGTGTGTATCTATGGAGAGTGCTAAAATGAAAAAATCAATAAAGTATCTTACGTTCGTTCAAGCCGCACTGATATCCTTCGTATTGGCCGGCTGCTCGAGCGTCAAGACGACCCAAGAGCCAACGGTGAGGGACGTTGTCGGAAAAGTCACCCGCAACGACAAGAAAGCCGAAGAGCCATCCATCGCATTGGTCGGTTACTCCACCGCCCATTCGCCCGTCCGATCCAACTCGGTCTGGACGTCTCGATGGATTGTAAAAGAGCCTATCCCCCAGGGATTACAAGGATACGTCCTGCAGGCCAACGATACGGCCGACACTCAATCCACGCGCCAATCACAAATCAACCAGCGCGTGACAACAAGACCGAAGAGACGGCAAGGTGCATCACCAAGACGCCAGAATGTTCTGGTCGGTGACGCGCTCAAGGAGGTCTTTGGCAGTGACCCTACAATCGAGGAGGTGTCCGGCAATAACCAAGCTACCAAGGAATCCGTTGTGATGGATGCCGTCGTGCAAGTCATTGGCGACGACAACAAAGACGAAGAACAGCCGGCGGAATGACGTCCTTTATCCGTTTGTTTTTGAACAGAGCGTATCTTCATCCGCCTTCCGACGTTGTTGAAGGGTCCGCTACCGGCTATTTCTGCCCGCCGCCAAGCGAGATGAGATGCGTGTGGGTTCTCAGATACATCCGTCCCCCGGCCACGGCGGGGGTGGCCTGGCTCGGTTCGCCTAAGGGATAGATGCCGACAAGCTCGTAGGTCGGCGCCGCTCGGATAACGAGGACCTCGCCCGCTCGGTTGATGCAATACAGCAAACCGTTGACCCAGACCGGCGAGCCGTAAAACCGGCCGCCCGGCTTTTCACACCAGAGCGGCTCACCCGTCTCAAGGCGCATACAAGAGACCTCTCCCTGGTCGTTAAACATGAAGAGCAGGCCATCCTTAGCCAATGGGGTTGGAACATAGGGCGCATAATTGCCGGTGCGCGTGTAAATGACGGTGGCCCGCTCCGGATCGTCGCGGTGGCCGGGCCGTGCGGCCGTCAACTGGATCCCGGCTCCGCCTTTCCCGCATGTCGCAATGATCATATCCTCTGCAACGACGGGAGAGCTCACAACCCGACCCGGCAGCACGGAAGGCAATTCCCAAATAACCCGGCCTGTAGCCGGATCGATCCCGGTGATGCCATGAGACCGGCTCGAGAAGATCAACTGAGGCTTACGTCCTTCCGGCGAATAAACGCAAGGCGTCGAATAAGATATCTGGCTGTTGCTCCGCTTTCTCGTCCAGCGGTCTTGGCCCGTCTTGCGGTCAACGGCAATCCAGGTACTCTCTAAATCGTGTGAGCCTTCTCGATGCTCGTGGGTAAAGACCACGACATCCTCAAAAAGCATGGGCGAGTTTCCCGGACCAAACCGGGAATAGACGCCGGGAAACGTTCGCTTCCAGACTTCGCGGCCGTTATGATCCATTGCGGCTAAAATCGCCTCCTTACTCGTTTGCCACAAGACGTAAACATGCTCGGCATCGACAACGGGCGTTGTCACCGCGAGGCAGTTGTCCCGATGAGGGCGATAGGCGGTCAGCTTGTATCGCTTATTCCATAACATATGGCCGTCAGAAACATCGAGGGCCACAAGCATACCGCCCGCCGGCTCGGCATCCTCGCAGGTGACAAACAGCTTGTCTCTCCAGAGCACGGGGGAACCATGGCCACCGCCCGGTAGTTTCACCTTCCAGTTATAATCCTTGTCCGTCCACTTGGTCGGAATCGTCTGGGCCTCACTGATCCCCTGCCCATTCGGTCCGCGAAACCGCGTCCAGCCCTTGGGGCCAAGTTCCTGCCCTTGTACCGCGCAAGCCAATAGAGTTCCCAAAAGCAAAGAGAGCTTCAGCCCTCTCATTCCACCTGTCATGATGAACTCACCCATTCGGTTCATCGCGCCTCTTTTTTCTGAAACCACACGCAACCCCCTTTCGGTCGTCTATTCTTAGGTTTTCCATGTTGCCAAGCTTCATTAGACTGCCATCCCATTATAAGGTTTTTGTCGCGTAAAGGACAGGATATGGTACGCACGCCAAAGCGATTTTGTTCCGAACAAAACCGAGGCCGATGTTTCGTGAAATTCTAAACCGAATCCGACCACTGCGATTTTTGACACGCCCCAGGGGCCTGGAATGATTTATGGAGTTACTTATAACGCGACGTGGCGCCCGGTCATTTTCGAAAATTTATTGAAAATGCGATGCAGTTTTGGTATGATGGGATTCGAGTTGAACAGGAGTAACTCAAGAAGAAAACCCAGGCGTGCAGAAATGCCATTAATAAAGTCAAACGGGAAATCCCGGTTTATATTTGATCGGCAAAGAAACCTTGTATCCCGCATATTATCCGTTACAGGCTACTCGAAACATTCACAATAATATATTTTTATAAGGAGAAGAGTCATGTTAAGAAACACTTCAATTCTCATTGTGCTCGCATCGATGCTGGCGTTGAGTGGAACGTTGCAGGCGGGGCGTGACGTTACCAGGCCGGGGGACGCCATCATCGGCGTTCCAAACGACGGCCTGAGGAGGCCGGGCGATAATGCCTTTGGCTGGCCAGCCACTGAATTGCCGGAGTATGTCATTGATGATCAGGTATTGACGAAGTATCTGCACTTCAAGGGGGAGACCGAGCCCACGGGTATCCGGGTAACGCCATCTGTCGGTCCGACAGTCGTGACCGGGGTCAGTTTCACTTCGGCGAACCGTCACTCCGAGCGCGATCCCGTGGAGTGGGAACTGTCCGGCTCGAACGACAGCATCAACGGGCCTTACACGCTGATCGCTTCAGGTACCATTGACGACTTCGCCGGCGCGACGGAATGGCCGCGGCATACGAAGAACGAAACGCCGATCACATTCGCCAACAACGTGGAGTACAAGCACTACCAGCTCATGTTCCCGGCCGTTCGCGATCCGGAGGCGGCCAACAGCATGCAGATATCCGAGATAGAGCTGCTGATCCCCGTCTTTAAGGCGACCGATCCCTTCCCGGCCGATGGATCCGTATATGCGGAGACGTGGGCGGACATTACCTGGACGCCCGGAGAAGAAGCCGTTTCTCACGATGTATATATCAGCGATAATCGTGATGATGTCCTTGCCGGTGCCGATGCCGCATTCGCAGGCAATCAGACTGCGGCGAATATCATTGTCGGACTGCCCGGATTTCCTATCCCGGAAGGTCTAACTCCCGGCACAACATATTACTTGAGGATCGATGAGATCAATCCATCCCATCCGGATAGTCCCTGGGTGGGTGATGTCTGGAGTTTTACGGTTATGCCCAAGATCGCCTGGCAGCCCAATCCGCCCGACGGCGCCCGATTCGTCGATCCGGATGCGGATCTGAGTTGGAGCGCGGGCTGGGGTGCGATGTTGCACTATGTGTATTTCGGCGACAATTTCGATGAAGTCAGCCAAGCCACCGGAGCCACCTCACAACCGGCCACGACGTTCGCCCTCGACCCTCTCGAGGCCGGCAAGACCTATTACTGGCGCGTCGATGAGCTTGATGAGGCCGCACTCGAGCACAAGGGCGAAGTCTGGAGCTTTACGGTGACCACCGGCGAGGGCGGCCTCAAGGGCGAGTACTTCAACAATGTAAGTTTGAGCGGAACACCGGCCTTTACGCGGATCGATCCGAATGTTAACTTCGATTGGGGTGCCGAAGGCCCCGGCGCACCGCTGCCGGCTGATGGTTGGTCGGCCCGGTGGACGGCGGACCTGATAACCTTTGCCCCCGACACATACACGTTCTTCGTCAATAGTGAAGGCGGCACCCGCCTGTGGATCGATGGAAAAAGGATCATCAACGTATGGGCGTCCCACGTCCCCGCGAAGTATCCCTCGCAGCCGACGCCTCTGGAAGAGGGCATACATTCGCTACGCTTGGAGTATGCCGATTGGGACCGCAACGCCCTGCAGCAGTTATCCTGGTCGACGCCAACGATGGCCGAGCAGATTATTCCCGCCGGTCCGCTGCAGTTGCCGTTCCTGGCCAGGCAGCCGAGTCCGGCTGATGGGGTTGTCGGTGTGAATCTGGCGTCTGCTCTTGCGTGGAAGCCCGGATATGCCGCCGCTTCGCATGACGTGTACTTCGGCACTGATGCCGCCGCCGTGGCAGAGGGCACGAAAGCGTCGCCCGAGTTCCACGGCAGTAAACCGCTCGGCGAAGAGAGCCTTGATCCAGGCTCGCTTGACTACAATGCCGTTTACTACTGGCGTGTGGACGAGGTCAACGACATCCATCCCGACAGCCCGTGGAAGGGCAATCTCTGGACCTTCAATACGGGTGATCTACTTGTTGTCGATGATTTCGAAGGCTATGACGACGTCGATCCGCCCACGGGCGAACCCGGTAACAGGATATGGGACAAGTGGATCGATGGTTTTGGCACTCTGGACAACGGAGCCCTTATATCGAATGATGTGCCACCGTACGCCGAGAAGACGACCGTTTACGGCGGAAACCAGTCGATGAAGCTGCGTTTTAACAACGCCGGCAAGTTCTCGGAGGCAACTTCGACGCTGGTCTTCCCGCGCGACTGGACGGCCCATGGAGTCACGAAACTCAGCTTGTGGCTCGTTGGCGCTCCCGGTAGTGATCCGGATAGGGTCTTTGTTGCTGTCAACGGCAATCCGATATACCATGACGATCCGGCCGCGACGCAGACGCCCGTCTGGCAGGAGTGGGTGATTGACCTGGCGGCGTTCGGAACGGATCTGACCATTGTCAATACGATCACCATCGGTGTCGGCACAAAGGGGGTTCCGGGTACGGCCGGAACCGGAGCGGTGTACATCGATGACATTCGATTGATTAGGTAAGCATTTTGAGGTTGGTTGAAACGATAGTAACTTCGGGGCCTGTACGGATTCGCTCGGTATAGGCCCCGATTGTTTCGCAGTAAAAGGTAAAATTCTCTCCATAATCTTCGTACAATATGAACAGAGATTTCGATAGCTCTGAGCCGGTCGCATTGTAGTTGGTGATACTTTAGTTGAAAAAGATAACGATCTATTAAGGCTTAATAAATTGAAGACATTAGGAACAATGGCATGGTCACAAATTCAGCAATCTCCCATTGAATTTAAAACAAAGTGAAAGGTAATGGGTATGGCGATTCCTGCGAAATCGACGAGCATTCTCGAATCAAAGCACATTTCACGACGGAGGTTCACAGCTTATCTTTCCGGCCTCGGAGTAAGCTCAACCGTGTTAGTGGATAGCCTCTGGGCACAGGCCCAGGAAAATAAAACAACGAAAATCACCCAAGACATGCTCCAGGAGGCGGAGAAATTAGCCGGGCTGGAATTCTCAGATCGCGAGCGCGAGTTGATGCTCGATGGACTGAACAATTATCTGGATACATACAAGAAGCTCAGACAGGTCGCTCTAAGTAACGACGTCGCGCCGGCCCTCCAATTCAATCCCATCCCCCCCGAAACAACATTCGACAACCAACAGCGGCCCATGAAAATGAGCAAAACACATAAGCTGCAAGCTCCTTCCGATCTTGAACAGGTCGCTTTCTGGCCGGTTACGGACCTGGCTCATCTGATCCAATCACGTCAGGTCAGCTCTGTAGAACTGACAAAGATGTATCTGGACCGGCTCAAAAGGCACGATCCAAAACTTCATTGTGTCATTACTTCTACCGAGGAATTAGCTCACAAACAGGCGAAGCGAGCGGATGAGGAAATCGCAGCCGGTCACTATCGAGGGCCTTTGCATGGCATCCCGTGGGGCGCGAAGGACCTCCTGGCCGCCAAAGGCTACAACACGACCTGGGGCGCGATGCCTTACAAAGACCAGGTGATCGACGAAGACGCGACGGTTGTTAAGCGTTTGGAAGAAGCCGGGGCGGTGCTTATTGCCAAACTAACGCTTGGGGCGTTGGCCTGGGGGGATGTCTGGTTCGGCGGGAAAACCCGAAATCCCTGGAATCCCGAACACGGCTCCAGCGGTTCCTCCGCCGGCCCGGCCGCCGCGACGGCCGCCGGACTTGTCGGTTTCTCGATCGGATCGGAAACCTGGGGCTCGATCGTCTCGCCATCAACGATCTGCGGAGTCACCGGGCTTCGGCCCACCTTCGGGCGCGTCAGCCGATACGGCGCGATGGCCCTGAGCTGGAGCATGGACAAGATCGGACCGATCTGCCGCACGGTAGAGGACTGCGCGATCGTCTTTAACGCCATCTACGGTCCTGACGGCAAAGACACCACTGTCGTGGACCTGCCTTTCAACTGGGATACATCCTGTGACCTGAAGGACTTGAAAGTTGGCTATCTCAAAAGTGTCTTCGAGCAGGATCGAAAGGATAAACAATGGAAGGCCAACGACGAAGCCACGCTGGACGTGCTGCGCAGCCTGGGTTTGAATCTGGTTCCCATCGAGCTGCCGGATTATCCTATCCAGCCGATGGCGCTGATTCTCACCGTCGAGGCCGCTGCGGCTTTTGATGAACTCACCCGAAACAATCGCGACGATCTGCTGGTTCGGCAAATCCAGAACGCCTGGCCCAACCGCTTCCGCGAGGCTCGAACGGTCCCGGCGGTCGAATACCTCCGGGCCAACCGCCTGCGTACGCTCGTGATGAAGGCGATGCAAGAAAAATTGTCCGGCATCGACGTTTACGTAAGCCCTTCCTGGGAAGGGCAGAATTCGCTCCTCACCAACCTGACCGGCCACCCGGCGGTCGTCGTGCCCAACGGATTGAGGCAAGAAAAAACACCCAGCAGTATCACCTTCATCGGCCAACTCTATGGCGAGGACAAGGTCTTAGCCGTCGCCAAAGCCTACCAGGACGCCACCTCATTCCATCTGAAGCACCCGGTTCTCTAATTCTATCGTTCGGTTGTCGTCTGCTTATTCCTGTGCCCCATGCTTACGAAGAAGTTCGATGATTTCGGTGCGACTTCTGTTCTTCGCCAACGACAAAGGAGGTCGTCCATAATTATCTTTTGCGTTCACATCGGCGCCCTTGGCGATCAGCACCTCAGCCACATCTTTGTGGCCATGCGTTGCCGCAATGTGCAAAGGTGTGTAGCCGTTCTTGGTCTTGGCATTGACATCGGCGCCTCTGGCAATCAACAGTTCCGCTACACCTTTCTGACCCTTAAGGCATGACCCATGCAGAGCGGTCATGCCTTCGTCCCACAATGAGCGTTCCGCCGTGGCATTGACGTCGACGCCTTTTTCGATAAGCAGTTCCGCGATTTGCTTGTGACCATACACGGCTGCCGTGTGGAGGG
>Ga0272442_10011975_pt1 | contig 10526 bp, 10 predicted proteins | sample SSMForm2O_FD_200262 | JGI IMG/M metagenome (GOLD analysis project Ga0272442, IMG submission 200262) | Marine sediment archaeal communities from Little Sippewissett salt marsh, Falmouth, MA, United States - SSM-Form-2O | ecosystem: Environmental > Aquatic > Marine > Wetlands > Sediment ... | reverse complement strand
AGTATCGACCAAAGCCGAATAATAACGGGATTCCCACAGAGTACCGCTGCGTTCAAATCTTTTATTGATGTACTGAGTATAACACAATGCCAGTTTCTGCATTGTCTTTGCCAAAGAATCATCTCGTCCAGGAACAAGCAGGCAATGCACATGATTGTGCATCAGGCAGTAGGCACAAACCGCACATCCTCCTTCTACAGAATATTTCTTTAAAAGTTTCAGATAAAAGAAACGATCCTGCGGATCAAAAAAGATATCCTGACGATTATTCCCCCGCTGCACAATATGATAAGGATATCCCCGAACAACGATCCTTGCAGACCGAGGCATGAGAAAAATATATCACCCGCTTAAAAAACAGTCAAGTAAATATACCCCGACAAAATTAAATAGGGACAGGTCCCATTTTTTTCGCAAAAAACACCCCGACTTATAGCGGTTTAAAAATAAGCCTCACCCAGATATTGTATATTTTTCCTCTAAAAAAATGGGACCTGTCCCTATTTTTTTAGAGGAAGCGGCCGGGTATGGCTGCCCGGCAAAAAGGACATTTGCCCTGAACAAGGTTGTTCTGCAGAAGGGAAAAAGCGCAGCGTTCGATCAAAAGCCGTCCGCATACAGGGCAATAAGTATTCTCCCCTGTTTCTGTCCGGAGATTGCCCAGATAGATGTAATTGAGCCCTTTTTCTTTACCAATATTAAAAGCCGTTTCCAGGGTTTCCGCAGGAGTGGGAGGCAGATCATCCATTTTATACTGAGGATAAAAACGTGAAACATGCCAGGGAATATTTTTATCCAGAGACGAAATAAAACCGGCAATGTCGGAAAGCTCCTCTACAGAATCATTGCTGCCCGGCACGATCAGAGTGGTTATCTCCACCCAGATATTTCTTTTTTTCATCTCCTGGATAGTTTCCAGTACAGGTTTAAGACTGGCTTTACAGGTTTCGCGGTAAAAAGAATCGCGGAAAGATTTCAAATCTATGTTGGCAGCATCGAGAACAGGCCCGATCCGGTCAAGAGCCTCTCTGCTCATATAACCGTTAGTCACAAAGACCGTAGAGATACCCTGCGCTTCAGCCAATTGAGCGCATTCCTCAGCAAATTCAAAATATACTGTGGGTTCGGTATAAGTGCAGGCAATGGTCCGGCAATTATACTTTTGGGCCTGAGAAACCACATCTTCCGGACTGACCGACTCAGTCTTCAGAAAAAGCCGGTCGGATTCCTGCTTTTGCGAAATCTCCCAATTCTGGCAGAAAGCACAGCGGAAATTACAGCCGAGGGAAGCAATCGAATAAGACAGAGAACCGGGATAAAAATGGAACAATGGTTTTTTTTCAACAGGATCGATATTGCGGGCAGCAAGCTCACCGTAGTTTAAAGAAAACAAAGTACCATTCTGATTCAAACGTACCCGGCAGAACCCGGTCTCTCCCTCAGGTATAAAACAAAAATGACTGCAAAGCCGGCAGGAAACATTACCGGACCTGTCCCTGGAGTATAAAACCGCTTCTTTCATTTTTTTCAAGCTTTAAATCCCTCCGCAAATCAATTATATGTTTGATTTTTTATAAATTCAATGCTAATATAAATATTCTCATGAAAATAGCCAGGAATACTCCAAAAAGAACTTCGTCTTTATCGACGTCTGACCTTAAACGTCTGGAAGAGGCTTTTTTCAGTATGCCCAAGGAAAAAGCACCTCCCCCGGCAAAAAAAAAGTTACCGCTGTATATACCGGTTCTGCTTCTCTCCGGATTACTACTGATCGGAATTTTCTATTTCAGATTTACGGTATTAATCGTTCCCAAGATCCCGGCCCAGGAAAACAATCTTTTAAGCAGCCGGATGCTTGGCTCAGTAACCTTTTCTCAGAAAAAAGCAAAAACACAGTTTTCCCAGGGAGTGCTTTACCTCTCTCTTGACCCCGACAAAAAACAGGTGATCACCTTAAACGTAAAAAAACCGATCGACCTGGAAAATAACGATCTTTTTCTCCATCTGGCTTTAGTCAATCCTGCAGTCAATGCAGATGATCTTCAGGGCACGGTAACGGTCAAAGACAACAAGTATTTCTCTAATGCCGGAAGCCCGGAAAATTTTTCTTTGAAACCGGAATTTATCATTAAAGACAATACTGCTCATTATCTGATTCCCATAAAAAATGAAAAATCCAAAGCGCTGCAGATCAATTTCGCAGAAATAGTGCAGCTGCGGCTGGGCTTCCAGAATTTAAAAGACACACCAGTATCTCTGTTAATACACGAGATCACACTGGAAAAGAAGGAGGACGGATGAAAATTTTTTCCATTCTCAATCAAAAAGGCGGTTGCGGGAAAACAACTACTGCGGTAAACCTGGCTCATGCTCTGAGCAAAAAAGGTTTCCGTACTCTGCTGATCGATTTCGATCCTCAGGCTCATACCACCTATTCCCTGGCCATTGACCCTGAACGGGGCGCCTGCGAACTTCTGGAACAATACGCCCAGACCGGGAAGCTGAGTCTGGAGGGATACATAACTGAACGCGCGGAAAATCTTTATGTGCTGCCGGCTACCGTAGGCCTGACCGCCCTGGAACAAAAATTCGCCAGCAGAGACGACAAACTGTTCATTGCTTACAAGATCGTATCCCGCAATAAAAACCTTTTTGATTACTGTGTGATAGACTGTCCGCCTAATCTGGGAATGCTGGCTTTAAATGCTATTTTTGCTTCAACCCATGTTATCGTACCGGTCATGACCTGCGATCTTTCTTACAAAGGCTTAGGAGTGATCCGGCAGATACTGGATATGACTTCGGACATTCATCCCAATAAGCTTGAACTGCGCTACCTGCTCACTCAATATGACCGCCGTTTCCGCTATTCCATAGAATTCCATGAGAAAATCCGGGCGGAATTAAAAGATAAAATGCTCAAGACAATCATCCGTACCAACATCAGTTTAAGAGAAGCTTCAGCCGAAGGCCAGACCATTTTTGAATTCAAACCCAAGGCCAGAGGCGCGCAGGATTATCTTCATCTGGCGGATGAACTGATCTCCCTTAACCGGGAGAACGGATGGGCCCGCTTTTTTCTCAGAGGCGACACACTCAAAGAAGTATATGTCGTAGGTGATTTCAACAACTGGACCAAAAGCGACGAGCATAAAATGAAAAAACTGGACACCAACACCTGGGCAGTAAATATTCCTTTGAACAAAGGCAAGTACAGCTATAAATTTCTGGCTAACGAACAATGGATCACTGATCCCTACAACGAATTGCTGGAAGACGATACTTACGGCGGAAAAAATTCCGTGATCAAGATCAGGTAAACAAACGTTAAACGGTTAAGGTTACGAAGCCCGTATCTAAATAGTCGATGGTCGATGGTAAGAGTGTAACTCCGATTTTGTGGACTGTGGTCCGTGGACAGTGGTCGGCTCGAAGAGCCTTACGCGGCAGCGCTTTCGGCCTGGGCGCATAAATACACTTACCACCCCCGCCCCATCTCTTAGGAATCAATACATCTAACATTTTCGGGAGCCGCCTTTGGCGGCAAGTAAAAAGGAAAAAGGAAAAAGTACAAAAATTCTTCTTATATATCTACGCGTGCGAAGCACGCCCCTAAACGCTATCCGCTTGTCCTGAGCGAAGCCGAAGGGCTATACCCTATACCCTGTTCGTGGGCTCCCGGATGTCCGAAGAATACCTCTGAAGAATTCACCGGACATACGGTTCACGTTAAACGGTTACGTCAAATAGACCAAAGTCAAAGAATAAAGATCTATATAGAATTTTCCTTACGCGCAAAGCGCGCAACCCTAACCGCTATACGCTAAACGCTGTTTTCAATTTATTCCCGGATAAGCTTCTGAATTTCCGCTAAATGATCTAAGGTAGCCTGTTCTCCCCTTTTAATGAATTCTTCTACTTTAGTGAATTCTACCCAGCTCAGCCGGCTCAGGTCAGGATGGATGACCACATCAGCCGATTTTTTGGCATCTTCGATAAGCTCTCTCTGCATGGTTTCCACGCTGCCGAAAATAAAATCAAGTATAGTATATTTTTTGTACTTTTTCAGTTTACTGGCTCTGACAATCTCTTCCCGGGAAGGAGTAACATTTACCGCGATCACTTTAGTGGCGTAATCGATCACAGACTGCACCGGCAAAGGGGCCAGTATGCCTCCGTCAAGAAAGATCTGTTCATGATAAGTTATCGGCTCGAAAACTCCGGGCATGGCACAGCTGGCAGCTACGGCCTTGTACAATTCCCCTTCTTCGATAATCTTAAGATCACGTTTGATAAAATCAAAACTGCAGACCCTGACTTTATGTTTAAGATCATAAAAAGTACGGTCACCGAAAATATCTGACAGCATTTTCTCCAGATTACGCGATTTTAAAAACCCCTTAAAGGGAAAAACAAAAGAAGCAAAGGAGGAAAATAAAATCTTTTTACCGAATTCCCGGGCAATATCCTCTATTTCCGGTATCGGATAGCCCAGGCCCCAGAGAACAGCGATCAAAGCTCCCATACTGGTACCGGAAACTATGTCCACAGGTATATTTTCCTGGTGCAGTATTTTCAGCACACCGATGTGAGAAAGACCGAAAGCAGCTCCGCTGCCCAGGACCAGACCTACAGTCTTATTGCCCATTTCCCGGGCAATTCTACGCAAAACCAGTTTATAGGCCCCGTCATCATTTAAAGGCAGAGACGCATAACAGGAGATTTTATCACGGGGACCGGAAAACGGACCGCATAAGATCTTTTCGGTCTTTCCCGGACCTGCCGAAGGCAGGGTTTTAAGCTGTTTGTTCAAAGCAACAAATCCGGAACCGCAGTCTGAACCAAGATAATGAACAGTACCGGCACATCTAAGACAAGGGCCGGTTAACAGTTCATCCTCGGCAGACCAGAGATAAAGTATATAGTGATACTCCTCACTCAGTTCATTGATCAACGTGAAAAGATCATAGACTTTACCGGAGACAGCAGAGACCGAAAGCCTGTCCCAATCTCCGCGGCAGATAAATCCGGACAGATCAGAACAGTTTATCTTTGCCAGAGAAAAAACCGGCGATTCTTTTTCTCCCGGATCATCCAGAACAAAACGGTCCCTGGATGAGCACTCCATAACGATTATCTTTTTACCGGTTTCTTTATACAAAATTTCGGCCAGGCCTCTGATATAGGACGAAGCACAGGGGCAGCCTGTTTCAGCGCAGATGCCTAATTTAAAACACTGAAATATTTTTTTCGGTTTTCCGGCCCGTTTTTTTACTTTTTGAGAAAGGATACGGGAAAATTCCAGAGCAGCATGAGGATTTTTTCTGATAAACTTTTTAAAATCGTTTTTCCCGATCTCCAAAACCACTGACGGTTCCAGAGCCTTTACTGTAACCGAATGAGGATCTTCGGTAAAAAGAGATATCAGTCCGAAAGGAGTGCCCCGTTTGATCATCTCAATGCCTCTGCTTTTCCCCTCCTGCAGAGACAAGGCCAGAAGCCTTCCTTTAAGTAAAAGATAAAATTTATCGGGAGGATCGTTTTCCCGGTAAATTATCTGGTCAGGCTCATATTCCTTAAACAGAGAAATATCCAGAAGATCATTGATCTGCCTTTTTTTCAAGGCAGAAAAAGGGGTTAAAGCAGAGATGATCTCTTTAGCCAGTAAGCGCATTATTTTCAATTATCTCCTTGTAGCGTAAGGCAAACGGCCTTAAATGCCGCTCATAGCTGCTGTAATCCACATGAGCCAGACCGAAACCGGGGCCGAAGCCCTTGTCCCACTCAAAATTATCCAGCAAAGACCACCAGAAATAGCCCCGGCAGTCAAGACCTTCACAGATCGCTCTGGCCAGAACACGCAAATGGTCCAAAAGAAACGGTTCATACAAACCGGCCGTTTTTTCGGCAGTGCCGTTTTCCGTGATAATTACAGGAAGCCGGAATCGTTTTAATTTGCGCAGAACAGCCAGAAACCCGGCAGCAGAAACATACCAGCCCAGATAATTTTTCCTTTCTCTGTGCACGGGGCAGGAACATTCCTTCCCCAGAATACCGGGACCGCAGCGGACAAACTGGCGGGAATAATAATTTACACCAAGAAAATCCAGAGCATGACAGGAACTTACCCGGTCCAAAACCAGATCATTATAAAATCTGCTGCGCAAAAAGGCGGACAAATGATTCTGGCCGAAATTATATTTTGGGCAAGGTGAGAACTGGATCATATTTTTGGCCAGAGATACGGGTATATTATGCAAATCAGTTCTTGATTTTATATCGCGGTAAGCCAGAACATAAGCTTTGATCATATTGTTCAAGGCGATCCGGGCCTGAGCAAAAGATCTTTCCCCCGGAGGCCAGCATCCGGAAATAAAACCATTGTAAATATAGACCGCAGGTTCATTGATCACGATCAGGCAGTAAATATCCTCAGCCAGATGATCCAGGCAATAAGACACATATCTCAAAAAATAGTCAATATTTCGCGCATCAGTCCATCCTCCTTTTTCAGCGAACCATTGAGGATTGGTAAAATGATGCAGGGTCAGAACAGGCTTGATACCCAGACTTTTCAAGAACCTGATCTGAGCTTTATAATGGGACAAAGCCTGGGCGGAAAAACGGCCGGGCTCAGGTTCGATGCGGGCCCATTCCAGGGAAAAACGCAAGGCCTTAAGAGAAAGGCGCTTAGCCAGAAGAAAATCATCTTTATATAGTTCAAAATGACGGCAGGCCTCACCGGAAGATACAAGCCCCTGCTTTTTTTCAAAAACATACCAGTCACTGTTAATATTATTGCCTTCGGTCTGATAACTGGAAATACTTGCCCCCCACAAAAAATCATCAGGAAAAAAATATTTCATCAATTATAGTATACCCTGTAAATATATAGAGAAGCAAGAGGATAGAAAACCAATTCAATTTTAAGATGATTAACACAGATGAATAAATTTCTAATTGATCTAATTTCTAATTACTAAAAAGTGATAAAGTCAAGTATCATCTAAGGTAAGGGTTAAGGTTACGAAGCCCGTATCTAAATAGTCGATGGTCGGAATCAGAAATGAGAATGGAGAAGGGAGAAATGAGAAAAGATACAATTACGTAGGGGCGGGTCTTGCGCCCGCCCTTTAAGAAACATCAAAATGTCCTATGTCAAGACCTGACCCCAAAACCCCACATAGTGACTTGATTTAAAAGTCCAGCAGTTTCCGGGCAGCATCTTTGGAAAGACTTTTTTTAAAATCATGGAAATCAATGATCTTTACTCTGGGGTGCATTTCCCTGAACCTGGATATGGAAGATCCGTCTATGTTGCGGCGAAAGGAAATATACTTGAAATGAGCCTGGCACTGGGGACAGGCAGTAGCTGACGGTTTTAAGCCCACGTGATGGCAATTATAGCATTCAGCGGACAATTCCCCTATTACCAGCATATGCTGCTGTATATCCTTGATATCAGCTTTTTCCCAGGTCCGGATAAATACACTCATTTTTTTACCTTTTTTCTTTTTTTAGTTTTTTTCATAAATTTATTGATCTCTGCCGCAACTTGCTGAGGAGTATCCACCACAGTAAACAGATCAAAATCAGCCTTGATCAAAGCTTCATGCTTTAACAGAGTATCTTGGCACCAGTCCACACACCCTTTCCAGAACTTTTTATTGACCAGAATAATGGGGAAAGGCCTTACTTTATCGGTCTGAGCCAGAGCCAGGCCTTCGAACAATTCATCCAGAGTACCGAAACCTCCGGGAAAAACGACAAAAGCGCGGGAATATTTGGCAAACATCATTTTACGGACAAAAAAATAACGGAATTCCAGAAGCCGGGAAATATAGGGATTAGCCTGCTGCTGTTCCGGCAATAAAATATTCAGTCCTATAGAAGCTTTTTTACGCACAGAATAAGCTCCCCGGTTAGCTGCCTCCATTATACCGGCGCCGGCACCGGTAATAATATGAAACCCCTGCTTAGCCAGAAGCCGGGCTGTTTTCTGCGCGGTTTTATAATCAGGCGAAGTTTCCGGAGTACGGCGGGAACCGAATATAGCCACACCGTCTTTAAGAGCGGATAAGCCTTCAAAGCCTTCCACAAATTCACTCATAATACGGAATATACGCCAGGTATCCTGTTTAGTAAAATTATCTTCATATCTCAGATTTGCCATATTACACCACCATTTTTTCCGCGATATCGCTGATTACCGGTATTTTGACAGCCTTACCCATTAAAGCAGAAAACAATCCGTAAAAAGAAAGCAGCACCAGAACAAAAAAAGCAATGCGGCTGATAAACGCCAGCCAGGGCATGAATACAGAGACAGCAATCACTATCACTCTGGCCATAAACAAAACCAGTCCCTGTTTAGCGTGAAAATGAGAAAATTTATTTTCTTTTTTATAAATAAAAGCCAGGATCCAGAGAAAACAGACATAAGAAAGAGCGGCCAGGCCTGCTCCCTCGCGTATATCTTTTGCGCTAATTTTTTCTGTATCAGTCATATAGGTCCTCCTTTTATTAGTAACATATATTATACCTTTTTTCCAATGGTTAGCAATTAAAGAACTTTTGCTATTTTAATTTCTTAAAAAGATGAACACAGATGCCCCGGCGTGTCTAAATAGCAGGGTAGATTTCTTCGATATTTACCCTGCAACACAGCCGGGATGTCGCCCAAACTGCTATTATTCTATTTGTTTGGGCATCCAAAAGGCTATGATGAACACTGATGTTTATACTGCGTAAAATAAAGGACAGAGTCTCTATGCAATAGGCTATAAGATATCTTTTTTAGAAAATTTTATTCATCTGTGTTAATCATAGAGGTGAAGTATCGGGAGATTGTCTGTGCCCGGGCAAAAATACGAAATAGGGACAGGTCCCGAAAAATTAGAACATGAAAATTAAGGGGACCTGTCCCCGCTCGAAGCATCAGGGTGGTCGATAGTCAATGAAAGTTAATCAAATGTATACATCCAGAGTCTGACTTCCGGCCTCTGACGTCCGACTTCTTTATACGTGTGACTTGTGACCTGTGACATGCCTGCCCCGAAGAGAACTTGTTCTCCATCGGGGTAACTTGTAACCTGATCTATCAGTGTTCATAATGTTTGTTATATTATCTGTGTAATCCTCTTTAATCTGTGTAATCAGAGCGCAAAGCGCGCAAAAAAAACCCCGGATGGAAAACCATCCGGGGTTTAGATTCAAGTTTAAAATATCCTCAGAAGGATACTTTCATGGTTCCAACAGCCTGTACAGCTTCTGTATCGCTGCCAGTGTCAAAGAAATCGCCAGGTTCGAAATAATCGACCCATACGCCAAACTGAACATCTTCAGTATAGTCATAAGTCATAGTGAAATCGATTTCTGAACCCAGTTCTGTCTTATCAGCTTTAACTGAATAAGCAGAAACCCAGCTGCTTCCGAAAGCAGAAATTTTTTCAGTTAAATCCATATAAGCATAACGGAGTTTAATTGAAATATCTTCTCTCGGCTCTGCTGAAAAATTCACACCAATAGTTTCACAATTAGTGTTAGGGAAAATAGCATTAGCTATACGTGCAGGAGTCCAGCTTTCACTCATCGGATCCCAGTTTGCACTAATCAATGTGTAATCGATACCGATCGCAGGTGCATAATCAACATCAAGAAAAGCATAATTAGCAGCAAACTGCATGGCATAATCACTGGCATCTTTTCCGTCGGCACGGAAATCAGACTGTTTCTGATAAGCATATTCACCGCTCATAGTCAAACTGTCAATGAGAGTGGATACTGCTCTTACACCGTACACTGTGACATCGTCTTTAGCAGCAACTTCTTTCTGATCATCACGATAGACCCAGTAGACTTCACCCATTGTGTTGTAATCTTCGAAATTATAGCCAAGATTAGCAATGTAGAAGTTTCTGTCGTCGTCTTCGTCAAACTCGCCTTCTGAAGCTTTTAACCAAGCCAGAGTCAATGTTGCAGGATCAAGGTCAACTGTAGCAACTGAACCGTAGAAAGCTTTTCTCGGGCTCAAATCACCCAGTCCTGTACCTTCACCAAAAGGATTTGTAGCTCCGCCGGTCTGGTTGGTATTGGAATCAGCCACAACCAGTCCGCTGCCCAGCTTGAATCCCTGCATACCAAGCTTTAAAGTGATAGGATAAGAAAGAAAATCTTTTAATGTAGCAAAAGCACATGCTGTGTACAACTCTGATCCAGTGTTCACCTTATCATTCAAACCCATGACTCTTTCATCACGGATAATATAAGTGAACATCACATCTTCAGTCAGATCAGCATCGAATTTCAAGTTTGTCACACTGGCAAAACCTGAAGCTGATTCGATTGCAGCGTTTTCTGTGCCGAAATCGAAATCATTACGTGCGATCCCATACATGGTATAATTACCGCTGACTTTAATGTTCTCTACTGCGGCAAATACTGTACCTGTCAAAGCTACAGCAAAAATAGCCACTAAAGCAATTAATTTCTTACTCATTCTGAGCCTCCTTTTCAGAGTTCTTATT
>Ga0272442_10011974_pt1 | contig 10526 bp, 10 predicted proteins | sample SSMForm2O_FD_200262 | JGI IMG/M metagenome (GOLD analysis project Ga0272442, IMG submission 200262) | Marine sediment archaeal communities from Little Sippewissett salt marsh, Falmouth, MA, United States - SSM-Form-2O | ecosystem: Environmental > Aquatic > Marine > Wetlands > Sediment ... | reverse complement strand
GTAATGACGTGACAATTGGCAAATTTGAGCCGATACTCAACGGTGCTGACCAGGTCCGGCTCATCATCGACGATCAGGACCTTCGCCTGCGATGTACGTTTCTTCGATTTGAACAGCTTCAACATGGTAACTCCTCGGGCAGTGACAACGCCTCTGTCGGGGCAGAGCCCTCACGGTGTAGCTCCGTTCTTATTTCTCTTCTGCCGCGGTCTGGCGCGATAATGTGACGCGCAAGGGACTCTCCCGCCGCATGGCCTCCAGTCTTTCGCTGAGGTACTCGGGAACCGTCTCGCCGGCGTACACATGCGGGGACAGCAGCACGACGAGTTCCGAGTGCGTCGCTACGGTACGTTGACTCCTGAAAAAGAAGCCGATCAGCGGCAGATCGCCCAACAGCGGTATCTGGTCGGTCTCTACCGTCTTCTCCTCGCGTCGCAGCCCGCCGATGACGACCGTCCGCCCGTCGGCGAGCAACAGCGCCGTCGTGACTTGTCGGGTATCGACGACGGGAATACCGTTGCTTTCCCCCGTGCGAACGTTTTGCTCGGTATCCACATTGAGGAAAATGTTGTTCCCGTCCGTCACGGTAGCGGAGACCTGAAGGTTGACGCCGACCTCTTTGAATTCGGTCGAGGTCAGCGCGTCGGCGCCGCCGGTAGCGGTATCCATGACCTCCTTGTAGGGTATTTCCTCCACGGCCTTGATCGTCGCCGACTCGCCGCTGACGACCAGCGCCCTGGGGCTGGCCAGGATTTCCACGTCGCGTTTCTGCTGAATCAGGTGCAGAACGTGCCGGATCGTACCGCTGATGACGCTGAAATCGCCCCCCAGACCCACGGTATTGAACGCGGTGGCATTGCCTGTCGTCACCGGCGTCTCGGGGGTCGATTGGAGCCGTTCGCTCGTGAGATTTTGCCGGTAGATCACGTCGTAATTGGCGCTGGACAGCAGATCCCAATTGATACCGATCTCCGTGTCGTCCCCCAGCTTGACGTCGAGAATCACCACCTCCACCATGACCTGCCGGGGCGTCACATCGGCCTTCTTGATCTCCGTCAGAATGCGAGCCAGATTCTCCTGCGTGTCGCAGACGACCACCGAGTTGTTCTTCTCGTTGATCGTCGCCGCCCCATGTGCACTGACCATCTTCTGGAGCACGCCCTGCAGGCTCTGCGCATCCAGGAATTTCAAAACCACCGTCTCAAGAAACAAGTCCGGTGCTTCGACGACCGGGGCCGGCTCGGCAGCGACCGGTGGCTGCGGCTCCGCTTCGCTCAACAGCGCGCCGAAGGGATTTCTGCCCGCGGCGTCCTGTCCGAACACGAGCGACGAATTGAGCAAGTGCAGAACTGCGGCCAGGCAGATGGACGCCACGGTGCGGTTCAGTCTATTCATCCGTTGTTTCCTCCTCGTACGCGAGAACCCAGATCGCCAGCGCCACATCGCATTTCAGCTTGCCCGTGCGCGCGTCGGCCAACTCAATCCGGCAGGAATCGATGCGAACTTCCTGCGAACGATGCTGTAGCTGCTCCAGCAGCTCGATCAGGTCGTCATATTGCCCTAGAACCGCCAGTCGTGCTCGGTGCAAGGCCATCGTCAACGGCTCGGGCGAGCCATCCTTTCGCAGCACGTTGTTGTCGAACAAGAAATCAACGGAGGTCACGGAACAACCGGTGTTCTCCGCGAGCGTTTCGAGGTCGCTGAGGAAGGCGGTCGCCTGGGCCGGCGTGAAGAACTTCACCCGCAGCGTCTCGAGCTCCCCGCCGATGGTATCCAGCAGCCGGCGATTCCTACCCAGGCTCGTGCACACGCTGTTCTTGTGCGCCGCCATGTCCCGCACGGCCGGCTCGTACCGCTGGACGGCTTGCAGATACGCCACGTGCGGCGAGACAATCCATCCATAGCCCGCGATCAGCATCGCCGCCATCAAGGCCGCGGACATCGCCTTCTGCGTCGAGCCGTTCAGTGTTCTCATGCGTTCGATAAGCACCCGATGTTCCCTATCGCGTTGTCTTCAACAAACAGTCTATCTGATAACGGATCAGCGCACGCTCACCCTGCGCCTTCTCCACCTTGGTCAAAGAAACCGATTCGAAGAGGTTGCGCCCGTCCAGCCCCTGTGCGAACGCTCGCACACCCTCATAGGACAAAGCCAGGCCGTTCAAATACAGATTCTCCGCGTCGTCACTCGCCAGTTGCGTGATGCACACCGCCGCGGGAGCCACATCCCGGATCGAACGCAGCAGAGAAGGCCAGTCCACATCGTTCCACGCCCCCAGCACCTCCTGTATGCGCTGTACCTCATTTCGCCTCTGGTCCAGGCGACACTCCAAAGCGTCGGCCTTCATTGCCAGAGTTCTGGTAGCATACAGCTTTTGCGACGCCCTCGTTCTTTCGATGCCGTAGCGCTTCTTGTTGGCGGTGTGCGTCATAAACTGAAGCGTCACGATCATACCCAGTACCATCAGGGCAGCGACGTTGGCCGCCACCAGCGCGTGCCTGGCAAACGACCTGGTCTGCTCCACCTCATCAGGAAGCAGGTTCACTCTCCAGGCATCGCCGTCGTCGTCGAGCATCTTCAAGGCCAGTCCCACCGCCACTTTCGAGGCCGGCGGTGGCGAGGCCTTCTCATCCCGCCCGGTCGATTGTCTGTCCGTCTCCTGCGGCGTTTCAACGGTGACGGCGCCCGGGTCGGAACTCGCCTGCACGACGGCGAGCGTTTCTTGCTTCAAAGGCACGCCGTCTCTGAGCACCACTCGCACTTCGTAACTGCCGTTTCCCCGGTCCGCTCCATAGTAGCGTATCATCATCTGAAGCTGTTCGAGCAGCCAGCGATCCGCACCGTTCGGCCCGTGGGTCTCCGACGGGATGTCCTTGACCCGTACGGCCTCCAGCACGCCGTTGCACAGCACGCACGCCGATAGTTGATGCGCGCTGATTTCCACCAGCAGCCGCTTGCCCTGATGCGTCAGCGAGGCCTTGTCCCGTTGCGTCGCCCGCGCGTACGCCAGCAGTGGCGGCTCAATCGCTGCCGCCGTTATGCCCGCCCCATCGCAGGCCTTCGCCAGATTTCGCAGCGTCGCCCTTTCGCCGGCCACCGAGAGCAAGCGACGCGAAGCGCTGCCGGCGGCGCCGGCGGCGCAAAAATCGGATGTGACATTCCGGCCCGACAGGGCCACGTACTGCCTGAGCTCGTGGTCGACAAACTCTCCCACATTCGCCGGCATGGGGTCGGGCAGGTCGAGCAACTGTACCACCAGAGGGTGCATGGACATCGCCACGGCAGCCTTCATCCGTCCGACGCGGGCCCGGCGGCGCAACTTTCGCAGCACGCGAGTCAGCGCGGTGACGTCCGCCGGACCACCGTCGCCCAGGGCGGCCGTCGGCAGCGGCGCCGACGCGGCGCGGAGAAGCCTCCACCCGGGCGCGGCGGGCGCAGAGGCAATCAGCGCCAACTGCACGCGGTCGCGGCACACCTCAATGCCCAGTGCGGTTTTGGGACGGCGTCTCATTGGTTTATCCTCAGCGCTTCGATGCTCACCACGTAGGGCGGCCCGTCGGGCGATACCGTTACGTCCGCCTCGATTTTCGCCAGGAATCCCCGGGCCGTGACGCCCGTCGAGGTCAATGTCGAGTCATCGACCACGACGCTGTACGAGCCGCCGTTGAATGGCTTGCTCGCAAAGCCGGTGTCCCAGGTCGAATCCGCGCGAATTTCGGCCAGCGCGTCATTCAAACCGGCTTCGGCCACCGCCTGGGCTTGTGCCCCGTACACGTGATTTTGCATGAGTTGGATTTCCTCCGTGTTGGCTTCCAACATTCCCATAACAAGCACAGAGGTCAAGGCGACAACGAACACAACGACCAACAATACGGAACCGGCCTGCCCTCGTTGCATCTACATTCTCCGTATCCTGCACATGCGACTTGCCAGAAATCCCCCCGTCGGCCCTTTGCCGAGCGTGCGGAGATTGCTGACACTACGTCATTGCTGGATTCTTCGGCAGAAAAGCCACGCGTCTCTATGTCGGCGGGGTTGCACGCGGTGAGAAAAATCGGTAGTCGATGGAGCGACATGAATCCTCGAACATACCGTCAGACCCGACACCTTATCGGTCACTATGCGGGGCTCTGAAGAAAAGGCCGGTGCGCCCCCGGCAAGCCCCATAATCCGGTCGCGGACATCAGTCAAAATCTGCGTCAAGGTCGATATGAATCCTGCCGCCTCCCGTCAGCGACTCGCCCTTGATCTTGCCGAAGAACTCGGCGTCGTCCGAAAGACTGATCTCTCCCAGCGGGTTCTGGAGCACCGCATAGATCCCGGCCTGGCCGGCCGCACTGAAAATGCGATTGTTCCCTGTCATGTAGAGACGCAGCCGCGACGGGTTCTTGGTGGAGGTATTGAGTTTGGCGTGGTTCCAGACGCTCACGTTGTGGCTCACATACAGCCTGAGACTGGAATCGGGCTGAATCTCAATTCCCGCATTGTCTCCCAGCTCCAGTTTGTTGTTCAGCAGCAGGGTCACGTCTCCTTCGATAACAAGCTTAGAGGTGTCCCATAGCAGGATCTTGTTGAAGTAGCGATCCGAGTTGATCGTCTCCGTCGTGCTGCCCTTCAGTTCCAGCGTACCTTCATGCGAGCCCTCAAACGGCGGCCCCGCAGGCGCCGAGAAACTGGGAATCGCCACTTCGTTTTCCAGCATGGCCCGCGTGCCCGTGATGCTGGAGCCGCCCCAGGTGGCGATGCCCTCATCCGGGTCGCCGCCCGGGCCAATGCAGGCGTCGCCGTAGATCACGCTGCCGTTCCACATCGCGATCTTGTCGCACCCCGTTGTGTTGACCGAAACGATCGCTCCTGTTCCGTGGACGTCGGGATCGTATGGCCCTTGCGAACAACGGTAACTGTCGATCAGTGCGCCGGAGCCGCCCCACTCAACGCGTTGCTTCATGGCAACGCCGGGTTGAAAACCACCTTCGTCGTCCTCGGGCTCCTCGTCATCTCGCACCGCCCCGGCGCGAATGTACGCGGACGTGGAGATGGTCAGATCCGGACCGGCGGTGGTATTTAGAAACGTCGCCTCCACGTGAACCAGACGAATGGCATTGCAATCGGCAACGGGCGTCGTGCAGTCGTTGCCATCGTAGCACGTCAAACACATCTTGCCGACCGGACCGGCCAGATCGGCGCCCTCTCCCACCGGGCCGAAGCGAATGTCGCCGGCTACATGCACATCATAGCGGACCTCGCCTCCTTCGCCCTGGACAAGCTGGAGATATCCTTCGGTCGCGGTCGGGTCGCTGACCGCCGAGACGCCGGAAGCCTGCGAAACGCGCTGGTGGAAGTGATGCATGAACGCTCTGGCCTGCGCCAGGGTCTCGTTCTTGCCTGTTCTGATTGCCCAGCTTTTCTGTACGGCGTGCAAAAGCGGCGCAAAAAACGCGACGACCACCACCATGAGAGCCACAGCGATGGTCAATTCCACCAGTGTGAATCCCCGGTGCTCGCCGCCGGTCTGTTTGCGAAAGGAAGACACTTCTGCTCCTTGCTTCTCGTGATCCCGTCAGCGTCGCGCTACGTACGTCGTCAGCGTCACTTCCACTTCGGCATCGGCCAAGCTTGCATCGCCGTTGCGGTCGTAGCCCACCGACACTGAAACGCGTCGACGCGTTGCGTGCTCGTCATCGGAGACGCGGCAAAGGTAAGCATCGCCGAGAACGGTGGACGCCTCGTCGAAGGATTCGTCATAGTGATACACACTGCGCGCCCGGACCTCGTCGAGCTTGCCTTGCGCGAGCACGAGACTCCGCGTGCGCCGCTCCACGGTTGTGCCCGTGGCCTGGGCGATCGTCAGGGCCTTGAGAATCGGAACCACGGCAAAGAGCAACAAGCCCGAAGCCACCGCGACTTCACTCAAGGTCACGCCCCGCCGAAACCTGCGCGCAGAAGCCCTGCCTCGACAGGGCTTTTTCGTTTTCGAAGCGTGTGGTTCCCGGCTTACTGGCATTTGACCATTCCCGTCGCGGGGACAACTGTAATCGTGCAGGTTTTACCTTGCGCCGAGACATCAAGCGTGGTGCCACTGCCCTCGCGGAGATTGCCAAGCGGCCCAAATTCAAAGCGTCCGCCCCCCGTGCAACGAACGCCGGTGGCAATGGTGTGAGTGTCCACCACGCTGGCATCCTGCAGGTTGACCATCTGATGGCCCGAATATCCGCCGCCGGAACCGGTCATCACCACCGCAAAACCGACCGGATTCTCGGCCGCCTCAAGCAGCGCCGCCGACCGTGCCCGCCGCAAATCGGTTGTAAGCTTTCGCGCCACCGCAGCGGCACCGGCGCGATGGACCGTGCCCAATGGCAGCCGGGGCACCGCCACTGCAGTCAGGGCGCCGAGGATGAGAACCACCACGGCGATCTCAGTCAGACTGTGTCCGGTTCGCGTCATGAGTCCTGCACTCGGCCGATATACAAAAAAAGACGGCCGCCTCACCTGGGCGGCCATCCTGCATCACCTCTTTCCGTTGATACACCCTGCATCCGTATACGGGTGAAGCAGACCGTGTTAGTGCGCGTGGTCTGAAACCCGGTGTTTGGCAGTGTCGTAGCTGTACGCTGTGCCGAACGGACATTCCGGCGCGCCGTCAGGGAAATAGTTCGGATCGGAAGTCACCGTAGACAATTGCGCGGGCCAATCTCCTTCATTGGCATAGTACAGCTCGATCTGGGAGTTGACCAGATCGACGTTGGTCTTGCAGGCATTGATTTTGGCATTGGTCGCCCCGCCGATAATGCGCGGTACCGCAATGGCCGCCAGGGCCCCCAGAATCAAAACGACGACCAGAAGTTCGACGAGCGTGAAACCTTTCTTTCTGTGCATTTTCATCTCCTTCTTCAGTGTTGCCGGTTATTCGACCGCCGGGGACAATATCGGCAGCCCAGAGGCCGCACTTTACTGCAAAAAGCGGTAGAACTGACGCCTCGCTGCGCCTCCGGCCGAGGCAACGGCGCGTCGCAAAAGTCCGCCGGATTTGTCTCTGTCTGTCCCGCCTCGTACAACCATGAGTGACGATCTTGTTGGCGAGCCATCACTGTAGACACGTCATGTAGTCGAACATCGGCAAATATACGCCCATGAGAATCAGCCCGACCAGCAGTCCCATAACGAGCGTCAGAGCCGGTTCGAGCTTTACCAGCAGAGCTTTGGTCATCCGGTCGATGTCTTTGTCCAGCAGATCGGCCCCTTTGACCAGCATCTCCGGCAGAATGCCTGCTTCCTCCCCGGAGGCGACCAACTGGACCACCATGGGGGGAAAGACCCGATGTGCGCCCAGCGAACTGGCTACCGGCTGGCCGGCGCGGGTGGCCCTCTGCAAATCCTCCGTCGCACGAACGATCTCCTCGTCGTTGGCCACGTTGCTGGCAACCGATAGAGCGTCAGTAAGCGAGACGCCCACGGAGATGAGCATTCCTAACGTGCGAACGAACTGCGACACGGACACCAACGAAGCGAGCGGCCCCAGCAGCGGCACGCGTGATCGGAGGCGGTGCCGGACGACCCTCGCGCCGGGATGCGCTGCCAGTTTCTGCAGGCCGAATACCGTCCCGGCGACGAGAGCCACCAGGGCCCACCACCAGTGCCGCAACAGAAAACTCAGCGCCAGCAGGATCCGCGTCGGAGCGGGAATGTCCACGTGCAGCCGCGCGTACAACTGCGAGAACATGGGCACCACAAAGAGCAGCAGACAAATCACGACGATGACACACACGAATCCGACCACCAGCGGGTATACGAAGGCGGCCCGGGTTTTCTGATGGAGATCGAAACGCTTCTCCAGGTAGCGCGCGCTCAAGTCCAGCGCCTCCGAGAGCTTGCCGGCCGACTCACCCGCCTCGACCATGCCGAGGAAGAAATCCGTGAACACCTTTCGGTGCGGCTCAAACGCCTGCCGCAGAGAAGACCCTGTTTCCACACGCCGCCGCACGTCCGCGATGGTGCTTTGCATGGCGCCATTCGTCGTCTGCTCCTCCAGGGTCTCCAGACATCTCAGCACGGGCAGACCCGCCGCATACATGCTCGCAAACTTGCACGTGAACGTGACAATGTCACGCTGTCGCACCCCGCCGAGCGACTTTGCAGGATCGCGCTCTCGCTTGGCCTGGACGAGCACGTACCCCAGCTTCTTCAACTCTTCTCGCAGCGCGGGCACACCGGCGACGTTGCTGTACGTGCCGGCCAGCTCGCTGCCCGCCGCGTCTTTGGCAACATACTTGTAGACCGCCATCACGCCTCCGTTACGTCCACCACTCTCATGACCTCATCGACCGTTGTAACGCCTTGTTGGACCTCTTCCAGCGCGCTGGCGCGCAGCGTGCGCATGCCCTCCTGCACAGCCTGTTCCCCGATCTCGCCGTCGCTTCGCCCTTCGACAATCAGGCGCCGCACGGTCGCTGAAACGCGCAAGATTTCGTACACGCTCCGCCTTCCCTGATAGCCGCTCTCGTAGCAGGCCCTGCAACCGTTCGCCCCGTAGAGTTGCGTGGTCTTCTTCGAGCCTGCGGGGCCCCACACGAGTCTGCGTTCAGCGACCCGCGGCCGATAGCGCTTCCGGCACTGCGGGCACAACGTCCGCACGAGCCGCTGGGCCACCGAGCCCAACAACGCCGAGGCCACCAGGAAAGGCGGGATACCGAGATTGACGAGGCGCGAGATGGCGCCGGCCGCATCGTTCGTGTGCAGCGTGCTAAGCACCAGGTGCCCCGTCAGGGCCGCGCTGATGGCCATCTCGGCCGTCTCCAGATCGCGGATCTCGCCGACCAGGATCACGTCCGGATCCTGACGAAGAATGCTGCGCAACGCGCGGGCGAACGTCAGGCCCGCCGCCGGCTTGATCTGCACTTGCGTGATGCCGGGCAGCCGGTACTCCACCGGGTCCTCGACCGTCACGATGTTGCGCTGCGGCGCGTTGACCTCCTGGAGCACGGAATACAGCGTCGTGGTCTTGCCACTGCCCGTCGGCCCGGTTAACAGAAGCATGCCGTACGGATTGGCGAGCAGTTCTCTGAATTTCTCCCGGTCCGCCGGATGTATCACCACGTTATCAAGAACCCAGCGGTCCGCGTTCTTGTCGAGGACGCGCAGTACGATTTTCTCCCCCCCCACCGCCGGCAGGGACGAGACGCGCAGGTCGTACCCGCGGCCCTCGTGTTCGAGCGTGACGTGGCCGTCCTGGGGCAATCGCTTCTCGGCGATGTCCATGTCCGAAAGAATCTTGATGTGCGATACGACTTCCAGTTGTGCTGACGCCGGAACCTCAACCGCATGGCGCAGCATGCCGTCGATGCGGTATCGCACCACAAGCTTGGCTTCCTGCGGCTCGATGTGGATGTCACTGGCGCCGGCCTCGATGCCGCCCTTGACGATGGACGCCACGAGCTTGGTGATCGGGTCATCGGCGGCGTCGAAGAGCCGCTCGCGCCGCGGCTTGGTCGTGGCCGTCTCGGCGGCGTCGTCGCCCTTGAGCCGCATCGACGCGATGGCCTGCTTCGTGACACTCGTCACGTTGAAATGGTAGTGAATCGCCTGTTGAATGGCTTTCGGCACCGCGGCGACGGGTACGACCTGATAGCCCGTTTTCATTTCGATCTCGTCGCGGGCGGCCAGGTCGAGCGGTGAGCCCATGGCCACCGTCAGCATCCGGCCGTCCTGGCGGATGGGGATGGCATTGAGACGAGCGGCCACGGCCTGCGAAATCAGGTGGGCCACCATCGGATCGACGGTCTCCGGGGCGAGATTCACGAACTCCACCCCGTGGGCGGCGGCGACGACCTTGGCCCTCTGCACCTCATCCAGCCCGCTTTCCTCATCGATCAGGGTCAGCAGGCTCGCGCCGCTCTGCTCCTGTCGTGCCAGCAGCGCGTCCAGTTCGGCCTTGTTCAGGAGACGCTTCTTTTTGAGAAATGCCACTACCGCGTCGTGCTCTTTCATCAGCGCGCATGCTCCGAATCGGTTCCATTGACCATCCTATCGACAGATTCCCCGCCCGACCTTAGCGGCCCCTGCCGCTGCCTCGCCCGGCCGTAACTGCCGCAACGTCCGAGAATTACGCCCTGCTCACCACGCCGCGGCGTCCGAAAAACCCGCTCCCCCGCCCCGCAAATTCCTCTTGCCAAACGATGGAAAATCCGCTATACTCACCGCGCTATCGAAGGCGGCGTAGCCAAGAGGCCTAAGGCGACGGTTTGCAAAACCGTTATTCGTCGGTTCGAATCCGACCGCCGCCTTGTTTTCCTCCATGCCGCATCATCGACAACAAGCGTGACCGCTGTGATTCGAACTTCAGCTTTCACGCTTCGTCGAAAGGGGGTGTTCTGCGCTGATGACCCCCACCCAGTCCTACAGGGCTTGAGTTGCCCCGCCACGGCCGCCGATCCACCCAACCCCATCGTGAAATATCCGGGCTAAATGTCCCTTCCCAATCGATGCCACGTTTAGGAGACGATCATTGGCATCGTACGTGTATGTCGTA
>Ga0272442_10011972_pt1 | contig 10527 bp, 6 predicted proteins | sample SSMForm2O_FD_200262 | JGI IMG/M metagenome (GOLD analysis project Ga0272442, IMG submission 200262) | Marine sediment archaeal communities from Little Sippewissett salt marsh, Falmouth, MA, United States - SSM-Form-2O | ecosystem: Environmental > Aquatic > Marine > Wetlands > Sediment ... | reverse complement strand
GCATAGTATGGTTCATGGAACGAACCGCTCTTTGCATTGCCGTTGGAATACCAAGGTATGTCTATGACGGCGTCTATCTTCCTTTCAGAAACGGCATCCTCGAAAGACATCCCCTGCCCGTCACCCAGAACGGTGCAGTCTATCCTCGCGTCCTCAAAAATTCCCTTGTGCTCAGAGACGGTGTATATGTCATTGCCTGATTCGGCCAGCTCCTGTGCTATGTGCGTCAGGAAGGGCACCTGCTTCTCATTGTTGGATAATATGCAGACGCCCAGCGCCTCCTTGTCCAGGTGCGTGTTGGCAGAGTACATCGCCTTCTTGAAAGCATCATGGAAGTCCTCGCCAATGCTTGCCACCTCTCCTGTGGACATCATCTCAACACCGGTCACGGGCTTTGCCCCGGACAGTCTGACAAACGAGAACTTGGGGAACTTTATTCCCTTTTTTATGTGGTCCCTTATGACGGGGGGATTATCGACAAGCGTGTCCTTTCCAAGCACCACCTTGGCAGCCTCCTCCATGAGATTGATGCCATAGACCTTGGAGACAAAGGGCATGGACCTTGAGGACCTTGAGTTGCACTCTATGACATATATCTCATCGCCCACTACCAGGTACTGGATGTTGAAAGGCCCCTTGATCCTCAGGGCGGACACTATCTTGTATGAATAGTCGTGGAGCTTTCTCCTTATCTCGGCTGACAGCTTCCCCGATGGCGTGACCACGGTGGCATCGCCGCTGTGCACACCCGCAGGGTCCACATGCTCAAGTATGAAGTCAACGGTCTTTCCCTGCTCGTTGCAGACGCCGTCTATCTCGATCTCCCTGGCATTGTCAAAGAACTTTGAAACGACAACGGGGTGCTCCTTGGATACCTTCACGGCGTTTGATATGTACTCACGCAGCTCCTTTTCTGTATCGGCCACCTTCATTGCGGCACCCGAAAGCACGTAGGACGGCCTTACGAGGACGGGAAGAGACACCTTGTTGGCAAATTCCAATGCCTCTTCGTAGGACGTTGCGGCGGTCCATTCGGGCTGCTTGACGTCAAGCGAGTCCATTAGCTTTGAGAACTTGTTCCTGTCCTCCGCACGGTCTATGTCCTCAGGCGTGGTGCCAAGTATCTTGACGCCCCCCCTCTTCACAAGGTATGGCGCAAGATTGTTGGAGGTCTGGCCCCCCACGCCCAGAACGATCCCCATGGGATCCTCTTTCTCATAGATGTCAAGGACCCTCTCATAGGAGAGCTCCTCGAAGTATAACTTGTCACTGATGTCATAATCGGTCGAAACGGTCTCGGGGTTGCAGTTTATGGAAACGACCTCGTCCAGTCCCTGGTCCTTGAGGCCCCATATCATGTTGACGGCGCACCAGTCAAACTCAACGCTGCTGCCGATCCGGTACACTCCAGAGCCCAGCACAATGGCCTTGCTTCCGTTCTCGAACTCTATGTCGTCCTGCCCGGCCCCGTAGGTCATGTAAAGATAGTTGGTTGTGGCAGGCCATTCGGCGGCAAGGGTGTCGATCTGCCTCACCCAAGGCACTATGCCCCACTTCTTCCTAAGTTCCCATACCTCGTTCTCGCCCCTGTTCAGGGTCTCGCCGATCTGCTTGTCATTGAACCCGAGCAGCTTTGCTTTCCTCAATACGTCCTTGAGCTCTTCACGGTCGAGGACCTTCCCGGATTTCTTGATGAACTTCAGGTGTGTGTAATAATCGACAATGTTCTTTATCTTGTGTAAAAAGAACGAATCTATCTTGCTGACGTCGGCGATGTCCTCCACGGATATCCCGCTGCGAAGGGCCGACACTATGTAGAATATCCTGGTCGGGGTCGGCACCCGGCACCTTCCCAGAAGCTCGCTGTTGGGCAACCCGCGGCCAAATGAGCTCACAATGCCCTTCTTCCCGATGTCCAGCATCCTCACCGCCTTTTGTATGGCCTCCTCGAAGCATGTCCCTATGGCCATCACTTCGCCAACGCTCTTCATCTGGGAACCAAGCACCTCCGAGACGCCCTCGAACTTCTGAAGGTCCCATCTTGGCATCTTTATGGTGATATAGTCGATCGCCGGCTCGAAACATGCCGTCGTCTTTCCGGTGACGCCGTTGGTCAGCTCGGTCAGTGAGTAACCTATGGATATCTTTGCTGCGATGTATGCAAGGGGATATCCCGTCGCCTTGGACGCCAAGGCGGATGATCTTGATAATCGTGGATTGATCTCTATGACCCTGTATTCTGTGGATCTGGTGTCAAGCGCATACTGGATGTTGCACTCGCCGACGATCCCGGCCTCCCTTACGGCCCTGATCGAGACGGTCCTGAGCATGTGGTACTCCTCGTTCGTGAGGGTCTGGGATGGGCACACAACGATGGAGTCGCCAGTATGGACCCCCATTGGGTCAAAGTTCTCCATGTTGCATATGCATATGCAGTTGTCGTCAGCATCCCTGACGACCTCGTACTCTATCTCCTTCCATCCGCCGACATACTCCTCGATGAGGACCTGGCCGATTATGCTGAGTGAAAGGCCCTTGGTGGCTATGGTCACAAGCTCCTCCTCATTGTAGGCAACGCCTGAACCCTTTCCCCCAAGCGTGTATGCTGGCCTTACCATGACAGGGTAACCGATGAAGTTCTCTGCAACGTCCTTCGCCTGTTCCATGGTGGTGACCGTCCTGCTCTGTAGGGTGTCCACTTTCGCGGCCTGCATGGTCTTCTTGAAAAGCTCCCTGTCCTCTGTCTTTTGGATGGAATCGACAGGCGTTCCCAGGACCTTGACGCCGTACTTCTCAAACGTCCCGTCATCCCTGAGTGCTATCCCGGCGTTCAGGGCAGACTGCCCGCCGAAACCCAAGAGGACGCTGTCGGGTTTCTCCTCTATGATGATCTTCTCGATGTACTGCTTGGTCAGGGGGAGCAGGTATACCCTGTCAGCGAGCCTAGGGTCCGTTTGGATCGTGGCAACGTTGGGATTTATCAAAACTGTCTTTATGCCCTCCTCCTTGAGGGCCTTGAGGGCCTGGCTACCTGAGTAGTCGAACTCCCCTGCCTGTCCTATTCTCACCGCTCCGCTTCCAAGGACCAGTGTCTTCTTTATCCATTCTTGAGCAGGCATCATATCCCCATCATTTTTATGAACTTGTCAAATAGGTAATTGGTATCTTGAGGCCCTGGACTGGCCTCTGGATGGAACTGTACAGAAAAGGCCTTGACCTTGTCGGACCTTGTCCCCTCGCAGCTCTCATCATTGGCATTCACGAACCACATGTCAAGGTCTGTGTCATCCAAAGAACTAGGATCGACCACGTATCCGTGATTCTGGCTTGTTATGTAGCACCTCTTTGTGCCAAGCTCCAGGCATGGCTGATTTTGCGACCTGTGCCCATATGGCAGCTTGTAGGTGCTTGCGCCCCTGGCCAGTGCCAGAAGCTGATTTCCCATGCAAATCCCAAACACGGGGAGGTCTTCCGAGATCGCCGCGTTTATGGTCTTTGCTATTGAATCGACCTTGTCAGGATTGCCAGGGCCATTGCTGATCAGGATCCCGCCAGGGGCGTATTCCTTCACTACATCGTATGGCGTGTCATATCGCAGCAGAACGACCTTAAGCCCCCTGGACACGAGGGACCGGATGATGCCGTACTTAACGCCGCAGTCCATTAGGGCAACGGTCCTTTTGGAACCCTCGTTGTATACTGTCGTGAACTTGGTGCTGACCTCCTTCACTAGGTTCATGTCCGTGGGGTCCTTTAACAGGGCTGCCCGCGACCTAAGCTTCTCCAGGTCAGGCGAATCCTCATAGACGCAGATGACAGATGACATCGTGCCATGCTCCCTCAACCTCTTGGTCAGGCTTCGCGTGTCTATTCCCGATATGGCTGGGACGCCCTCTTCCTCAAGCCACTGCGGCAACGTCCTTCTCTGGGTCCAATGACTTGGCCTCTCACAGATCTCATGGGCAACGATGCCAGCGGTCTTGATCGAGTCGGACTCGAATGACGGCGGTATCCCAATCTCGCCGTCCTCAAAGTTTCGGACACCGTAATTTCCTATGAGTGGATAGGTGAATGTAAGAAATTGCCTCTTGTAGGACGGATCGGTCATGGATTCCGGGTATCCTACCATCCCGGTCGCGAAGACCGCCTCTCCGTCAAAAACGCCCAAAGGGCCAAAACCACGGCCATGATAGACCGTTCCGTCTCTTAGAATCAAAGCTGCTTTCTTTTCCTTGTCATGTAGCATTGGAATAACCCTTTAGCCTCATCATAATGTTAACTGGTGTTTTAAACTGAACGCGTAATAAATAGTTTACGTTAAATAAAAGACAAAAAGCATTGCTGCTGTTAGGATAGTAACTGCTTGTTAATACATGCTCATGCTCTTTCCCCAAACGCATCGGAAAGTGATTTTTTGTGTGATTAATTAATTCTTTTATACATTTTTGTGTATATTTATTAAAGTATATCAGCTTCAACGGCGTGCCGTTGGGCGAATGCGCGAACAACATGTACAAAAACTTGAGAATATTGCATTGCAAGTTTTGAAATAAGTGCGAGAAAGGGCCCATTAGGAAATCATGAAAAAGACTGCGAATGTGTTGCCTCAAGCTCGAATCGTTCACTGAGAACTATCTTTTGATTATTTACTATAAAAGCTTTAGTATTGGGTGCCTAGGGTCCGAGTGCGCAAGATGTAGGGAAAAAAAGGAGAAAAGAGGTCAAAGCCTCTCGGCAATTGACTTTCCCTGCATGAAGAGAAGAAGATGCTCAGGCCCCCCTGCCTTGGAGCAGGTGCCTGACATATTGTATCCGCCAAATGGTTGGATGCCGACAAGGGCCCCCGTGATCTTCCTGTTGACGTATAGGTTCCCCACCATAAGCTCCCGCTTTGTCTTCTCAATGTGCTGCCTGTCCAGGGAGTATATCCCCCCTGTGAGGCCATATATCGTGCCGTTGGCTATCCTCAGGGCGTCTTCAAAGTCGGTTGCCTTAATAACCGATAGCACAGGGCCGAATATCTCCTCCTGGCCCAGCCTAGACATGGGGTCGACATCCAAAAAGATGGTTGGCTCTATGAAGTAGCCCGATTCGCCGACCCAGTTGCCTCCGGACATCAGCACCGCCTCCTTCTTGCCGATCTCAATATACCTCATGACTTTCTTGAACGCCTGCTCTGACGACACGGGGCCCATATAGTAAGACGGGTCGTAGGTGGGCCCGACGGTCAGTTTCTTGACCTCTTCGTGCAGGGCCTTCACAAAGTCATCGTATATCGATTCAACTGCTATGGCCCTTGAGCATGCAGAGCACTTTTGTCCCTGGTACCCAAAGGCGGACATAACGGTACCGAAAGCCGCCATGGCTATGTCGCAAGGGTCATCGATAATTAGCCCGTCCTTTCCGCCCATTTCTGTAATGGCCCTCTTCAGGTGATGCTGCCCTTCCCAGACAACGGAAGCCTTTTCGTATATGCCCTTCCCGACCTCCATGGAGCCTGTGAAGCTTATGAATCTTGTAAGCGGGTTCACCACAAGGGCCTCCCCAATCGTTCCACCATGCCCAGGAACGAAGTTCAGCACACCATCGGGAAGTCCGGTGCCGTTGAGTATCTGCGCTATCTTTGCGCCCACCACGGGGGTGTCCGAGGCGGGTTTCAGGATAGCCGTGTTCCCCGTTACCAAGGCCGATGACGTCATGCCGGTAAGTATGGCCGAGGGAAAGTTCCATGGCGGGATTATCACCCCCACGCCAAGCGGGATGTACCAGTAACTCGTCATCTCGCCGTTGAACGGATGCACGTTCTGGTTCCCCGACAACTTGAGCATCTGCCTGGCATAGTACTCGAGGAAATCTATGGCCTCGGCAACATCAGCATCCGCCTCCGCCCAGGACTTGCCTATCTCAAATATCATGGTCGCTGATATCTCGTGCTTTCTCCGCCTGAGCTCTGCGGCCGCGAGGAGCATATGCTCGACCCTTTCGGTCGCGGGCACCATGGCCCATGACGCAAAGGCCTCGTGGGAATTCTCGACTGCGCGACTGGCCAGGTCCTTGTCCGCAGCGTAGACCTTGCCTACTATCTCCACGGGCGAAGCAGGATTCTTCGACTCTATCACGTGCTTTGTCTCTATCTCCTCCCCACCTATGACAAGGCGGTACTCAGAACCAAAGGAATCATAGACCAGGTCAAGGGCATTGAACATGTCCTCCCTGTTCTCCTCCACAGAAAAGTCTGTCAAACGTTCATTTTTGAAGGGTGGCAAATTCATTGTATTCCTCCCATTATAAGATGAAATTATAAAGTTAAATAGCTTTGCAAATAATCTTCGGGGCTTTACCGCATAGGAAATCGTAAATACGATGGAACGGATTGATTTTCATGAAATACATCGAGGGAAACATCATTGATGTCGAGACGGGGCTCATATTTCCCGGCACAGTGGAATTTGATGGCAGGATACGGGAGATAACCCCCAATGACAAGGCCTATTCCACTTACATCTGCCCCGGATTCATCGACCCCCACATCCACATAGAGAGCACTATGATGACCCCTTCCATGTTCGGCGCTAGTGTTGCCCCGCACGGCACACAGGCTGTTGTTGCAGACCCCCACGAGATAGCCAACGTGCTTGGCATCAGGGGCATAGAGTTCATGCTAGAAGATGCAAGGCAAGCGCCGATCGACATCTTTCTCTGCGCGCCCTCTTGCGTTCCGGCGACCGCTTTTGAGACCTCCGGCGCCACCCTCGGGCCAAGTGACATCGAGCAGCTCATGAGCGATGAAAGATTTGTGGCGCTGGGCGAGATGATGAACTATCCCGGGGTCGTGAACGGGGACATTGGCTGCCTGGAAAAGATAGGCGTCGCAAAGAGGCTTGGGAAACCAGTGGATGGGCACTGCCCTGGATTGAGGGGAAGTGATCTGGAGAGGTATATCAACGCAGGGATCTCCACGGACCACGAGTGCAGCACTCTTGAGGAGGCCGAGGAGAAGGCGGGCCTCGGAATGAAGATCTTCATAAGGGAGGGGTCCAGCGCCAAGAATCTCAAGGCCCTGATTGGGATGAAGGGCGCCTTCTCGTTTTGCACTGATGACCGGCATGTTGAGGACATTCTCAGCGAGGGGCACATGGACCATATCCTTTCCCTGGCCGTTGAGCACGGCAAGGACCCAGTCGAGGCAATAAGGATGGTGACGCTGAATCCCTCACTTCATTATTCCATAGATGGCGGCGCCATCAAAGTGGCCGGTCCTGCGAACCTGCTTGTGCTGGAGGATCTTGTCAGCTTCAGGCCAAAGAAGGTGTTCCATCATGGGAAGATGACATGCAGGGATGGGAAGCTCATGGACCCTCCCGTGCCAAGGCCAACCGATATCAAGGTGATGAACGCCAGGAAGATACGCCCGTCCGATCTCGTGGTCCCCATAAGAAAACACGTCATTGGTGCGATGGATGGCGAGCTACTGACAGAGCACCTGACTGATGACGGAAACCGCGAGCACCAAAAGATCGTGGTCGTTGACCGCCACACCGGAGGCCACATGTCCGTGGCCTACCTGAAGGGGATGGATATGGATGACTGCGCAATTGCTCAGACCATCGCCCACGATTCACACAACATAATATCGACCGGGTCAGGCGACGAGCTAATATCAAAGGCCGTGAACAGCCTGATAGACATGGGCGGCGGCATAGTTGCCTGCTCATCTGACGGGATGGTGTCAATAAGGTTAGAGGTGGCGGGGCTGATGAGCGGAACAGACCCCTCAACGCTTGCTGCCAGGATGGGGGAATTGAAACAATTCCTAAGGCAACACAACGCTTCCATGGAGAGCGTAGTGACGACACTCTCATTTATGGCGCTGCTGGTCATACCCCACATAAAGCTCTCAGACCTGGGCCTTTTCGATGTGGATTCCTTCCGGCTCATCGAAAATGATTATTAATCGTGAGACACATTATGTTTGGGAGGTAATCATGAAATCATTTCTTAAGGACCTGGGCATTGGGGACCACAACTTGGGAGGATGCTTTGGACCCGACAACTGGGTTGGGTCGGGGGACATCGTCGTCTCTGTGAATCCCGCAAACAACGAACCCATAACCAAGGTCCAGTTGATAACGAAGGATGAATACCATAGGATCGTCGAGGCCAGCTCCGCGACGTTCAGGGATTGGAGCGACCTGCCTGCCCCGAAGAGGGGCGACATAGTGAGGCAGATCGGGCTGGCGCTGAGGGAAAAGAAGGAGCCTCTGGGCAAACTGGTCTCCCTCGAGATGGGAAAGATCATAGAGGAGGGCCGTGGAGAGGTGCAGGAGGCCATAGACATGTCGGACCTTGCCTGCGGGCTTTCAAGGCAGCTGACGGGCATCACGATGCAGAGCGAGCGCTCAAGTCACAGGATGTACGAGCAATGGCTCCCGCTGGGACCCGTGGGCATTATCACCTCCTTCAATTTTCCAATGGCCGTCTGGGGCTGGAATGCGCTTCTTGCCCTTGTATGTGGGGACACGACCCTATGGAAGCCCTCATCCAAGGTGCCGCTTTGCGGGATAGCCATCCAGAACATAGCCAACGATGTCCTTGCGGAGAACGGTTGGGACACAGGGGTGTGCTGCCTGGCTTGTGGCCCAGGGAGCACGGTAGGCAAACTTATGTCCAGTGACAAGCGTGTCCCCCTTGTATCCGCCACCGGCTCAGTAGCAATGGGAAAGAAGGTTTCAAGGTCCGTTTCAGAGAGGCTCGGAAGGACGATAATGGAGCTTGGGGGGAATAACGCTGTGATAGTCAGCAAATCTGCCGACCTCGATGTCGTGATGCCGTCCCTCGTCTTCGGCGCTATGGGAACCTCTGGCCAGAGGTGCACCACCATCCGACGCGCAATATTGCATAAGGACATAAAGGATGAGCTCATCTCAAGGCTGATCAAGGCATACTCGGGCCTTAAGATAGGGAATCCGCTCGACGAGGAGATCCATATGGGCCCCCTTATAGATGGGTCGGCCGTTACGGACATGTCCCTCGCCATAGAGATGGCGCTTGACCAGGGTGGAAATCTGATATACGGGGGAAGCGCCTTGGGCGGGAACTATGTAGAGCCTGCCATCATTGAGATGCCCGGGAATCTTCCAATAGTATGCACGGAGACATTCGCACCAATATTATACGTTCTTACTTACAAGGATATTGAAGAGGCCATAGAGTTGAACAACGAGGTGCCCCAAGGGCTCTCAAGTTCGATCTTCTCAGAGAATCTTGCCGAGGTGGAGAAGTTCCTTTCCTCAAAGGGGTCAGACTGCGGGATAGCAAATGTAAACATCAGCACGTCCGGCGCCGAGATCGGAGGGGCCTTTGGCGGAGAGAAGGACACTGGCGGCGGCAGAGAGGCGGGTTCCGACGCCTGGAAGACCTACATGAGAAGGCAGACCGTTACAATAAACTGGGGACGAAGTGCGCAACTGTCACAGGGAATTGACTTTTCTTACTGAAATTATCTTTCCCTTTTCCTTCCTGGTCTTGTCCCATGTCTCCACAATGCCCATGATAGACGCCAAAAGGAATAGTATTGCCGGCCAAGTTCCATTGATGAGCCACCATACCAAATATCCTGAGATGACCACGAGCACCGCGGCTATGGGGATTGCCAGGTATATTGGCAGATATTGGACCCTTATGTCATATCCATAAAATATCATGTCAATAATCAACTCCAACACATGAAAAATCCAACTAATCAAACTCCAGGTCCATCAAAAGGAGCAGCAGTGCCAGAACGACCGCCAGCAGGGCGAGCAGGCCCCTGTCGTATACATATAGCACAAAGGTTGCAACAATGAAGAACAATGTTGACCTGGATTCAATCTTCATGCATAAACAAATTCTTTTCAATTAAAAAATATATTGGTGTTGATGTCTTCAATCTGCCCTAAACCCGCAAAATTGAATTTAATAGAAAAACTTTAAAACAAGATAGACCATTTTACTCCTAGTGGAGTGTCAGGGTGGCCCAGCCTGGTAAGGCGCCGGACTGCTAATCCGGTTCTCGCAAGAGATCCAGGGTTCAAATCCCTGCCCTGACGCCAATCTTCTGTTCTGGAATGCCAGGGGGATTTTCAATGTATTCTAAAGAAATCTCAAGCTTTTCATATTAGGGTCAAATGTAGAAAACGGGAAAAATATCTTTTTGGTGCATAAGAATTTCCGCTCTCCCTCCGACCCCTTCATAAATATAAGTGGGATAAGGGATTTTATACTACTCATATGGAATCATTGGGGTTGGTGATTCAAATGGATCTACTGGATTTAATACCCGCGCAGTTGCCGTGAGCGTAATGGAGCTGAGTATGTTCGCCCCGCTTGAGAGACCGGTCGATGTTATCGTGAACGAGACCGTTGTGGACGCGCCCGAAGCGATCAACACTCCGCTCTCGATATCCCCGAAGCTGACCTTTGTCGGATTCGTGCCCACCTTGGCAAGTGTCACGGTGACAGTGCTGGCGCCGTTGTTGGTGATCGTGA
>Ga0272442_10011971_pt1 | contig 10527 bp, 15 predicted proteins | sample SSMForm2O_FD_200262 | JGI IMG/M metagenome (GOLD analysis project Ga0272442, IMG submission 200262) | Marine sediment archaeal communities from Little Sippewissett salt marsh, Falmouth, MA, United States - SSM-Form-2O | ecosystem: Environmental > Aquatic > Marine > Wetlands > Sediment ... | reverse complement strand
CTTGGTACCTGGCTCTGCGGAGGAATACCGATCCGCTATCTCTCTGACCAGTTGAACGGCCCCCGCTACAGCGACTCCGATACCTGCCCATTGGATCGTTTCGCTCTTCGTTCCCATTGCTACCGCTCCTCCGATCACTGCGATCCCGGCAGGAACGATCATGGGCATCACGTCGGCATATTCGGGGAAAGCATCAACGAGCCATTCGGTTAGGTAGGATCCCGCGATTGCCGCGACTCCTCCGCCGAGTGCGGCCGATCCGATCTTTCCCGCGTCCACCGACAGCTTTTGACGCAACCTACTTGCATTACGCCGCGCTTGCTCCTTCGTTTTTTTCAGGGCCTCTCGAGCCTTGGTAAGAGCTACCGATTTTTTAGCCATTTTATGAGCTCCCTTATCGTGATTTGCCATACAGATAGATGCCACCTACCAGAGCTAGGGCGATCGCCCCCCACTTGAGACCCTCGCCTATTCCGGTTCCTACGGCCTCGACTCCGGATCCTACTTCCGAAACAAGAGGAACCTCGATCTTAGTCTGTGCATACGAGGGAGAAGCACTATCAGGGATACTCTCAAGAGGTATACCGAGCTTGGCAGCTTCTACTAGCGCTCCGAGGTATTTAGAGTAACGATCCGAATTTTCCATTTCGGTTATGATCGCTGCAACGGCCGCGATTGACACGACCAAAACAACGGCCGCCCCTATTGCTATAGGAGCCACTGCGATCCCCGTCCCCTCGGCAATCCATACGGGGGCTTGTAGCCCTTCGGCCTCGAGGTAGGTGATTGCGCATTCTCGAGCGTAGTTTCTCACTGTAACTCCGAGAAGCTCGGAGAGATGGTTTGCTATTTCATCTTGCAATATAAGCTCATCGTATATCATCTCTTCGAGGAGATTCAATAGCTCGAGAAGCTCGAAATCGTCACCTTTGATCGCTTGTGTCTTAGCGGTTACCCAGTGGGTTATTGTATCGAATATTCGACCTTGCATAGCTCCGTATAGTGCCGTTAATCGAGCTATGCCGGAGGTATATAGCTCCATCTCCGTTGTGCTCAAGAGTCTATAATCTGTATACTCGAATAAATCCAAGTTACATCACCTCGAGGCAAGATACGCGGTACCAATTAAGCCGAGGAGCGCTATTGCTCCTCCGGCCGATTTCTTGGCGCCTATTAGAGGTGCATATTGTCCTGCATTTTGAGCGACAGTTGCAAGCCCTACAGATAACGCGAAATCGATCCCCTCATTCTCAGCCGCTTGCTCATCTTGAACCTCTTCGAGGCCTTCGAGTGAAGCGAACATTGCATCTTGTGATTGCGGGATAACACTCGTAACCTGGATTATCCCTTTACCTGGCATATCGGGGATCTCGGGTTGCCAGCTTGATGTTAGTCCAAAAATGGACGGCAACACACGCGCAACATTCTGAGCTAGGTTGCTATCCGCGCCAAAGTGGTAAAAGGGCAATAGGATTTGTGAGCTTAACTGTCCCTTGGATCTTATATCCATCCATTGTGGAATACCCGAGACTGTATTTTTTACACCCGAGATCTGTAGCGAATTGAAGACAGTACCTGGCAACCAATTTGCGGGATCAAGGTACGGGTCTATAAACCCGAAAAATGCACCAACAACCTCTTGTCGGGGATCCACTCCGCCCTTGTACCACTGGTCGATTGCAGAGTGCGAGATCATTACTACTGTACGTCCTCGAGCGTTCCATATATTGCGATCGCCCTTGAAGGGGCGAGGAGTGCCCGAAGAATCTATCCACGACTCGATACGATACCAGTCTTCTACGGGTTTCGTTGACACGGGAGGAGAGTATAGCACACCCTTTGACGGCCTCCCCCCTCCTACGGGTTTCCCCATTGCAAAACGTATCCACCAAGAGCACGCGCTATCAACCTTCGCTTCCTGGTATGGCTGTAAGCGATAGTGATACTTGAGGGGAATTGCAAACCCTGGCATATTTTCAACTGCCGAATCGGGATCCGCTTTTACTCGAGCTTTAAACGAGCTTTCATCTTCGTAGTTTTGAGCGTCGTTTTTTGCCCAACGAATCAAAACTCCCGGTTTTTTCGTCGTAACCCCTTGTTTGTTCGTCCACGCTATCACGCAACGGTGGAATACTGGAGTGACGAAGTATTCCAAATCTTCGTCCCCCTCGCCAAATGCGCCGAAAAGTTGCGATACTATGTCGACAGTAAACCCCTTGACCAGATCTATAGCAGTTTTAACAAGGGGGAGCTCCTCCGCTGCATGGGCGATCGTGCCGACGATTGTCTGTGAAGTGTCGTATCCAGGTAGGAGAGAGAGGCTCGAGGCTAGAATAGAGGCGGGATCCATGGAACTAATCCCCTTTGGTAACCGTCAACGTGCAGAGAATACTCCCGTTCTATGTACGTTACTAAACTAGAAATATTCGTGTCAATAGCTACCCTTCTTTTTTCCGCTCGAGGATCCTTAGAGCTCCTCGCAACGGGATCAAGATGGAACACAAAGGGACCATCACACACAAGCAAAGTTGCGTGTATAGGCCAACCTCGAGCGTTGACTAGGTGTATAGGAGCTAACAAACGATCCCATAGAACCGTAGCAAGGTAGGAAACGAGACAATCGCAATCCCCCCCTTCATCGAGGACAAGCCAAGGGGATCGGTATATCTCCCCCTCCTCCCGTAGGTATGGCAATCGCTCAACGGCCTCGAAGGCCTCGATGACACCCCTTCGGGGTAAGTCAATCGTTATTAGGTAGCTCCTCCATAGGAGGATCGCTTGTCGGAGGATCGATAGCCTTTCTCTTGACACTGGCAACCGTCCCCCCATGGTGAGTGCTACCCGCCGATCCCTGGTATCGTGGCCCCAATACATTTTGAATCCCCTCGCTTACTACCTTTGCGACTTCCACCCAATTTGTACGGCTCTCCATGTAGCCGTTCAATAGGTTACCAAGTGGGCCTTGGATCAATGTCTCGAGCTCCTTTACGGTAGCTGTCAATCCAGTCTCCTTTGTTGTCTTCTCCTCGAGGATGATATCGAGGAGACGATCGTTGATGTTCGCTCCCCCCGTCCCCTTCGAGCTCGAGCTCGAGAGTGAGCTCGAGACAACCTTGTCAATCGTCTTCGTTAAAAGGCTTAGCGTGTCATGCAATCCTTCAACGGATTGCGCCATTGCCCTTACTTCGAGCTCGAGATCCCCAAGTCGTTCCTTTTGTGTCTTCCCTACTTTATCAGGCAACGTCATTTTATCCCCCTTTTTTCCTTGTATCGTTCTTCCCACTGAGCAAAAGTAAGAACCTCAGTGGGCAATGCAAGGTAGCTTTTACCACAATAACCGCATTTGCAGTCGAGCTCCTCGATTGCTTCCATCGTTTCGAGATCTGGTAGAATCACCCGATCGTCCCCCCTACAGTGTGGACACCTTACCGGGATCCATGCTTGGATCACAATCCACGTTTCAATCATCCGTGTTTCAATCATCCGTTCTTTTTCTTCCATTCGTCCCCCTCGAGGAGCTCCTCGAGCTCCTCCGCGTATTGCTCGGCTCGAGCCAAGGCGTATTGCAGCGTATCTACTCTCACCTTGCGCTCGAATGCTATTTTCTTGATACTCCCGAGATACTCGAGCTTCGATTTCTCGGGATCATCTCGAGGCAATCGGTACCATCCAAGCACGGTAGAAATGAGCCTCGAGCCTCGCATCGAGAGGATCTCGTGTCCTAACCCATGAAACCATGGATTGATATTGTGAGGCTTGGACGCGTCATAGGGCTTTGCAGCGTATTTTACCATTTCCTGAATAAAACCGGGTCGTAAGCGCTCGAGCCTCGAGCGTATCTCCTCTGGACGATCGTCCCTTGTTGCCCGTCCCCATGATTCTCTCAATGCTCGAGCGGCCGTTTTATCGTCTATTCCCTCCCTTGTCCCGACTATTAGGTTTGCATGATAGTGCCAGTTAAGAAATCCCGAATAGCTCGAAATCGTATACTCTATCACTACGATCGCCCCTTGGATCGTATCTCTCACGTATGGATCGCGCCACAAACGGCGCAGCGAATCCCGGAGATCTCTGTAACTCTGCTTTGCAGATCTCCCACTAGATCCCCGTTGTGTAACTTCTCCGTATAGCACACGGCCGATCGGGAGAGAAAACGCTTTTCGAGCTCGAGCTAAATGCTCTTCTACTCTCCTACGAGCTCGGAGCGTATACCACAAGCGACAGTACGGGCAAAACGGTACCTTGCAGAGGGAAGGTTGCTCGATAAACTCTCCCGTTTCCTTGTCCCGATAGAGTAGCCAGTCATCACAACAGCGTGATAGCCTGGTAGCGTACCGTTGACTATCTGCAATCGTGATATTGGGATTTCCTCGGAGCTCCTCGAGGATAGATTGTAAATAAGCCTCTTTATTTCGGTACCTATCCCCCCAAGATTCGATTTTCTCACGTAACCACGATTGAACAAAAGCGAAAACGATAGGATCAATCGTCTCCCACTTGTGCCTATAGATACAAGTCTCTTGACTAAGATCTAGCTTGATCCCCCTATGATCTAGATCTAGATCTAAGTTCTCCGCGTACATGTACGCGCGCGCGCGAGGAAATTTTGACAAGGGTATGGTGATAGTGTAAGGGTTTTCGATACTTGCCAATTGGGGAGGCATGGGCTTATTTAAGCAGTCAAGGGAGATTGTAACGGCCTAACCCTTGACCACTTACCCTTTTATTTCGTGGCCTTTTTCTTCGTCGACTTGTCGCCCTTTTCGATCTTAGTCTTATTTTTTTTGCTTTTTTTCGGCGTGGTCTCACTGTCCATAGGAGGAACGTTTACGATTGTCCTATGGTGTTCGTAGCGCTCCTTATCGAGCTTTACCGCTACATTGCGACGAAACGCCATGGTGTGATGATACACGCTTTCCCATTGCTCGAGATTGCCGAGGGATCCCGCCATTCCTTCGGCCTCTTTCACCTCCTCGAGGAGCTCCTCGAGTGCCTTGACTAGTTTTGAGCTCATTTTTTCCCCTTTCTCTCTTTCATACGGTTTGTTAAGCGTCCACATAGGACACCACAATAAAAACTCGCCACAAGCGTTACTGCCAAGAAAACCTGATCACTATACCACAATGGAGACCTCCTTTCATCTCTCCGAAAATCAACCTGATACGAATCTAGGAAGATACATAGAACCGAGGGATCCGAGGAACAAACGGTCGTGTATTAGCTTTTTCGTGACAATGTGTGCTCCGGATCCCGCAAATACTCCGCCGTCTCGAATGCAACGCATAGAAAGATCCCATACGTCAAGCTCTGTTTTGCAATGATAGAAACCGTTTTTCATCCCGGTTATACCTCCGAGTAAAGCCTTATAAGGCCTATCTGTTTGCAAAAAATACTCTCCTTCAACATCGTTTACATAGAATCTCCACAAGGGAATGGGTTTTACTCCCCCCCTCCCGTCCCCCCCTCGAGGGGGGGAAGCGGGGAGGCCGAATAAGGGCGATCCTGGCTTTAAAAGCTCGAGGTTGCCCGTCAAGGCATTTTTAGCCGTTACCCTTATCGGGGTATTAGGTTGCTCGATAAATCGCTGTAAGGTAGCAGCATGTAGCTTGACAAGCGATTTTTTTGATGGTTGGAAATGGATCCTTGCGCCCGTTTCCCCTTTTTTGCTCGAGAAGAGATCCCATACATGGGCACAATCAACCATTGTTCGCGGTATTGACGATCCGCAATGGGTACAGATTGCGAGATCACGAGAATAGATAAGCCTTGGTACATGAGGATGGATCCAAAATTCCCATTGGAATTTTACAATCTCCTCGAGCGCAAATATTTCGAGATTTGATGTCATGGTTTACCCCCATGGTTGACGTAGGGTAGGAGTAGGGTTTTTTTCTCCTCGAGGTCCGAGCTCTCAAAAAAACCCTTACTATATTGTACTAAGGTAGATATATAGTAAGCGTGTCCTCGCAATCGGACACGTCCCACGTTTGATGAATCTCCGAATGCTCTTTTACTACCCTTTTAGCCTCTTTTTTTGTCACGTTGATCGCGTAAAAAAGATGCTCAAATTCTGGCTCTACTTCAAAGCTAACCTTTGTAGTAGCAAAGCGTAGCTCGATTTTTTGAAAACGCCTTTGTTGGATGAGAAGAAGAAGTGTTTTGCAGTTGGTTGTAAACATTAGTCAACCCTCCCCTCGAGACAATGGAAATCGGTTGACAGTCTTTCGACCTTTTCCTCGAGTAGGCGTATTTCGATCGCTTGATTGTCTAACGTTGCATTTGCGATCCGATTTGCAGTTTCGAGGCCTTCGAGCTCCTCCTCGAGCTTCTCGAGCTTCTCCTCGAGCTTCTCGAGCTTCTCCTCGAGCTCCTCGAATTTATCCTCGAGCTCCTCCTCGAGGAGCTCCTCGAGCTTCTCCTCGAGCTCCTCCTCGAGGAGCTCCTCGAGCTTCTCCTCGAGCTCGAAAATCCTACTCTCGAGATCTCTACTCTCTGCTTTAATCAAGGCCTTGAAGTCTTCGGATATATCTTCGATCCTCTCCTCGATAGTCGAAAAAGCAACCTCGAGGCTAGGTTGTAGCTCTCTTCTAAGATCCTCCTCGAGAGTAACAAGATACCGCTCGAGCTTCCCCTCGAGCTCCTCTCTCCTCGTCTCGATAGCTAGTTGTATAGTTTCATCTTCCCCTTCAAGATCTTCTTCGATTGCGATCCGTATCAGCTCCCCCTCGAGCTTTTCTGAAAGCTCCCCCTCGAGCTCCCCCTTGTAACGCTCGAGCTCCTCCTCGAGCTTCTCGAGCTCCGATAATTTAACTTCTCTTAATCGAGAATAAAGGTACATATCGAGATCCTTTTTTACACTTTCGGTACATCGCTCCAATATCGAGCCAGGCTCGAATGGACCTCGAATCCCTTCGAGTGTGTTTAACGTTACTTGCTCGATTAGGGTTTGTAGGGAACGCTTGATCGTGGTGAAGCTATTCATGGGGAGATCCTCCGTAGTAGAAATAAAAAAAAACGGGGATCCCGCTCCGAAAAGCAGAATCCCCGTCAAGGCCTTTGGAAGGCCTCCCCTTAGCTAGTATACATACCCCTACTAAGGAGTCAAGTAACGCGCGATCGGGTTGTATTCGTGCCATGGGGAGGCCTCACGTCAACCGAGCACCAAAGGAACCAATTTATGTTGACGGCCTCGAGGCCGTTCTATTCAAGCGAGTATATCGTTATATGCCGCGATCCTTGCCAGTGTCGTGTGATAGTCGTTGATAGGCTCGAGGAGTTGATCTGCTCCTCCCCATCTCCGGAGGATCCCAGCTATTAGACCTCCGCCGTACTTTTGATCCCATACTTCGGCCATAACGGCTGCAAGCTCTGTAGCTATATCCGGACACAAGAGGAGGTAAGGATCCTGTTTCACAATAGATCCCGCTTCCCCATTCCATCCATAATCCGCTGTACCAAGCGTGATTTGATATAGTCCATAATCTTCCGTAGTGCCGATCGCGTAGGTATTGAATTTAGATTCGTGATGCGCTATTGCAGCCAACAAACCACGGTACTTTCGAGGAACGATCCTTTTGATCCGTGACAAAACCATGCTTTGGCGAGTATCCCATGGTTTCTCCTCGAGGATCTCACTGATTGCTTCATCGAAAGAAATCTTTGAATCGAAAACCCACAAGGGATCCGTGGGAGAGTGAGGAAAATGTATAGGCTCGAGGCCCATTGTTACTGACAACCGATAATCGGGATACTCCCTTCCTTCATAGACAAAGATGCCGTCGACTGGATTTATAGAATCGAACCGATCCCAGTCAACCTCCTCGGGTATACCCGAGTAAGCATGTCCCTTCTTTGACATTGCAGAGAGAAGCAAAGCACCTAGGCCGACGAGTAACCCTAATTTCATATTTAATCCCATCCCGATAGGATCTTGAGATCTTTTTGCTTATTTAGGGCACGATCCCCGTAGTAACTTCCCAAAAGGCCTACATAATACGAAAACATATCGTAGGCCGTAACCCAAGCCTTGACGTCTTTAGCTATTTTTTTACCCGAAATCTCCGAGTCTAACCATTGGTTTGAAGCGCTAACTTTCCCAGCTCCGATCAAAGCAGATATCATCATGCCTTGCATTATACGCTCCGAAAGGCTGTAAGCCATGGTACGCGCATACTTGATCGCTCTTACCAGGGAAACGGGAAGATTTTTGCTCGATTCGATTTCTAGTCCTCTGGTATACAGTATATCGGCCATACGGTGGATTGCATTGGCGGAGCTCGAGGTTCTCTTACCCCACTTGAGATCATTTATTTTGACCAATGCATTGTCAAGGTTCCATTGCCCTTGATCGTCATAGTCGATTATTGCGCGTAGCTCTTTCGGGAGAGATTTTTCGTTTTTTTTTGCCATCTATTCACTCTCCTCTGTACCTGTCTTGACTCTGCATATCCAAAATACGAGCGTTTGTGCTGCAACGGCCGCGCAATGGAATTGAAGGGATCGGGGTGGAAACTCGATTTGATAGGCTATCGGAGCACCGGCCGCCATTACGTCAGTCCTAAAAACTCCGAAACGTCCATTAGGAGGATTGATAAAACGTACTGTTACCGTTGCTACTCCGCTCGATTGCTGGAATACGTTGATCGCCCTTTCGTGCGTACAAGTAAGGGTAAACGTGTTTACTCCTCCGGCCGGAACGGTAACTATACGTTCTTCCCATTCTCCTATATGGACGTGTTCTTTCATCTGCTAGTTACGAGGCTCGAGGTATCTTCGAGGCTCGAGGCAAATCAACACCACGTTGACGTCCGTTGCGCTTGCCAAACCACCGAGATCTGAAGCTTGTACTCGGACCTTTTCTCCCGCGTGATATGGGATTGCGCAATCCAGTGTTCCAGGACATTCTGAGGATCGGAATGTCTCCATATAGATTCGATGATCTGCTACCTCATCCGCCGAAATAAACGCGTCTATCTGATTCGAGATCTGTAGCTCGAGAGCTATAAACTCGCATCTATTGGCATGGGGGGAGGCGGTTTCTTGCGCAACCGCATAGATCTTATAGATCAACCCGTCATCCTCCATCTGCCATCGTTGGGATTGTGGTGATGTTGCGGCCGTTAAACTCTCGATTGTCGCAGTGTATACCGTTTTACGGTATTGACCCGATAACACAAGTAGCGCGTCCAAAACGTCAGGCACACCCTGAATAAGATCTTTTTGTGTGTTGTGATCCATTGTTCAACCTTCTTAGATCCCTTGCTCGAGCTCCTCTTTACGGCCGTATTGAGGAGCTCGGGCAAGAGGGGGAGGCTTTGCCTCCCCGTTGCTTACCCCCAAATGGGGTTTCTACGCGATCGTCTGTACAAGTACCCCGTGGAGATTTGCAAACACGAACACAGCTGTATCTGCAAAATTCGCATCTCCAGTTGCCACGTTGTCTTGATCGTCCAATTGGAGAACGAACGTTTCTTGACCGTGCATGACGAATGGGATACTGAAATTCTCGGGTTTGTACAGGCAATCCCCTAGATTGTAGTTACCCGATTTTGCGAGATAGACGGCCGCGGCCGCTGGATTGTCTACTCCCGATGATACGGGAGCATATACCCTCGAGCCTTCGGGGAAATTAGACATCTTGCCGATCTTGAGTGACGATCTGCCACCGAACGTAAGTATGGCTTTCCACATTGCGATCATAGTTAGCACGTCTTCCTCGAAGGCGGCTTTCATGTCGGGAGTGACCGTTCCTGCGAAACTTACGATAGTCTCGAATCCGAGTCGATTTGCTACGAACGTCGTACCAACGGGGAATTTCCCACGATCTGGCATGTTCGTTGCCCAACGAACGTTTGCAGTGTCCTCCGAAGCCTGGAAAAAGGAGAGCGCCGTTGACAGGGGGAATACGCCCGCTGCGTCTGCCTCCAATACCTGGAGGGAATAGAACGTTCGAGGCTCGAAAGACTCGATCCCGGAGTATCGAGCCATCTTCTCTTCGAGGAGCGTCTTTATCACTGGACTATTGTAGCCTAGAACCTCAGCCATTTGACCGACTTTCGAGGCTTTGTTGCCTTGTCGTCGGTATTGTCCCGACATTGCGAAATCATCGCGGGAAACGATCCCTTGCCGATCGTTTCCTCCGCTCCGTCTCCTATCTACCATCGTTGTTTCCTCCTATGTTGCACCCATGTAGGGTATTCGATCTTGATCTTATCCTCGAGCTCCTACTCTTACGGATAGACGGCGCGTAGGATACGCTCCTCGCCTACTATCTCGCCGTATTCGTTGCGCACGGGAACGGATCGCTCCTCCATGCCTTGCGCTCCTCGATAAAGCATGGTACCAGCCGCACCAGTTGCCTTAGCATGTAGTGTCCCGAGTGCTCCTGTACGCGGTAAACCCTTGGTACCTGGCTCTGCGGAGGAATACCGATCCGCTATCTCTCTGACCAGTTGAACGGCCCCCGCTACAGCGACTCCGATACCTGCCCATTGGATCGTTTCGCTCTTCGTTCCCATTGCTACCGCT
>Ga0272442_10011969_pt1 | contig 10529 bp, 11 predicted proteins | sample SSMForm2O_FD_200262 | JGI IMG/M metagenome (GOLD analysis project Ga0272442, IMG submission 200262) | Marine sediment archaeal communities from Little Sippewissett salt marsh, Falmouth, MA, United States - SSM-Form-2O | ecosystem: Environmental > Aquatic > Marine > Wetlands > Sediment ... | reverse complement strand
ACGTGACGAATGGGCAGACCGCGACCAGGACATTTGGGTGATGACGGCCTCGGGTAAACACCCCGTGCGAATCACCAGCAATCAGAACTCCGATCGGTGTGTGGCCTGGTCGCCCTGCGGTCGGTTCATCCTGTACGCTTCGATCGACTCGGGCTCGGCTGAGCGGCTGCGGATCGTCGACGTTTCGGACCTGATTGCCGCCTACCAGACCGACGACCACGACTGCATTCAACGAACTGCCGGCCGCTTGCGTTCGTTCAGCCTCAAACTCGAACGCGCGGCCCTGGAGGCCGAAATCGACGCAGGCCGACACCCGTTCTTCCTGACGTCCCTGTTGCCCGACTTCCTGGTCAGGCCGTTCTATGGCGAGGAGTACTTCGGGTCCGAGCGGTACCCCGACTGGATCGCCGCCAACGGTCTGAAGACCCAGACCCTCCAGACGGCTGCTGGTAAGGCAACCTGAATTTGGCCGGCGGTCGCTATATGCGATAAGTCACTTTCCTGAAGAGACTTACATAGGCTCGCGCCCGCCGTATGCGCCGTGCGGCCAGACTTTTTCGGCAACGGCGGCACTGGCAATCGTCGCCACTTCGGGTAAACTATATCGCTGTCTGGGGGCGCATGTATCGGCGGCGCCTACGGGGTTGGGTCAAGGAGGATAGGCGATGGTCGCCCTTGTTATCGCATGCCTGAGTGATGCGGCAATCCTCGCTGCGCTACCGTCACTGGCTGGGATCTACGTGGTGTGTCTGGTGGTCGGCGGCGGGCTGCTACTGGTCTCCACCGCGTTGGGAGGACATGGCCACGCCGACGTCGATGCGGACGGGGTAACGGCCGTCGACCTCCATGTGGACGCCGACGCGGGCGGGCTGGACGTCGACGCCGACGGCCTGCACGCCGATGCAGTCGACGCACACGCCGATGACTTCTCGGCAGGTCACGCCGACACCGAATCAGCCGTGTCGCTGACGACGTGGTTTTCCATACGGTTTGTGATCTACTTCATCGCCGTCTTTGGGCTGATCGGCACGGTTCTAACCTATATGTCCGGGATGCAGAACGCAGCCGTTCTGGCATGGGCCGTGGTTGCGGGCCTCGTGGTCGGGCAGACCGTCCACCAGACGCTGCGCTACCTCACTCGTACCAGCGGCGACAGTTCCGTTCAAATCTCCGACTACTTTCACAAGTCCGCGCGAGTAACGATCGCCATCGTGCCACCCAGCCGGGGCGAGGTGGCCGTACGCATCCGAGACCGCGAACGCTTCGTGCCTGCCGTCGCCAAACACGAAAATGAGCGGTTTGACATCGGACAGACCGTCGTCATCGTATCGTTTATCGCCGGAACAGCCGATGTCATCTCGCAGAAGGAAGACGAGTTCATGGCCGAGTCAAAAGCGGGAGATAACGATGGATAACATGGTGCTTGCTCAAGGCAGCGATCCGGCCTCGGCGGTGGTCATCGGCTTGGGGATCCTGCTGGTCATCATCGCCTTCGTGATACTGATTTCGAAACTCATGGTGGTGGGCAACCCCAGCGAGTTGCTGGTCATCAGCGGCCGCCGGACCCGCGCTGGTCAGGGCTATCGTACGCTGATTGGCGGACGAACGCTGGTGATCCCCATCCTCGAGAAGGCCGCCACCGTGAGCCTGCGCAACATGCAGGTCGGTCTGGAAGTCAAGGCGCAGTCGGGCGGCGGAAAGATGGTGCCCATCACCGTAACCGGCGTGGCCAACGTCAAGGTTTCTTCCGAGCCCGAGGTCCGCGGCAACGCCATCGAGCGGTTTCTCGGACAGCCTCAGGCGGAACTCCAGCGCGTGGCGCGCGAGACGCTGGAGGGCGGTCTGCGGGCCGTCATCGGCAAGATGGTGCCCGAGGAGATCGTCGAGGATCGCGACAAGTTCGTGGCCACCGTCATGAAAGAGGTAACCGACGACTTCGGCAAGCTGGGCATGGTGATCGACAGCGTCAACATCCAGAACGTCCACGACGAAGAGGAGTACCTCGAATCGATTGCACGCAAGGCGGCGTCGCTGGTCCGTGCCGATGCCCGCCAGTACGAGGCCCAGAGAAAGGCCGAGGCCGACGTCAAGGAAGCCGAAGCCGACGCCCAGGCCCGACGTGCCCGCGCCGAACGCGATGCCGAGGCCAGATCCGCCGAAGCCGCCGGCCATCAAAAGGCCGAGCAGGCCCGGTTGACTGCCGAAAAAGCGATTGCTGAAGCCGACAATGCCTTGCGCATCCGCAAGGCCGAACTGGCGCAGCAGGCCGAACTGAAAGAGGCCGAAACTCAGGTCGCAGCCGCCAAGGCCGAGGAGGCACGTCTGCTGGCCACGCAGGTCAAGGCCGCCGACGCTGCACGCGACGTGGCCAAGGCCAAAGCCCAGGGTGACGCAGCCACCATCCTTGAAGAGGGCAGAGCCCGCGCCACCGCCATCGAGCAGATCGGCAAGGCCATCGAAGACCACCCGGACGCGCTGAAAGTCATGCTTACCGAGATGACGCCCGATATCGTCCGCGAAATCACCAAGACCGTCGCAAATGTCGAACTCGGCAGCGTGACGGTGATTGACGGTGGTAAAGGCGAAGCCATCTCCGGCGCCGCGTTGGGGCGGGCACGCATGCTCAGCGACTCGCTCGCGACGCTCAACAGCGTGCTCGGGGTCGATCTTCGCTCGCTTGCCCAGTCGATCGCCGCCAACATCACGGGCGACGGCCGAGTGGCTGCGGCGTCTGCCGCCAATCCGGGACCATCGACCGAGACCTGATATCGGCTTCGTTGTGGCACCGCACGTGGCATAGCCGACTATCCCCCAGGAGATCGGTTTCGTGGCGTTGAGCGACCGACAGCAACTACAGCACCTTGTCCGCGCCAATCACCCATGCATCGCGATCACCACCCACGAGGAAGACTACGCGCTTCCCCTCGTGGTCGAGGCGGCCGCCGAACTGGGCGAGCCGTTGCAGGTCTGGAGCGTGGTGGGCGGTCTTCGCGATGGAATGGTGGCCGACAGTCCCGCCCTGCCGGAGACCGAGCATCCGGCTGCCGCTCTGTACAAGCTCGCGACCGAACCGGCGGCCCGGCTCTGTGCCATGCTCGACCTGGCCGGGCACCTGAGCGACCAACGAACCCTCCGCCTGCTGCGCGACGCGATCCACCACTTCCGCCGAGTCGGCGCCACGCTCATCCTGATCGATCATCTCGACCGATTGCCCCCGGTAATCGCCGCTGAAGCCACGCGCTTCGAGATTTCGCTACCCGACGAGAAAGAGTTGGAATCGATTACGCGGGCCGCCCTGAGCCAGGTGCATCGACGTTACCCGATCAAGATCGACCTGACCCGCAGCGAGCTGCGCACCATCATCCGGAATCTTCAAGGCCTCACACGCCGCCAGGCCAGGCAGATCATCATCGACGCGGTGATGGAGGATCGGCGCTTTGCCGCCAAGGACATCAACGCCGTACTCGCCCTGAAGCGGCAAACGGTCCACACCGGCGGTCTGCTCGAATATGTCGAGACGCCGGTCGACCTGAGTGAGATCGGCGGGCTGCGCAATCTGAAGGCATGGTTGAAGAAGCGCGAACGTGCCGTGACCGAGAGGGGGGAGGCCTTCGGGCTGCGCGCCCCGCGAGGCGTACTCATGGTCGGCGTGCAGGGCGCGGGCAAGAGCCTGTGTGCCAAGGCGATCGCCGCCGCCTGGCAGCGCCCCCTGCTGCGCATGGACCCGGGCGCGTTGTACGACCGGTACGTGGGGGAGTCGGAACGACGCCTGCGCGAGGCGCTTCGCCAGGCCGAGATGATGGCGCCGATCGTCCTGTGGATCGATGAGATCGAAAAGGCCTTCGCCTCGGCCGCAAGTCGAAGCACCGACGGAGGTCTGTCGCAGCGCATGTTCGGCACGCTGCTGACCTGGATGCAGGAACATCAGTCGGGCGTGTTCCTGGTGGCGACGGCCAACGAGATCGACGCGCTTCCGCCCGAGCTGCTGCGCAAAGGGCGCTTCGATGAAATCTTCTTCGTCGACCTGCCCGACCGCCAAACGCGGAAAGAGATCTTTGCCATCCATCTGGCCAAGCGAAAACGCGAGCCGGACAGCTTCGATCTCGACGTCCTGGCTGACATTTCTGAAGGCTACAGCGGCGCGGAGATCGAGCAGGCCGTCCTTTCGGCGCTGCACGACGCCTTCGACGAGGGCGCCGAGCTCGACACGCAGCGAGTTGCTGCCGCCGTTGAGGGCTCGCCCCCCCTGTCGGTGACGATGGCCGAGCGAGTCGATGCGCTGCACCGATGGGCCGACGGGCGCTGCGTATCGGCCGGATAGCTGCGACTTTCCCGGCCCGCAGAGCCGCCTGGAGCCCGCGCGGTCTTGACCTTCCCCCACTCAGGTCGTATATAGCTTGTTTCGTGAGATCGTCCCTGGCCGGAATCCGTGCCCACCGAGAAAGGGCTGTCTGAATGGACCTCGACGAACTCCGTCGACAGATCGACGAACTCGATGCCCAGCTTATCAAGCTGCTCAATCGTCGGGCCGAGGTCGTCGTGCAGATCGGCCAGCTCAAGGCGTCCGACGGCACGCCCATCTACGCACCCGACCGTGAGAAGCAGGTCGTCGATCGCATCGGCGAGCTGAATGAGGGTCCCCTCCCGGGCAAGACGCTGGTAGCGATCTGGCGCGAACTGATGAGCGGCTCGTTTGCCCTCGAAAAGCCGCTGCGCATCGCGTATCTCGGGCCGGAGGGCACCAACTCGCACCTGGTCGCTACCGAGAAATTCGGCGCCAGCGTCGAGTATGAGCCCGTCAGCACGATCGCCGGTGTGTTCGACGAGGTGGCTCGCGAGCACGCCGACTTCGGCATGGTACCCATCGAAAACAGCACCGGCGGCGGCGTGATCGATACGCTTGACGCGTTTGTCGAGACCGACGTCAAGATCTACGCCGAGATCAACCGTGTGATCCATCACCATCTGCTGGCCAACTGCCCGCTCGAACGGATCGAGCGCCTCTACTCCAAGCCGGAGGTGTTCGCTCAGTGCCAGCGATGGTTGGTCAGCGTCGGCCTGGCCGACAAGACCATTCCCGTGGCCAGCACCGCCAAGGCCGCCGAACTCGCCCGCACCGAGAGCTGGACGGCGGCGATCGGCAGCACGCTCGCGGCCGAACTGAACAACCTCAAAGTCATATGCAGCAACATCGAGGACAACCCCAACAACATCACACGCTTCTTTGTCGTCGCGCGGCAGTGGGCCAAACGCGTGGGAGACGACAAGACCGCGCTGATGTTCACCACCGCGCATCGGGCCGGCGCGCTCGCTCACGTGCTCGACGTGTTCAAGACCGAGGGAATCAACCTGACCTTCATTACTTCGCGCCCGAGCAAGAAGCGCAATTGGGAGTATTACTTCTTCGTCGACGCCGAGGGCCACATCGACAACGAGAATCTCACCCGCGCGGTCGATCGCTGCAAGGAGCACTGCCTGGAACTGCACGTGTTGGGTTCGTTCCCCCGTGCGCCCGAGTCCACGTAGCCACGCGCCCAGGTATTTCGCACAGGTATTAACATGATCATTATCCTGAAATCCGGCTCCAGCGAAGAGGACATTCAGCACGTCGCCGATCGCATTACTCAGCTCGGCCTGACCCCTCACATCTCGCGCGGTGAGTTTCGTACCATCATCGGCGCCATCGGCGAGGAAGGCGCCGCGCTGCCCGAGCAGCTCGAGCAGATCGCGGGCGTCGAGAAGGTCATGCCGATCATGCGGCCATACAAGCTGGCCAGCCGCGAGTTTAATCCCGACGACACCGTGCTGGATATTCGCGGGGTGAAGGTGGGCGGCGAGCACTGCGCCGTAATCGCCGGCCCATGCTCGGTCGAGAATCGCGAGTTGCTGTTCGACGTCGCGCGACAGGTCAAGGCCGCCGGCGCCTCGATCCTTCGAGGCGGGGCCTTCAAGCCGCGAACCAGCCCTTACAGCTTTCAGGGGTTGGGCAAGCAGGGGCTCGAATATCTGGCGCAGGCCCGTGCGGAGTTCGACATGCCGATCATCACCGAAGTGATGGACCCGCGCGACGTCGAACTCATGGCCGACTACACCGACATCTACCAGGTCGGCGCCCGCAACATGCAAAACTACAACCTCCTGCTCGAGGTCGGTCAAACCAAAAAGCCGGTCTTCCTCAAGCGTGGGATGGCCGCCCCGATCAACGAGCTGTTGATGTCCGCTGAGTATGTCATGAGCCGCGGCAACCATCAGGTCATCGTTTGTGAGCGCGGCATCCGCACCTTCGAGACGCAGACCCGATTCACGCTGGACATCTCCGCCGTTCCTGTGATCCGAGCGAACAGCCACCTGCCGGTTTTCGTCGATCCGTCCCACGCGGCCGGCCAGCGCGAGCTCGTGGCCGACCTGGCCTTGGCAGGTATGGCCGCGGGGGCCCATGGCGTGATGGTTGAGGTGCATACCAATCCGGAGCAGGCCCTGTCCGACGGCCCCCAATCCATGTTGCCCAGCAGTTTTCGGCGGCTGATGGAGCGGCTCCGCCAGATCGCGGAGCTTTCGGGCCGCCGCCTCAACTAGCCGCTCTGACGGCTGTGGGATTGACTCCCCGTGTCGGCTCGGCTAACCTAATGGACTTACGTGAAACAGGGAATCCGAGGATAAGTGCCGATGCGAAAACCGTTTGTGGCCGGTAATTGGAAAATGAACCTGATCCTCGCCTCAGCCGGCAAGCTGGTGGACGAGTTGCTCAGCCGTCCGGAGGCATGTTTCCCCGGCGGGCCGGTCAAGGCCGACCCCCCGGTCAAGGTGGCGGTGTGCCCGCCCTACCCCTACCTCTTGCCGCTGAAGGGCAGGCTCGACGGCTCGTTCGTCGGGCTCGGGGCCCAGAACATGTACTGTGAGTCGTCGGGGGCGTTCACCGGCGAGGTGTCGGCCGAGATGCTCAAGGACGTGGGCTGCACATACGTGATCATCGGCCACAGCGAGTGCCGGCATACCATCGGGCGCGGCGAGCCCGATTCGCTGCTCAACGCCAAACTCAAGGCGGCCCTGGCGGCAGGGCTCGAACCCATTTTCTGCATCGGCGAGAAGATCGAGCAACGCGACGCAGGCGAGGCGGAAAACGTGCTCGAGCAGCAGCTTCGGACCGGCCTGGCAGGTATCGACGCCGAGGGGGCAGCCAAGCTCGTTATCGCCTACGAGCCCGTCTGGGCCATCGGCACCGGAAGAAACGCCACGCCCGATCAGGCCCAGGAGGCACACAAGTTTACCCGTGGCCTGCTCGGCGAGTTGTATGGCCAGCAGGTCGCCTCTGTGATTCCGATCCAATACGGTGGCAGCGTCAAACCCGAAAACGCCGGGGAGTTGATGGTCCAGCCCGACGTGGATGGGGCCCTGGTCGGCGGCGCGAGCCTGAAGGCCGATTCATTTGCCGCGATCGTGGCAGCCACCGCGCGAGCCAAGAAGCTCGCCTGACAGGGCATCTGGCAGCCCGAGGGTCATCCGATGAATGCATTCATTCTGGCGTCTTTCTGGCAGGGATTGGCGGGTGTGTCGTTCATCATCATCTGCCTGCTGTTGGTGTTTGTGGTGCTCATCCAGAAGGGCCGCGGCGGCGGCTTGAGCGGGGCCTTCGGCGGAGCCGGCGGACACAGTGCATTCGGGGCCAAGACCGGCGACGTCTTCACGTGGATCACCGTCGTGCTGGCGGGGCTGTTCATCCTCGTCTCGACGGGCCTGAATTATGTATTCCTCCCGCAAAAATCCCTGCTGCCCACTACGCCCGCCGGCGTCGAGTCGGTCGAGCCCAACCAGGCCCAGGCCTCGTCCACACCGGAACCGGCCGGCGAAGCCGCGCCGATCGAACTGCCCGCGCCCTTACCCGTCACCGAGTAGCTCGGAAGACGAATCGACAGCCCGGAGGTCCTGCCCCGTGATCCAATCCATGACCGGTTTCGGCGAAGCGCAGCACCACGAGCCGGGGCTGACCTATACGCTGGAAATTCGCAGCCTCAACAATCGGTACTTCAAGCCGGCCATCAAACTGCCTGAACCCCTGCAATTCCTCGAAGCCAATGTTGAGAAACTGCTCCGCAGCCGGCTGGGACGCGGCAGCGTGACCTACACCCTCCGCCTTCGTAGCGAGACGGTGGAGGCCGCACACGACATCAACACGGCCGCTCTGGAGTGGTACCTCGGCCGCCTCCGTCAGGTGCAACCACCCGGCGGGCCCGTGTCGATCGACATGGCCACGATCCTCACGTTGCCCGGCGTTTGCCAGCCCAGGCAGGTGGACGATGACGCCCGCCACGCTCAGTGGCAGACGATCCGGCAGCTGACCGAAGAGGCGCTCGACCGACTGCTGGCCATGCGGCGAGAGGAAGGTCAGGCCCTCCGTCTGGACCTTCTGACGCAGTGTCAGGCCATCCGCGAGCACCTCGATGTCGTCGCTCGCCGTGCCCCCAGCGTGATCCAGGAATACCATCAGCGCCTTGCCCGGCGCGTTGGCGAACTTACCGCCGGAGCCACGTTGGAGCTGAACAAGGCCGATCTGGCCCGCGAAGTGGCCGTCTTCGCCGAGCGATCCGACGTCAATGAGGAATTGGCTCGGCTGGCGAGCCATCTGGATCAGTTCGTCCAGCTCTGCGACAGCAAGGAGCATGCGGGCAGAAAGCTCGATTTCATCGCTCAGGAAATGCTGCGCGAGGCCAACACGATCGGCAGCAAGGGCAACGACGGAGAAATCGCCCGCGAGATCGTGGAAGTCAAAAGTCGCATCGATCGGCTCAAGGAACAGGTCCAGAACGTTGAGTAAACCCGAAAGCCCAACTCCCGGCGATCCCGCTAGCCTCGGCACGCTCGTGGTCGTCTCCGGACCCAGCGGCGTCGGCAAGAGCACCATCGTCCAGCATCTCAAACAGCGACTGAACGCCCAGCTCAGCGTCTCGGCTACGACGCGCCCGCCCGGCCCCACGGAAACGGACGGCCGCAATTACTATTTCCTCAACGCCCAGCAATTCGAGCAGAAGGTACGGGACGGCGAGTTCCTCGAGCATGCCGAGTACCTTGGATATCGCTACGGCACGCCGGCCGGACCTGTGAGAGAGGCGCTACGCAAGGGAAACATCGTTCTGCTCGAAATTGAGATCCACGGCGGATTGCAGGTGGCGGCCATGATGCCCGACGCCGTGATGGTCTATATCCTGCCACCGGCCCGCTCGAAGGCGCTCGATGAACGTCTCCAAGGCCGAGGCCGTGATCACCAGGAGACGATCCGTCAACGACTGGCCCATGCTGACGAGGAAATACGTTGGGCCCGGCAGAGTGGTAAGTACCGCCACTTCGTGGTCAACGACGTTTTGGACGATGCCGTTCAAGAAATTGTGCAAATCATCCGGGATCATCGCCGCGAAACCGCACGTTGCGGCCCGCTTGCGACCGGATAATGCAGGAGACAGTCTTCCATGATTGAGGCACTCAAGAGCGACGAGGTGGTCAATAAGGTGGGCGGTCGTTTCAAGCTGACCGCGCTGATCCAGAAGCGCTGGCTTGAACTGATGCAGGGAGCACGTCCCACTGTGGATCCGGAAGGCAGGACCACCATGGAGGTCATTGTCGAAGAGATTTTGCAGGGCAACATTGGCATCGACTACGAGAACAGCGACATTGTCCCGCCAGATCAAATCAAATGATTCGACCGGCACCGGCGAGTTGCCAGGCTACGAGTTGATCCTCGCAGTCTGTGGCGGTATTGCCGCCTACAAGCTCTGCCAGGTTGCCTCCGCTTTCGTCCAACGGGGCTGCGGCGTCACGGTGGCCATGACCGAAGCCGCCACCCGCTTCGTGGGGCCAACCACCTTCCAATCGCTGACGGGCAGGCAGGTCTTCACGACGCTATGGGATGCGCAGAACTACTACGACCCCCAGCACCTCAAGCTCAGTAGCCGCGCCGACCTGTTGCTTGTCGCGCCGGCCACGGCCAACATCATCGGCAAAGCGGCGTGCGGCATCGCCGACGAGCTGGTCAGCACGATGATCATGGCCGCCGACTGCCCGGTCGTTTTCGCTCCGGCGATGAACCAACGGATGTGGCGCAGCCCCGTCGTCGAGCGTAACGTCCGCACGCTAAAGGATTTACAGCATCTGTTCATCGACCCGACGTCTGGATGGCTCGCCTGCGGCGAGGTCGGACCGGGGCGCCTGGCCGACGTGGATACCATCATCGCATTCGTAGCCGACAGACTCAGCGTCGCAGCGCCCAAGTCCACCGCATGACGCACCCGTCGGTAAGGAAGACGGTCCGTGAGGATTCTCGTAACCGCCGGCCCCACTCGCGAACCCTTTGACAGCGTCCGCTTTATATCCAATCCGTCCAGCGGCAAGATGGGCTTTGCTGTGGCCGCCGCCGCCGCGGCGCGAGGTCACACCGTGACCCTGGTTGCCGGTCCGGTCGGGTTGCCCGACCCGAAGGGCGTCCGAACCGTTCACGTGGTCTCCAGCGCCGAGATGGCCCGCGCCTGCAAGACGTGCTT
>Ga0272442_10011967_pt1 | contig 10530 bp, 9 predicted proteins | sample SSMForm2O_FD_200262 | JGI IMG/M metagenome (GOLD analysis project Ga0272442, IMG submission 200262) | Marine sediment archaeal communities from Little Sippewissett salt marsh, Falmouth, MA, United States - SSM-Form-2O | ecosystem: Environmental > Aquatic > Marine > Wetlands > Sediment ... | reverse complement strand
CTACGAGCCCACGGAAGGGCGCATCGCCATGGACGGCCGCGACGCGCGGGGCTTCAACCTGGCGAAATGGCGGGCCAAGATGGGCATCGTCACCCAGGACGTGGTGCTCTTCAACGACACCATCTACGCCAACATCGCCTACGGGCGGCCCGGCGCGAGCCGCGCCGAGGTGGAGGCCGCCGCGGCGGCGGCCCTGGCGGCCGACTTCATCGCGCGGGCGCCCGCGGGCTACGACACGGTGATCGGCGAGCGGGGCCTGCAGCTCTCGGGCGGCGAGCGGCAGCGCCTGGCCATCGCGCGGGCCATCCTGCGCGACCCGGAGATCCTCATCTTCGACGAGGCCACCAGCGCCCTGGACACCGAGAGCGAGCGCCTGGTGCAGGCGGCCATCGAGCGGCTCATGGAGGGGCGCACGACCCTGGTCATCGCCCACCGGCTGTCCACCATCCGCCGGGCGGACCGCATCGTGGCCGTCCAGGGCGGGCGCATCGCCGAGCAGGGCACCCACGACGAGCTGCTGGCCGCCGGTGGCCTCTACCGCCAGCTCTACGACATGCAGTTCGCCGAGAACGGCGACAAGGCATAATCCGTGACAGCCGGCGCGCCCTCGCGGCCGGCATTCCCCCCGGCCGCTTCATTTACAGACGCGCAATATTCTGTTAGAATCATGCAACCCAATCGGTCGGCGGACCGCGGGAGCGTCCGGCAACGCGAATTCGCCGCTCTCTCCGTCGTGCTGGCCATCGGGAATGCAGCGACGGCCGCCGGAAACCGTCCGGCGGGCGCATGCATGACAGAACGGAGGAGCCTAACGATGAAAAAGCTACTGATCGCCATCCTGGCCCTGAGCCTGGCCGCGGGCGCCGCCTTCGCCAAGACGCCGCCCGAGAAGCCGCTCGTCCCCTTCCAGGGCGAGATCCGGGCCACGGAGGTCGAGCCCAACGACGACTGCGGCACGGCCACCGTCATCCTTGCCGGCGACCCCATGCTGGCGGCCATCAATCCCGCCGGCGACGTGGACTGGTTCGAGTTCACCATCGCCGAGGACGGGTGCTACGTCTTCGAGACCGCCCCCGGCGAGGGCCAGAGCGGCGGGGACACGCAGATGCACCTGTACGCCGACGACTGCGTCACCGAGGTCGCCTACGATGACGACGGCGGCGAGGGCCTCTACTCGATGTTCCAGGTGAACCTGACCGCCGGCACGTACTTCGTCTACGTCAACGAGTACGGGAACAACGGCGTCATCGACGCCTACGTGCTGACCGTCGACGCCTGCCCGGAGCCGCCGGAGAACGACACCTGCGAGGGGGCCATCCTGCTTCCCGAGGGTGACAGCTTCTTCCAGGTGGACCTCTGCGCGGCCGTCAACGACTACAGCCCCGAGTCCGGCGGCTGCACGGGCTACACGGCCAACGGCCCCGACGTGGTCTACTACGTGGACCTGCTTCCCGGCGGGACGATCAGCGCCTGCGAGAATCCCACGGGCGGCGGCTACATCGACCTGTCCATCTACCTGATCACCGACTGCGAGAACGTCAACGCGACCTGCGTGGCCGGCGACGACAGCGGCAACCCCGAGTGCATCGACTATGTCAGCCCCGACGGCGGCCGCTACTACCTCATCGTGGACACCTACAGCGGCTGCGGCGATGTGGACGTCACGGTGAACGTCTTCGGATCGACCCCGGCTCGCGAGAGCAGCTGGAGCACCGTCAAGGCGCTCTACTAGCGGCGTATCTCTCGCTGGATGCTTCCCCTCCCCGGTTCCGGGGAGGGGTTTCTGTTGCTGCTCCCGGGCTTGTCCCCGTTTCGTCGCCGACCTTCGCGGCGGCGCGCCCCGGGGTTTCCCGATAGGGCTAGGAGAATCCGGCCGCCCGCGGCTATGATGGCGCGACGCTGGTCATCCGGCCGGTGGCGGGAGGCAAGGCGCCGCGGCGCCACCATGGAGGGAGCGGGCATGAGCGGATGGAAAGGGGCGGCAATGCTGGCCGCCGCGGCGGCGGCCGCCGCGCTGCTGCTGGCGGGCGCCCTGCTGGCGCCGGGCTGCGGGCCGCGGGGCGGGGCCGAGGCGGAGTTCCCCGAGCTGACGGGCCCCTACCTGGGGCAGGAGCCGCCCGGCCGCGCGGCGAAGACCTTCGCGCCGGGCATCGTCTCGACGCCCCTGTACGAGCGCGACATCGCCATGACCCCCGACGGCGACGAGATCTACTGGATGACCGTCGTGGGCAACTTCGTCCACACCGTCATCACCGTCAGCTACCGGGTGGACGGCCGCTGGACCGAGCCCGCGGTGGCGCCCTTCTCGGGCGACCCGCGCTACCTGGACATCGAGCCGGCCATCAGCCCGGACGGGCGGCACTTCCTGTTCGCCTCCAACCGGCCGCACGAGCCGGACCGCGACGCCCGCGAGGACATGGACCTGTGGATCATGGACCGCGTCGACGGCGTCTGGACGAACGCGCGGCCCCTACCGGCGCCGGTCAACAGCGAGCGGTCCGAGTACTTCCCCTCCATGACCGCCGCCGGCGTCCTCTACTTCACGAGCGACATGGGGCCGGGCACGCCGTCGTCCATCTACCGCACGCGGCCGACCGGGGACGGCTGGTCCGAACCCGAGCGCCTGCCCGACGCGGTCAACGCCGGGCAGAACCGCTACAACGCCTTCGTCGCCCCCGACGAGAGCTACCTCATCGTGCCCATCGCCGGGCGCGAGGACAGCCGCGGCGGCACGGACTACTACGTCTGCTTCCGCGACACCGACGACCACTGGACGGGTCCCTTCCACCTGGGCTTCGCGGTGAACAGCCCCACGGGCCAGGAGTGGTCGCCCTACGTCTCGCCCGATGGCGAGTACTTCTTCTTCATGGGCTCGCGCCTGCTCCAGCGCGCGCCGGAGGCCGCGGGTCCGCTGACCCTGCCCGAGATCCGCGCCATGACGGACGCCGTCGAGAACGGGCTGCCCAACATCTACTGGGTCCAGGCCGATCTCATCGAGGCCCTGCGCCCCTGACCGCGCGGCCGCGCCGGCGCGGCGCGGAGGCCGTGCCGCCGACGCCGGGAGAGAACGCCCGGCGCCGTCCGCGACGGGGAAGCGCGCGGAACGACGCGCCGCCATCCGGACACGCGCTGGACGGAATCATGCGCGGCGCTTGCCTTCGGGGGTTCCGGCGTCGTACAATTCACCATGACGGCGGGGCCATGCCGGCCCCGCCTCTCACAAGGCGACGACATGCGGACCATGCACCTCATCGACAGCCGGACCTACCGTTGGTGGCGCCAGCGCCGGTTGGCGAGGTGCGCGCCGCTCTAGATATCTAGTTGGCACGCTAGGACCCGCCGCCGGCCCCGCTTCCGAGGCCGGCGGCTTTTTTTGTACCCATTTTGTACCCACGGCCCGGGCCCGTCCCCGGCCAGACGCAGGAGGAACCATCATGGCGATGGCCGAACGCAATCCGAAGCACCTGCCGGACGAGCGGGGATTCTACGGGCCCTACGGCGGGCGCTTCGTGCCCGAGCCGCTGGAGGCCCCCTTGCAGGCCCTGGCGGAGGCCTTCCTCGAGTTCAGGGACGACGAGCTGTTCCGCGCGGAGCTCGCCCGCGAGCTGCGCGACTACTCGGGGCGGCCCACGCCCCTCTACCACGCCGAGCGCCTGAGCCGGCACATCGGCGCCACGGTGCTCCTCAAGCGCGAGGACCTGAACCACCTGGGCGCCCACAAGCTCAACAACTGCCTCGGGCAGGCCCTGCTGGCCCGTCGCATGGGCAAGCGCAAGCTCATCGCCGAGACGGGCGCGGGCCAGCACGGCGTGGCCACGGCCGCCGTGGCCGCGCGGCTCGGGCTGGCCTGCGACGTCTACATGGGCGCCGAGGACATGCGCCGCCAGGCGCCCAACGTGACGCGCATGCGCCTGCTGGGGGCGCGAGTCGTCCCCGCCCGGAGCGGCGACCGCACCCTGACGGCCGCCGTGGACGAGGCCATCGCCGCCTGGGTGGGCGACGCCGCCGGCGCGCACTACCTGCTCGGCTCCGCGGTGGGCCCGCATCCCTACCCGGACATCGTGCGCCACTTCCAGGCGGTCATCGGCCACGAGGCCCGCGCCCAGTGCCTCGACCAGGTCGGCCGCCTGCCCGACCTGCTCGTGGCCTGCGCCGGCGGCGGCAGCAACGCCATCGGCCTGTTCCACGCCTTCCTGGAGGACGAGGGCGTGGCCATGGTGGGCGTCGAGGCGGGGGGCTCGGGCCTGGAGTCGGGCCGCCACGCGGCCACGCTGACCCTGGGCCGGCCGGGCCTCATCCACGGGATGAACACCTACCGGCTCGAGGAGGGCCAGGTCACTGCCGAGGGCAACCACAGCATCGCGGCCGGCCTGGACTATCCCGGCATCGGGCCGGTGCACAGCTTCCTCAAGGACCTCGGGCGCGTGCGCTACGAGGCCGTCACGGACGCGGAGGTCCTGGAGGCCTTCGAGACCCTGTCCCGCCTGGAGGGCATCATTCCGGCCTTCGAGAGCAGCCACGCCCTGGCCTACCTGGAGCGGCTGCGGGGCGTGCTGGATCCGGGCACGACCATCGTGCTCAACCTCTCGGGCCGGGGCGACAAGGACCTGGACGAGTATCTCCTCCGGCGCGGCGAGCGCGGGGGCCCGCCCACGGGGCTCTTCTGCTAGGTGGTGGTGGCACGTCACTCGCGTTTCCCCCCGAGCCGTCGCGCGACCCCCGGAGCCGGCCGGCGCCCTGCCGGCCGGCTCCTCTTTTGCGCGGCGGAGCGACCCGCGCGCCCCGTCCTCGCGGGCGACCCGGCCCGCGCGTCCTGCCCCCGCGGGCGCCCGGACACGCGCGCTTCGGCCCATTCGTCCGATCCGCCTTGCACGGCGGGCGCGTCGTGTTAGCTTGTCTGGGTCGCGCTGAAAATCATTCGGGAGGTGTTTCCCTTGAGCCATAACGATCTCGACATCAAGAGCCGCTGCGTCCACGCCGGCATCGAGCCGGAGCCCAAGGGCGCGGTCGTGCCGCCCATCTACCAGACCTCGACCTTCTCGTTCAAGAGCGCCGCCCACGGGGCCGCCCTGTTCAAGGGCGAGGAGAAGGGCTACATCTACACGCGCCTGGGCAACCCGACCAACGAGGCCATGGAGCGCGCCGTCGCCGCCCTGGAGGGCGGCCATGACGGCATGGCCTGCTCCAGCGGCATGGCGGCCATCCACACGGTGGCGGCCACCTTCCTGGGCGCGGGGGCGCACGCCATCTGCAGCGAGTCGGTCTACGGGCCGGTGACGAGCCTGTTCAACACGGTCATGGCCCGCATGGGCGTCGAGACCACCTTCGTCGATTCCTCGAACATCGAGGCGGTCGAGGCGGCCATCCGGCCCGAGACGAAGCTCATCCACATCGAGACGCCGGGCAACCCGACCATGGTGGTCACCGACCTGGCGGCCGTGGCCGAGCTGGCCCACAAGGCCGGGGCGAAGCTGATGGTGGACAACACCTTCCTGAGCCCCGTCCTGCAGCAGCCCCTGGCCCTGGGCGCGGACATCGTCATCCACAGCCTGACCAAGTTCATCAACGGGCACGCGGACGTGGTGGGGGGCGTGATCGTCCCCAAGACGGAGGCGGACTACCAGGCCATCCGCGCCACGCTGAGCCTGGTGGGCGGCACCCTCGGCCCCCACGACGCCTTCCTGGTGCACCGCGGCCTGAAGACCCTCTGCCTGCGCATGGAGCGCGCCTGCGCCAACGCGCTGAAGATCGCCGAGTGGCTGGAGTCGCGGCCCGAGGTGGACTGGGTGCGCTACCCCTACCTGGCCAGCCATCCCCAGCACGAGCTGTCCCGGCGCCAGGCCACCGGCGGCGGCGGGGTCATCAGCTTCGGCCTCGAGGGCGGCCACGACGCCGGCGTCAAGATGATGGAGGCCGTGGACATCTTCGGCCTGGCCGTCAGCCTGGGCGGCGTGGAGAGCCTGATCCAGCACCCGGCCAGCATGACCCACGCGGGCATGAAGCCCGAACTGCGCGAGCAGGCCGGCATCAGCGACGGCCTCGTGCGCATCTCCGTGGGCATCGAGGACGCCGACGAGCTCATCGCCGACTTGGAGCGCGGCCTCTAGGCATTCCTCCTTGGTCATCTCCGGCGCGGCGCGCAGCGATGCGCGCCGCGCCCTTTCATGCCCGCGGGGCAATCACGCCCCGCGCGGTCCGCAACCCGCGATTCTATCGCACTTTCCGGCCGCCGGGCCTTGCCAGGCACGGAGGCCCTGGGTTACCTTGCCGCGACCGCACGAACCGACAAACCGACACGAGCGAGGTCGCAATGTCCGAGCAGAAGCCGCTGCACGACCGCGTGGAAGAGGTCCTCGACAAGATCCGCCCCGCACTGATGCGCGACGGCGGCAACGTGGACCTGCTGGGCGTCACCGACGACGGCGTCGTCCAGGTGACCCTGGTGGGCGCCTGCGCCGGCTGCCCCATGAGCACCATCACCCTCAAGGCCGGGATCGAGGCCACCCTCAAGCAGGAGATCCCCGAGGTCGTCCGCGTCGAGAATGTGCCCCAGCACTGATCCGGCGCCGCGGGGCTGGGTTCTGCTGGACGCCGGCAACGTCATCTGGGACGACGACGAGGGCGACGCCTTCACCCTGGGCAACATCGGCCGCGAACTGGAGCGCGAGGGACGCAGCGTGACGCACCACGATCTGGTCGCGGCCTCGCGCCGGGCCGTGGACTGCTTCGCGCCCAGCGTCTGGCGCGCGGTGGTCTGGCACTTCACCGCGCCCGACGCCGCTCTCTACGAGCGCGTGCTCGCCCGCGTGCGGGACCGCTACGCCGAACTCGACGACGACGCCTTCCGCGCCTTCACGCGCCCCCTCGCCGGCGTGGCCGAGCTGCTGCCCGCCCTGCGCGCGCGGGGTCACGTCCTCGCCCTGGCCAGCAACAACATCCGCCGCGCCCTGAGCCGCCTGGACGAGCTGGGCTTCCTCGAGCACTTCGCCGTGCGCGAGGTGTCCGAGACCCTGGGCGTGGCCAAGCCCGACACGCGCTTCTTCCTGGAGATCCTCGAGCGCGCCGGCGCCGATCTGGCCCGCACCGTCATGGTGGGCGACCGCCTGGACTGCGACATCGCACCCGCGCGCCTGCTGGGCCTGAAGACCGTGCGCGTCGTGCGCGGCTCCCACCGCGAGCAGCGCCCGCGCACCCCCGCCGACCTGCCCGACCGCAGCGTCGCCGGCGCCGACGAGATTCTCTCGGCAATCGACGCCCTCCTGCCCTAGACTGGGGCCATGCTCCACGACCTCGCCGACGCCCTCGGGCCCCACTTCGCCATCTGGATCCTCCTGGTCCTGTTCACGCTGCTTTTGGCCGCGGCCGGGCTGCTGCGCTTCCGCCGGCCGCCCGCCTCGCCGCTCGGGCCGGTCGCCGCGCGCGTGCGGCGCCGCCAGGAGGCCGGCCTCCTGGGCGAGTGGCTGCTGGGGCACGCGGTCCTGTTCGTCGTCGTCTGGCAGCTCCACCGCGCCAACGCCGCCGTGGGCGCGGCCGACGCCTTCGCCAACGCCCCGCGTCAGGACGCCGCGACGCTGGATCTCGTGCTGGCCGAGGCGGCGGTAAAGGGGTACGTCGCCGCCTGGGCCTTTGGCCTCGCCGCACTCGCGGCGGTGGTTCTAGCCCTGTGGCTCTGGCGCTGGGGGCGCCTGAGCGCCGAGGCCGCCGCGGGCGGCCCGCCGGCTGCAGGCGACCCGCCGGCCGCGGGCGCGCCCGGCGAAGCCGGCACGCGCGACAAGGCCGGGAAGGAGGCGCCGTGAGCGAGATCCTCGAGCTGGCCGGTCCCGGCGCCCTGCTGTCTCTGGCCCTCATGCTGCTGGGCCACCTGGCCTGGCCCGTCTGGTTCCTGGCGCGCCACTACGGCGGCGGCCCCCATCCCATGGAGACGGCCGCCCGCGAGGCCGCGGCCGCGGCGGCAACGGGCACGCCCGAGGCCCGCGCGGAGTGCGCCCTGGCGGCAGCCGCCGCCGCGCGCGGCGGGCGCCGGGGCGACACGGCCCTGCATCTGGCTCTCGTCGCCGTGACGGCGGTCATGGTGGGACTCCTCCTGCCCGCCCTGGCGGCCGCGCCCGGCCCGGCGGCCCTGCGCGGCGCCCTGGCCGGCGCCTGGCCGGAGCCCGGGACGGCCTGGGACGCCGTCCTGCCCGTGGCGCGGGCCGCCGTCAGGCAGGGCCTCATGCTGGCGGCCCTGGTGCCCCAGGTCTTCTGGATCCTCCTGGTGCGCGCGTACCTGCGCGCTGAGCGCGGGGGCGACGCCCTGGCGCGCGCCGCCTATGCCGCCGCCGGGGCCGTCGAGGACCGCGACGGCGCGCCCGGCGCCCTTGACGCGCTGCGCGACCGCGTGGACGCCGACTACGCCGCCCGCTGGAGCGGCGTGGCCTTCTGCGTCACCTGGGCCTGGTACCTGGTCAAGGGGATGTTCATGCGCGGCCTGATGCTGCTGGGCCTGACGGTGCTGGCCAGCATCATCGCCGATCAGGCCGGAGCCCTGCTGATCCACCTGGCCGGCGGCGCCGACGCGCCGGCGTGGGTGGCCATGTGGGGGGACCAGGTGCTCTTCGGCGCGCTGTGTTTGGCCATCAGCCTCTACGCGGCGCGCAACGGCCGGCGTCAGCACGCGGCCTTCCTGAAGGCGCGCGGCCGGCGCCCCTTCGACGACCGCCCCCTCGAGGAAGCAGCAGAGGAAGCGTCATGAGCGACCGCACCCCCGTCGCCATGAAGATGTTCCGCATGGAGCGCGAGGACCTGGGCGCTGTGGAGCCCCTGCCCGTGCCGGCGGGCTACACGGTGCGCCCCTACGAGCGCGGGGACTGGGAAACCTGCCTGGCGCTGATGATCGCCGCGCCGGACCCGGCCTACGTCCACGGCCCCTGGGACCGCAGGCTCTGCGAGCGCTCCATGCGCTTCAGCGCCGACGAGCACCGCGACTATCCCGGCGGGCGCGGGCAGGTGGTCTTCCACGAGGGGGAGATGGTGGCCATGGCGCTGTCGAGCGACATCGGCTACCTGAACCAGGTCTACACGCTGCCGGGGCACCGGCGGAAGGGCCTGGCCGCCGCGGCGGTGACGCGTGTGCTGGCCGCCCTCGACGCGCAGGGCGTGGAGCGCTGCTTCCTGCTGGTCTTCCAGGAGAACCTCGCCGCCATCCGCTGCTACGCCCGCCTGGGCTTCGCCAGCATCGGCCCGCAGTTCGTCCCGCCGCCCGAAGTCTGACCCGGTTTGTTGCCGGCGCAGAGATTATAGTACACGCCGGTGAGTCGCTGCGTGTTAGCGATCAGTATCTTGTTATACGGATTGATTTGAAGTATACTCAGTGGCCGAGCAGAAGAATTGCTCGTTTGATTGCGATAGGTTGGCCGACGAGCGGGAAACTATTCGCTGACAACCAGCTGGGTGTTAACGGATATCAGATTATATGAATCGGCCCATACTGAAATCGCCATCCAGCTTGAGCCACCCGAGGTCGCGGCGGAGGCAGCGATGGAATCAGATGCGAGCAGAAAGCGGTGAACAGCCCCAGACCGGCGTATGAGCTTCAAGCATAATCAAAGAACCAGACTTGCAGATCGCCGTTGACACGGGCTCCCACATTGGCTTCTCTGCTTCCTACAGAATGGGGCGTTTCGGTGGTTGTAAGGTTGTCGTGCGACCTCTTTCAAACCATGTCGGAAGGCCTTTTTACACCTACTAACAGCCACAGTCATCCCGTGATATTGACGGATCAAGGATAGTTGCAAGGAGTCGCGCCTTGGAGATTTTTCTCCTTATAGTCGTTGGCTATTTGGTATATGGACTCGTAACATCGGCTTTGCATCATCGTGAGGATCGCCGAAAGGCTAAGGCGCATGCGGCTTGGGTTGAGGATTGCAGGAAGCGCTCGGTCGCCTGTGCGGCATGGCTCTATCCGCACCTGAGCGGAGTTCTTGGACCATTCCATCCCCAAATCAGCATAACACTACCGGCACTAGAGGAAGTGGTCGGTGCAATCATGCAAGCGCATCCGCCCTCTAGGCCGGTCATATACAAGTGGGCCCGTCACCGCAGCCGGAAGGACAAAGGTACCCGTTCGACACCAGTCGGCACCTTCAATGGATGGAAGGCATTGGTGTACCGCGAGTTAATGAACGTGGTTGAGAGAGCTGAGGGCGTTTTTGAAAGTGCAGACGTCGGCTTTAGTGAAGTCGGCAGCATTCCGGCAGGGATCGGGAGCGAGATGTTCTGGCGTCGCGAGGAGGAGCGGCGAGTGAATAGGTATGGGCGTAATCCTCCGGATTGGAAGGAACGTCGGCTTGTAGTGTTCGAGCGCGACGCTCATCGTTGCCGTCGTTGTGGGCGAGTGGTTAGGCTGGATCGGTGCCACATCCATCACGTTCAGCGGCGGAGTGACGGCGGCGACCACTCGCTCACAAACCTAGTGACACTGTGTCGTGATTGTCACAGCCTCATGGAGTCGCACGAAACATTGAAAGGAATGGCGCGCTTTCGGGTCTCTAA
>Ga0272442_10011966_pt1 | contig 10530 bp, 7 predicted proteins | sample SSMForm2O_FD_200262 | JGI IMG/M metagenome (GOLD analysis project Ga0272442, IMG submission 200262) | Marine sediment archaeal communities from Little Sippewissett salt marsh, Falmouth, MA, United States - SSM-Form-2O | ecosystem: Environmental > Aquatic > Marine > Wetlands > Sediment ... | reverse complement strand
TTGAAAAAAAATCCAAGCTATCGAAAAAGACCAAACAATCCATCAAAAATAAAGAATGATTCAAAGATTCAATGACAATAATGAAAACAATGTTTATTACATATATATATCACTACAGTCTATCGAGAAGTGAAATAAATCAAAAAAAGAAAAAAGATGGTATGATAATTCTTGATTAAGTCGTGTTGCATATCCAGATTGAGATGATGCAACATGAAAAATACGAAGTATTTTATTGGACTTGATGTCCATAAGAAAAAAACCACTTACGTGGTTAAAGATAGGATAGGAAATATTGTCCTTGAAGGTGAAACTGCAACATTATATTCTGAGTTATACGAGCGATTAGAACCCTATCTTAAATCATCAATAATTGGACTTGAATCCTGTACCAGCTACTACATATTGTATCAAAACTTTTTGAAAAACAATTACAACATTAAAGTTGCCAACACTATACAACTAAGGCAGCTCATTGCAAAAAACGACAAGCTTGATGCGAAACGATTAGCTGAAATGCTACGACTGGGGACATTCCCCACATCATATATTCCTGACGAGGAAATCCAACGTCTACGAAGCCTTTTACAAGTAAGGCATAGTTTGATGGAAGAGAAGACTAGGTGTAATAATCGGATACAAGCATTCCTTGACAGAAATGGCATTGTAATGCCTGATCAGGAGGCATTTGGGAAGAAATGGAGACAAAAGTTGTTGCAATATATTGGATCTGGTGAGGTAAGTCTGGAACTACGGTATGAATATGATCATTTTGTGTATCTGGAGAACAAATCTGAACATTTAGGTCAAGAAATAAGTGGTTATACTATGAAACACTGGAAGAAAGAATACAAACTCATTCAGAGCATTACAGGTTTCGGTCCCGTGCTTTCATGTTATATTATTGCTCATATACTTCCCATCAGTAGATTTTCATCTAATCGGAAACTACGAAGATACGCAGGAGTTGTCCCAACATTCCATGAATCAGGTGGTAAAAAATCTAAAGGCCGTATACCTAAAACCAGCAGTAGAAAACATCTAAGATGGGCTCTCATACAAGCAGCAAATGCCGCTGGAAGAACAAATACCAAGTTAGGGCGATATTATCGGAAGAAAAAGAAACAGAAGAACAATGCAGGCATTGCACATGTCGCTGTTGCTTCCAGCATGATAGACATAATTTACAAGGTGTTAACCACAAAGAAATCATACAATCCACAAAAAATTTGTTGAGGCTTATGCAATGTATAAGATGGTGAATGTCGGCTGCCCTTCAACCTTGTGGGCATGTGTACCCTTTGAAAAAAAGAGTGGGCAGCTAATGACTCACCATAGTGGGCAAATCCCTTCTAGACAAGGGACCTGTATCCGTATAGAAGAGTGTCGTCATACCGATACTCACCATCATAGCATAATGTATAAATCAGAGGTGATAGATAAAGATATTTGAAAAAAGGGTTGTAACACGATAAATGTGTCATGAGAAAGAAAGAGGAAGAGGCTCTTCCATGACCGAATTATCATAGAAGAGGTTTTTGTGGTACGCTAGAAACCCGTTAGTTTATCATGAATCGGCTGTAGTATCTGTTCCAGTATTGGGAACTGCTCCATGAGTCTTTCCAAGAATATCATGAATGGATAATCGCAAAAGATAAAGAGTAACTAAAAAATATTATTCTGGTAGTATGGAAGAAACGAGAATCAATATGAGATTTAATTAGATATTACTGTAATTGCTTCAACATTTTTTTAGATTTTAATTGTTGTCTCCATAACAGCCCACCCATCTAGTGGAATTGTTTTCCCAAGGCTTTTTGCAGATCCATATATTTTTCCTTGACTTGCCCAATATACATAGTTTGGTGGATTTCCATATAGATCTTCTCGGATATTTTTTACTTCATAATAGAAATCAAGTAAGATTAGTCCCCTAGGGTGCTTTAATCCTAATGTGTTTAAAAATAATGCTTTAATATGAATCTTTGTAGGGACTTCTATATTAGGATTAGAAGAATTTTTAGTTTCCTCAAAATCTATTAAGAAAAAATAGACTTCATAAAATTTTACACCAGATGTTGTAAAACATAAACTACCTGGTCCAAATTTTGAAGATAAATAGCGTTTCTCTGAATACATTTTTCCAACAAACATATCCCATCCGTTATCAAAATGAATACATAGCCAATCCCAAATGTTAAGTAAATTATCAAATTTAACCGGAGCCCAGGTATGATCATGATAACCAAGTCCGCTAACATTATAAATTGTACCATTTAATGATATATTACCATAAACACTACAATTCATTACACAATAATATCCAAAAAAACTATTTGAACGGTTATGACCTGTGTTTTTAATTAGCCACATCGGTAAAGAATTTGCTTTAAATGTTAGGTTAACAATGATTTCAAGTTTATCTGGTTGGGTGTATTCTGCATAGATATGCCAATTTGGATATCTACCAATCTCAAAAGAGTTATTAAAGAAAAGATTTACACCGGGTCCATAAGCATGGATGTCATCTATAGGTATAGAATAATCTCCGCCGTAGCTTTCATTCTCATCATCATAAAGTTCCAATTTAAGCCCACTAAATGTTGGATATAATTGAATGCTCATTAAAATGAACCAGTTTTTTAACTCACTATTTTCATCATTTAAATAAGCATTATAATACCACCATTCTTTCATTTCAAAGATCATGTTTTTATGTGGTCCTTCATCATTTCCTTTTAAAACATTTCTATTAGATAATAGTGGTGTTTCTTTGTGAAAATTATTAAAATTTTTTATTTTATTTGTTTGTTGTAAGTTTTCATTAATAACATCAACTATGACATTTTCATGATAGATATCAGGACGCGCCATGATCGTGTTATATTCATAGGCATGATCAACAGCTTCCTGGATAGTAGGATAATCATCGGGGACTATAATATCCCAATCTGTGGGTTTGGCGCTTGGAAGTTCTGTTAACTTATTAAATTCTGCATAAACAGATGACAGACCTGTAAGTAGAAACAATGATAATACTATGAGAACCGAGGCTTTCCTTTTCATGTTTTTCTACTCCCATGGTGCCATTAACGGAAACCTATCCTTGTTATCACCACCAGGAACAAGATATGGTGTATCACCAAAACCGTCACCATCAGCATCAACACCCTGGTAATCATCCCAATAATTACCTACCTTACCGTTATCCCAAGAATTAACTCCATTATCGTAAGCATGGTCACCGTTATCAATAAAATTATTACAAAAAATAATGTTATCATATGAATCAAGAGCATCAATCCCTGTATGTTTAATTTTCATAATCGTATTGTTAACAATTGTTGATTTATTACCCCAAAGACTCAAACCATCAGTAAAAAGACCTCTGACTCTCTCGATATGATTGTTTGAAATGTTATTAAAACTGTCCACATTCATTCCTAAGGCAATGTATCTCCCATGAATATCGACAAGAGTATTATTCAAAATAGTAGTATAATTCCCAATCGAGAAAATTCCAGCGTTAAAACGTATTCCTCTAACGAAAGAAATATCATTATTGATAAATTCATTATGGTCGCCAGCAATTACTATAGCTGCAGTTAAATCAATAGGTACCAAAAATCTTGTAAATAAAAAAGTTATATCTAATGTTTCAAGCAACATTCCATTTTTCTTTGTGTTTGTTATGACATTATGGCAAACACTATTCATATTACCTTGAATACTCATACCATAAGTTAATCCTGCTAAAAATGTATTACTAAATGTATTTTCGATTCTGTTTTTATGAATAGTATTTTCATCTCCGCATGTATTAATGCCTGATACTAAGAGAACAGTAATAAAAGATGATGTATTAGTCACATGGTTTTTAGATATTATATTATGATTGCACCCTAAACCAGAATTTATTCCAGATGAAATATAAGCAGAGAGAGTATCATGGATTTGATTATCTAGAACGGAAATATTATTGGAGAACAAGATTTGAATTCCACATGCATAAAACCCAAAATTATATGAAATAGAATTATTTTTTATTTCAGAGTATTCAGAATGAGAAATTTGTATTCCGTAACTCTCATTAGAAGAAAGGATCGAATAATACGAATAACCAAAAAGAAGTTGCAAAAAATGACCATATATGTTTAATAAAAAAGGATGATTGATGAAAAGAAACGCAATTGGGCCAATAGAAAATAATGACCAAAAAGTATATTTAATTAAAGAATCTAGCAACAAGTATTTGGATTTATTCATACATAAATTATTTTCTGATATATTATTGCTGTCTGAATGGTGCCATAATGACAAACCATTTTCTGTGTAATCCCGAATATTATTCTTAATAAACGAATTATTAACAGATTTAAACACAGAAATCCCATTATCATTGAAATCGCATGTATTTTCCGATATTAAATTAGAATCAGAATTAAATAACTGAGCACCCATATTTCCATTATTTGAAATAGTATTACCAAGAATAATTGAATCCACGAGTCCGAAACATAATATCCCCTTCAATTCATTAAGATATATGTTATTGTTAACGAGTTTACCATAAGAAAATCCGAGTTCTATTCCATATGTGTTATTTTCGAAAGTATTATTTTCAATATAAAAACCGCCGCTTATATGAACATAGGACCCCCAAACATTACCAACAAATGTATTCATTTCAATAATTGTGTTTTCTGAGTTCCATAATTCTACTCCACCTCCACAATCATGAAATATATTATAATGAATAAAACAATCATCGCCATAAACTCGTATGCCGGAAAAACCAACATCACAACCAAGTATTGTGAAACCTGTTATTTCAACGTTTTCAACATCAACACGAAATACATGTTCATTCTCACCGTTGCCGTTTACAAATGTAACATCTGAGCCATCACCCATTATTATCAATTGTTTATCTACAATAACATGTTCATAATATGTCCCAGGTCTAACCTCTATTCTATCCCCGTCATCTGAATGATCCACCGCTCCTTGAATCGTAGGATAATCATCAGGTACAACAATTGTATTTCCATAAAATGTAATTAATGACTCTTGATTATTCGATTCTTCTTTTATATTCCGATTTTCCATACATATAGATTTCTTGTGGAAACATGAATTATATAATTGTTGATTCATCAATGGGAACCTATCCTGATTATCACCACCAGAAATCAGATATGGTGTGTCACCAATACCATCCCCATCACTATCTATTCCTGTATAGTCATTCCAATAATTACCCTCCTCTCCATCATCCCAACTATTATCTGAGGTATCAAAAGCGTTCAAATTATTCTCAATCATGCTGTTATGATAAAACAGGTTGCCATCAGAGACACCAGTACAATTTATTCCCACCATGTTATCGCTGATTGTATTCCATGTGATGATGTTTCCACGAGAGACATTATAAATTGCTATACCATTTCCAGTGGTACCTAAGATTGAATTATCAAAGATTGTATTCCCAGAAGATATATCCTTAATAACAACTCCATTTAGGATATTTTCCCTTATAATATTACTTACGATGTTGTTACCATGAGAGTGATTTTCAATAGAAACACCATTGGAATTACCCATAATATTATTATCTTGTATCTGGTTTCCACTCGCACCAAATAATTTTATTCCAGCATAATTGTTTCCACTGTTTCTAATTGTAAAACCAGAGATGTTCAAGTAATTGCAACCAATACTGATAGTATCTCCTTTATTGTTTCCATCAATAACTGTATCCTCATTTGATTCACCATGCAAAACTATCCCATCAGTACCAATAACAATATTCTCCTGGTATGTGCCAGTTCTCACAAAAATACGATACCCATCAGTTGGTCCCGCAGCATCCACTGCCTCCTGAATCTTAGAGTAGTTATCTGGTACTACTATATCCCAGTCTTCACCATCTATAATTGTAGTTGGTTTTCTAATTCTATTATCTAGATTTCTATACAGCTTTTCAGACTTATCATACCTATTCAACAGTGACTCCCTGCTGACTATCTTGTCAATAGTAGACATTTCAGATTGCTTGTAGGGGCCTATTGGTAGTCTTTTATCTGTTATAGTTCTTATCTTATCCAAAGCGGTTTCCACGGTTTCTGCAGCATCATCTTCTAAAGTTTCCATTTCATTGAAAATAGACCCCGCATACACTGATGACAATCCAGTGAGCAAAAACAAACATATTATTGCTAAAACCAGTCCTTTTCTAAATAAAACAGTTGTCGTGTTTGATACCTCCCTAATATTAAAATTGCAGGATTGATATATATTATCCTATCTTAAATCTTTGCTTAACGAGTGTTAACAATAACAGTTGCAACATAAAGAAAAGATATTAGACTGATTTAGCTTCAACATCAGCCATTCTATTTCAATTTAGGAAATCTCCTCAACTCCAAGGACAAGTGGCCCAAGAATAAAACCAGTAGCCTGTATAGTATCATCACCCACGGTTACCGTTATTGTAGTCCTGCTAATGCCATACAAAGTAGATTGTCGTATTGTTGCTCCAGGTGAAAGCTCTGATATAACTCCCTCATTATGCTCCTTATCAAGAATTAATCCTTCTTCAAGGTCAATAGACCACAATATAGTATTACCCAATAAATCACCACTATTAAAAGATAATGTATCAATTTAATTTTATAAATGTTGAATTTAACTCATTTACATACAGTTTTAAGCGATAATTTTATTTATTAGATGTACTATTACATAGAATAGAAAAATATTAGGGAGGAATATAAAAATGATGAATAATAAGTCAAAAAAAGCTATATTTTCAATTTTGTTGGTGGCTATGATGATATGTACAATACTGCCAACAACACTAGCATATAATAATGAAAACAAAATACAAAACATTAAAAATTTTAATGTTCAACATATTTGGTATGTTGATGATGACAGAGACCCTGGATGGTATGACAACAACCACTTAAGGACAATAAGCGAAGCGATATTGAAAGCAATTGATGGCGATAAAATAATTGTATATATGGGATATTATAAAGAAAATATAGTTATCAATAAAATGTTAGAAGTTACAGGATCTGGTGCTGATACATCTCCCCCGGGTGTTGAAGGAGTAGATAATACAATAATAGATGGAGATTATAAGGATCACACTGTAAAAATTACAGCAAATGGTGTGCAAATATCTGGTTTTAAAATAATCAATAGCGGAACGGACAAATCAGGTATATATGCTTTACATTGTCATTACAATAGCATATTTCTAAATATTTTAACCCAAAATAGTATAGGTATAACACTAAGTGATTCAAATGGTAACATTATTACAGATAACAAAATTTGTTATAACAAAAATCATGGATTATGGTTATACCAATCTCACATGAATGATATAAGAGTAAATGAACTATTTGAAAACAGTTTGGACGGATTGAAAATTGATTTTACAGCTACATATAATACTGTAAATGCAAATGAAGCATATAACAACCAAGAAAATGGCATACTAATCAATGCAGCTTCCAGAAGTAATAGCGTTGTTTCAAACAAACTTGAAGGTAACTCAGTAGGTGTAAAATGTATTGGCACATCTGATAACAATCAATATTATTATAACGACTTTAAAGATAACGATCAAAACGCATTAGACACATCAAAAGATATTTGGACATCAGATTTTGAAGAGGGTAACCACTGGAGTGATTTTGATGAACCAAGTGAAGGTGCCTATGATAATAACAGTGATGGTATAGTCGATAAATCATATCTTGTACCAGGTGGGGAAAATGAGGATTATTTTCCTTTAGTCACTGATGGTCGACCAAACCCTCCTCAGATAGAATGCTTAAACCCTGACGATGATGATAAACTTTATATAAATAAAGTTTATAATTTTCGTGTTTGGACACCGGAATATATAAATGAATATGACGAAGTTAGTTATACTATCTATTGGGAAGATGGCACGAAAAACGAAACTGATTTTGTAAACCCTAAAGATGGTACAGTTGTTACACATACTTATACAGTAGAAAAACGCGTACAAATATCCGCTCGTGCTTCAGTTAAAGTTATTGGAGAAATAAGAGATCGTGTCAGTGATGAATCAAATAAAATTACATATCAGGTACCAAAAAACAAGGAAAAACCAATTTTTAATAATCTGAATTATTTTCTAAAGAATTTGTTATCAAATGATAATATAATTACATTTATAAGATTGTTAGAAAAAAACCAGCAACGATTAATTTCCAATTAAATATACCCCGTATAACATTCAATGCTAGTATTGATCATAAAAAAATATTACTTATATTATTCAAAATATTTTTAAGAATAAAACTAAAATCTAATTTTTTAAATATCGGCATAATCACGTTTAATGAACGATACTCGCTTTCAAAACCATATTCATCTACAGCTTTTATCCTAATCCTATGCCATCCATTTTCCTTCCAACTATACAAATATTTCTGTATTTCTCCAGAGGAATTTGGCCCTATCCAACTATGGTGATAATAATCTAAATTATTATATTTTTCATCCCAATCAATATAATAATAAATATTATTTCCATCATTATCTTCTGATACAAACGAGTATTCATAAGTTTTATTAGTACTACCGCTTTCCGGTCCATCAAATGATGGAGATGATGGTGCATTATTACCGGTAGGTTTTAATCCATAGGTTCTAAATGCATAATCATAAAGGAGTTGCATTTCCCATTTGTAGTCATTAATTATTATGTACGAATTACCAAAATAATAAGGATTAGCCTTGGAGGTCAGCCAGTAAAAAGCACCATTGTTATTATTTGTTTGGCAAATTATAAAATATTTTTCACCGGTTGCTAGGTAAACACTTGGGAAATCAAATGAAACCCACCCCATCTGATAATACTCAGGGATATCAGTGTATTGTTTGGAGACCATAGCAATATCCTCAGAATCACGCTCCTTTCTAATTGAAACAGTTATATTACCTTTGCTTTCATCTCCTCTGTATAAAAAAAGATCGATTCGAGCGAGTTCTGAGTTTCTGGGGATAAAACTCTGAGATGCGGAATTATTCACCATTATTTCCGTAGAGCCTGCTTTTTCAATATCAGTCATCCTTTGATCTAAAAAATAATCAAAGTAATCATATGATTGTAAATCTTTTTCAAATTTTAATTCCGTATCATTATTCAACAGGGCAACCGTAGCTGGGTTAATACTCAATAAAATAAAATTAATCAAGATTATAATACTTATTTTTTTCATAATTTTCCCCCATCAAAATTACATATCAATATATTATATAATATTATCAAATATAAATATTTTGAATGCAGAAGAAAACTAAGAGATTTTGTATATAACTTGTTTAAATGAATATTAAAGATCATTATATCCCATTTTTTAGTTGTAACGATAATTTGCAACAAGTTTCACATTTCCATCAATATTTATAGATAAAGGATTTTTGGTGCTGATAATATCACCACTCCAATGATCAAAAGTAACATTATCACCTGAAAAAGCTGTAATATTTACTATATCATTCTTGAAGTAGGTACCTTGATTGGGCTCCTTTAAAATTGAAACATCTGCACCAGGAGGATCCGTTTGAATATCAATAGTATACATGATAGGCGATTTTATTATATTATCATCCCATAGGATCTCCTGAGGTGTCATCCATCTTAATGCACCATACCATATTTTATAAAAATCTAAATCATCAAAAGCTCTCCATTCATTACAATCAATATCAATACCTTTACCAGTATAAGTGTACGGGTCATCACAATTCATATATGCTGCCCATACAAACTCAGCACAAAACCATTTATCTGCAGTAGGGTGCTGCTCGCCTTTTAAACCCCAGGTAGCATTTGGATTGTGATGTTTCACACCAAAATATGGTATATTAAAAAACACCTGATAGTTCCCATCACTCCACAACCCAGTCTCGTTGTTATACTTGTGATATTTACGCATTGCAACGTCATACATTCTAAGAGCAAACGTCAAGGCGTTTTCTCTTCTCACCTCTGAAATAACACAGCCCTCATCGTTTAATACAGTCCCAAATCTAAAACTCTTACCCCAATTAAAATAAAAAGAATAATTATTTATCTGAACTCCATTAGGGTGTCTCATGTTTTCATGTCGCTTATCAGGTGGGTTTTTCCGATTCTCGCAACCAAGGGATTCGATAAACATATCCTCGCCTGATGGGTCGTATACAAATTTAAAAGGCCATTCACTCTCTAAATACCCTTTTCCTAAATAAAGAGCAACATGATCGTTACAATTACCAGGCCTATCCCATAGATTCTGAAGAGTTTCACCCTTGCAATCCAAGAAGAGAATATCCCCTCTTCTAACCCAAGAAGGCAACTCATAGACTTGCTCCTGAGGTAATGGTAACTTCAAAGAATTGGTACTATCAAATATGTTTTGAGGAGATACAAATCTTAAATAACCATATCCATCAACATAGTTATTATCTCTACTTTCAGGATAAATTATATCAAGA
>Ga0272442_10011965_pt1 | contig 10531 bp, 7 predicted proteins | sample SSMForm2O_FD_200262 | JGI IMG/M metagenome (GOLD analysis project Ga0272442, IMG submission 200262) | Marine sediment archaeal communities from Little Sippewissett salt marsh, Falmouth, MA, United States - SSM-Form-2O | ecosystem: Environmental > Aquatic > Marine > Wetlands > Sediment ... | reverse complement strand
TGGCCTGGCGGTGCGTCCATCGCCATCCCCTTGCGCACCAGTTCACTGCCGGCGAGCATCAAGGCAGCCCACGCCCCAAGCTAACCACATGTGGGCAAAGGTGAGCCCAGCGGGAGAGGGAGGGGTGAGGGCGTCCTGAGTTGAGGGGACGGGCCGGTTGGCCCTCACCGCCCGCCTCGCGGCGGGCGCCTCTCCCGAGGGAGAGGCAGGAGGAGGCGCTCTTCGTGACGCGTGATTGCCCGCGTCCCATTGGTCCCATCGGTCCCATACGTCCCATGCTCCCGGGGCAACGGCGGCGCCCTCGATGGCTCAAGAGGCGTGTGGCCTATGCGGCGCTGCTCGGGCGGTGCCTGCTGGGCATCGCTGCCGGGAAGCCGGCTGATAGGGAGGGGCTGGGGGGGCGGCCCTTGCGCTCGGTGTGGCGGGCGGCTGCGCGGTGCCCTGTGCATCGCTCCGCCGTGTGGTGGGGGCCATGGTCCGGCCTGGTGCTGGGTGCGCCCCGCAAGAGCCGGCTGCCGCCCGCCGCCAGGGGCGGCCGTGCGGCTCGAGCCGCTCAGGAATGAGCATGATGCCGGGCGGCGAGGACCGCGACGCGGGGGATGACATGCGAGGACGGATACGAACCATGCGGCGTTCAGGTGGTTCGCGGGGAACTCCGCTGGGCGGAGCCGGGAACGTGGAGTTCAGCCGAGCTTGACTTCACGCCTCCAAAGCACTATCCTCACGGTGAGCTTTGCGGGAGAATGCTCGTGTTCTCTGGGGGGCGTGTGGAGGCTGACACCACGATGTTCACACGGATCACAGCCGACCCAAGGCAGATGGGCGGAGTGCCGTGCATCCGGGGGCTGCGCATCCCCGTGGCCACGGTGGTGGGCATGGTGGCCGACGGCATGACGGGCGATGAGATCCTCAGAGCCTACCCCGACCTGGACGAGGACGATATCCGCGAGGCCCTCCGCTATGCGGCCGAAGCCGTGCGCGAGCGCGAACTCCCCCTGATCACGAAGCCGTGAGATTCCTCATCGACAACGCGCTCTCGCCTATCGTCGCAGAGGGGCTCCGCCGCGCCGGTCACGACGCCGCCCACGTGCGTGATTGCGGAATGGCGGACGCGGACGACGAGGCGATCTTCGCGCGGGCCTCAACCGAAGGACGCGTGCTTGTCTGAGCGGACACCGACTTCGGTACAATGCTGGCCGTGCGCCAGGAGCGCCGTCCGTCCGTGATCCTGTTCCGGCGCAGTTCGCAGCGCCGACCTGAGGCCCAGGTCGCCTTGATCCTCGCCAACCTGGGGAATGTCCAGGAAGACTTGAAGAGCGGCGCAGTGGTCGTCATCGAGGAAGCCCGAACACGAGTGAGGCGCCTCCCTGTCACGTGACGTGGTGGGGCCTGACGGCCCGCCGAGGACGGCACTGCCTGAGAGCACCGTGGCTCTAGGGGTTCATCTTGGAGCGCGTTTGACAATGGCGCCATGGGCTGGTCAAGCGAGGGCGAAGCTCCCGCTGAGCCGCTTGTGCGACCCTGGCGGCTCGGCGGGAGCCTCGCCCTCCCATGGCATCCCCCATTGTGAAACGGGCTAGTTGTGGGTGCGGATGCGGGTCTTGAGCTGTGTGATGATCTGGTCGGACTCCTCGGTGCTGACGTTCTGGAGGACGCGTGCGAGCTCGACCATGGCCTCGATGGAGTCGGCCTCGCGGCCTTGGCGGCGGAACTGCTCGGAGCGGTTCCTCAGGGCGGTGATGCGTGCGTTGAGGATGGCGGAGAGGAGCGTGGATGCTGCACCGTTGGCCAGATCGTCGAGCACGGCCCGCCGCACGGAGTCTTCGCTGGGCAGCACAAGGGGGTCGGCGGGGAGGCCGAGCTCGGGGTTGGGGTGGTCCACGGTCACGTCGTCGTGGTCCTGGGATTTGCGGAGCCTGTCGGTGTGGACCACGGTGTTGCCGGCGGTTTCGATGATCTGGAGGGTGGCCTCGGCGAAGCCGCTGGTGCGGTAGGTGTGGATGGTGTAGGGCCACTCGGCCGGGAAGTCGGCCAGCACGGTGTCGGGCTCGAGGCGGAGGCGCTGGCGCAGGTCGAGCACGCGGCGCTCGAAGCGGCGGAGTTCGCTGTGGCTTATGGAGCCCGCTCGGCCTGTGCCCTTGCAGTGGGAGCACTTGCGGGTGCCGCGTCCGTCGCACTTGGGGCACTCGACCTTGCCTGTGCCCTTGCACGTCTTGCAGGGGCGGAAGCCGGTGGCTCGGCAGGCGAGGCACTTCTTGTTGCCGATTTTGCCCGTGCCCTTGCACATGGGGCAGGGGCGCTTGCCCTTGCCCTCGCACGTGGGGCACTGGATCTTCCCTGAGCCCTCGCAGCGCGAGCAGGCCACGCGGCCCTTGCCGCGGCAGTGGCGGCATCGGCGGCTGTACTCGTGCTGGGCGTCTCGGAAGTCGCGCTCGGCGGCCCATAGCAGGCGCTGGAGCTTGGGGCGCTCGGGGTTCGCCACGCGCCGGCGCACCGTGTAGGGGTGGATGCGGCTTTCGCTGCGGATGGCTCGCGTGTCCGCCGTCGCCTGGAGCAGGCGCGTGGCCGCCAGGTAGTCGGTTCGCGACCCGCCCTTGCCGATGGGGGTGAGGAAGACGGCGTCGGGCGCACTGCGCGAGACGCGCCCCGCGATGGCAGCGGCCAGGGACTCGGTGGCCGGGGTGGTGCGGCCGTAGGCGTCGTGGACCTGGACGGCGATGCCGAAGCGCGCGCGTGCGAACACGGCGTTGCGTGCGGCGGTCGCACGGTCGTTGTAGACGGGGGCGGGGAAGTGGTCGGCGGCGAGGAGGTACCACACGAGCGCATTGCCGGGGCGGCCCTGCTTCTCGGCGTCGAGGCCGCGGGCGTAGTCGGCCTCGGAGAGACCCTGGTTGGCGGCGGAGAGGCCGGGCACGTAGTGGAGTGCCTGGAGAAAGCTGGCCTCGGCCTCCGCAAGTTCGCGGCGGGCCAGGTGGTTGCGGCCCGCCTCCACGTGGGTGGCAGCCGCCTGTTGGGCGACGGCTTCGAGCAGGGCGCGGGCCTGGGGATGGTAGGGGAAGATGTCGAGGGCCGCCTTGGCCTGCGCCGCTGCGTCGTCCCAGCGCTGCTTGTCGGCCATGGTGCGGGCGGCGGCGTAGCGGTCTTCGGCCTGCTTGCGGAGGGTGGTGGCACGAGCCAGGGCGTTGGTGGCCTCGGGGTATGTGGGCCAGATGGCCAGTGCGGCCCGGAGGCGGGTCTGTGCCTGGTCGAGCCGCTTCTGGCCGAGTAGGCGGTCGCCCTGGGCATACTGCTGTTGGGCCGCGGACATCTGGCCTCTCGCCTGGGCGCGGGCGGTGCGGGAGGGGAGGTGATTGGGGTCGGCGGCCACGGCGGCGTCGAGTGCCTGCGCGGCCTGGCCCCAGTGCTTCTTCGTGGCGAGCGCATTGGCCTGCGTGAACAGAGGCTCGGCGGGGGAGCGACTGCCGGGGGTGCCGCGCCCGACGGATGCCAGGGCGGCGCGGGAGGCCGGGTGGTCGGGCACGAAGGTGAGCGCGTGGCGGAGCGCAGCCGTTGCCTGGTCGAGCCGGCCCTGGTCGGCGAGGCCCAGGCCGCGGGTGTGCCAGGCCGAGGCTCCCTGGGCTTTCGCCCAGGCGAGGGCGGTGCGAGCTTCGGCGAAGGTGGTGTCCGCCGCGGCGCTCTGCTCGAAGAGACGCACTGCGTCGTCCCATTCGCTGCGGCGGGCCATGGCGTGGGCAGCGTTGAAGTGGACGAGGCTCTGGGCTCGGCGGAGCTTGGCCGGGAAGTCGGGGTCGTTGGCAAGCTCGGCGTCGCGGCGCAGCGCGCGCTGGTAGTACTCGAGTGCCTGGTCCGGGCGGTTGGCGACCATGAGCGCGTCGCCGCGGCGGATCAGGCCGGCCGTGCCGCAGCCGGTCAGCACGAGCACGAGGAGCAGCGCGGGAAGGCTGCGGAGGGCTCTTAGTGGCATTCTTTCCCCTTCGGGTTGGAGGCCGTGGGCTCGCGTGCGCCCGAGCGGACCCCCCACTCTACCCGTTGGACGGGGTTTCCGCAAAAGCCTTCAAGTGGATGTGGGAGATGCGGGCCAGGAGGGGGGCATGGGCGGGCGGAATTTTTTTTTGAAAACGATTGAATCTTCTGGGGGGTTCATGCGTCTAAGGTAGTGGGTGCAGGGTTGGTGCGCCCTGGAAAAGCGTCGAAGGGGTGTAGGGTGTATAGTTATGTATAGTTTCCGGCAATTTAAAGCCCGAGGGGACACGGATCTCCGAGGAATTGGCCACGCTCTGCATCTAAGTATATGCTAGACCAGGCGTTACGTAGAGCGCGCCAGCTCAGCTCCTTGAACATTATGAAAGGCGAAATGAACATTGTTAAAGCCATGTTGAACAATGTGAAAGCCGTTCTAATGAAGACGCTGAACGGGGGCCGGAGGGCAGGATCGGGGCTCCGGGGCGGGAAGAAACTGGCCGCTGGCGGCCAGAGCTGGTGAGAGATGCGGGTCAGAGGAGGTTCCAGATCAGGCTCGCGAGCTTCTCGGGGTCGTGTCGCAGGAGGTCCTGCTTCTCCCACACGATCCGCTGCTGGTCGAGGTTCTCGACCAGATCGTCGAGGATGACCTGGACGCGGTGCGACGTGATGCCGTCGCCGATGCGGACGAGTTCGGCGTGCTCGTCGCGATAGCGGTCGAGAATCACCTGCGGGGGGACGTTCGAGTTGAGCAGCACGCCGTCGAGCACCTGGCGGCCGAGGTAGCGCTCGATGGCTGCAATATGGGTGGCAGCGGTGTAGCCGTCCGTCTGGCCCGGCTGTGTGACGATGTTGCACACGTAGACCTTTTTGGCCTTCGATGCGTGGATGGCCTCGGGAATCCCTGGCACGAGGAGGTTGGCGATGACGCTGGTGTAGAGGCTGCCGGGGCCGATGACGATGAGGTCGGCGCGCAGGATCTCGTTGATGGCCTCCTCGTTGGCCTTCACGTCCGGCGGGTTGAGGAAAACATCGTTGATGGCGGCCTTGCCGGGCTGGCGGACCTCGACTTCGCCTTCAACGACGTTCCCGTCGGCCAGCTTGGCGGACAGGTGGACGTCGTGGTAGGTCGAGGGGAGGACCTTTCCCTGGATGGCCAGGATGCGGCTGGTCTCGCGGATGGCCGCCTCGAAGGAGCCTGTGACCTTGGCCATCGCGGCGATGAGGAGATTGCCGAGCGGCATGCCCTCCAGGGCTCCCTCGGTGAAGCGGTACTGGAAAAGGTCGTTGAGGAGCTTGCTGGATTCGGAGAGCGCCACCAGGCAGTTCCGGATGTCGCCCGGGGGCAGCACCCCCAGGTCGGCGCGGAGCCGGCCCGAGGAGCGGCCTGCGTCGGTCACGGTGACGATGGCGGAGAGGTTGGAGGTGAAGTTCTTGAGTCCCTGAAGCACGATGGGCAGGCCGGTTCCGCCGCCGACGGCGACGACGCGCGGCTCGCCGCCCTTGTTGCGGCGGTTCACCACACGCAGGATGTGGAGGAGCTCGCCGATGCGGGTGATCTTGTGGTCGGGCTCCTCGAGGTCGCTCTTGGGCAGGACGTCCTTGAAGCGTCCGTGGACCATCTGCACGGTGGTCATGCCCAGGCCGTTGGCGGTCTTGATCTCCGCCTGAATGCGGTCGCCCACACACACCACCTCCTCGGGCTTGAGGTGGTGGCGAGCCAGCAGATCGAGCATGCAGTCCTCGCGGTGGCCGCCCGTCTCGATGTCGTTGATGAAAACCTCGTCGAAGCAGGGGGCGAGACCCAGGGCATCGATCTTCTTCTGTTGGCGAGCGTAGACGCCGCTGGTGAAGAGCAGAAGCGTGCAGCCCTGCGAACGGAGGGCTCCGAGGGTCTCCTGCACATCGGGGAAGAGCTCGATGTCGCCGACCTCCTCGCTGTTGTAGGCGGCGAGGGCCACTTCGGCCAGCGAGGGGGGCATGTTGTACAGGGTGGTCATGGCATCGAAGACGTCGAAGCGCGGGCCGTGCTGTTCGGCGAGCTCGACCTGCTTGTGGTAGGCATCGTCCTCGGAGCAGGGGAGGCCAGCCTGGACCATGGCCGCTGCGGCCCGCCGGCGTGCGGCGCCGACGAGGAGGCCGTAGCAATCGAAGAGGGTGTCGTCGAGGTCGAAAACGAACGCCTTGACCTTGAACATACGCAGCTACTTCTTGGCGGGGGGCTCGGGGGATGAGACCGCAAGGGAGTCGAGGAGTGCCTTGGCGTCGGCCGAGGCGGGGCTGTCGGGGAATCGGGTGAGGAGTTCGGTGCAGTGCAGGCGCGCGATGCTCGGCTCCTTGCGGGCGCTGTGCCGGCGTGCCGCTTCGAGGAGAAGCGCAGCCTGGGCATCCCGCTGGTGCTCTGCGCTCGTCTTGCGTCCCGTGGCCGCCTCAGCCAGGGCGTCGGCGGCCTTGGTGGCAAACGCGGTGCCCTCGAGGGATTTCTGGAGTGGCTCGAGGGTGCCCCGCGCGGCCTCGAAGTCCGCCGAGCGGGCAGTGAGGCGGGCACGGCGGAGGAGGCGGAGGGCGGCATCGAGCGCCGCAGCAGCCTCGCGCTCGACGTCCTCGGCGCGCTGGCGCGCGCGCAGGACGATCGCCTGGCGGCCTGCGTGGAGGTGAGCCAGGTCGCGGAAGCGGCGGATCGCCTCGGCGTAGCGCCCCTGCTTTGCGAGGGCGTCCGCTGCGGCCATGGCCTGCTGCGCCTGCCGAGCGGCGGCGGAAGCGGTTCCCTTGCGGACGGGCGCAGCCGGGGTGCCGCTCGCCGGGCGCGCCGGACCCGATGTGGACGGTGCGGCCGCGAGACTCGTGCCCGGCAGGCTGCCGCGTTGGTGCGATCCCTTGTGGAGTGCCCGCACGACGACCACGGTCGCGAACAGCGCCACCACAACGGCGATGGCGACCGTGAGTGGAATGATCCTGTTCCGGGGGGAACCGGCCTGGGCCTCTGCCGTGTCGTCCTCTGTGGCAGGCGGCTCGGGCTCGGCCGCCACGGAGGGCAGGGGGGAGGGCGAGGGTGTGGGCACAGGCGCGGGTGCCGGCTCGCACGGGGCCTGTGCCGGGGCGCCGGGCTCGCGCAGCTCGATGACCGTCTTGCCGATCTGGATGCGATCGCCGAGCCGCACGGGGTGACGGGCGACTCGCTGGTCGTTGAGAAGCGTGCCGTTCCTGCTCCCGACGTCGACGAGCACGAAGCCGTCTGGGGTGTGGCGGAGCTCGGCATGGCGGTTCGAGATCCCCGTATCGAACAGAGCGATATCGTTGTCGCGTCGGCGGCGTCCGATGCTGGTGATGCGCTGGCGGATCAGGTGGCGCTGCCCCTTGTTCGAGCCGCTCAGGAAGACGAGCTCGATGGCCTCGGGGGTCGCCACGTCCGTGTCCGATTCATCGAGGGCAGGGGGGGGCGCGTGGGAAGGCTCGGGCAGGTGCTCCACGGTGATGGTGGTGGTGCCGATGGTGATGGTGTCGCCCACGGCGAGCGGGTGCTCGTCGATGCGCTTGCCGTTGAGGTGCGTGCCGTTTCTGCTGGCGAGATCGATGAGAGCGAACGAGCCTTCGGCCGTGCGCTGGATGCGGCAGTGCTCGCGCGAGCCCCCCTCGTCGCAGATGCGGAGCACGTTCTCGGAGCCGCGGCCGATGGTCAGCGGCGACTCGTCGGATTCCACGACCCGGCTCTCGTCGTCCTCGGTCACAATCAGGCGGATCATGTGAGGCATCCTTCAGCCATCGGCATCTCAGGGTCATTATAGCAGAGCGGGCAGCGAATTCAACGTGGTACAGGCGGGTTGACTCGGGTGCCAACCAGGGGTATCCTGGGCGTCCGCAAGGGGGACGAGTCGTGCCAGAGGTTTGGAGGAGCGAAGGCGATGATGACGCGAGACGAGGCGCACGCCCTGCTGTGCGAGGAGGTGGGCGCGGACAACCTGCGCAAGCACTGCCTGGCCACGGAGGCGATCCTGCGCGCGCTGGCGCACCGGCTGGGCGAGGATGAGGAGCGGTGGGGGGTGGTGGGGCTACTCCACGACCTCGACTTCGAGTCGACTGCCGACCTGCCGGAGCAGCACACGAAGAAGACCTGCGAGATCCTCGCCCACAGAGGGTTCGATGACGAGGCGCTCCAGGCCATCCGCGAGCACAACGCCGAGGCACTGGGCATTCCCCGCGAGACGAAGCTGGGCATCGCGCTCGCCTGCGGCGAGACGATCACGGGACTCATCGTTGCCACCGCGCTCGTCTACCCCGACAAGAAGCTGGCCAGCGTGAAACCGAAGTCGGTGCGCAAGCGGATGAAGAAAAAGGATTTCGCCCGCGCCGTGCGCCGCGACGTGATTGGGGAATGCGAGCGCATCGGGATCCCGCTCGATGAGTTCGTCGAGCTCTCGCTGAGCTCCATGCAGGGAGTCGCGGAGACGCTGGGTCTCTAGCTCATGCGAGCGGCTGCGAGGCAGGATCGGCGGGTTCAGGACGCCTTGCGCGGCGGCGGGGCTTCTGGTATGATCGCCTCCCCGGACGGCCAGTGGAAAGGGATCCCGTCGGTCACTGCACGCACGGGTCGGGGGCCGCACCGGGGGCGTGAATGTACGGTCGATAGTCTCGTTGGCGTGTTCTAGACAGGAAGGTGTGCTATGAGCGTCACGTATCCGGCGCAGCGTGTGGGGGTCCTGGTGGACGTGCAGAACATGTTCTACTCGGCCTACGACTGCTTTCGCGGGCGCCTGAACTACAAGCGGCTGCTCGACACGGCGGTAGGCAATCGCCAGGTGGTCCGTGCCCTGGCCTACGCGATGCGAGACGGGAACAATCAGGGGTCCTTCTTCACGATGCTGCGCGAGGTAGGCTTCGAGCTGCGCGCGAAGGAGCCGCGGGTCCGCCCTGACGGCACGCGCAAGGGCGGTTGGGACATCGGGATCGCCGTCGAGGCGATGACGATTGCCCCGAAGGTGGACGTGATTGTGCTCGTGAGCGGCGATGGCGACTTCATCGATCTTGTCCACGCCCTGAAGACGCGGGGCGTGCGCGTGGAGGTCTACGCCTTTGAGCGGAGCGCGGGGCGGGAACTGCGCGAGGCGGCCGACCTGTTCGTGCCGATCGGTGAGGAGATGATCTTCCGCGAGGCCCACGCGGACAAGCCGGAGCCCGAGGCCGTCGAGAAGCCGCGTCACGTCGAGCGGCGCGTCAAGACATTTGGCGCCGGCATCCTCGACGAGGACGACGAAGAGAAGCCAGACGATGGTGGGGACGGCGACATGTTCGAGGAGATCAGCGACGACGATTAGCTCGTCGCGCGGTCCCCACGCATCAATCTTTCGATACGCGGACGCTCCACATCCAGGTGGAGCGTCTTGCTTTGTGTGTAGAGCACCTGTCCTGGGCCGGCCCCCTTGGGCTTCGCGACGTTCCTGCACGCGCAGTAGGCCACCGGGCCGCCACCCGAGCGCCGCAACTGGCTGAAGTGGACGGCGAGGGTGGCGGCATCGAGCAGAGTCTCCTTGGGCATGGACTTGCCTTTGGGCACGCGGACGACCACGTGGGAACCCGTGTAGCCCTCCACGTGGAGCCACTGGTCGTTGCCGCGGGCGGTGCGGAAGGTCAGCTCGTCATTCGCCCGGGAGTTGCGGGCGACGAGGATGGCGAGCCCGTCGGCGGACACGAATCGGTGGAACGGCTCAGCCCGGCGGCGCCGAGGCTTCCCGCCTTTCGCTGGCAGCCCCACCACCGTGGTGAGGTCCTCGAGCTCAGCGACCGTGAGGGCCTCCTGCACGGCCGTTGCGTCGGCGTCGATCGCGTCGAGGCGGCGTCGGGCATCGGCCAGGCGGGCCTCGCCCTGGGTGCGCGAGGCGGAGAGCTTCTTGTAGCGGCGGAAGTACCGCTCCATGTTCTGGCGGGGGGACAGATTGGGAAGCAGAGGGACCACCACGTCGGGCTCGTCGGGCGCGAAGAGGTTGGGCAGTGCCACGCTGGCGGCCCGTGGGGGCACGGCGCGGAGCTGGCACTTGAGCAACTCGCCGTAGAGGCGCAGACGCTCCGCCTCATCAGCCCCCGCCACATCGCGTTCGAGGTTATCGATGAGTCGCGCGAGGCGCTTGCGCCTGGCCTTGAGCTGGCTGGCCAGCCGCGAGCGCAGCGAGCGGAGGCGCTGGTCCGCGTCCGCCTGGGCGTAGTGGCGCTCGATGGCCTCGCAGTAGGACGCTGCGTGGTCGGCGAAGCGGTCGACGAGTGCACCGGCCGATGGGGGAGGGCCGTCTGGCGGCTCGTAGAGGGCCCCTGGCCGCAACGGCCTGTGGGACTTGCGTACCGAGCGTAGCGTGGTGATGATGCGCCCGTCGGGGGAGAGGAGATACACGTTGCTTGTCCGCCCGGTAAGCTCAGCCACGAGGCTGGCGGCAGGGTCGTCGGGGCGACCAAAGACCAACTGCACGATGCGGTCGGAGCCGAGCAGGCGGACGTCCGCCAGTGAACGGCCCTTGCACACACGCCGCACCTCCCTGAGGAACGGGGGCGGCGAGCCCTGTCCCGCCGGGCGGTCGGAGATGAA
>Ga0272442_10011962_pt1 | contig 10531 bp, 6 predicted proteins | sample SSMForm2O_FD_200262 | JGI IMG/M metagenome (GOLD analysis project Ga0272442, IMG submission 200262) | Marine sediment archaeal communities from Little Sippewissett salt marsh, Falmouth, MA, United States - SSM-Form-2O | ecosystem: Environmental > Aquatic > Marine > Wetlands > Sediment ... | reverse complement strand
GACCTCGTGCCTGAGCAATCTGCGTCAGGTAAACCTGGCCCTGATCGCGTACGCCACCGACGACAGCCGCAATCGCTACCCGCTCGAACAGTGGGAGCACAATCCCCACGATAGGTTGCTGGAGCAGCTCAATGCCTATCACGACGACGGCTTGATGAAGGCGTTCTACTGTCCGCAGGCGAGCTTTCTCGAGCAGATTGCCAACGACCCCGCCGGCGGCGTGCCCACCGGCGGGACCGATTCCGTCATCGACACGCCCGAGAACCGCGAGGCCGGCAACATCACCTACATCTACTGGAGCTTCCGCGCCAACAAGCCGGGCCCCAGCAGCGGCACCTGGCGCGACCCCACGTACTATTTGCCGCGCGAGCTGACGCTTCAGGGCCTCATCGGCCACCGCGACTGGCTGGGCAACGCCAGCAACGCCGACCTTCAGAACCAGCGCTACGAGAAGTGTATCCATGCCGCCCCGGCGGAGATCTGGGTCGTCTCGGACTTCTTCCGCAAGAAGGGCATCTTCCCTCACGGCCGCAAGCCCGGCTCCACCGAGGGAGGCGTCAACGTCAACTACCTCGACGGACACGTGGGCCGCGTCTACAAAAAGCCCCGCGACACCTACCGCTAATAGGACCGTCGCCCGGGGTCCGGGGCGGCGATGGCCCGTGACCCGTGACCCGTGGCTCGTGACTCGTTACTGTCATTCCTGCGCAGGCAGGAATCCAGATGCCTTGTCATGCCCAGCGTCAGCGAAGCATCCGGTCCTCGGCTGTGAAACCATGCTTCGCGCGCGCCCGGAAATGCGCTTCTCGTTGCGGTGTCTCTCCTGTATAATATGTTTCTGGGTCGCCATCTGCCGGTGTGGCCGGTCGGAGTGGACCGGGCCGGACGTTGGCGAGCCAAAGGAGGTGTATCATGACACGCCGAAGAAAAGCCTTTACGCTCATCGAGCTGCTCGTCGTCATCGCGATCATCGCACTGCTGATGTCGATCCTCATGCCGGCCCTGAGCCGCGTCAAGAAACAAGCCAAGGCCGTCGCCTGCCAGGCGAACCTGCACCAGTGGAGCCTCATCTGGAAAATGTACTGCGACGACAACAACGGCTACTTCCTCAGCGGCGAATACGGCGGCACGCGCAGCGGGCAGGGCAGCGGCCGCTGGTGGTTCCGGCCCATGACCGATCTCTACGAGGTCGAGGAAAAGATACGCTGCTGCCCCCAGGCGACCAAGCCCGTCGAGAGCAGCAACACCATTGGCAACTGGGACTACGACGCCTGGCAGACGGGCACCTATGGCAGCAACGATTATTACGTGGGCAGCTACGGCCCGAACGGCTGGATGTGCAACGTCCCGCCCGGCGACACCGATATGTGGGGACGCAGCCCCGTCTCCGACCACTGGCGCACCCCCAACGTCAGGAACGCCCACTACGTCCCGATGTTCACCGGCATGTGGTGGGTCGATGCCTGGCCCCGCTTCCAGGACCCGCCCGCCGAGCGCAACACCACGATTACCGGCGTCGTCAACTCCCAGGAGATGCAGCGCGTCTGCGTCAACCGCCACGGCGGCTTTCAGAACACCATCTTCTGTGACTGGTCCGCCCGCAAGATCGGGCTCAAGGAGCTCTGGACCCTCAAGTGGAGCCAGAGCTTTAACATCGCCGGGCCCTGGACCAAGGCCGGCGGCTGCAACCCCGCCGACTGGCCCGACTGGATGAGAGGGTTCAAAGACTACTGACCCGCCGCCCGGGACCCGGGGCCCGGGAAATACGAATTCCTAAGCTCGAAATCCTAAACAAATCCCAAGGCCCGAAACAACAATGCTCTAAACGCGCGTCCCGGCCCCCTTGGCATGCCGACGATACGCTCGGCGCGGCGGTGGCCGTGGCTCGTGACCCGTGACTCGTGGCTCGTATCTCGTGAAGCGAGGTTCGCCGTATTGCACCGCGTGCGATCCGCACTGCTCGCCGCCCCACCTGTCATTCGTGCACAGGCAGGAATCCAGACTCCTGTCGGTCCGCGCCTGTCGCCCGTAAATTTTTTCCGGATTTTTCCGAAATTACCATCAACATTCGCCCCCCGACAAACGCCTTCTTCTTGGGCGCAGAGCAAGGAGGCTCCGTGCCCGTTCTGGGCCCAAACCCAAAACGAGAAACCCAAAGCACCAAACCCGAAATCCGAAACAATACCAAAACCCTAAATGACAGAGGCCCAGGAAACCAATGGTCTCGCTACTTGCCACTGCTGTATGCGTTACGCAGTGCCTGCCAGCGGGGTAAACCACCGGCGTGGTGCACTGAATCAGGATCGGGTGAAGGAGGCCTTCGAATCATTACGGGACCTTCTGGTTTGGGCTTGACGGGAGGGTGCTGCTGTACGTGTACTTTGTAGCATAGGATTAGGCATAGGTATTCTCATGGCAAAGCTGACTTTGCATGTTGACGCGGAGATTATTGAACAAGCCAAGCGGTTGGCGGGCGAGCGGGGGGCGAGTGTTTCGGCTTTGTTTGACGGGTTCATCTCTCATATCTTGCGTGCATTTCCTCGGCAGGCTCTGTGGCAAAACGTACTTTTTCGCATTGTTCACGTATTTCGCGGCCTTGGAGTTGATCAAGGACTACTGATTATTGACCGTTGACTTGCTTTCCTTGGCGCCCTCGGCGTTCTCTGCGGTTCCATCTGTGGCTTGTCGCTCGTGGCGCGTGGGGCCGGGGGCGGAATCGCTGGAACTTGTGGCTTGTGCTGGTCGTATGGGAGGGGGTATGATGGGGCAGGCAGTATTGTAGTTTATGGTATCAGATACAGGACACAACTCGATACGCAGGGGGGCATCCAGGCGGCGGCATATCAGGGGGGCGGCTCTGGGCACGCTGGGCTTCTGCACGCGTTGGGCGGTGGACCGGCACGGGACCGGGCCGGAGTGGATCGAGGTCAGCGAGGTCGAGTTGCATCTGCGGCGGCTGCCGCAACGGCTGCGCGGGCTGCGCATCGCCCATATCAGCGACCTGCACTGCAGCAGCACCGTAAGCGGAGCGTACCTGCGTCGCTGCATCGAGCGGGTCAACCGGCTCGACGTGGACCTCGTCGTGCTCACGGGCGACTACATCACGTACGATTTCCGGGGCCAGTACCGCAAGAAGGTCGTGGCGCTGCTCGGCCGGATCGAGAGCCCGCTCGGCGTCTACGCCTGCTTAGGCAACCACGATTACGGCCTGCGGCGGCTGCCTCCCCGGCAGCGGGCCTCCCTGCTGCGGCGGCTCACGGGCGGAATGCGGAAAAGCGGCGTTACGGTCCTGCGGAACCAGTCGGCGATCGTGGACGTCGAGGGCCAGCCGCTCTGGCTGGTGGGACTGGGCGATCTGTGGGTGGACGACTTCCGGCCGCGTAAGGCCTTCGCCGACGTCCCCAGCGATGAAACGGCCCTCGCGCTGATCCACAACCCGCGAGGCGTGGAGCACCTGAGCGGACACGAGGCCCAGGCGGTGATGAGCGGGCATACGCACGGAAGCCGCACCGCCGCCAAGCCACGCCCGCCCTGGCAGGCCAGCAACCGACGCTACCACCGAGGCATGTACGAGGTGGACGGCACGAAGCTCTACGTCAATCGCGGCCTGGGCCGGGTCGGACGGGCCCGACTCAACGCCCGACCCGAAATCACCGTCTTCACGCTCCGCTGAGACGAGGCAGACGACACGAGACGGCGGGGTAAAAGCGGGTTTTTCGGTTTCGCTGGCGGGACGTGCGTGGTATACTTGTTGTTATGGAGCATGTCCTGCCGGGCGGCGAGGCCCGGCGGTCTCTGAAGCAAGAGTGCGAGCCCGTGAACTGCGGGTTTTCATGGTACTGGGATAGCGGAACGATGAAAGGAGAGCGCCATGTGGAGCGAGCTATCGAGCAGAACCCTCGTCGCGGCCGGTACCTACGTGTTTCTCATGGTCTCGGCGGCGACGGCCGAGATGACGGTCTTTCCCGTAGCGACCAGTGACGACGACGAAGTGTTTCCCACCGTCTCGGGCAACACCGTGGTCTGGCAATTCTACAACAGCCGCTACGACGATTGGGACATCGAAGGCGCCGACGTAGCCGACGCCGCGGTGATACGCGATTTCCAGATCACCGACGTTCCGGGCAACGACGCCTATCCGGTGATCGACGGCAACGACGTCGTCTGGCAGCACGAGTACCGCCCGGGCCTCGATTGGGACATCCACGCCGCCACCATCGCCGACCGCTCCCGCATCGTCAGATACATCGTCTCCGCCTCGTCGGACGACGAGCGCCTGCCGTGCGTCTCCGGTGGCGTGGCCGTCTGGCAGCATATGTTCTTAGGCGTGGCCGACTGGGACATCCTCGGCGCTTATCTCACCGGCGCCGACGATCCGGAGCCCTTGTATATCTCCACGGCCATCGATATCGATGAGCTTTTCCCGTGCATCTCGGGCAACCTGGTGGTGTGGAGCCAGAAAAAGCCGGACGGCGACGAGCCGTGTGTCTGGGGCGCCGACATTTCCGACCCGTGCCAACCGCGCGTTTTCTACACGACCATGGCGCTGGGCGAACAGGAGTTTCCGTGCATCTCGGGCGGCTGGCTCGTCGGGCGCGACACCGACGAGGTCGGGCGGGTGCTGCTGGACAATCTGTTCGACCCATTCAACCCGGAGGAGATCAGCGGTTCCGGCGTGACGGCCTGCCCCAGGATCCACGGGCACATCGTCGTCTGGCAGGACGGCAGCAACGGCACCTGGGACATCCGCGCCTACAACCGCATCACGGAAGAGGAGATTGTCGTCACCAATCGCAAGATGTCCGAGCAGATGAATCCCTCGGTCTACGTCGATGCCGAGCAGGCCCGCGCCATCATCGTCTGGCAGGACAACCGCGACGGCAACTGGGACATCTACGCCGCCGTCCTGGACACCCCTGAAATCGCCGAGCCGCCCGTCGAGGGTCCCGACGAGGAAACAAGTCCATAGCCAATCCTGAGCGGCACGTGTCCTTGCTCATTGCGGCGCTGCGGGAATTTTGCGTTGAGTCGGCCGGGACGATGCCATCAAATTGTGCCCATGCCAGACGAAGTAGGGAGAATTCTCGCGCGGCTACGGCGGCGTCATCCCGGACGGTGCGATTCATGTTTGTCGGTACCTTCCGCCGGGCGAGTGCTGTCGCTGTCATTTCGACCGGAGGCCGCTTCCGGCCGCACCCATCCTGAGGGAAGCGGAGAAATGCCTTGACAGTGCAATTTCAGAGGCCAATAATGCGTCTTTACCCATGATGCCTGAGGATGGAACCGGAATCGTCGGTATGGCTCACCAGCCAGTGCGGTTGCTCCGCCGGGCGTCGAAGTCACGATGGGACAAGACCTTATGCAGTACGCGGCAGATGCGTGGTTCTCCTCATTTGGCATGTCTTTTAAGGAAAGGCGAAGGTATGAGCGCACGTCGTAGCACGCGCCGAGAGTTCATCAGGCATTCAATGGCGTTGGGGGCAGGCTTGGCGACGGCCGATCCGCTGGTTCGACTCGCACGAGCCATGGCACCGGCGACGAAGATGCGGCTCGGGCTGGTGACATATCTCTGGGGGCAGGACTGGGACCTGCCGACGCTGATCGCCAACTGTGGCAGCACCGGCGTGCTCGGCGTCGAGCTGCGGACCCAGCACGCGCACGGCGTCGAGTCGAACCTGAGCATCGCCCAGCGTCGCGAGGTCAAGGCACGGTTCGCCGACAGCCCCGTGACATTGGTCGGGCTCGGCACCAATTTCGACTTCCACCACCCCGAAAAGGACCGGCTCCAGCAATCGATCCAGGGGGCCAAGGACTACATCAAGCTCTCGTATGACTGCGGCGGCTCCGGCGTCAAGGTCAAACCCAACAATCTGCCCAAGGGCGTCCCGTACGAAAAGACGATCGAGCAGATCGGCGAATCGCTGAACGAACTGGGCCGGTTCGGCGCCGCGTACGGCCAGATGATTCGCGTGGAGGTGCACGGCCGCGGCACGTCCGCCCTGCCCGTGATGAAGGCGATCATGGACGTCGCGGACCACCCCAACGTGGGCGTGTGCTGGAACTCCAACTCCCAGGACCTGGAAGGCGAGGGGCTGGAATACAACTTCAACCTGGTGCGGTCGCGACTGGCCGACACCGTGCACGTGCGCGAGCTGAACATCGGCGACTACCCGTACCAGGAGCTGATGAACCTGTTCGTGGGGGCCGACTACAAGGGCTGGATCCTCCTGGAGGCCCGCACCAAGCCCGACGATCGCATCAAGGCCCTCGCCGAGCAGCGGCAGGTCTTCGAGCGGATGGTCGCCAGGGCCAAAGTAACGAAGGGCCGCAACAAAGGCGTCCAGATCACCGAAGGCGACGACAAGGTAACGGTCGAGATCGACGGCAGGCCGTTCACCGAGTACCGATTCAAGGATGCTCAACGTCCGTATTTTTACCCGGTGATCGGGCCGACGGGGGTGCCGGTGATTCGCCACTGGCCGATGGCCGACGGCCCCGGCGAAGCCCATGACCATCCGCACCACAAATCGCTCTGGTACACGCACGGCGACGTCAACGGCGTGGACTTTTGGAGCGACGGCGACAGCAAGGGCCGGGTCGTGCACGAAAAGTTCCTCGAAGTCAGCTCGGGCCGCGAGGTCGGCGTCATCAAGGCCAAGAACAACTGGGTCACGGCCGACGGCAAAGTCGTCTGCACCGACACGCGGACGCACCGCTTTTATCGCCGGGGCGAAGGGCAGGTCATGGACTTCGAGATCACCTTCCACGCCTCGCACGGCAAGGTGACGCTGGGCGACACGAAAGAGGGCTCGATGGCGATTCGCCTGGCCCCGACGATGCGGGTCGAAGGCGAGGTCGGCCAGGGCCACATCGTCAACAGCGAGGGACATCGCGACAAGCCGGCGTGGGGCAAGCGGGCGGCCTGGTGTGATTACTACGGGCCGGTCGAAGGCAAGGTCGTCGGCGTGGCGATCTTCGACCACCCGAAAAACCCGAAGCACCCGACGTGGTGGCACGTGCGGACCTACGGGCTGTTCGCGGCCAATCCGTTCGGGGTACACAACTTCGAGGGCAAGCCCGCCGGCACCGGCGATATCGTCATTGCCGCCGGCGAAAGCCTGACGTTCCGCTACCGTCTCTACTTCCACAAGGGCGACGAAAAAGAAGGCAAGGTCGCCGAGCACTACCGCGCATACGCCGCCGAGGCGCAGCGCTAGAAAATAGGTTGACTCAAACGAATCTCCGGTGAGAGGTATTGTCAAGACAAAGGAAAGGAACCATCATGAGTAAGTTATCGCGTCGTGATTTCGTGAAGAGTTCGATGGCCGTCGGGGCCGGGCTGGCGCTGGCCGGACCGGCGTCGCACGCGCTCGGCGCCAACGACGACATCCGCGTCGCCGTCGTCGGTGTGGGCGGCCAGGGCGGCGGTCACATGCGCTACTTCCACGGTTGCCAGGGCGCCCGGCTGGTCGCCATCTGCGATGCCGACCGCGGCCACGTCGAGAAGCGGGCCGCCGACTTCGAGACGAAGAACGGCTACAAGCTCAAGACCTACACCGACGTCCGCAAGCTCCTCGACGACAAGGAAATCGACGCCATCACCTCGGCCACGCCCAACCACTGGCATTCGCTGGTGACCATCTGGGCCTGCCAGGCCGGCAAAGACGTCTACATCGAGAAGCCCGTCTCCCATAACGTCTGGGAAGGCCGCCAGATGGTCAAGGCCGCCCGCAAGTACGACCGCATCGTCCAGACCGGGACGCAGAAACGCTCCGATCGCGGCCTGATGGAGGCCTTCAAGTACATCAAGGAAGGCAACCTCGGCGCCATCAAGTGGTCGCGCGGTTTCTGTTACAAGGCCCGCTTCAAAGGCACCAACGGGATCGTGTACGGGACAAACGGCCCGAACGTTCTGCCCGACAGCATCGACTACAATCTCTGGTGCGGCCCGGCCGACATGGAGCCGCTGCGGCGTAAGAGCCTGCATTACAAATGGCACTGGGTCTGGAACAGCGGCAACGGCGACCTGGGCAACCAGGGCATCCACGAGATGGACCTGGCTCGCTGGGCCCTGGGCGATCCGAACCAACTGGCGCCGACCGTCATGAGCATCGGTGGCCGCCTGGGCGTCGATGACGCCGGCGAGACGGCCAATACGCAGATCATCTACCTTGGCTACAAACCCGCCCCGCTCATCTTCGAAGTTCGGGGCCTTCCGGTCGAGACCGGCCGCAAGGACATGCCCAACTTCCGCGGCATTCGCATCGGCATGGTGGTTCAGTGCGAGAACGGCTACTTCGCCGGCGGTGGCGGCGGCGGCTGGGTCTACGACAACGACGGCAACAAGATCAAGCAGTTCAAAGGCCAGGCCGGCGAAGGACACCATCAGAACTTCATCAACGCCGTCCGCAGCCACAAGCGCAGCGATCTCAACGCCGACATCGAGAAAGGCCATCTCTCCAGCGCCCTGTGCCACATGGGCAACGCCTCGTACCGGCTGGGCAAACAAATGTCCGTCGATGAGATCAAGAACGCCATCGACAACGATGACGTGATGGACTCCTTCGAGCGCATGGTCGAGCATCTCAAGGCCAATCAGATCGACTTCGATAGGGAGCCGTTGACGATGGGCCCGATGCTGACAATGGACCCGAGGAAAGAGATGTTCGTCGGCGAGATGGGCGGCCTGGCCAACATGTACGTCAAGCGGAACTACCGCGAGCCGTTCGTCGTGCCGGAAAACGTCTGAACCATTGATGATCGATGATTGATAATGGATGATTGAAAAGGGTAGGCTTCGGCTTGCTCTTTTCAATCATCCTCAATCTTTTGGTGACGAATGAAATTCGCAATCTGCAATGAGATGTTCGAAGGCCGCTCGATGGCCGACGTCTGCTCGGTCGTGAGCAAGCTGGGCTATCAGGCTCTGGAGATCGCGCCGTTCACGCTGGCGCCTTCGGCGATGGAGGTGACGCCCGGGCAGCGAAAAGAGACCCGCAAGGTCATTGAGGATCACGGGCTCGAATGCGTCGGCCTGCACTGGCTCTTCGCCGGCCCCGAGGGTCTGCATATGACCACGCCCGACGAGGCGACCTGGCAGCGGACGCGGGATTATCTCTCGGCCCTGCTGGATTTGTGCGCCGACTTAGGCGGCAAGGTCCTCGTGCTCGGCTCGCCCAACCAGCGCAGCGTCCCCGAAGGCCAGACCCCCGACGGCGCGTGGGAACGGGCGGCCGACCTGTTGGGCTCGGTGCTCCAGAAGGCCGGAAACCTGGGCCTGACGATCTGCCTGGAGCCGCTCTCGCCCGTCGAGACCAACTTCATCAACACCGTCGAGGAAGGGATGAAGATGGTGCGGCAAATCAACCATCCGAGTCTCAAGATTCATCTCGACGTCAAGGCGATGTGCTCCGAGGCCAAGCCCGTGCCCAAGATTATCCGCTCGGTGAGCGCCGGCGATATCGGGCACTTCCACGTCAACGACGCCAACCTTTACGGGCCCGGCATGGGCGACGTCGATTACGCCCCCATCGCCGAGGCCGTCGGCGACGTCGGCTACAACCGCTGGCTCTCGGTCGAGGTCTTCAAATACGACCCCGACCCCGAAACCATCGCCCAAAAAAGCATCGAATACCTCCGCACCTTCTGGCCGTAAGTACCACGCGGCCGGCGAATACCCAGGAACCACCCACGAGGCAGGCCCCCAAGCCTGCCTCTTTCTTTTTGCGGCGTCATACGAATTCTGATGACTTCTCGGGGACATGTCATCCTGAACGTAGCGTAGCGAAGTGAAGGATCTGGCCTGCGGCCGGAACGAACCTCTTTTTCGATAGCCATCCCGGCGCGCCGGGATTCGCCTACGGCTCAGGATGACAAACGCTCAAACGCGCCAGAATTTTTCCTAATGCGTATCAGACTTTGAAGAACACCTTGTGGCGGTAGAGGAACCAGAGGACGAGCCAGCGGGCCATCAGGGCGCCCAGGGGCAGCACGAGCGGCGCCACGAGCCCCGCGTGTTCGGCGAGGCCGCCGAGAAAGAACCTCGCGATCCCGCCGAAATCGACGAAGCGCTGGAGGAAATAGATCGTGATCGGGTTCATCCCGATGACCACGAAAAACAGCGACCACTTCGTGTATCCCTTCACGTCGATAACCCAGTAGAACAGCGCCAGCAGCAACAGGCTCCATCCGCCCGCGAACAGCACGTAGGAGCTGGTCCAGAGGATTTTGATGATCGGAAAGGCCAATCCCCACAGGGCCCCGGCGGCCAGACAAACCACGCCCGCACCCGCTAAGCCGGCGGCCTTGCGCGAGCCGGAGCGATTCGAGCGCAGCCAATGCCCCGCCAGCGCGCCCAGCAGCGCGGTGCAGACGGCCGGGAAGGTCGAGAGCACGCCTTCGTTATCCCCATGTCCGTAATACAGCTTGCCCGGGATGAGTTGCTGGTCCACATAGGACGAGAGGCACCCCTCCGGCGTCAGGTCCCCGCTGCCGACGCCCGGAACGGGCACCAGCATGGTCACGCCCCAGT
>Ga0272442_10011961_pt1 | contig 10533 bp, 8 predicted proteins | sample SSMForm2O_FD_200262 | JGI IMG/M metagenome (GOLD analysis project Ga0272442, IMG submission 200262) | Marine sediment archaeal communities from Little Sippewissett salt marsh, Falmouth, MA, United States - SSM-Form-2O | ecosystem: Environmental > Aquatic > Marine > Wetlands > Sediment ... | reverse complement strand
ATTCAAAGAGCTTTTAGTGTCGGAGCTTTTGGAATTAATAAGTATAGAAGGTTTGTTCCCACCAGGTGGAGTATTACCGCTGTTGATTCAATGCTTGGCAAAGAGTTAATGAAAAAAACAAAGACACGCCCGTACATCAATGAATTTAGAATTTATTATCTAAATCAGTTTGACAACAGGTGGATTGTTTTGATGATGCCGAGAGAATGGCAATATGAACTTATTGAGGCATGGTACCCAAATACAACATGGAATCCATATGGATCATCCATCTCAATGTTTAACAGTTATGAATTCTACAAGGGCAGAGCAACTTATGCCGAAATAGGTGGTTGTTATTATGCTGCGCGTCTTGCAGTAAACGAATTGTTAAACAAGGAGCGACGTCAGGCTGGGGCAATAATAATGCGTGAGTCACATCCTGGGTACATTATGCCAATAGGTGTATGGAATGTCCGCGAGAGTGTAAGAAGAACATTGAAGGAACCATATCGAAAATTTGATACTTTGCATGAAGCACTTGTCCATGTATCTGAGAAAGTGAATATCCCACTTCAGAGATGGATTAAAAACAGTGCTATCCTCAAAAACCAGTTATATCAGAAAAGACTTGAGGATTTCTAGGGGATTTTATGAAGATCAGACAAATTGATTGTAAAACTGCGTTATCTCCCTCAAGGCTTCCTGGACTTGATTATTCGTTAAATCCGTATAGGGGCTGCGAGCATAACTGTGCATATTGCTACGTTCCAAATGTGCTGAGAATCAGTAGAGAAAATTGGGGCGAATTCGTTGATATTAAAGTAAATATCCCCCTTATTCTTTCAAAAGAACTAAAAAGGAAAAAACCCGGTGTTGTTGCAATTTCAACAGTTACAGATCCATATCAACATGTTGAAGAAAAATACAAGCTTACAAAGCATTGTTTAGAACAACTTCTCGGATATGATTTTCCAATTAGCATTCAAACGAAGTCGCATCTAGTGTTAAGAGATATAGATCTCATATCACAGTTCTCTAATGCTGAGGTAGGGATAACTGTAACAACGTTAATTGATGATGAAAGTAAAATCTTGGAGTCATCCGCATCTTCTATATCAAACCGGTTGGATACCGTTAAAAAATTAAACGATTGTGGGATAAAGACATTTATTTTCTTCGGTCCAATATATCCCACCACTAAAATTGAAAATATTCAGTATATCGTGAAGCAGTTCAGAGAGACAGGGACAACTAAACTTATTGTCGATTCTCTTCATCTGAAGAGGGGTATTTGGAAAAAAATAGACAGTAACCTATCTTCGCATCCCACCACGTTGGCAGCATTCCAAAAAAATTTGTTTGAAAATAAAGACTACTATTCAATCATATTCGATGAGATAGAGCGACAGTGTAAGAATTATAAGTTAAATTTTGAGAAAGCATTCTGAAACATAAGCAATATGTCTTTTTATATTGCGAATTGTTTACTTGAGATCATGTCTTACGATACAGTATATCAAAAGGATAAAAAAGACTGTATTTTCAGTAAAAAAATTATTGAGCAATTGAACAGTTTAGTTCCTAATGGTGTGTCTGATAAAGAGGTGGACAGAGTTGCATATTCAAAGGATTACTGGCCTATTACGTTGCGGTGGCTGTTAGATGGAAAACTTCCGGCACTTCCTGATTGTATTGTCTGGCCTGAAAATGCCCAGCATGTGACTGAGATATTAAGACTTGCAAACAGAGAAAAAATACCTATTGTTCCATTTGGGGAAGGGTCTGGTGTTGTCGGCGGTGCCATACCAATCAGAGGCGGTATTGTTGTTGACATGAAAAAAATGGATAGTGTGGTAGAGATAGATGATCTGGGTTTAATGGTTACAGCTCAGCCCGGTATAAATGGTATGAATCTTGAACGATATTTGAACCGGAAGGGCTATACAATGGGTCATATCCCCCAATCTATTTATTGCTCTAGTCTTGGAGGATGGCTTGCATGTCGTGCTGCAGGACAGTTTTCAACAAAGTATGGTAAGATTGAGGATATGGTTGTGGCATTGGAAGCGGTCTTGCCAGATGGTACTATTATAAAATCCAAACCTGTTCCTAGATCTTCTACTGGACCACAGGTAGAGCAACTCTTTTTGGGTTCTGAGGGAAGATTTGGGATAATTACAGAGGCTACACTCAAGATATGGCCTTATCCTGAGGAACGATCAATGATTTCCTTTGCTTTTGATGATGTTGATCATGCGTTAGAGGCAGTAAGAAAGATAATGAGAAAAAATGTATATCCTGCAGTAGTACGTATTTATGATAAGAATGAAACACTTCGGCATTTCTACGAGATAAAAGGCGCTAAGGATAAATGTATGTTGGTTTTGTTGATGGAAGGAGACAAGAGGTTAGTAAAACTGGAAAATGAAATATCTGAGATAACATGCAAGGGCGGGGGAGGAGTAGCATGTGGAGATGAACCTGTACATCATTGGCTTGAAACTCGATTTAATGTGAAGGAATCGTCAGAATTTACATCACGAGGCTTCATTTTTGATACTGTTGAGGTGTCAGTTGGGTGGAAAAATGCACCGAATCTTTACAAAACCGTCATTGAAGCTATGAGAAAGGTTGGAGGGGTAGTTGTTGCTTCTGGACACGCCTCTCACTTTTACCCTCAAGGAGTATGTTTCTACTTTACATTCGGGGGTATTTCGCCAAAAGATGTTACTCCATTTACATTCTATGAGTCAGTGTGGGATGCCATAATGAAGTCATGTCTGGAAGAGCAAGGGTCAATTAGTCATCATCACGGTATTGGTCTCATACGGGCGAAGTGGCTAGAAAAGGAAATTGGTGAGCGGATGCATATGTTAAAAAAAATAAAAAGTGCCATTGATCCGCACAATATCATGAATCCAGGAAAGATGGTGATTGAGAGTGAAGAAAACTAAGAAATATGCGTGGGTTATGGATGCATTTTCACAAACGTCTTTTTCAACAAAAGCACGAGCTATGAAGCATTTTTTAACTGGGAAAAAAAGTTATTTACCGATGAAAAAGACGCAGGCTGATATGGAATCCGTGATAAAATGTGCTCTTTGTCCCAACATGTGCAGATTTGACTGTCCCGTATTGGAAGCGGAGAAGAATGAGGCCACCTCGCCATCAGGAAAAATGCGCATCGCTTATCTTATTGAAACGGGTAGGTTGGATGGAAAAGATGCTTTTGAATTAATGTATAAGTGTGCAGGATGTGATGCATGTATACAGTGGTGCCCATTCGATTTTTCAGTTGGCGACATCCTAAAGGGTGTACGCGCCGATATTGTCGCCGATAATAGAATTCCAGAAGATGCTGCTGGAATTAAAGAACATCTGGAAAAAAATCACACAATGAACAAAAGAAATGTCGATATCAAAGGGAGTGAAAAGGGCGATATTCTCTATTTTATGGGATGTACAATCCTCTCAGAAAAAGGAGAGATTGCAGAGGCGATGATGGGTATTTTTAATACGGTTGGAGAAAAGTACACCACCATCATGGATGAATGGTGTTGTGGAGCGCCACTTATCAATCTTGGTTTTACCAAGACTTTTAAACACTTTGCGGAGCATAATGTAGAGAAAATTAAAGATAGTGGATGCAAAACTGTGGTATGTAGTTGTCCAACATGTGCTTATATTCTCAGGCAAGTGTACTCACAAATGAACTTTGAAATTAAGGCACAGGTATTGCATTCATCCGAATATCTTTTAAGTCTGATGAAAGACAAAAAAATGAGATTTGGTCATCTTGAAAAGGAATGTGTCTATCACGATCCATGTACCCTCGTCAGAAAGCTTGGTATAGAAGAAGAGCCGCGAAAAGTATTGAAAAATATTCCTGGAATGGTGGTGAAGGAACCATACTTTAGCAGAATGGATACAAAATGTTGTGGTAGGGGTGGCTCATTAGGGAATACAAATCCTGATATTGCAGAAAAAATAGCGCAGAAAAGAATAGCTGAGTTAATAGATGAGGCAAAATGTATCGTAACTGCATGCCCAACTTGCACCTTGGCTTTTGACGGATGTGAGGTTTATGATATATCTGAAATTGTTATAAAGAGTTTGGAGAAAAAGAATGAGTGATAGGAGGATTTTGAGAAAAGTTGATAAAGTTATACAAAAAAAAAGATATGAAAATATTGATGTTAAAGTAGAAGATAGTATAGTTTACTTGAATGGGAAAGTAAGTTCATGGGATGATTTTGTAGAGACGGGATCTTTAATCGGAGAGATCAAGAATGTTAGGGGTGTGGTCAACAGACTTGAATATCCTGGTGAGATAAGGGGAGAAAGAAAGAGGGGAAATAAGGAAAAAAGTGGGGAGGCCGATGTTGTAATTATCGGGGGAGGCGTTACTGGTTGCTCCATTGCACGAGAGCTGTCAAAATATAAGGTGAAGGTAATTCTTGTTGAGAAAGATGATGATGTTGCCTGCGGAGCTACGAAGGCAAATAATGCCATGGTTCATTCGGGCATTGGGGAAAAAGTGGGTACACTAAAACAAAAGCTCTGTGTCAAAGGGCATTTTATGTATGAAGAACTTGCAAAGGAGCTGAATGTCCCCTTCAAAAGATGTGGAATGTTGATTATTCTAACCAAAGATTCTCTTTCAAAGCTAAAAATTCCTCAATTTCTTGCCAATTTTATTGCGAAGAGGATTATACCTTTTATTGTCGTTCGGCGTGGTAAAAAGATAGGTATACCGATTAGGCGAGTGAATCAGGAAGAACTGATGGAGAAGGAGCGGTATGTAACTGAAAGGGCGTTAGCTGCTGTTTTATCTTCCTCTTATGGTGTTATATGTCCGTATTTTTTTACTATTGCACTTGCTGAGAACGCAATAGATAATGGCGTAGAGTTTATGCTTGACACGGAGGTTGTGGGTGTTACAGTTGAAAATGATGGCGTGAAGTCAGTGATGACAACAAAGGGAACTATTGACACGCGCTTTGTTATAAATGCTGCTGGCTTATATGCTGATGAAGTTGCGGAGATGGCGGGAGCAAGGGAGTACACAATTCATCCCAAAAAGGGTGCTACTTTGCTTTTTGATAAGGAATTGGGAAATTACATAAATCGTTCTATGTCTCTTCTTCGATTTCCAAGGGCAGAGCATTACAAAGGGGGTGGAATAATGGTTACTGTCGATAACAACATTCAGTGGGGACCAACTATAGCAGAATGTCCGGAGAAAGAAGACACATCTGTTACTGCAGAAGAAATCGAGAATATATTCGAGTCTTATACACCGCTTTTACCAGATTTTCCAAAGGAATCGGTCATTACCTATTTTGCCGGGATAAGAGCATCTACTTTCACAGAAGATTTTTTTATAGAAGCGTCAAAAAAAGTTGGAGGTTTCATTCACGTGGCAGGCATACAGTCTCCTGGTCTCGCTGCTGCCCCTGCTGTTGCAGACATGGTCGTTGATATTTTAAAAAATAAAGGATTGGCGTTGAAGCAAAGGGAGAATTTTAATCCCCATCGTGATAAAACAACTATTTTCAGAGATTTTGACATCAAAGAAAAAAAGAGATTGATTGAGAAAAACCCACGATATGGAAAGATTGTGTGTAGATGTGAGCAGGTTACCGAGGGTGAAATAGTTGATGCAATTCACTCCAAGTTACCTGCATTGAGTGTTGACGCCATAAAGAGAAGAACGAGAGCAGGAATGGGACGATGTCAGAGTGGTTTCTGTCTTCCTCATGTTGCTGAAATACTTTCAAGAGAAACAGGAATTCCAATAGAAAAAATACAAAAAAATGGAAAAGGATCAAACTTATTTGTGGGGAAAGCAAAATGCTTACTCGGTGACAAACATGATGGAAACTGATGTTACTGTAATAGGGGGCGGACCAGCAGGCTTGGCCGCTGCTTTAAAAGCTTCAGAGAATGCACAGGTGATTTTACTGGAGCGAGGCAGAGAGCTTGGTGGAATACTCCCGCAATGCATTCATCAGGGATTTGGCAATTTTGTTTTCAAAAAAATGTTGACTGGCCCGGAATTCTCGCAGTATTTTATAGATAAAGTAAGACAATCAAATATTGTTGTTAAAACTGAAACAACCGTGCTTGAAATTTATAAAAACAAGAGAATCATCGCGACAAATTCTGCAGAAGGCATACTGGAAATACAGACAAAGGCAATTGTCTTATCAATGGGTTGCAGAGAACGGACCAGATCCCAAATTTTGGTTCCAGGTACACGTCCAGCTGGTGTTTATACAGCAGGTACTTCGCAACATCTCATAAACATTGATGGTATAATGCCGGGGAAAAAATTTGTGATTCTTGGTTCTGGAGATGTCGGCTTGATAATGGCAAGACGCTTTACTCTGGAAGGAGGGGAAGTTGAGGGGGTATATGAAATTATGCCGCAACCTGGCGGGCTTACAAGGAACATTGTTCAGTGTCTTGATGATTATAATATTCCCCTTTTTTTATCTCATACTGTGACTAACATCATGGGTAGAAGGCGACTTGAAGGTGTAACTGTTGCAAAGGTTGATGAATCGATGAAACCCTTAATTGGAACTGAACAGTTTATACCATGTGACTGTCTTGTTCTGGCAGTTGGTCTAATACCAGAAAATGAGTTATCAAAACAGATTGGTCTGGTCATAGATGATAGAACAGATGGGCCAGTTGTTGATGAGCGAATGGAGACATCTGTGTCAGGGATATTTGCATGTGGAAATGTAGTTCATGTACATGATCTGGTTGATGATGTGACTGTTGTGGCAGAGATAGCTGGTGAAAACGCTGCAAAATACGTACGAGAACATCTGGAAAAAAAGGGCAAGATACAAACAGTTGCAGGAGAAAACGTGAGATATGTTGTCCCTCAGTTTTTAAAAGGAGGATGGTCTGATTCTGTTACTTTGTATTTCAGGGTGCTAAATGAGAAAAGAGGTGCTACTGTCATCATTTCTTGTGGGAAAAAAACAATTTTAGAAAGGAATGAAAAAATCGTGAAACCACCTGAGATGGTAAAGGTTGTACTGTCGGAAGAGGCGCTTAATTCACTTGTGCAAAACGAGCTAAGAGTTGATGTGAGGTGCGGAAAATGAGTGAAAGTATGACATGTATATGCTGTCCACTTGGATGCCGTGTTCACATAGAAAAAAAGGGGGAAAAAACGCAAATTACAGGTCATAGATGTAAGAAAGGAGAAGAATATGCACTGCAGGAAATCAGAGATCCACGCAGAATACTTACAACAACAGTGTCAATAAACAATGGAATGTTATGTCTGCTACCTGTAAAAAGTAATAAGGAAATTCCTAAAAATCTGGTAAAAGCATGCGTTATTGAACTATCTAAGATTAGTGTAAATGCCCCAATTAAATGTGGGGATTTGATTTGTAGAAATATTTTGGGAACTGAGGTTGATATTATTGCCTCTCGTGATATGGAGTAAAGATGAAAAAATATATTATGACAATAGATGCAGGTACTACAGGCATACGTGCAATTATCTTTAATCATGATGGTAACATTGTTTCCCGAGCATATACTGAGTTGTCTCAGATCTTTCCACGTCCTGGCTGGTGTGAACAGAGTGGAGAAGATGTATGGAAGAAATGTAAAGAAGTGATGAAGACATCTCTCAGGAATGAAGAAATAAATGCTAACGAGATAGAATCAATTGGCATCGCAACTCAACGTTCTACTAATCTTTTGTGGGATAGACAAACAGGAAAACCGGTTTACAATGCAATCACTTGGCAGGACTCTAGAACAGCAGAACTGTGTAAAGAAATGGACAGAAAAATGAAGATGCGGGCTATTAGAGGATTGGGGAAAGTTACGAAAGAGGCATCTAAAATATTAAAGGTATTAAGAAAAACCAATTCTGGGGCAAGGCTTATTTCAACCTCTAGTTTTTCATTTACACCTGCTTCCTCACTTGCACATATACGTTGGATTTTAGATAATGTTGACAAAGCAAGAGAAAAAGCACGAAAGGGAGATATTGTATGTGGAACGATGGATACATGGCTCATTTGGAATTTAACGAACGGCAAGATACATGCTACAGATTTTTCAAACGCAAGTGCAACTGGAATGTTCGATCCTTTTACATTAAAATGGAGCGATTTAGTTCTTGATCTGTTTGACATCCCAGAGAATATTCTTCCAGAATTAAGAGAGACCAGCGGTGATTTTGGGATCGTTGAAAAAAGTATTATTGGAGTAGAAATACCAATACAAAGCGCTGTTGCAGATCAGCAGTCAGCATTATTTGCAGAGGGTTGTTTTAATCCCGGAGATGTAAAATGCACACATGGCACGGGAAGTTTCATCGATATGAATGTAGGACACAGACCACCAGCATCTCTCCACAAACTGCTCCCTCTTATTGCATGGAAACTAGATGGGAAGATAACCTACATGCTCGAGGGAATGATTAATACAACTGGTTCATCTATCCAATGGCTCAGGGATAATTTAGCCATCATAAAAAACGTAGAAGATTCTGAAAAGATGGCTGAGGCTGTTGGAGATACATGTGGTGTATACTTTGTACCTGCGTTTACGGGTCTGTCATCTCCATATTGGGATCCCCATGCATGTGGTATTGTTGTTGGATTAAGCAGGAAAACGAAGAAGGAACACCTAGTGAGATCGGCATTGGAGGGTATTGTCTATCGCTGCAAGGATGTCCTAATCGCAATGAAAATCGACTCGGACTTAAACATCTCGTCATTAAAAGCAGATGGGGGAGCATCGAGAAATAACTTTTTGTTACAATTTATGGCAGATGTGTTAAATATTAAAGTTGAGCGATCAAAAATTCTAGAGGGAACGGCACTGGGTGCCGCATATCTTGCTGGTCTGGCCTCTGGTTACTGGGAATCAAAAGACGAGATAATAAAAGGAAGAAAGGTTGACAGAATTTTTGAACCATGTATGGATGAGAAAAAAAGACTCAGATTATACAACGGATGGAAGGAAGCCATAGAGCGTTCTTTTAGGTGGGAGGATCATTCATAATAATTTGCGATGAAACACCCCTGCGAAATATTTCAAACTATTTTTTGTTCAGATGGGAGTTTAGTAAAAAATGATTTTGAATGGTTGTATAAAAAGGTAATTAATTTCGATGCTTTTTTGTACAAAAAAATCAAATAAAAAGGAGAGCAAGTAATGTAAAGAATTATTTTCTTCATTTTTATAATTTTCATAAGTTTTTGAAAATTTGTTAAGGAAATCTGGATATCTGCACTATCAAAAGAATATAGAAGGTTCGAAAAATACATATGAAAACCATCATCAAAAATAAACGAAGCAAATAGTACGATGCGTTAAAACATTTCACATACCACGCAGACATGAAGCAATGGGGAGGGATTCATATAAAAATTCATATGAAAAACCATGCGTTTCCAGCCTAAAATCCTCATGTGAATCTATTTACGCAGGAAACTCCAAAAACTTTTTTTCTCGAAACCAATCATTTTGTTTAAACCAATCTCGATTTCCCCATCGGTTTTACCACGGGCTTTCATCATCGCCTTATATCCTTTTAAAAGACCGTTAAGCATCCTGCTGACCTCATCCATCTCAGTGAACGTTATATAATAGCCCATACGGATTTGCTGTAATCCTTATGTGTGGTGTTGTCTACACGGTGCAAACTCAAACCAAGAGCATCTTTCATCCCGTTATAGTTCTTCAACAATAAACTGTCGCATAATTTTAAGTATATGGAGTGTGTTACCGAAAAAATCATTGTAATATACTAATAGAAAGTAATAGAGTGATGTCTATGGCAAAAGCACGATCAAGAACAGTAGCACGAAAAATGAAAGATAAGTGGAAAGCAAAGACTTGGTATACTATTCTGGCACCACCATCATTCGATAATGTCACTATTGCTGATACTTTGGCAGATAAACCTGTTAATTTGATTAATAGGGTAACAGAAGTTTCTCTCCAAGATTTGACGAATGATTTCAGGAAATCTCATATAAAACTTTACTTCAAAATAAATAATATTGAAGAGACAAATGCACATACACAGTTTGTTGGCCATACGCTCACATCAGATTATCTTAGAAGAATGATTAGGAGAAAAAGATCAAAAATTGATGGAGTATATGATGCTACTACGCGAGATGGTGCGACTATTAGATTAAAACCCTTTGCCACAACTGATAAACGTATACAAAATTCTCAGAGAAAAATAGTCCGTGAAACAATGAAAAAGACTATTCTCGATCGGGCGAAGGTTAGTACGCTTTCTGAATTTGTGGAGTCTACCATTGATGGAAAAATAGGTAGTGACATCTACAAAAATTGTAAGAAATTATATCCTGTAAAGAGGGTTGAAGTATACAAAACACAGGTTCTTTCACCTCCAACGATCGAAATAGAAGAGGAAAAAGCTGCGATAGCGGAACAGCCTGAGACTAAAGAAACAGAGGAAAAAGGAAAGAAAGTTCCTGAGAAGGAAAAGAAAAAAGCTGAGGGGACAACTGAATCCGTGGAAGA
>Ga0272442_10011960_pt1 | contig 10533 bp, 9 predicted proteins | sample SSMForm2O_FD_200262 | JGI IMG/M metagenome (GOLD analysis project Ga0272442, IMG submission 200262) | Marine sediment archaeal communities from Little Sippewissett salt marsh, Falmouth, MA, United States - SSM-Form-2O | ecosystem: Environmental > Aquatic > Marine > Wetlands > Sediment ... | reverse complement strand
TATCTCCCGTGTCTTGCTGCACTGCAACGCACTGTGTCATGGCGTGTTTGTGGCGACCACCCGGTAGAACACGCGGGGCGGCGGTGCCGCCACCGTCCATGTCTCATTGCTCAACGTTCCACTCGTTTCTTCCGCAAACGGCTCGAGAAGATTGGTCGTCGATTCCACGCGGTAGCCTCCGGCCCCCGGGACGGGCGTCCAGTCGAGGCGAAGGGATTGTGACTGGATCGCCATGCCGGCAATCCGGGGACGGATGCTGGTGGGATCATCGAGAGCGTATCCGTCCGGATCGACAAAAAAGTTGTCGAGGAGAGCCCCGCCGGACGCCGCGTTGCTGTTGTTCCCGCGGATGACGAGGCTTACCAGCGCCTGTGACCCGGTGCTGCCACGGAACGCGAAATTGGTATCGGAGTCCGAGTGGGAGAGTTGGGTTTGGGACGTGTAGGCGCCCCCCTGGATGTAGGCCTGCCAGGTGTCGGCTGCGTTGTCGATTGTCTGCCAGAACTTGTAGGTACTGCCAACCTCGAGTGTGGCCAGGTCGTACCAGTCCCCGTCGTGTACCTGCAGCCTGGCATCGACAATCCGCAGGCAGGGACCGATCAGCATCGCCGAATCCGCGGCGCTGGTCGTGTCGATCTCCGATCCGCTGCTCGCCGACGGCCCCATCGAGAGATCGGCGCTGCTCGTGTCCCGAAGGCACAGCTCGAAGAAAAGCGTTCCGGCGGCGGACAGGGGTTCGATCCCGGTGTGCGCCGCGGCGTTGCCGCCGTTCCCCGAGGCGTCGAGGATCGTGTTGTTGGCATCCTGTGGGTCCACGACCAGCTTGAACCCGTTCGGATCGCTCCAGCCGTTGACGCCGTCAAGCGGTAGCGGCAGCGCTGTGGCGTGCATGGCGAGCGCATGGCAGAGCAGACATGCCGCTAGAGCGCCGCCAAAGGGAGCGCGCTGGACCATAACGCATTCGGCCGTAATACCTCTCATACAATTATGATCTCACACTTCGTCTTTGCACCAAAGCAGTAAACTGCTATAGTTACGCAGTTTTGCGCCACAAAGCGCACTTTTCCGGCAGAGGCAAGCATGAGTACGAGACGCGAGAGCGGGGGCCGCGAGCAGAGGGTGCTACTGGTCTTCAACACACAGTTGCACCATCACGCTTCCGTTGTGTCAGGCATACGTGACTGCCTTTCGGCCTGGCCGGCGTGGAAGGTACGCTTCGTGCGTCCTAACGACATGACGCACTATCAACGTGCAATCCGCGACTGGGAGCCGCATGGGATCATAGTCGCCTCAGACCACGCGCGTGGAGCTGTTTTGTCGGACCTTGGGTGTCCGCTTGTCGCGGTGGGATGCAGGCATGACGTGGCTTGCACGGCACAGGTGTACTACGACGATCGGGAGGCCGGACGCCTTGCCGCCGCGGAGCTGCTCCAATACCCGATCGCCTCGGCGGCCCTCGTAGCGCACCCCGGCCATCCCGGCGCCGAGTCCCGCAACGCGGGATTTGCGGAGGCGATGCGGGCCGCGGGTGTTCCCGTCATGCGAACGAACTTGCTGGAGAACGCCTTCGAAGCGGCCGACCGATGGTGCGTGGATGAACGGGGGCTGTTCGGCTGGCTCCGGAATCTGCCGCGGCCCTGCGGCATCTTCGGCTGGAACGACGACGTGTGCGGTCTCCTCCTGTGGGCTGCTAAGGATGCGGGCCTACATGTGCCGAATGAGGCCTTGCTGATAGGGGCGGATAACCGACGCGACATGGTCGAGGCGGCCGAGCCGCACGTGAGCAGCGTCATAACGCCCTTTGAAGCGGCAGGAAGAGAGGCGGTTGCCGTCCTGAGTCGGGTCATGAGTGGCAGGGACTACCTCGCCACAACGCTTGTCCCGGTTGCCGGCGTCGTCACACGCGAGTCGACCCAGTGGCGCGGTCTCGAAGACCCGCTTGTGCTGTCGGCCCTCGACCTGATCCACCGGGGCGGCGGTTCGCGACACGGCGTCACCGGTCTTTGTGGCGAGCTGGGGTGCTCGCGCCGCAGCCTGGAACGTCGGTTCAGAGCGGCGGTGGGCCAGACTGTGTTGGCGGCCATTCAGGCGCAACGCGTGAAGCGCGCCATCGGACTTCTCCGCACGGGATCACTCAGCGTGGCCGGCGTTGCGAACGAATGCGGATTCCGCAGCCCACGGTCGCTTGAGACTCTCCTCAAGAAGCAAACCGGCAAGCTCCCGCGCGACTTTCGCGGGTACCGCTGAGGGACGCTCTGAGCCGGCTCTATCCTCCAAGATGCGGGCGCTCTGACGCCTTGACGCATCCGCGGCCTCAGAGTATGTTGCAGAACTGTGGATCTTACGGCACTACTCAAGAGGCACGAGCGAAAGGCGCCGGCATTCAAGCGGGACCTCTCGTCTCCCGCCAACGTCCTGCGCAGCATCGTGGCGTTCGCGAATTCCTCCGGCGGCATCCTGCTCCTCGGGGTCGAAGACGGCACGCGAGAGCTTTGCGACTACCCGGTCCGCAGCATCGAGGATGCGGCCGAGTTTGTGCGCAAGCATGCCTGGCGCTCTTTCCATATGCAAGGTGTTCGATGGAAGAGTTGAGACTACAGACAAGGGCACGAACACAGTTCGTCGACGTTACTGCCGACGTGCAGGGGGCTGTGCAACGGCTTGGCCTGACGGATGCTGTCGTAACGGTGTTCGTGCCGCATACGACGGCCGGTATCACCATCAATGAAAACGCCGATCCGGATGTCCTTGCCGACCTGGAGAACGCGCTTGAAAAGGCCGTTCCGTGGCGGGCGGGATACCGTCACTGCGAAGGTAACGCGGCGGCTCACGTCAAGGCCGGCATGATGGGGTCGTCCGTGCAGGTGATTGTCGAAGAGGGCCGGCTCCAGCTGGGGACCTGGCAGAGCATCTTCTTCTGCGAATTCGACGGTCCGAGAACCAGACAGGTATGGGTCAGGTGATTGGGCCTTTTCCTGTTCGCCTTCCTCGTCCATACCGTTTCGGCGAGCGGTAGCCACGTTTTCTGCTTGTTTAAGGCGTGAGGAATGGTACTGAGTACTGCTTTTCGCAGGTCTGCCGCACTCAGGCAGCTCCGTAAAGGCAGGGATGAGGGGAATGTCACGACCGGCGACATTACTGCTCTTGGGCTGTACGGGTGCGGGGAAAACGCCCTTGGGCGAGCTGCTCGAGCGGGATGGCCTCGGCGGCACCCGCTGTGTCCATCTGGACTTTGGCGCTCGACTTCGGAGCATTGTGTGCGGGGATCGGCGCGTAGAGGGAGTGGATGCGGCGCTCGTGCGCGGGATCCTCGAGGCCGGGCGGCTGCTCGAAGACGACGAATTCGTGATTGCGGAGCGGATCATCGACGGGTTCCTTGCCGAGGCGGGGGTGGGGGCGGACGATCTCTTGCTGCTGAACGGGTTGCCGCGGCACGTTTCCCAGGCGGACGATGTTGACCGCGTCCTGCGGGTTGTGCGTGTGATATACTTGCGTTGTGATGCCCATACGGTGTATGAGAGAATCCGCCTCAACACCGGAGGTGACAGGACGGGGCGCAGCGACGACTCGGAAAAGGATATAGCGAGGAAGCTGGCGATCTTTGCGGATCGCACGATGCCCTTGCTCGATCACTACCGGGCGAAGGGTGTGGATGTTGTGGAAATAGACGTTGGGATCGAAACGACGACGGAACAGGTTGTGAGGCGGTTGGTCCAATGACAATACGAGTGAACGGCGACATATTGCCGGACGAGGCGGTGATGTACGAGCTGAGCCGGCTGGTCCAGTTCTACTCGGAGCACATGTCGGAGGCGGAGGTCCGGAACCAGATGGGCGCGCTCAAGACGCGTGCGAAGGACCAGGCCATCGGCGCCAAGCTGCTTATCGAGGAGGCCAACAGGTTGGACATCCAGGTCCCGGACACCAAGGTGGACGAGAGCGTGCGGGAATTGATCGAGGCCGCCGGCGGACAGGCCAAGTTCGAGGAGCTCCTCGCCAAGCAGGGCCTTTCGGAAGACAGCATCAGGAGGAACGTGCGGCGCGGGAAACGTGTCGACCTGTTGGTGGAGAAGATCACCGAGGATGTATCGGATCCCACCGAGGCGGAAATGCAGGCGCATTTCGAGGAGCACAGCAAGGAGTACCGCGAACCGGACCGGGCCGAGGCGCAGCACATACTCGTTCGGGCGGATTCGAGTTCGGATGAGGCTTCGAAAACCGCACGGGGCAAGATCGAGGAAGTGCGGCAGAGGATCGAGTCCGGCGCGGCGTTCGAGGAAATGGCCGCGGCTCATTCGGACTGTCCCAGCGGCAAGGCTGCCGGAGGCAACCTGGGCTGGTTCAGCCGCGGGATGATGGTCGGGGAGTTTGACGACGCCGTCTTCTCCATGGAGGTGGGCGAGCTGAGCGATATCATCGAAACTCCCCTCGGCTTCCATGTGATACGGAAGACAGGCGCGGAGGACGGGTCTCCCGCCGAGTATGACGACGTGAGAGAGAAGATTCGCGACTTCCTTCGGCACGCCAAGCGCGGCGCCGCGGTCTCGGCCTACGTGAACGACCTCAGGGCCAAGGCGAAGATAGAGGAAGACTGATTTGAACTTCTTTCGCGGCGATCTTCTTTAGCCTGAATCATTCACAAACACACGCTCAAATAGTCATAGCACGTTCAGCACCAGAGTTTAACCGCGGATTACGCTGATAACACTGATTCCCAGAATCCTCTTTCTTACATCCGCCTTCATCCGAGTAATCCACGGTTATTCTGGAGTTTGGGAAGAGCTGATGAAAAGGAGGTTAGGAAGCCGTGCTCGCATCATTGAGTGTCCGGCGCGACATAGGTGACAGCCCTTCCCTTGGATGCCTTTATGATTGCCTCTTTTTTGACGAACGTTATCGTTGCCGTTTTCGGATCATACTGGAGTAGCTTCCAGCCCGCTACGTTCTGGCCGATTCTGCGGAGGAATGTCTTTCCGTTAACCTGAAGCTCGCAGTGGTCCTTGCCAAAGGCTTTGACAATGCCTCGGAATAGTATCACTGTTTCTCGTGCCCGTTCTTCAGCCTTTCTTGCCTGTTGCTTCTTCCTCTCCTCCATTCGCGCCGCCTCTTCTCTTACTCTTTCCTGAAGCGTTTGCGAAGCCGCGCAAGTCTTTATGAAAGCTTCGCGTCTGTCCTTTGTTGTCAGCCCACGCATTCGAGGTGTCGCCAGATTTGAAAGTTTTGCCGTGATAGGCGTGTCGGACACTGCGGTCAGGACTGCGTCCAGGAACGCGGACGTTTCACATGCTACGAGTAGCGCCTTGCCGTAGGATCGCTTCTGCGATTTCACCTGCCAAACGAACATGGACGCGCCCGATCTCAGGACTCTAGTGATCTCGTCATACAAGTACTTGGCCCGGCCCGCCAAATCCGCATACGTGATATCCGCCGAAGTCCAATGACTGCGCTTCTTGGTCACCGGCCCGTGGTACATATCTTCCACCAGTCTCCCATTCACGGTGACGGTCTGGCCTATCCGTTGAATCTTGTAGGGTGCGTCCCAATAGGCGCCGTTCACGAACAGATAGCCATTTGTTACTGTTGTTTCAGTATCCTTGCCAAGAATGCCCAGGTACAGGATTTCTTCGGTACCGACGATCTTGTCGCCGGACCGCAACTCCGCGGCCGCCACTTTGAGCGGCAGAAGCATTAGAACCAGGAACGCAATTCTTCTAGTATTCATAGCCGTTGTCCCAGAAGTGTGAGTCGCCATTCGGCGCCTCTGCATCACCGTCAAGTTTGTGCCCACTCGCTGTTCCATACGATGGCCGGCTGAGACACTTGTCAGCAACAGCCTCCATCGAAACATCCACACAGAAACCCGACACAAAGCCGAAATCAACGTAGAAACTCCCGTTGGTATCTCCGCGCCAACATCGACCGTCAACCTGATTGCCCCAACAAGTTACCGCTTGGTTTGCATCGAATGAGTCTCCCATGTACGTGTCGAAGACTATGCACCCCCATCTCAACAGAGATACTGAGCCGGGAAGCGCCGTCTGTGAGCAAGGGCAAAGCGTAGTCCGGCCTGAACCCCGAACATGCAGGTAGTCGGCGCTCCCCCCGGCATCGATCTTTGTCTTCGTTACAGCGTGCCTAGCTGCTCTGTGCATGGGTGTGGTGCCGACGCCGACGCGAGTGCCGTTCATGAACTCTACTATGTTCCCATAGTAACTGTCTACCAGAACACCATTCTGTTGCCCTGTTAGGCCAATAACCGTTTCGCCTCCCACGCTGCTGGCGAGGCTCGTCGCACCATCGTCACTGGAACATACTTGCAGGAACACCAGACTTCTGCGGCGATTGAGATGTAGTTGCCAGTTGTTCTTGAACCAACTGCCGTGTGCAACAGCAGAAACATAGTTTGTATAGTCAACTGCCACAATGCCCACTTCGTTGCCTATCCAAGCTGCGGCGGCGTTGGAGGTCGCGAAGCGGGCGATCTCAACGTTGCTGGGTGTGCCGTGCGCTAGTACCACAGCGATCCCTGCATTCGTCATCGCTTTCAGATTGGCCAGCGTGCAGGTTCCACAATCATCATCATTTGTGCAGGGATCTGAGAACCATGTTACATTCACCCCTCCCGTGTTCACGGTCCATCCCTGATAGTGGTTGCTGGCTACGAGACTTGCTATGAAGTTGGTTTCAAATTGGCCGTCCTTGACGGGCTCCCAAACAAAGACTTCGTTTCCGGCTGGAGTCCAGTTGATCTCACGGTGGACCACAAGATCTGCAAGCCCTGTGCAACAGCCTTCGGCATGCGTTGCCGATATTATGTAGTTGGTTACTCTGGCCCCCGGCGTGATCCAAGCAGTCTCTCCAATCGCGTACAAGTTCGTGCCACAGCCTGTAGATCCGTCAGCAAACCGAGCACCGTTCGTCAATTCAGGCGTAATAGTCCAAACGACAGCCGTTAGGCTTCCTTCCACGAGCTCAAACTTGACATTCGCAGATGAGTTGCTTTCCGTCGCTTGCCCTTTTGGGATAATCTCAACAGTCTCGAGGGGGTAGTAAGAAGTCATGTCAAAGTTGTACTTGACTGTCTGTGAGTTCGTGGGCATGTCGGACGTAAGGAACGTGCATCCGGGCCAGTTCGTGCCATCCGGATCGTCGATTGTCGGAAATGCGTTCGTGTAGCTTGCACCCGGGGCATAGTTTCCGAGAGTCCCGACCAGCACTCTTCTCAGTAGATACGTTCTGGCGGAATTGGTATATAGAGTCGTTCCAGGCACGTTGAAACCCAAGGTGTTCTGCAGAATCCACATATACGCGCCTTCCTTGCCATATGCGGTTCTCGTGCCCGTGACCCAACCAGGATCACTGAAAATCTCAGAATAGCTCGTGATGTTGCTGGGATACGAATCGAAGAACACATCGTTCCACGCTTGTGATGACGAGGCAAAGCCCCAAGCAACACCTTCATATTCCCTCGCTGTTGCGCTGTTGGTTGTGATCGGACTCGGGCTCTTGATGATGCCGGTGAGGTTGTTCGTGCCTGCAGCCGTCACTATACTGTAAACGCTCGCCGTGCTGACTGTATTAGTCGTGGCCACAAACCGGCGGTCCATTCGGTACGGCACTGGATCGGCGCAAGCCATGGCGGCCAGTGAAATCGCGACGGTAGTTGCGAAAGCCGCATGTCGTCCTGTGACGACACGCGGGCCCTGCTTGCCTCTTCTGCGTCCTCTATTGATACTGGAATCCATTTGTGCAATCCCATTTGAACAGCCAGATCGGCGCCCAGTTGTACATCTCCTCCATGCCATATGCCTCACCCGCCGCTTCTGGTCCTGGTGCAGTGGGCCATTTGATGGTCATCGGGTTGGTTCTGGCTTTTGTTGGTTTCGAACTGGCTCGCGCATTAGTGTTTGCAGCATCACACTCTTCCACATAGTGGTAGGCGGCATTGGTGCGGATGCCGCCAATGGTTATGCCGTCGAAATCATAGAGCGTCCGTCCGTAGCCGTGTAGTCGAACATAGAGCTGGGCTGAATGGGATCTACTAGTGGTGATACCAGAGAATGCCCAGAAGTCCCCATTTGTATAGGCGGCACGGTATGAGTAGAACCGGCATTCTCCCGCTAGATTGGTGGAACAACTGGTTCGGACTGCGAAGTTGACATCATGTGGTGGGGTGTAATCGTACCAGGTTGTGTTGTTCCACGCCGCGCTGTTGGAGCTATACGCTGCAGCTACGGTTGAGCAATAGGGGCCCAAAATCGAACACGACTGCATACCATCGCCGCCACCCCAATTCCTCGTCCAAGCGAGGGCCTGAAGCGCGCTCTTCAGGCTCGGCCAGCCGTAGTCGGTCGTATACCACGCAGAGCGGCCAGCTGGGAAGGTGTTGCCGCCGGCCGCTGTGCTGCTGTTGGTCCAACCATGTCCGGTGCCGACCGATGCGTCATTGGTCAGTGGCCCGACGCCGCCCAAGCAACGATCAGGCGTGTATTCCAGGAAGTTCGTTGGAAGATTGGCGGACGCGGCAACGGCCGGAACACCGTCGATCATGGGGAGATCTGTTGGACGAGAGGAATGCGCGAAGTAGTCTGCAAAACTACCGTTCGTTGCACAGTCCTTTCTAACCCAGTAGTACGGTTCCCAATCATCCATCAGATCACCCAAATAGTCTGATTTCAGAGACTCAAGAATTGCCTTGTGTGTCTTGAGGCCGCTTAGCGAAGACGGGTTGTAGCTCCCGCTGAACATAGCTTCTCCCCGCTCATCAATAGCTCCGTACGCCCATGCGGCGCTATCCACGACCGAATTGTATCCATTGGTGCTGGGCCAATTCGTGACAGGCGACGTTCCGTAGGTCGGCCAATTCGTGAAGTTCTGAGCAACAGCTGAGCCACCCACAAACGGTGTGTCGACTCTGTAAAACTTCCCAGAAAGCTGGTTCAGCGCCGTCTTCATGTCGTTCAAGTCCGCTGCACTGCCCGGCGTGTTGGTAAATGCGAGATCATTCGTCATGACCATGTACCAGGAAGTGACTATCCTGGCACGGGCGGCTTCGAGCAAAGCGACACCATCCGCCTGGTTGTTAGGGTCTGTTCCGAGAGCCTGTTCCTCGAGATTGGTTAGTCCATCGCCGTCTGGATCTTCCGAAGCGTTGTTCACACGCGGATTGAGCGCATATTGCACTTCGTATCCGTCGAGAAGTCCGTCGCCGTCGGTATCAATGCTGAGGGCATTCATACCGTACGCCAGGATCTCGAGGCCGTCGCTGATCCCATCTCCATCCGTGTCCGCCAAGGTGATGCTCGTGCCGAAGAGGCGCTTCTCCCGCGAGTCCCCGAGACCATCCCCGTCTGTGTCGACGGCGGGATCCCCAGCAGCGAAGAAAGCACTCGATTCGGGCCCCGTGTAGAGCCACAGCAAGGGGTCGGTAGTGAAATCCACCGTTGCCGGCAATGTCCATCCGAGGACGGCAAGCAAATTGGTCGACTCATATATGTCGACAACAGCCACGTTGGTAGGCGCATGGACGTACAGTTCCGTACCTGCTGTGGCGTTGTCGATCTGTACAAACGCAATGCTATTACTGTAGAGATCCAGTAGATTCTGGTTCGTTCCTCCGCCGGGCCACGAGGGAACAGCATTCGTTACGCCGGCGAGGTAATCCGGCACACTGCTCGTGGAAATAAGCAGGCAGCGAACGCGCTGTCGGCTCGGGTCCCGTTCCTGGCACCACTCATCGATGTTATCACCAGTCAGCCACCGCGGCACCTCTCCATACACTTCCTCAATCCAATCATCCGGATAGCCCGCAATGGAAACGGTGGTGGTATGAACAAGCCCGTTGGTCGCGTTGAAGTAGCGCCTGTATCTGATCGCACTGTTCGTCTCGGTGATCAGGACGGCATACGAAACGACCAATCCGTTTGTTTCGGATACCAGGCTGTTCAGAAAGTTGCTGCTGAATCCGCTCGCGTAGCCAAGCACGCCGAGGTCGTTGTCGTAGGAAATGCCCGGCGGCATTACCCGGGCCATCTGCGAGTTGGTGAAGGCGGCGTTCACAATGCCTTCGAGGTCGTCCACATTGTCCAGCGTGTCGATCTCGGCAAGCAACGGGAAGGTCATTAGAAATACAACAACGGCCAGACCGCTTACGACCATCATTGATGCAGCGCAATGTCTAATGGATAGGATCCGTTTCATTCTGTCTTGGGCGGTCAGGCGGCGACCACACTCTCACGCAAGACCGCATCCGGGGTTGTTCTCAACAAAGGTTACGATCTTGACTGAGAATACGTCGCGCGGCCCATCCGCGCAACATGTTTCTCTGTGGGAAAAACTGGACAACCGGCACGATTGTCGCTGATTCTGTTTGCGATTCGGAGCATCATCGCGTTTCCGGACATAGTAGGTTCTCACTCATGGCAAGTGGTCTACTCAACTGGGTGACTTGTCATAGGGGCCGGCCGGTGTTTGCCGCACCGCCGGTCCCGCCTCTTAAGAAGGGTCGTGCTAGTTGTTCATTTCCTCTTCCTT
>Ga0272442_10011959_pt1 | contig 10535 bp, 8 predicted proteins | sample SSMForm2O_FD_200262 | JGI IMG/M metagenome (GOLD analysis project Ga0272442, IMG submission 200262) | Marine sediment archaeal communities from Little Sippewissett salt marsh, Falmouth, MA, United States - SSM-Form-2O | ecosystem: Environmental > Aquatic > Marine > Wetlands > Sediment ... | reverse complement strand
CTTCGATGAGCACGGCTTCCTGGAAGATAGGCGCTTCCTACAACAGCACGCCGCCGGGGGAGACAATGCGGCTCTGGCCAAGGCTTCCATCTTTCTGAGGTTGACCTCCTTGTTCCATTTCTCCGGAGCGAACGACAGGCTGGCGACCTTCACCGGTTTGCCGTCCGGGTCGCCAACGCCCCTGGCTGCACCCACGCTTGGGGTAGACATGAAACTCAGCGCAGTTGGCAGTGATGCAACTAATACCCATAAACGACTTGAGTCGAATGTTCATCATGTGTCAGTCTCCATCCGGCCTAACGGGCGTCACTGGTAAGAAGGGTCTTGTCAGGGTTCAGTCTTTGTTGGGCCTGGTGCCGGTTCCCCACCAAGGTATTGTGTTCCGACCGGAGGCGCGCGGTGCCGTAGGACTCCAGGCCGCAGCCGTTGTTGTAGTGGATCAAGTTATTGCGCAGGAGGATGTCATTCGACCCACGGTACAGGTACTCGACCATCACACCGCTCCTGTCATTGCCCTCAACCAGGCAGTCGGCAATCGATACGGAGCTACACTCGGAGACAAGGATCCCATAGTGGGCGTTACGCGCGATCTCGCAGTTCGACACGGTCACATCTGTGCAGGCATGCAAAGCCAAACCGCTTCCGTAGGCCGAGCCGTCCAGGCGACTGTCCTCGATCGTGACATCCGAACAGTGCGTCAATAACAGATTGTGCTGTAATTTGGGACCGGGGACGACATGGGACCCGTTTTCATCCAGGTCGCAGGCGATCACCTGCACGTTCCGAGCCCCGGTTACGAAAAGGCCGTTGTTGGTGCAGTTCTTGATCGTAATATGCGAAAATGTAAGGTTTCGGGCCTGGTCCTTTCGATCCGCGTGCAACAGGATGCCGCCGCGGTTTCTCCTGTTTCGATACGAGCGGTGGGACTGATTATCGAAGTGATCAAACGCCCGGGCGGCCCCGTCGATCACCAGGTCGCAAATGGTTATGTCACGCGACTCGGGTGCGGCGGCGCGGATGGCATCGCGGGCTCTGGCAGCGGGGTCGAGCCACAGCACCGTACCGATGCCCTCGCCCGACAAGGTGACGCCGCTGGATACGCGCAGGGTCTCGGAGAACTTGTGCAGTCCCTTTTTCGCGACCACCCAACCTCCGGTCCGGGCGGCGCAGTCCAGGGCCTGTTGGAGCGATTGGCCCGGCTCGACCCCGATCGCATCGGCGGGGGCCGCCCGAGTGGGCTTGGCCAGGGCGCCGGCGGGAAATGCGGCCGTGTTATCCATCAGGGCTCTCAATTGCGTTTTGGGCTTGAACGCCGGGGCGCGCACCGCGCAGAGCACATTACGTGCTGACGGCGTCAGCGCGGTGTCCAGCACCTCTCGAGTGTAGGGCAGATCAACGCCCATGTGAGCGTAGTGCTCACGCGCGTACAGGTAGTTGAGCTGCGAGTCAGAAAGGGATTTCTTGGCCTCGGAGATGGGGCCATAGCAGAAGACCGGATGGCCCAGCAAGAAGCGGGATTCGTATTCGATCCCGGTGGCCAGCCGGTTGTTGCCGATGGAGAACAGGTCCACACCCTGGGTCCAGGCAATCTGCGCGACATTGGCAAAGGCCCCGAGCCCCATTTGCACGTGTCCGTGGTCGCGCGTGCTCTCCTGGCACTGCCCGCTGGGATAGATGTACTTGAACAGGCTGCCGTTGATGGGGGCGTACAGAAAGTGGTTGACGGCGTTGTCAAACATATCCCGGTTGTCCATGAAGATGCCCATGGTCATAATGGCGCGGATGATATAGCCGTCCCAATTCCCATTGGCATCGGGAAAGTAATAGCGCAGCAACGGATAGTACACCGTCATGATCAGGCGCTTGAAATCCTCAATATTCTCCTGCGGCCAGCCGGAATCGGTATAACGTAGAATCTCGGCCGCCTTACACAGATGACTGATACTGCCGGCCGCGATCAACTTGGCGTTGTTGTCGTCAAAATCCCACAGCGCCGACGACCACGCACGAATGATCTCCATGGCCTTGCCCGCATACGCCTTGTCGTCGGTGAGATACCACAACAGGGCGCAATCATACGCCAGGCGCGAACCGGCGCTGAGGTGCTTGCCCCCCTGGTCGTTGGCGCCGTAACCGCCCTGTGAGACATGCGTCACCGGAGCGAGCGCGAACTCGAGGTTCGTTCCCGCTTTGAGTGTGTCACAGGCATCTTTCCAGAGTTGCTCGCCGCGCTGCACCTTCAATTTCAGGTGCGCCAAGTCCTCGCCGCTCTGGTCCATGCCCGGGTGAACGAAACCCGCCCCCATCGAGGAGGCTCCTGTTGTCAACCCAAGAAACATGGCTGTGAGAAAGATCGTAGAGTTCTTCATAGCGCAACTCCCATAATTGTCCTCGATAGCGTCATTCTCAGATGCGAGTATACTGGATTCACTGTGGATGGCAAAAGACCTTGCTGGAGGGCGATTGTCTTACCCATGCTGATACATAGGAACAACAATATGAGGGTGAATTTCATCCTTGCATAAAGGCTTTCTGCGCTTTCCAATATGAAGACTTCCAATTGATGATAAGTACAAAGGAGCGGTCATGCAGCCGTGGAAGTGTCTTACGTTTGGGTTGTGCGTTCTTAGTGCTTTCTCTGAGTTGGCTTTGGACCGAGCCGCCCGGAAAGGGGCGGACCTGAGCGCCCGACGACAAGATCGCTTGAGCGTGGAGTGTGTGCACTACCGTCCGGCAAAATGGGAAACGCAGTAGGTCGTCGAGATTGAGCGGGACTTTCCGAATCAGGGAGCAATCGTATATGTCTATGCGACAGAATAAGGGTGCGATATGAAGAATCTTGTCCAACGGTCCGCCGTAATAGTCTCCGTGTTCGCAATGGTCCTGCCGACAACGATCCGGGCGAACGAAGCAAAGCCGCTTGCGTTTCCAGGCGCCGCGGGATTCGGTAAATACACCGAGGGCGGTCGCGGAGGAGACCTTTACCACGTCACGAATCTGAACGATGCCGGACCCAGTTCGTTGCGGCACGGCCTTGAGAGCGCCCGGGGCCGGCGGACAATCGTTTTCGACGTGGCCGGCACGATTCGCCTGAAGAGCCCCCTGCGCATTGAGAAGAAGAGCCGCTTGACCGTCGCCGGCCAGAGTTCGCCCGGCAAAGGCATCACGCTGCGGGACCAGGGCTTCTACATCAAACAGAGCGAACACATCATCGTTCGCTATCTGCGTGTGAGGCTGGGGGACGAGAACAAAGAGAAAGGTGCGGCGCCGGATGTCATGACCGTGGACTACAACAACCACGTCATTCTCGACCACCTCTCCCTGAGTTGGGGCATCGACGGCAATTCCGACTACCGGGGAAACAAAAACATGACCCTGCAGTGGCTGATATACAGCGAAGCCCTCAACGCCTCGTTGCATCATAAAGGGGAGCACGCAATGGCTACTTCCCTGCGTGATTGCCTGGGCAACACCACCGTCCATCACAACATCTATTCGACCTCACGCAACCGGCATCCAACACTGGGCTCGGGCGTCAAAAAGGGCGGCGCCGACTGGATCCTCGATTTCCGCAACTGCGTCAACTACAACTGGACCGGGACCACCAATCTGGGCGGCGTGCAGATCAACGTCGTGGCCAACTACTACCGACCCGGTCCCTGCACGGGAGATCGTTCCAAACGTCCCTTTCAAATGAAAGACGCCGATACCAGCCGCGCACGAGGGTTTGCCCACGGCAACTACTTCCACGCCATGGCCGAAGAGTTCAACGGGGACAACTTTGCCGCCGTTGACTACACCAACACGGGCAACTACATGTCCACCACGCGCCAACGCTGGGCGCTGAGCGAAGAGATCGACTGTGGTGAATTCGCCGTCCCCACGCAGACCGCTCAGGAGGCCTATGACACTTGCCTGAAATATGCCGGCGCCTCGCTCGTGCGCGACACCGTGGACGAACGAACCATCGCTAACATCATCGCGCAGCAGGGAACGATCATCAACTCGCAAAACGACGTGGGCGGCTGGGACCCCTATCCGACGCAGCGACGCCCGGAAGGTTGGGACCGGGATCGCGACGGCATGCCCGACGCCTGGGAAAAGGCCAACGGCCTCAATTCGAAAGAGCCCGGCGACCGCAACGGCGACCGAGACAACGACGGCTATACGAATCTGGAAGAGTATTTGAACGGTCTCTGTCCGGACCCCCTTGTCCGGTGAGGACCGAATCAGATTCTGCACTCACACTCGCGCAGGTATCCGCGTACAAGCAACTGTCAAGGGCCGCAGTCTTGCGGCAGCCGATGTTCAGGCCGCCGTAACACGCCGCTAACGCAACATCTGTGTCTTCGGCGACGAGAATGTCGTCTACGTAGAGCCTGCGATTGGTGCCATCCCACGTGAAGCCCACGGGATGCCAGGTGCCGTCCGTGACGACCGCATCCGAACGTAACGCCTTGCTCTGGCGACCGCCGCTTCGCAGATCGGTCATGAGCGCCCCGGTAGTCGGGTCCAGCATTAGCCAATCGTAGCCTGCCTGCTGCGAGATGATCGCCTGGCCGGGAGCGCCACCCTTGACCCACGCAAAGACACTGAACGGACCGTCCGACGGATCAAGAACCGTATCGGCGGCAGCAAATGCCATCCCCATAAGTTCCAGCGCGCTGTCCACGACTCCGCCGTCGAGGTGCCAATACGATTGAAATCGAAGTGACCAATCTTGCCGCCAGCCGCATCCGGGATCTGGACGTGCGGAAGGTGGATTGGAAAATCATGCACGATATCAATATCGTCACTCCAGCGTACCGGCCTTTCAATGCCGCGGAATGGCCGCCGCAACCGTCCGGGCTGCTCGGACCGATAACGCTCACGCCCCTGCTCCGCCAGTAAACTCACCGGCTGGTGACCAGCGACAGAACAAAAACCCAGGCAGGTGAGGAGAAATCAGTGCTTGAATTACGTCGAGAAAATGCCAAAATGCTTAGTCTTTCGCGAATTAGTGCGCTCTTCTGCGCTTTTCTACCTGTCGCGTGGGACAGGTTGATGGCCCGGAGCGTTGAAATGGCTCTCTCCGCCGGGTATGGCGGAGACCGTTGTGTGCAGGAGCACCGACTGTGAAGTCAAAGGGAATATCTCAGCTTGCGTGTACCGTGATCCATCACGTGCTTCTGATCCTCGCATTGTCGTCGCTCTCGCTGGCATCACATGGATGTCGCCGTGGCACACTTCTGCTCGGGGCGGTGGCTTGCCAGGGGTTGGGTGGCCCGGCCCGGCCGGCGGCGTCCGATCCCTGGGCGTTCAACGGTCTCGATGCCCGCACGGCCCCGAGGATTCGGCCCGGATCGTATGCAAGTGTGACACAAGGAGTTCGCTTCCTCGATCCCGACAGTCTGGGTCGTCATGGCTATTGGCTCAACTGGTCGGAGAGAAATGGCATTGTGTATACCTGCAAGGCGGGACATATCGACATCGCTCACGTGCGCAAGGCAGTGGACTGGACCGGGTACCTCGCGGCCCTGACGCTGGAGTGCGTCGCCCACGGCCGAACGGAGTTTCAATTCAAAGGACGCGAGCCGTCGCTCTATCATGTACAACTGACGTACCCTGAGAATTGGGAAAGGCTCCCGCTGCCAGAGCGAGTACGTGTGGCACGCGAGGTGTCTCGCTCGCTCGGACAGTATCTCGGCTATACGGCTATGACGTGGCACGAGATCCTTACGTGGTTCGGCTTCCGTCCCCAAGGGTACAAATCCGAGTTCCCATCGGCCTTTTCCTGGGAGGATACGTATTCCAATCTGCTGGGCACGCATATCGCGGCCCGCGCCCTCCGGGCCGAGGACCGGGATTTCAGTGAGGCCGTGACGTCGATCCTGGAGGAGACGCTTGAGATGCTGGAAGTCCGGTCGGCCCAAGAGGCCAAGCGGACGACCGATACCGTTCGGGGCCGTTGGTTCACCAAGAAGGGGCTTTTCCCGGTGATCGTGAAACGGCATCTCGATTTGGGGTATAACGATGGCTACGTGTCACCGTGCCTGGTCTCAGATTCCCGTGCGTGTCGCGGGCGGCAAGCCCACCGCCTTCCTGTGCCCACTTTGGATTGCCTGGCCCAGTATGGGTTCTCCACGAAATTGAAGATCGAGCCGAGGGTCTGGGAAAACAAAAGGATCCTCAAGGTGGTGTTTCCGGAGGGCCCCATCCTGGGACGACGGATCGAGCCGGCCGCTCACTTTCCCCGGATCATGGACTACATCGCGACCGAGGCCATCCATCGATACGGACACGATATCGGCCCGGACGGCCTGCTTACGGTCCACACGTCGGGATCCGCCGGCGGGACTTAACGTACCTGCAAAAATATGCTGCCCTATGCGTGACAACCTCAAGGTGCCGCGGAGCAGAGGCTTGGGCATGGTAGAAGGAAGCTATGGCCCCCCACCTTGCTATCGAAATCAGGCGTGAAACAGCCCATGTGCCGTTCGCATATCACCACATCCAGTCAAATCAGTCGACCAGTTTGAACAGGCGTTCAGCCGTACGTTTCTTGCCGTTGTGCTCAACAGCAATCGTAATGCTTGGGTTATTGGCAGGCATGAAATATGCCTGGAGAAAGTACCCGCTGGGACGGACATTCTCGACCGGCTTGCCGTTCAGCGTGACTTTTGCGCCGGGCGGTACCAAGCCGCGAACACCGATGTTTCGCGGCCCGGCCGGTACGACCGTGCCTTCGGGCGGAGAGGTCTGGACCACGAAAAGAGGTTCGGTTGTGACTTGCTCGATCTCGCGAGCAATCGCGGCGCGGGTGTCGAACATGACCTCAGGGCTGCGCGTGTAGTCATAAAAGGACCGTACCACCCGGCGGCACAGCTCCAGCGGCCGCTGACGCGGGTCCAGCCAGAACGCTTCCTTGCCCATCCTCCGCTTGATCCTGGACAGTTCATTTTCAAGGACCCAGAGGTATTCATAGTCTTGCAGGCCATCACGCATGGCACTGCAGCGCAGAGAACCCAGCAGCCCGTTTGTGCCGGGATAGGCAATCGCTCGGTCTCCCAGCGGCAAACCTTTGCTGACAGCCTCTTGCGTATAGGGATCGCCGGCGGCGAACTGGTTCAGTCCCCAGTGCAGATATCCATCCAGGTCATACCGGTAGTTGATCCAGTGAAGCACACGGACCTTCAATAGCGATTGATCCAGAAAACGATTGGGGTAACGCCCGACGGGATGGCAACAGGTGTAGAACCACAATTCCGCACCCTCGCGCTGGGCCTGCTCGAACCGTGGATACCAGAGATTGAGGTGGCTAAGCTTGGGAACATACACGTCCAGTGCACCCAGGTATTCTGCTTCGGCGGCTTCGATACAGCGGATATGCGGCGCGACCTCGTGCACCCGGTCAACCATGGCCGCATACGTCTCTTCGTGGTGAATAAACGGCTCATCGGAGATGCTGACGAGGAAACGTTGCTCCCAATCTCGCCGGCGGACAACCTTCTCCCAGGCGGACAATCGGCGCAGACTCGACTCGACAGGCTCGATCCGGCTGCCGGGATCCGTGATGTGTGCCGTTCGCCTGCCAACCGAGTGCAGATGTATCTGCCGGATGCCCGCCTGGAAGGCCACCTCCGCGTACCGCTCGAGACGACTGGTGTCATACGAATAGCCCTGTCGATCGTCGGGCGTTTCCCGAATCAAGCCGAGCGAGGTTTGAACGTCGGTCTGTCGATGCTCCACCAGGAAGGAACAGAACCGCCTTAGCAAGTCCCAGTACTCCTGCCCGTAACGTTCGACGTCCTCAAAACCGGCCCCGGGGAATCTCCACCAGTTTATGACCGACAGATGCCGATCCGTTGGGACCTCAAAGTCCCAGACGTGCAATTCAAGCGGCATCTCAAGCGACTCATTCTCCGACGCCACCGTCAGTCTGCCCTTATAATCACCCGCTCGCGCCTTCGCAGGCACGTGAATCTCTATCCAGAGCGGCTGGGTCTGATCTGCCTTAGCTGCTATGTGCGGTGCCTCCCAGAACGGGTCGGGTATGCTCGCCGGCGCTTTGACCTCAAGCTCATCGGCCGGAATGCCCGCCGTATTGCGATCGATGTCTATGTACCGCACCCACTGCAATCTAACGGCCGACGCCGGAATAACCGTCTCGCCGTCCGTATGCCGCAGGTCGGTGATGTTGGCGGATATGCTGCCGTGATTCCTGTGCGATCGAAAAACTGCCTGTGCGCTTGCGACCTCAGCGCGGGCGGCGGCGACGTGAATCGCGCGCTCGATACCGACTCCCGGGCTGTCCGAACGCAGGACTTTGGTCAACGCATCGCTGGGCCACAGTACGCCGTCGAGCCTTTCCCCGGCGGCCCGATGCAAGGGCAGAAGAATGGTTGCTGTGAGCAGCAGGAACCTGCCTTTGGATACAGCGCTCATATTGCACTCCTTATTCCATATTCCCGGGCGCGTGGCGATGGGCCAGCGCTCGTTTCATGTAGTCATCAAGCAGCTCAATGTCGAACTCACGAATCATCCGTTCCGCCGAGACAGTCTCATGCTCGCTGCTAACCAACACGCAGCCAAGGTAGCCGGGATCGGTAATCGTGACCTCTGGACCGTACTTTGCTTTGAGGGCCTTCAGGCGATTCCAGTTGTAGTCCAGATGGACCAGGCAGCAATCGAGATTGACCGTCGCAACGACATAGTCGAAGTAGTTGCTGTTAGACGCTGCCACCTCGCCCAGGGGCGTACGGATTTCGCACGGCAGACCCGCTACCGCACCGACAAAGTGACAGCGACAGGAATAGGCCCAGTACGCCTGCATCAGCCCTCCATGATACATCGATGAGAAGATCAACAAGTCCGGCCTGGCTTGTTTGTACTTCAACCGCAGCTCATCGAAGTTCAAATCGAAGCAGATGGCAAAGGCGACGCGGCCGAAATCGCAGTCAATGACAGGGGCATCCCTGCCGCAGAGAATCCCGGCCTTTGTCGTCTCCTCGATGACTACGTGATTCTTGTTGTAGACCCCCGCGACCTTGCCGGCGCGGTCAATCAGTACGCTGGAATTACGCCAGGTCCCGTCTTCCATCTCTCGGGCGGCTGAGTAGACGATATAACACTTGTTCTGCCGCGCCGTCTTTGCAAAGAATCTCTGTACCTGGTCTTTGCGCACCCGATAGTACTCCAGACGCTTGTCGAGAGAAAGGCCGGCGGGCCTGTCACAAGCCTCCGGAACGACGATCAAATCGGGCTTGTCCGGCAAGACCTGGGCAAAGCGCCCGCGCCAGTGCGCGATCATCTTAGCCACCACCGCCTGGGGCTGCGCATCGGCCTGCACAGACGGCGGCCGCGGCCCAATCGTGGCGATCTTCACGCGTTTCTTCGCCTTTGCCGGCAGATGACCGCGGATATGCTCCGTTTGTCCCCGGGCATGACTCTCACCCGGTGACGCGACGGCCTGTCGCTGCCCCGGCTTTTCCTGCGTTACGTCGGTTGCGGGCAAGGCGTAGCTTGCCGCTGCCGGGCACAGGCAGCAGAGAACCGCCAACATCAGCCGAACCAGCAGTCCGGCGCCGTTCCGAAATCGCCTCATGGTTGTCCTCCTAAACGTCAGTGCAACGGAATCCGCAGCGTCGGCGATCGACAACTTGCCATAGACTCTGCTTATACCGTCACTGCCGATTTCTCGCAATCCTCAACCGCAAGGCGCCGGACAGCCCGCTCGGACCCTCACCCACTCGAAACAGTCCGGCGGTTCAAACGCAGCGTACTGCCCCACCACACGGTGTGTCCTCATATCCCGCTTGAGCCGCAGAAAGCAAACCGTTCCCGCCATTTACAACGAGAACGCACCATTGAGGACCAATGAGAATGCTGTCCGCCGCCCCTCCAAGCTAATTTCTGATTGATTCTCGCGCAGCATGTCATCCTGAACGTAGCACAGCGAAGTGAAGGATCTGGCCCGCGACTGGAAGCAGCCCCCCTCTCGATAGCCATCCCGGCGCGCCGGGATTCGGCTTTGCCTCAGAGCCGGTCCTGAGCAGAGCCGAAGGAATGACACCAACGCTGCCGCGCAATGATTCTTCCGAATGCGTATAAGACCGGCTTTGCCACCTCCGCGCCCGTCCTGCCTCAAATGCAGTCCTTGACCGAGAGGAGAAGAGACGGGGGAATATGGAAGAACACTCTCATCTGCCGGTATGGCAGGTGATTAGGGAACGTACCGGTTTGCCGTGGATCCCAAGGAAGGACAGGGACAGCCGCCTGCCGCGTGTCACCGACCGATTCGGTACGGAACGCGGGCGACTGTCCCTGCCCATACAAATCAGGCGCAAGGCCTTACATTACGTCATTACAGTCCAGGGCGTTGCATTCGAGCCAGTGTGCTTCCAGAATGGCCATATCCAGGTCGTCGACCCGGCAATCGCCGTTGAGGTCGCCCGGGATCGGCATGTAATCGGGCAGTGATTTCGCCGCCTCGCAGCTATCGTTGTAGACGGTGATCTCCACCTCGTCCGAGGCTTCGTTCTGCATCGCATCGACCG
>Ga0272442_10011957_pt1 | contig 10538 bp, 8 predicted proteins | sample SSMForm2O_FD_200262 | JGI IMG/M metagenome (GOLD analysis project Ga0272442, IMG submission 200262) | Marine sediment archaeal communities from Little Sippewissett salt marsh, Falmouth, MA, United States - SSM-Form-2O | ecosystem: Environmental > Aquatic > Marine > Wetlands > Sediment ... | reverse complement strand
GGGGGCAACGGCTACGTCGCCGACTTCAACGGCGTCACGGGCGAGCTGTCGAACATTACCCAGTTCGCCTCGGACAACTGCTACCAGGTCAGCCTGGACGCCACCGGCGACAACGTCACCTACGTGAGCTTCGACGAATCCAACCTGACGCTGACCGACGGGACCACGGTGGTCACGGGCAACGTGTTCAAGCGGTACAACATCGCCACGACGGCCACCACCACCGCGTTCAGCGTCTCCGACCTCGCGCCGGCCAACTATGAGGCGGCCACCGGGTACCGGGGCAATGACCTGGGCTGGTACGGGTCGGTCTACGGGTCCGCGGACACCACGGTGATGAGCCTTCGCGGGCACGCCAACGGGCGGTGGGACCTCTACAGCTACACCGCCGGCAGCAACGACCTCACGCGTCTGACGACGAGCGACGAGCCGAGCGAGTATCTCCCCTCGATCGAGGGGACCGACACGGACAAGATCCTCTACTGGACGGAGTACCAGGGCAGTCCCAGCTCGGCCCCGCGCAGCGTGATGGTCTACGACGTCAGCGAAGGCACCGAGGAGCTCGTCGCGGCGGGCAGCGAGGTCGGCGAGACCCCGTATTACGGATTCCTGTCCTGCGCATGGGGCAAGGACGACTCGATCGTCCTGACCTCCGTCACTCCGGTCGACTGGACCAAGGGGGATCTGTGGATCTACGAGAACGTCGGCGGCTCCTGGGTCAAGACCGACCTGACCGGTGACGGCCATGACTTCGACTCGGAGGGGTTCTGCATCACCGGGTTCATGACCGACAGCGGCAACGTCTTTTTCGGCGGCCGGCACAACAGCGACGCCGACTTCCGCGGCATCTGGTTCGCCCAGGTCCCCGAGCCGGCGACGATGGCCCTGCTGGGCGTCGGCGGACTCGGCGTGCTCGTCCGCAGGCGGCGGCGCAAGGCATAGGGCCACGCCCGCCCAAGTCAAGCAAAGTTCAGGCCCGTGGCCGGTGCGGAAAAACGCGTACCGGCCACATGGTGAAGGAGAAGACCGATGAGAACGTGGATTGCATTAACCCTTGCCTTCGGCATGTGCTGCGTCAGCGCCGTCGCGGCAAACCAGACGGCAACCTACTCGGATTTCAGCGCGAACGTGATCCGCGACGGTGCCGGCGGCGGCTATACCACCAGCGCCAGCAGCAACGCGACGGCGGAGACGTTCACGATCACGGCCGTCGGAGGCGGCAAGGTCGCCATTGGGACCTCCGCGGTCAACGGGCACCCGGTATCGGACTTCCGCAACTTCAAGTTCAGCAATTCCGTCACGAACATCTCCGACAGTCAGATCGTCTACCCGAATTTCTGGGCGACCGACGGCGGCGGGAACTACGCGTTCGTGGCCATGCATCACCTCAGCGGCCAGGCCCAGCTGGACCGCCCGATCTATGACGAGATGACCTCGACGGGCGGGATGGGCGAGTCGTTCTTCGGGGCCCTCGGCGTTCGAGTCTATGCGACCGACACGAGCAGCCTGGACTGGCTGTTCCCCGGGTGCGTCCGCATGGCGAAGTTCGGGGGCTGGGATTCGGCCCTGTGGAAGACGTCCAACGGCACGACGAACGACCCCGTGTTGATTTCCGACATCGGCGGGTTGCTGTTCGGCTCGCCGTTCACGTCGGCCACCATCCCGGGGGTCACCGGCAACACCGATTGGAGCTACGCGGGCACGGGCGATCCGCAGATGCCCGACACCTTCTACCTCATGGGCGGCGACACGAGCGGCAGCGTGGAGAACTACGCGTACACGCTGGGCAACTTCGGCCTCGAATACGCCCCCGAGCCGGCGTCGATGACGCTGCTGGGCCTCGGCGGGCTGGGCATGCTCTGGCGGCGGCGACGAAAACTGACCTGATTTCCGTGCGACCCGCCGGTGTCGGCGGGCAAGGCCCAATATCCGTGTCGGCCCAACCGGTCGGTCACACACAGGGAGAGGGAAACATGACAGCACCCAGGACGATTCCAGCGATGGTGGCGGCACTTCTTGTCGCGGGAGGGCTGGCCCATGCCGGCACGGTGGTGGTGGACCCGGGCGGCGGGGGCGACTACACGACCATCGGCGCGGCCGTCACCGGCGCCGGAAGCGGCGACACCATTCAGGTCAACGCCGGGACGTACACCGAGCAGGTCGCGCTGACGCCGGGCAAGAACCTGACCTTCGCCGGGGCCGGGGCCGACGTCGTCACGTGGGTCGCCCCCGTCGGCGGGACATGCCTCGTCGGCAGCATGGAGGGCTACACCGGCACGATGAGCTACGAGATCTCCGGGTTCACCTTCAACTGCCGCAGCGAGGCGGCCACTGGCCACGGAACGGGCATCCAGATGGTTCGAGCCAGCAGCGGGCCGATGTCGCTGGACATCCACCACAACCGCTTCGTCGAGGACCGCACTTCCGGCGACAGCGACCACTGGGCGACGAGCATGTGGCTGTGCCACAACCGCTACGCCGCCCGCGACGCCGGCACGGGCGCCGGCGCCGTCCGCGTCCACGACAACGTCGACGAGACCTGGGGCGGGCTGACCATGTCCAACTCCCAGGCGTACGACATCACCGACAACACGTTCGCCGGGTGCAGCGACGCGATCTACAACGGCCACGGCTGCCCCGACGCGGCGGGCAATACCTTGGGCGACCACCGCATCTGCGGCAACACGTTCCAGGACGCCAGCGACAGCCTGCACCCGGGGTCCAAGACGCCCGCCATCGACTGGCAGTACTACGGCGGCGGCGGGGCCACCCACCTGCCGAGCGTGATCTGCGAGAACCTCTTCTACGACAACGACACGGCCATCCGGATCGAGATGGGCACGGACATGACGTACCCGGCCCACGTGATCACGGACAACAACTTCATCGACAACGGGACGGCGTTGACCGTCGGCGGGGACTTCGCCTCGACGGTGAACGCCCAGGGCAACTTCTGGGGCGCGGACGACGGACCGGGTCCGGTCGGGCCCGGCAGCGGCGACCCGATCAGCACGTACGTGGACTACGGCAGCTTCGCCACGGGCCCCATCGCCGGCGTGCCCGTCCCCGAGCCGACGACGATGACCTTGCTGGGCCTCGGCGGGCTGGGCGTGCTCTGGCGGCGGCGACGAAAGGGGGCCTGAGAGACGGTTATGGGGCCCGCCGGTCGAGACTTGGCCGGCGGGCAAACGGGAACAACGAGGGATCACGAACGGAAGGGTAAGACCATGTACAAGACAGCAGCGATTCTGATGATGTTGGCGACGTGCGCCGCCACGGCCCTGGCGGGGACGATCGAGGTCGGGGCCATCGGCGACGAGGGCTGGTACTCCGACGACACGCGGTCGAACGGCAACGTGAACGTCGTGGGTCTCAACTACACGCACGCGGCGGTTCCGAACCCGCCCGGCCCGGCGGCCTCGGCGGCGGACGACGCGACGATCGCCCAGCGGTTCACCTTCGTGCCCGCCCCGGCCGGGGCGTCCAACGGGGCGGTGAACATCGCCCATCCCGACGGGACGAGCATGAAGTCCACGCTGAGCGTGATCGACACCGATACGGGCCTGGCGACCGGCGACTGGCGGAGCGGGTTCAGCGTCAAGTGGCGCAAGTACCACACGGGCGGCACGACGCGCGGGGCGTCCATGAAAATCGGCGTGCAGACCACCCTCTGGGCCGACTCGCAGAACGTGGCCAACTTCTCCAACGGCACGGGCTGCAAGTACTCCGGCGAGCCGAGCTGGGACCTCGTCCTCGTCAACAACCAGGTCCACACGGACGACACGTGGGTCACCCACGAGGTCGACGGCAGCGACAACGCCACCGTCAACGGCAACCTGAACACCTTCAAGATCTACCCGCAGGCGGGCAACGGCTTCTTCGGCTCGCCCCAGGACCTCGGCTTCCACACGCTGGAATGGTGGGCCAACACGACGGAGATCGCCTACGGCACGAGCACCTGGGGCGACGTGCTCTTCGGCACGGGCGCCAAGGTGACCAACTTCCAATTCGGGGCCGGCTCCGGACCCGGCGAGCAGAACGAGTTCTTCGACTGGGTCGAGACCAGCCTCGTCAACGGCGGCGACCGCGTCGACTTCACCCCCGAGCCGGCGTCGATGACGCTGCTGGCGCTCGGCGGGCTCGGCGTGCTCATCCGCAGGCGGCGGGCGCACTAGAGGTCTCAACGGAAAGGAGCGACATATGAACAAGCCACAGAACATCCTGTTAGCCCTGCTGCTGTTGACGGTCGCCGCAGCACAAGGCGCCACCGTGTATGTGGCAACGACCGGCAACGACGCGACCGGCGACGGGACGGCGGGCAATCCGTACCTGACCATCGCCAAGGGCATCGGCGAGGCTGGCAGCGGCGGGACTGTGAACGTGGGCGCCGGCGTCTACGACCAGGCCCTGAGCATTCAGCAGCCGGTGAACCTCATCGGCGCCGGTAGCGGCTCCACGACGATCACCTCCACGGGCACCGGGGAGTACTTGGTCCTCGTGGGCAACAACAGCGTGCCGACCTTCTCCAGTGGGATGCGGATCGAGGGCTTCACCCTGACCAGCTCGACGCTAACCGGCGACCAGGACCTTCTCATGCTGCGCGCCAGCGGCCCGACTGCGGCGGCCCCCATCACGGTGACGGGCAACGTCTTCGACGGCGCCGACGGCGCGATGAAGGGCATCGAGACCCGCTCGGGCGGGGGCACGGCCAACGTGGAGATCCAGGGCAACACCTTCGATGAATGCAAGTACGGCATGTGGCTGAACTCCTCAATCGACTGGGACATCTCGGGCAACACCTTCACGGACGCGAAGTACACGGCCCTGGCGATCTGCACGAGCGACGTGGGGCAGACCCATGGCATCCAGATCGAGGACAACACGTTCCTGAAGTCGGGGACGGCGGAGCACGGGAGCGTCTGGTCGTCGGCGATGCACCTCGGCGGAACGATCCATGACATGACGATCCGCGAGAACGACATCGCCGATTCCTACGATTACGGCATCGTGCTCCACGATCGGGACAACACCGACCTGTCGGATGTCCACATCAACCACAACAACATCACCGGCAGCGGGCAGGACGGCCTGTTCAACGAGACCGCCGTGGAGGTCGACGGCACGTGCAACTGGTGGGGTGACGCCTCCGGTCCCGGCGGATCGGGGCCGGGAAGCGGCGATGAGATCGCCGGCCTCGTGAACGCCACCACCTGGCTGGACGGTGCGTATCCCGCGGGCAACTGCATCCCCGAGCCGGCGTCGATGACGCTGCTGGCGCTCGGCGGGCTCGGCGTGCTGATCCGCAGACGCCGCGGGAAGAAGTGACCCGACGTTGATCCTTGCGCCTTGCTGGCGGCTGGGAACAGGTGGCGGGAACGTCTCTCGCCGAACCCGGCCCCAGAGCAACCCAGAGTCCCTGTCATTCGGATCGGGAAGAGGTAGAGGAGCCTTGAGATGAAGCATACCGCAGTAGTCCTGATGGTGACCGTCGTGGCCCTGGCCGGCGGGACGGCCTACGGGACCACCACGACCGGTTGGATCGAGTACCCCGGCAATCCCGTGTACAGCCCGGGCAAGGCCTATTATCCAACCATTCTGAAGGAAGCCGGCACGTACACGATGTGGTCGGACAGCGCATCCGGGCTGGACATGGCCACCTCCACCGACGGAATCAACTGGACCAGCCAGGGATCGGTCAGCGGGCTGACCAGCCCCAAGCACACGCTGGTCGAGAGGATCGGCACGGATTACCGGATGTGGTACTGGCCGGCGTTGAGCTACAGCATCAACGACATTCGCACCGCCACCAGCACCGACGGCCAGACCTGGAGCAACGATCAGGCCATTACGCAGGTCGGCAGCACGGTGATCGACAACAGCAGTTCGTCGAACTGGAACCGAGGTTCCTACGGGGCAGCCGACGTGATCTACAACCCATCCGGCAGCGCGACGATCACCGAGCCGGTGGACGAAGCGAGCGTCTGGGCCAACAAGTACGTGATGTACTACGACGGCACGACGGGCGGGGACGAGTCTCTCGGCCTGGCCGTCTCCAACAACGGGATCAACTGGCAGGGATACAACGGCGGTCTCGCCCCGGTGCTTGCCGGCACCGATAACGCCGGCGACTGGGACGAAGGCTACGTCAGCCGGGCCACGATCATCAAGGACGGCCCGGATGACTACCACATGTGGTACAGCGCCGGCGTCGGCCGGATGAACGAAGGCATCGGCTACGCGTCCTCTACCGATGGCATCAACTGGGTCCGGGATGGCTCCAACCCCATCTTTTACAAGACCGACGGCGAAGACTGGCGATCGGACCGGACCTACACCCCCGTGGTCATTGGCGACGAGATGTGGTTCACGGGCAAGAGCGGCAGCGGCGTGTACTCGATCGGCTATGCCACGCCTGAGCCGGCGTCGATGACGCTGCTGGCGCTCGGCGGGCTGGGCGTGCTCTGGCGGCGGCGACGGAAGGGCTGACCGGCAGGAACTATCCTCCGCAGGGACTTGTCGGCGGCACTTGCTCCGGACGACCCTCGGCGCCCTTGGACCGGGCGCCGGGGGCGTCTGTATTCACGGGGGTTCCAGCTTGGGCCTTTACAGGGCTCTAGTGGTCCGGCAGAATCCGGCTCGGCGTGTGCCGAGCGTATGTAGGTGTCAGACAGGAGAGAGCTCTCATGAGTGACGGTTTGTCCAGGCGGGCGTTTCTTCGCGCATTGGGGGCCTCGGGCGCGACGGCGGGGCTGGTCTCGGCCGGCGCGATGGCGGACCCGCCGAGTCCGGCCAGGCCGGCTCGAAGCAAGGGGATGGTCCCGATCAGCGGGCCCGCGCCGCATGCGGCGAGGCTCTCGGGGGGCAAGGTGATCCAGCCGCAGCGCGAGCTGGGCGTGCTGACGGAGACGGACGTGCTGGTCGTCGGCGGCGGGCCCGCGGGCGTCGCCGCCGCCGTCGCCGCCAGCCGGACCGGCGCGAAGGTCGCCCTCGTCGAGCGGTACGGGCACTTCGGCGGGCTCTGGACCGGCGGGCTGGTCCTGCTGGTGCTGGCCATGCACGCCAAGGGCGAGAAGGGCCGGGTCCTCGTCACGCGGGGGATCGGCAAGGAGATGATCGACCGCCTGGCGAAGATGGATCGCGGCGTGATCAACTGGCGCGACGGGGTGGACCCCACCGTCGACGCCGAGGCGCTGAAGTACCTCATGGTCGAGATGGTCCTCGAGGCCAAGGTCGAGACGTTCCTGCACTGCTGGGGCGTCGACGCGATCGTGGAGGGCTCGACGGTTCGCGGCGCGGTCCTCGAGAGCAAGTCGGGGCGGCAGGCGGTGCTGGCGAAGGTGGTGATCGACGCCACGGGCGACGGGGACATTTTCGCAGCCGCCGGGTGCGAGCACATCCACAAGACGGACCATCATATCGGCCTGGTCTGCCGGATCGGCAACGTGGACAAGGTAGACCACGCCAAGGCGAAGGCCGCCGGGGTCAAGCGCCCGCGTTGGCTGGGCAGCGCCACGCCGATCGCCGGGGTCAACTGGGTGAACATGCACGGCCCGGGCGCCGACGGGCTGAGCGTCAAGGACCTGTCGCGCCTGGAGCTGGCCCACCGCCGGCAGATCTGGAAGAACGTCCAGGCGATCCGCAAGACGCCGGGCTACGAGAAGGTCTACCTCCTGGAGACCGCCCCGCAGATGGGCGTGCGGATCACCCGCCTGATGGGCGGGCGGGCGACGCTGCACTACAAGGATATCCAGGCTCGAACCAAGTTCCCCGACGCCATCGCCGTCGGCGGCTCCAGCGGGGGCAAGATGCCCGGCTGGCAGATCCGCTACGGCACGCTCGTCTCACGGAACGTCGAGAACATCCTGGCGGCCGGCCGGTGCATCTCCACCGAGCAGCGCATGCTCTACAACATGAGGCTGATCCCGACGTGCCTGGTGACGGGGCACGCCGCGGGTGTGGCGGCTGCGCTGGCCGTCAAGGCCCGCTGCGGGGTCCGAAGCGTCGAGATCCCCGCGCTCCGCAAGGAGCTCACCCGCCAGGGCGCGTACCTGGGATGAGCCCGCCGGGGCGCTGGCCGGCGCCTTGCGAGAGCCGATGAGGCACCGCTGCTCGTGCCGCCAGGACCGCTGGCCGTTGGAGACTTCCACCACCAGCTTCCGGAGGCCGATCCGGACACGCTGAAGGTCCACCCGCCCGCGGAACGTCGAGAAGATCGCCTTGCGCTCGATGGAGACCTGGCCGGCGACCCCATCGAGGGTGACGGTCACTCGGCGGATTCGGCCGTGCGGGTCGTGAAAGGCCCCGCGGATCGCCTGGGCGGGGCGCAGCACGCCGTGGGGTTTCGGGGAATCCACCGTCACGGCGACGGTCCGCCCGACGGGCTTGTAGAACGTCTCGAGCCCCTTCGGCTGGACGCGAACGAACCGGTAGCCGGGCTCGCGGCCGGCCTGGAAGAAAAAGTGACTCAGCGACCCGCTGAGCGTGTACGGCGTGCCGGCGTAGGTGCCCTCGACCAAGCGATGCAGGTGCCCGCCGTAGATGTGCTCGATCCGCCCTTGCCGAAGCAGGTCCCTCAAGGCCTTGCCCCCCTGCGGGTAGTGCACGAACAGCAGGACGCGCGTCGCGGGCTTGAGGGCCTTGAGGTCCTCGGCCAGCCATCGCACGGCCGAGTCCGGCACGCCCCAGAGCCACTTCGGGCCGACCTTGTGCGCGTAGTCGATCCCGACGAAGTGGACCCCCGCGTAGGTGAACGACCACCGCAACGGGCCGAGCACCTTGCGATAGAACCCCAGCCCGTACATCGGGTGGCTTCGATCCCACCCGAACAGCGCGTTGACGCCGGCGGGATCGTGGTTCCCCACGGTCGGGAACCAGGGGATGGGGAACCCATCGAGCTGCTCGGCCAGCACCTTGTACAGGCGGGTGACCTTCTTGAACGAGAGACGGTCGGCCACGTGCACGTGGTCGCCGGTCAGCACGCAGAAGGGCACGCGTCCGGCGAGCGAGGCCAGCTCCCGGCGGAAGCCGGCGAATCGCTCCGTGCCCGACCGCGGCAGGTGCGCGTCGGTGCCGTGGACGAAGACGAACGGGAGCTTCTGGGCGTCCTTGCGAAGCGGGAAGTCCACCTCGCCGGTCGCCTTCGCCCCGACGCGCCGGAACCACGGTCCGACCGGCCAGGTGCCGCTGGGAAAGCTGACCGTCAGGATCCACTCGGCGTCGGGGCGGAGCAGTTCGTGGAGTTGCGGCTGGAGGGTGTACCGCCCCTGGCCGTCGGTCTGGACGAAGCCGACCCCGTCGGTCACGCGAACGCCGCCCAGGCCCGACTCGCCGGCGTCCCATCGGCCGTTGGCGTTGGTGTCGAGGAACACGCGTCCAGAGACGTTCTTGGCGGCGGCGGCGGCCGGCAGCAGCGCGACCGCGGCGGCAACGACGACGGCCCGGCATGCCATCGAGCATCCTCCCGGCCAGGGGCGACTGGAGAGACGACGGACGAACCGCAGGAGTATACCCTCTCCGTCGCGGCCGGGCCAAGCCCGTATCGCCCGGCGAAATCCCCGGCAGTTCCGCAGCGAAAAGGGGTTACAATAGCGGGCCGGCGCGGTGGGCGCCGGGGCTTGAACCGGAAAGGAACGGCGCGATGACGAACCTTGGGCGAACGGGGATTGTGGTGTTGGCGTGGGTCGGCGCGTGGGCGATCGGCGGGTGCGGCCAGGACAAGCCGGCGCCGACGGAGGTGAAGATCCACTGGGAAACCGAACGCGTCGGGACCATCGAGGGTTTCGACGTGCCCGAGTGCGTCCTGATCCACCCCGATCGCGACGTGGTCTACGTCTCGAACATGGAGACGTCCCCCGGCGTGTACTGGAACGCCGACGGCAAGGGTTTTCTCAGCCTGCTCGAGGCCCAGGGGCTCATGAAGAAGCGGCGCTGGCAGGACTCCACGCCCCAGATGCCCCTGCACGAGCCCAAGGGTATGTGCGTGGTGGACGGCGTGCTCTACGTGGCCGACATCACGCGCGTGATGACCTACCCGCTGGCCGGCGGGGCCCCCAAGCCGATCGACATCCGCGGCGCCAAGGAACTCAACGACATGGTGGCCCACGACGGCTTCGCGTACGTCTCTGACACCGCCAACGGCACGATCCACAAGCTGGGGCTTCCGATGACGACGCTCAAGGCGCCGGCGTCGGTGAACGGGCTGACCTTCGACGCCAACGGACGGATGTTCGCCGCCAGTTGGGATCAGCACGACGTCTTCGAGGTCGATCCGACGGGGCAGGCGGACCCGAAGCCGTTCGGCCTGGCGAAGCACTTCACCACGCTCGACGGCATCGAGGTGCTCGGCGACGGCACGTTCGTCGTGAGCGACCTGAAGGGTGGCAAGATCTGCGCTATCTCGCCGGACCGCAAAACGGTCACGCTCCTGGCGAAGGTGTCCTCGCCGGCCGACATCGGCCTGGACCGCCGCCGCATGCTGCTGTACGTACCGACCGCGGAGGATAACAAGGTGGTCCTCTTCAGGCTCCGGAGGCGATAGG
>Ga0272442_10011956_pt1 | contig 10539 bp, 9 predicted proteins | sample SSMForm2O_FD_200262 | JGI IMG/M metagenome (GOLD analysis project Ga0272442, IMG submission 200262) | Marine sediment archaeal communities from Little Sippewissett salt marsh, Falmouth, MA, United States - SSM-Form-2O | ecosystem: Environmental > Aquatic > Marine > Wetlands > Sediment ... | reverse complement strand
AGGTATATTCGAGCTTACCTCCGACGGGAGAATCGTCTATGCCAATCCTTCGGCCGTAAGACTTGCAGGCCTGTCCGAGGAAAGGCTCCTCGCGGCCAACTTTAAGGAGCTCTTGGAAGACACCGATCGCAGGAAAATTGATGGATTTCTGCAAGAAACGACCGCCCACACGCCGGACATGTCACTTCCCGACGACAGGGTAATGCTCAATGAACGACAGGTGGCCCTGACGATTCTGCCTCTTCAGGCAGAAAATCTCAAGTATATCGTCATCATGGATGATGTTACGGACCAACGGCAGCGGGAATTTCAGATCCGTCACGCACAGAAAATGGAAGCCATCGGCACACTGGCGGGTGGCATCGCCCACGACTTCAACAACCTGCTCATGGGAATTCAGGGCAATGTCTCTCTTATCCGCATGGATACCGATGTGGCCTGGCCACACCATCAAAGGCTTGAAATCATTGAAAAACTTGTGAGCCGCGGGGCAAAGCTGACTTCTCAACTCCTCGGATATGCCCGGGAAGGTCGTTATGAACTCAGGCCTTTAAATTTAAACGATCTTGTTGAAGAGACATCCGAAACGATCGCACGTACACGAAAAGATATTACGGTACACCTTGATCTTGCCACCGATCTTGCCCCCTTGATCGCGGATCGCGGCCAGATCGAACAGGTTCTCCTGAATCTTTATGTCAATGCCTCAGAGGCAATGCCCACCGGTGGCAAGCTTCATATAAAGACGGCCAATGCCACACACAACGACATGCATGCCCATCCCTACACGCCCAAACCCGGGAGATACACCTTGCTCACCGTGACCGACAGCGGCATCGGTATTCCTCCCGATATACTCGATAGAATTTTCGATCCCTTCTTCACCACCAAAGAAATGGGACAATCAACGGGACTCGGCCTGGCCGCTGTCTATGGCATTGTTAAGGGACACGGCGGTTATATCGACGTGGAATCAAGAAAAAATAAAGGAACAACATTCCGAATTTACTTTCCATCAGATGATACTTTCAGACATGCCCCCCTCAGAGACCATGTGGTCGTGGCTGATACGGTCCAGCCGGCATATACGGTTCTGCTGGTTGATGATGAGGAACACATACTCGAAATTGGCCAGGACATGCTCTCGGCCCTGGGCTATCGCGTGCTTACGGCCCGGGATGGTCTGACGGCAGTTGAACTCTACAAAACATACGGCTCTTCGGTTGATGTCGTACTTCTCGACATGGTCATGCCGCAGATGGGCGGTGGCGAAACATTCGATACGCTAAAATCGTTCGACCCTGACGTACGGGTCTTGCTTTCAAGCGGTTACAGCCTTGACGGTGAAGCCGAGAATATAATGAGTCGGGGATGTGACGGATTTATTCAGAAACCCTTCAGAATTGAAGATTTATCTGAGAGCATCAACGCATTACTGCACAGGGATTGATTCCGCCCGATACCGGCAGGAACACGGATAATGCCCCGGGACAGGGAGTAAATGATCATCGAGTCAGTCGAATAACTGTAATTACGGGAAGTCCATGGCACTAGAAAACCAATTATTAAAACAATTTACCAGAATCAAGACCCTGCCGCATGTGGCCCTTCGACTTTCCAAGCTTATCTCGGATGAAAACAGCGCTATCAGAGACTTGGAAGAGGTCATCCGCCTTGATCCGACGCTGGTGCTGCGTGTCCTGCGCGTTGTGAACAGTCCTTACTACGGACTGAAGCACAGGGTTGATTCCATTGACAGGGCGGTGGTATTCCTCGGCATGAAAAATCTGCGCAACATGGTTGTGACGGAAGCGCTCAAGAATATCTTTACGATCGGACCACACGAAGAACTCTTTTCACGACGCCAATTATGGCTACATTCGGCGGCCGTGAGCATCTGCGGTCGAATGATATCGGAACGCATCTTTGAGCAAAAGGGTGAAGACATCTTTCTGTGCGGCATTCTGCATGACATCGGAATGATTGTCGCAGAACAGGTGGTAACCACCTCCTTTATAAAGGCCTGTAAGACCTCACAGACGGAACAAAAGCCATTTACCGCCTGTGAGAGAGAACTGATCGGCACCGATCATTGTTCAATCGGGTATGCGCTGGCCCTTGACTGGAAACTGCCCTCAGAGGTGCAGGAAGGTATACGGCTGCATCACCATACCACAAAAAATATCGCCCCGGAAAGTATCCCCGGCATCATTCAACTTTCGGAATTCATCGTATCAAGATCCGATTATCCGGCCATGGCAGGTATGCAAAGCGAACTGCCGCCGTCCCTGGCAGCACACCTGAATGAAAATCTCGATGAATACAAGGCCCTGGCACGTGACCTGCCCGATGAAATGATGCACGCACGGGATCTTTATGAACAGAAAGAAGAATAGGAGCTAATGATTGGGATTCATGATCTTTTTCTTAAATTAGATAAAAGGGAAAGCCCCCTGCAGCACTTTCTGACATTTCTCAAGGAGGAACTTCCCGGAGTATGTTTTCGGCTCGTGTCCCTCGAGAATACCCCGTGTATGGCCTCGAGCACCCCGACTCTGGCCGGCCCTGCATGTGAAAAGCTCATCGCCGAGGCATCCGGCGAAGGTTCACCTTTCTCTGTTACCCGTACGGACGGGAGTGTTGTCCACGCATTGTACATTGCCCAACTCAATTCCGTCCTGCTGTGGTCATTCCCCTGCCCGGAGTATTCCCCGCATGTGGGTGGTCATAATAACGCTGCCGTGCATCTCGGCATACGAACGTACTTCGCTGAACGGACCGTGGAAAATGAAAGAACATATCTTGCCACCTTGAAAAAACAGTTCGGACGTAAAATCCGCGTCCTGGAGCGGCAATACCAGGAAATTCTCGAGGATAATCAGCGGGAATATCAGCGGATCATAAAAAATATTGAAGATGGTTATTATGAAATAGATCTGGCCGGAAAATTTTTGTTTTTCAACGACGCCCTTCTCAAACTATCCGGTTATACCCATGATGAACTGATGGGGATGTCGTATCGCGAACTCATGGACGAGACGACGCACTCGCGTGTATATCACATCTTCAACAAGGTATACCGCACCGGCACACCCAGTACCCACCATGAGTTAAAAATGCGTCATAAAAAGGATTTTACCATCTATGTCGAGGTCTCTGCGTCTCTTGTTATCGATGGAGACGGGCAAGCCATCGGATTCAGGGGCATTGCACGGGACATCACCCAACGCAGGATGTGGGAGGAAGAACTCGTCAAGGCGAATCGAGAGGTAAAACACGCCAACCAGAAACTGGCGAAGGTAAACCGTAAGCTTGAAGAGGCAATCAAAACAGCGAATGAAATGGCCCACAAAGCCGATATCGCCAATAAAGCCAAGAGCGAGTTTCTTGCCAATATGAGCCATGAGATTCGGACGCCGATGAATGCAATCATCGGGTTTACCGATATGCTGCTCGACACGCGTCTCGATGAATCACAGATTGAATATGCACACACGATTAAAAAAAGTGGCGAAACACTGCTTTCACTGATCGCCGATATTCTTGATTTTTCCAAGATCGAAGCACGCGAATTGACGCTCGAGGAAATCGAATTCGATCCGGAACTTCTGGCACACGATGTCTGCGATCTTGTTCGTCCGAGAATCTGTGACAAACGGATCGAGCTGATCTGCCGCATTGGCGACAGACTCCCTGCCGTAGTGAGTGGCGATCCCGTGCGTTTTGCACAGGTTCTGATGAACATCCTGGGGAACGCATCGAAATTTACCGAATCCGGCGAAATCGAACTTGTCCTCGACATGGAAGCAGAAAATGACCACAAGGTGTATATCCACGTATCGGTTCGGGACACCGGCATCGGCCTCTCGAAAAAACAACTGTCGTGCATCTTTTCTCCGTTCCAGCAGGCTGACGGCTCTACCACCAGAAAATACGGTGGCACCGGTCTCGGACTGTCTATCTGCACCCAGATAGCCACCCTCATGGGGGGAAAGGTGTGGGCGGAGAGCAAAGGAGAGGAGCATGGCAGCATCTTTCATTTTACTGCCTGGCTCGGTAAAGTAGGATCTGCCGCCAGTAAAACGTTTGCCTCGGAAATTCTTGCCGGCCAACAGGTCCTCATCGTCGATGACAATACAACCAGTCTCGGATTGCTGGTTCATGTCGTACAGTCATTCGGCATGCGGGTGGTCGGAGTCGAAAGCGGGCGGCGCGCACTATCCGCTCTGCGCTCGGCAGCCCGGAATGACGATTCCTTCCATATTGCCATCGTAGATCTGCAATTGCCTGAAATGACGAGTGCCAAGCTTGCCGAAAAGATACGAAATACGAAACCGGCCAAGACGAACCTCCCGTTGATTGGCATCTCCCCTCACACACAGCTCGACGCCACACAATACACGGAAGCCGGGTTCAACGGATTTCTCAGCAAGCCGCTACGACGTGAAAAACTGCGGGACATGCTGGAAAGATTACTTTCTCAGGGACAGCATGCCGCCTGCCACGGAGCAGCCGCACCGCACACTATGCCCTCCCCGACGCTGATCTTGAATGCCCTGAACCACCAACCCCGGATTCTCCTGGCGGAAGACAATGCCGTCAACCAGCGTCTGGCCGGAATGCTCCTGAAAAAGGCCGGATATACCGTGGATATCGCCGATGACGGCCGAGAAGCGGTGGAGAAGTACACGGGCTCACCTGAAAAGTATGATCTTATCTTCATGGATGTGCAAATGCCTGAAATGGACGGCATACAAGCTGCGCACGCAATTCGCGTGCTGGGCTACAATACTGTGCCGATTATAGCCATGACGGCTCATACGACGGCGCGTTACAGAAAAAAGTGCCTTGCAGCCGGCATGAATGATTTCATCACAAAACCGATCAAACGAAAGTTGATTACCGAAATTGTTGAAAAATGGATGCTTGACAGGGGGTATTATGAATATCGAGCACTTGGCATTTAATCTTGACCTCGAAGTGGAGGAATGTATCGAACTTATGGACTTATTTATCGAAACGGGCACCTCCGACATACAAGAGCTTAAGGATGCCATGACACGGAAGGACGCGGAAGCCGTTGCCAGGGCTGCCCATTCCTTGAAAGGGGCCTCGGCAAGTTTTGGTTTCGAGCACATCTGCGCTGCTGCCGTATTTATCGAAGAAAGGGCCCGCCGGAATCGACTGTCGGATGTCGCGGAGTCTTTCCGGTCTCTGGAGAGGCACTTCGATGACATGGCTGCAACAGTGCGCACCTAGCCCCACGGAGATGGGTATTGACGTGGCGGCGAAAAAATGTTCAGATCGCCCAAAAGGCTTAAAAGACATCCATGAGCAACAACAAAACGCATTCCTGCATGAGATGCGGGCGGTGCTGTCTTGCAAATATAAGTGCGCTGATATCGGAAGACGATATAGAGCGCTGGAAAAGGGAAAAAAGGGACGATATACTCCATATCATCGACAGCCAACATGCCATGTGGGCAGGCGATCACTTGATATCCATATCCGACGGCCATTACATTCACGGCTGTCCTTTTCTCGAGTGGGTCGGGGGTCGGTATTCATGCTCCATTTACGATACCCGACCGCTGAGATGTCGGAACTATGAACCGGGTTCTTCGCATCTCTGTCCCCTGTTCAAGAAAAAATGATTTGTCACCGGGAGGAACGGCTCATTTAACTGCCGCAATGGCATCCCTGACCCAAAAAATGTCGCGTTCGCGCATTCGGCGTATACAAATTAATTTTTTGCATTTGGCTCTTAAAATTAGTATGCTCTCCCGTCGATTTGCTATTAAATAAGTTATGTACACATATGGGTATGAAGCAATGAGTACCTCACACGTGAAAAATCAGGAATACAGACCCAATGCCGAAGAGCACCAACGGCCGGATCTTAAGAATATGACCCTGGAAGAAATCCAGGATTTCATTGCGAGTCTCGGCAAGGAAAAGTACCGGGCAAAACAGATCATGAAGTGGCTGTATCGATTCGGCACAACATCGTTCGACGAAATGACAACCCTGTCGAAAGCATTCAGAGCCGAGATTAGTGCCATTGCCCGGATAAGCTCTCTGGAAATAGCAAAAATTCAGCGTTCCACAGACGGTACCAAGAAAATTCTCTTCAAACTTGAAGACGGCAACTTTATCGAGAGCGTCCTGATCAGGGAAAAAAATCACTGGACGATCTGTGTCTCGACTCAGGCAGGCTGCCAGATGGGCTGCAAATTCTGCCTTACGGGGAAACAGACCTTCAAACGAAACCTTTTGCCCTCGGAAATTGCCGGCCAAATCCTCACGGCGCGATGTCAGACGAGCGAGGGAGAAAATATCAAAAATATCGTCATGATGGGCATGGGGGAACCGCTGGCCAATTACACAAATACGATCAAGGCAATTCACATTATCACGGCCGACGAAGGACTCGGTTTTTCCAAACGAAGGATTACCGTTTCCACATGCGGGATTGTACCCATGATAGAAAAACTCGGGCGGGATGCGGCCGTGAATCTCGCTGTCTCACTGAACGCACCCGACAATACGACACGGACATACCTCATGCCGATCAACCGCATGTACCCCCTTGAACGACTGATCGAGGCCTGCCGTCAGTACGAAATGCCCAGAAGACGACGCATTACATTCGAATACATTCTAATTAAAGGAGTTAATGACTCACCCGACGATGCGGAAAAGCTGGCCCATCTGATGCGGGGTGTCCCCTGCAAGTTTAATCTGATCCCGTTTAACGAATACCCTCGATCCGAATTCAAGACACCGGATGATGCGCGAATCGAGGCCTTTCGCAATATTCTCATCAAACACCAGTATACGGCAGTCATCAGGGCAAGCAAAGGTAGAGATATTCTGGCCGCCTGCGGGCAGTTGCGTGGCCAGGAAAAATAGCCAATTGATAAAGACACTTATTTAAGCATGGTTGTCCCTCACGAGACGGCTTTCCTCCATCGCGCACTACCCTGAAAAAGATACAGGATGCATCGTCGGGTCGCTACCGGGACGAATATTCACTGACAATCAACAAGTAGTGCGCTCCAGCCTGTTCCGACACAAAACCCATGATCACTTTTTCGTAAAGACAAGTTTATCCGTCCCCGGGAGGGTAATTTCAATGGTCTGGTCGCTGATCGTGCCGAGCACAACCCCGCCGAGCTTGAGATGCAGTCGCAGTTCGTCTCTGCCGTGGATTTTCCAGTTGAATGGAACTTCCTCATCCTCTTTCTTCCATGCCCCCTTGCCGTTTTCTCTCAACTCGATGATCATCGCGCTACCGGTGTCACCGTTCCCTGTAACATATACGCCTTCATGACTGTTGGTCACAGCGCACGAGGCGACCATGCCCAGAACGAGAATAAGCAAGACTGCCATTGCCTGCCTTGAACGACATGAATACATGTGCATATCTCCTTGTCAGGCGAATCCTGCACTCATCCCTTTTCCTGCTTTTTCGGGAGGCGTCTTTGTCTGAGGATCTGGAAGCGCCTGTCGTAAAAGAAGATTTGAAGGGTTAGAATCATAAGGAACAAATCCATGAACACCTTTTTCCAGGTGATTGCCTGCCCGACACTGTCGAAGCACCCACAGTTGATAGGTGTGCCTCTCACCACGTTGATTGCGACGAATACCGAAAACCCGAAGAGGAACACGGTCAGTATGGCCGATACGGATCGCGTCATCAATCCGATGATCAGAAACAGGCCGCAAATCAGTTCCAGCCAGGGCATAATCACGGCGATAAAGTTGACCGCCCAGTAAGGGACGATACGGTATGATGCAAGGTTTTCCGCAAACTCGGCGGGATAGACAAATTTACTCATGGCGGCCACGATAAACATGACGCCAATGCCCACCCTGAGCAACAACGCCAGATACTCGCTAGTCGCAAACCGGGTAATATACTTCCACATTAATCTCATGGCTCAATTGGCAATCCTTTCTTCTTCCAGGCACGCAGGCCGCCATCAAGTATATAGACATTTTCGTGACCGTTGAGGATTAACTTCCGTGCGGTAAGTTCATCGTACAGTTTGCTTATCGTTCTGCCGGTCACGACGATCTTCTCTGCACTTCCGATTTTTTCGGAATACATCATATACATGATGTCAAACATGGCATAGGGCATGCTGAGCGCCCCCTGGATATGTTGCTCATCAAAAAACACCTGCGGGCGTGCATCGAGCAAAAGGTATGCCTCCGTGTCACTGCCGGCAATCTCACTCGCGGGAGCTATCTTTTTAATTTCCTCGAAAAAGCGTGTTTCCGGAAAGAGCTTGATACCGTTGGGATTGGAGGAATTGAAAAATAGTGCAAATGCCAGGCTGATCCCGATAATCACGACAAAGTCGATCCACGACATATGGGGTCTTTCCGTTAAAATCCGCTGCTCCTCCTGAAGTTCATGTTCATGCTGCTGCAGCCATGCCGACATCTGATGGATGAACTTGACGGAGACCTGGGGATGATCCCGTAATATCTGATCGAACTTACTTTTATAGATTACCGTCAACCGGGTTTCTTCCAGTGCCTCGACAGTGGCCGACCGCGGCTGACCCGTCAGCAGCGCCATTTCACCGAACCCCTGCCCGGGCCCCATCTCTTTGAATTCTGTTTCACGGCCGGATTCGTCCGTGATGAAAACCTTAACCTTCCCGGAATTAATGATATAGTACTTGTCGCCGGGGTCACCCTGGCGGCAGATCACCGTTTGTGCGGGCACGACAACCTTCTCGGCGGCGGCCATCAATTCGGCGATCGTGTCCTGCGGCAGATCTTCCAGGAGAAGACTTTCGCGAATATCCGATGTGGGATGGGATTCATTATCCATAGATTTTCACCGGTTTATCCATAAAATGTAATGGCATCAACCCTAAAAGGCGCCTCACAGTGTCTTGTGAATATCCTGAACCTTGTGAATAAATTCTTCCGGACTCTTAATCTCTCCGTAATGTGCCAGCAGCACTTTCCCTTCCATATCCATCAGGACCATCAGGGGTGTCCAGGCAATCTTCAAGGTGTCGGTGATGGCTTTGTCGGCATCAGGAAAGAGAGGAAATTTCACCTTAAACTTCTGTCGATACATGTCCACTTCGAAGGGTTTGTTCGTAAGGGCAATCCCCAGCATTTTAATATCGTCCTTCAACTGCGAATTACCTTGCACATATTTGAACAGTTTATTTACCTTCGGGGCGCTCTTCTGACAGACGGGACAATACAGGCTGTAAAATTCAACCAGGAGCAACTTCGCCTGTATCTGAAAAAGCCGAAACGGCTCGGCGTGCTCGATTCCGAGATACTCTTGAATTCCCGCCGTTTTCGCTCCGGACAGTGTCACCTCCGGCAGCGTCATCCCTGTTTGCACCGCCAGTTTTTTTGCCTTGGCCCCAGGGACGGTATGAAAGACAACTGCCACCACTACCACCAGCATGAAAATCGAGAATAGAATCGGTCTGATCTTTTCAAATGCCATTTTCCACGCTCCTTCAATGAAATAGACTCAATATAACTATTCTGCTGACAAAACTGACATTGAAGAGATACAACGGGCAAGTGGTATGAGAAATGCTGAGAGACTTCACGGATCCGTGAATGATCCTTTTTCGAATCAGGCCTTGGAAATATCCGGCAATCCGCGAGAAGTGAAACCACTGATTATCCGGTCAATTTGATAACGTTAAATTCAGTTCGTTACGTTTACATGAAACCATAAACGAAAACAGTTTGTCAATCATTTATGTATCCGATATATCAGTCATCCACGGCAAATACTTCCCGTTTCCGGGTTTCTGGCAATTGATTCATTCGCGCGAAGGATGGGGGATCTCACTGCATACGTGTCCGGCGATCGAACAAAGCATGCAGTCACATCATGCCTCGTTGTTCGTGCGAACGTATTCATAAGAAATACGGGATAAGGGAAACGCAGAGATTCTCACCGAGAAGAAAAAAAATGTGAGGGGGCAGGCATATGTCAAAGCATATGACTACGAAAAAATGATGACAACAATGTCAAGAATGTAGGCCTGCCTCCTCGCGTGTTTCCAAATTGTCGAAAGTCTGCCTGATTTAAAGACAGTCATCAGTTGTCAACAGTTGGGTTTCTGTGCAGACAATGATGATATGTGTTTCCTGCCTTTAAGAAAGCACTTTTAACAGATGTGGCAACTGTTGTTACTTTTCATTACTCAAAAAACATGATGGTCTTGGCAAGATATCTTGAATATTCTTAGTAAACAGCCAACACAATATATTGTATTGGGCAGATTATGTAATATTTGACTGAAAAGATTATGCACAAAATGTTTTGAGATTCTGGTTTTTTGTGTTGGCAAGTAATTGATTGGACGTTCAGAGGTGAGTTAGAAACTCAAAATAATGAACTACCCCGCAGCAAGCTGCCGGGGTATCAACACCCTCTAATTGTTACTTTTCTCGCAGCAACCTGCGGGAAATTAGACCCAAAAGCGATTAAAATGGAACAAAATCTCCATCATTATATCCTTTATAAAATTCTTCGTG
>Ga0272442_10011953_pt1 | contig 10541 bp, 10 predicted proteins | sample SSMForm2O_FD_200262 | JGI IMG/M metagenome (GOLD analysis project Ga0272442, IMG submission 200262) | Marine sediment archaeal communities from Little Sippewissett salt marsh, Falmouth, MA, United States - SSM-Form-2O | ecosystem: Environmental > Aquatic > Marine > Wetlands > Sediment ... | reverse complement strand
CTTTAATCAACTTAGATTATGCCGATGTTGCAGCTATTATGAAAAACGGAGATGTCTCCTGTATTGGTATCGGAGAATCTGATACACAAAACAGAGTTGAAGAAGCAGTAAAACAGGCATTAGCTCATCCTTTATTAGATATTGACTATAAAGGAGCAACCGGATCATTAATCCACGTAACTTGCGGAGATGATCTAAAATTAGAAGAGCTAAACAACATTGGTCAGTTAGTAACTGAAAATCTAAGCCCAGAAGCACAAGTAATTATCGGAGCACGTATTAATAGAGATTTCAAAGGAAAAGTAAGAGTTATTACCATTATTACTGGTGTAAAATCACCATACGTGTTAGGAAGACCAAGAGCTCCTGAATCTACACCGCAGCCAGCAATGTCAGACTTAGGTGTAGAATTTTTCCAATAAACTAAGAGAAATTCATAATTTCCCCTTAGCCTTTTGGGTTCTCTCGGCTAGCTTCTAATGAAGCTAGCCTCCTTTTTTTTCTTTTTTTTAATTAGAAATTAAAAATTTCTATATGCTAAAAATATTTTATTTTTGAGCATTTTATAATTCATTCTAATAAAAATTCTTAAGAAATCTTAATTCTTAATCAGCCATTTGTTGTCTAATCTTATTAGCTTCAATTGGTTGACCAACTTTTTCATATAAATATATTAATCTTAGTTGCGTGTTTTTTCTTGTTTCATTATCTATTTTCAGTGTAAGAAGTCTATTTAGAACGCGAATAGTTTTATTAAACATTTTACTTCCCTCATATTCTTGTGCTTGTTTTAAATATATATTAACTAAACTTTCCCGGATTTCTTCTTTTTCTTTTGAAGAACCTAAAACAACAGCTTTTCTTATCATATCTTCTGCAGAACCATAATCTGAAGCTTTTGTAAATAAAATAGTTGATTTTAATAACAAATCTATTTTTTCTTTAAATGTTTTAGATAAATCTGCTGCATTTGAATATGATTTAGCAGAACTGTTATACCATCTTTTTTGAGCTTGTAAAGTGGCCATCATAATAAAGATTGTCTTTCTTGTCTCTTGTCCGGGATCTTTTTTAAGCAAATTTTCTAAATACTCTAATTTTCTTTCTTCTGTTCTAAATTGTTGAAGTTGTTCCATAAGTTTTTCATGCATAGCATAAGCAACACGATCTTTTTCATCCACCATTTCTTAATTTAAGCTTAGAAGTATAAATACTTTATTATGCTAGAAAATTATAAATTTTCTGCATACTAAAATTGTTTACATCTTGGGGTACTATAAAAAAGATTTATAGTTGCTGTTTTATTTTCTCAAGAAGCTGCTCAAATTGGGTATATCCTGCCTCTGTATTAAAATGCCCAGCATTTTTTATAATTATTAGTTCTGCACCTAATTTTTCTTTTAATTCTTCTGCCTTTTCTAATGGAACATAAGGATCCTTATCAGAATGAAACATGAAAAACTTAGCACAGTTTTCTTTTATTTTGTTCCAATCAAAGTCTTTAGTAACAAAAGTCTTATTTATTTTATCAAAATCTTCATTCCCAAGCAATCCTAAAAAACCTGAAACAAAAAAACAAGCTTTTATCTTAACATTTATTTTTTCTAAAATAGATAAAATAAAAGCAGGTGCAAGACTATGTCCTACAAAGATTGTGTCTTCATCAATCTCTTTAAAATAAGGTTCAAGAACATTCATCCAAGAATCTAGAGATTGGTCTGCTGGTGTGGGAAATTTTGGAATAAAAACATTATGACCTTCTCCTTCTAGTTCTTTCTTTAACCATGGAAACCAATTTTCCCCAGGATTTCCATAAGATCCATGTATAATAAATACCTTAGTCATTTTCAAGATTATTTTTTCTTATTATTCCAAGTATCATAATATAGAATTTGCCCTAGATTCTGTTTGTAAATTTTTCCAGGTTCTTTTATTGGATGGGCTACTGGAATTAAAGCCTCTATATCTACCCTAGCAGGAATTTTGAAAATCCTCTTAATTTCATTATCATCAAACCAACCAATCCAACAACTTGCTAATTTAAGATCTGTAATTCTTAGTAACATATTTTCAACAGCTGCTCCTGCTTGTTGTTTAATATATCTTTCACCAACATCTGGAAAACTTTTAAGAACATGAGATTTATCTGAACATAAAACAAGAACATAAGGAGCATCTGCAATAAATGGTTGCTGGCTTGCCTGAGCAAGTTCTTTTATTTTAGATTTATTAGAAACAACAATAATTTTAAGATAAGCTATATTTCCTGCTAATGGTGCAAGTCTTGCAGCATCACATATTTCAGTTATATCTGAAAATTTAACATTTTTTGAAGAATACTTTCTTATACTTCTTCTTTTTCTTATGCTATCCTCTGTTTTCATATATTAATTAATATAGGGTATTATAAAAATGTTGCGAAAAAGAAACAAAATTATAATATAACCACTTTATTATAGTAACAAAAGCAAAGATTTATAAACTGTTTTTAATCAGAATATCTAGAGAATTTTAGAATGAATTTAAAAGAAAGAATATTGGGTATATTAAAAAGTCCGGCGTTTCCTATACCTCTAAAAGAAGATACTGAATTAGTTAAAACAGGAGAAGAATCTTTTTATCTAAGATCTGGAAACCAAGAATATGCTTTAAAATGGTTGCCTAAAGGAAGATTATATTCTGAAAATGAATTAGATGTAAATAAAAACGTTTTATTAAAAACAAATGCTCCAGCACCAAAAATGGAGTTTGTTTTAGAACAACAAGAAGGATATCTTGCCGGATGGAAATGGTTAGCTGGATTTCCGGTAAATGAGGGACAAAGAGATAAAATACCTCTTGCTTTTTCAACACTCGGAAGATTCCATAAAGAACAAAAAAACAGCCAACCAGTTTACTCCCTATACCTTAACCAAGAATTTCAAACAATTGGGGAAATGATTGAAGCAGAATTAGAAAAACATTGCCATTTTCTTGAAGAAGGCCCTAAAATAAAAGAAAAGGCACGTGAAAAATTGAGAGTTCTCACCCAAGGTTATCCCACCAGAGTTCATGGAGATGCACATCTTGGAAATATGATTTATGCCCCCCCTAAAATTAAAATGATTGATTGGGCAAATAGCCATAATGGATTAGGTTTAATGGATCTATGTCATGTGTATAGTTTACCCTTAAAAACAGATGATGAAGAAGTTAGTCATGCTGTAAGACCAGAAGAAGCAGCTTCTGTTTTATCTGCTTATCATCAATCAGCTGATCTTAATCATTTAAATCCAGATGAAACAAATCGTGCAGTAATGCTTCTTCATGAATTAAGAATGCATAGTTATGGAACGGAGGATAACCAAGAAACATGGAAAAAAGATGCTAAAGAGAATATTCAAATAATATTAGATAACTAAATAAAAACAATAAAATTTAAAAAGAAAAATCAGATTGTATTATAACAATTAAAAAGGAGGTAGAAGATGGCAAGAAAAAAAACAACAAAAAAAACAGCAAGTCTTGATTTAATATCTAAACCAACTGGAACAGTAGATAAACCACGAAAAGCTTGTTGCCGACAAAGAAGCGCTCCAAGTAAAAAAACATAAAAACTAGTTCAGAAATTCAAAAATGAAATCCTTGAAATTTTCTCAGTTTAACTTATACTCTTTTAATTCTAAAAAAACATTGATAAGAAATACTTTTCATGATTCTGTAGTTAGAATTGAAAATAAACTATTAAACAAAATAAAAAAAGATTTGAATAAAAAAGAGATTAATGAAGTTAAAAATTTGGAAAAATATAAGATTCTTGTTCCAAAAAATAAAAATGAATTTAAAGAATGGAAAAAATTTGTAGAAGAAGTTAAGGAAAATAAAATATTAAGTATGACTATCGCACCCACCTTTGCGTGTAATTTTCGTTGTGTATACTGTATTGAAGAAGGAAAATACGTTGAAATGCCTTCAATGAAAGAAGAAAAAATAAAAGAAATTTTTAATTTTTTTGATAAAATAATTAAACAAAAAAAGATTAAAAAAACTAATTTAATTCTGTATGGGGGAGAACCAATCTTAAGATATGATCTTTGCTTAAAAATAATGAAAAAATTTAATGAATTTTCTAAAAAAAATAAATTAAAAATAGAAGAAATACAAATTGTTACAAATGGTTCTTTATTAGATAAAAAGAAAATAAATAATCTTATAAAAAATGGTTTAGAAAGGGTTATGATAACTGTGGATGGTTTGAAAAAAACACATAACAAAAGAAGAAAATGTCCATCTAATCCAAACACTTTTGATATGATTATAACTAACATAATCTATTTAGCTAAACAAGGGGTTGAAGTAACTGTTTTAAGTGTTACAGATTCTGAAAACATTAATGAATTATTACCTTTAGTAAGATTCTTTAGTAAAAAATTAAGAAATAAAGATAAAATTAAGAAAAAAATTGTTTTTACTTTTGGTTTGGTTGCTAAAACAAGTTGTACTCGGAGGAGGTATAATAAACTTGTTAAAAATAAAGAAACAGAGATAAGAACAAAAATAATTACAGCATTAAAATTTGCGAAAAAACAAGGTTTTTTAGTTGGTTTACCCCATGAGATTGACGCATGTGAAAGAGAAGATAAATATGGTTTTTTAATAGACCCAAAGGGAAATATATTCAAATGTGTTGGTGTTATTGGGATACCCAAATATTCTATCGGAAATATAAAAGATTCTCCCAATAAAATTTTTAAAAATATGAAAAAATATACTGATTTAAAAATCTTAGACGAAGAATGTAAAAAATGCAGTATTCTCCCTCTTTGCCGGGGAGGATGTCAACATGACGCTTTAATGAAATTTGGTGTATATGGAAAGAAAAAATTTTGTGAAAAAGATTCTTTGCTCAAAACCTATCAGGAATATCTCAAACAAGGGCTTTATTGAAATGATAATTTTATTAAATGGTATAAAATATGATGTTTCTAAATTAATTGCAAAATCTCCTTATGCAGAAAAAATAAAATTTTTACTAAAAAATGCTAAGAAAGGAAAAAAATTCTTTAAAATAAAAAAAGGTTGTTTTGAAAATAAGAAATACATAAAATCAAATTGTATTGGAACACTATTATTTGTTTTAGGAAAATATGATTACATTGAAAAAAATTTTTCTAAGAAAACCTACGCTTTTCCAACCTCGAATAGGCCCGGTTTTGTAAAATATAGCGCCGGATTAAAAACAATATATAAAAATTTTAGAAAAATTTCAAAAAATAATAAAAAAGTAAGAATTATAATTTTCTTTAATAAGAACAAGGAATTTGAACATTCTATTCTTTATCTTGGAAGAATAGGAAAAAAAGAATTTGTATTTCAACAAAGCGATTATGGTGCAAAATGGTCTTTAACTACATTAGATAAGATACCTTATCCAAAAAGGTTTTATTTCAACTAAAAACCTTATTAAAAAAAGAGCTTCTTTTTGAGGAAAGTTCTCTATAATTTCCTTGTTCTACTAATCTTCCATTATCTATAACTAAAATCTTATCAGAGTAGGTAACACATGATTTATCATGCGCAATAATAAGAATTGTTTTCTTTCCTTTAAATTCTTTAATTGCTTTTAATATTCTTCGTTCTGTAGCCGGATCAATTTCAGAACTAAATTCATCTAAAAGAAGAATCTTCTTGTTCTGAGCAAGAGCCCTTACTAAAGAAAGTCTTTGCAATTGACCTCCTGAAAAATTAGTTTCTTCAGGATCTATAACTGAATCATACTTTTTAGGAAGTTTCTGAATAATAGAATCCATTTGGACAATCTTAGAATATTTTTTTATATCTGAAAGGGGTATATTTTTTCCAAGAGAAATATTATTATAAATAGTATCTTTTAACATAATAGAATCTTGTGAAACATAACCAATAGATCCCCTAATCTTTCTTATATCTGTTTTAGTTGTATCTTCATTTCCTACTAAAACTTTTCCAGAATTAGGATACCAAAAACCCTCAATCATTTTAAAAATAGAAGACTTTCCAGATCCACTTTTACCCACAATTGATATAATTTTATTCTCATCTATTTTAAAAGAAACATTCTTCAAAATTTGCTTATTTTTTATTTTATAATCTACATTTTCAAAAGAGATACTATTATTTTTAATTGGTTTAAAAGAACCTGGTTTTTGAATTTCTTCATTAAATCTTAAAAGATTTAAGATATTATGAATTGGGGGATAAGCTCTTTCTAATTCAACTGTAAAATCTACAAGTGTAGATGCAGATCCAAAAACATAAGGTACAAATTGTGTGAATGCCATTAAAGCACCAAGTGTAAAGTTTCCAATAATAATCTGATAACCCCCATAAATTAAAATAATTAGCGGACCTAATGCGCCAATTAATCCAACAACTTGTTCAACAACAATCCTAACCTTTTCAAATTTGAAAACACTTTCTGCATAATCTTGCATCCTCTTTTCCATTCTTTTATTTGAAAAAAGATTAAGAACATATGCCTTGACCAATGTGATGCTTCTAATAAATTCTAAAAAGAACCCATACATTAAACTTCTTTTTTTAATCAATCTCTCTTGTCCTTCAACTATTTTTTTACTTGTCTTTTTTAAAGCTAAAACATAGAATGGTAAAATAATAAGAACAATAACAGCCATTATCGGACTTAATATAAATAATGCTATAATTCCAAAAATAACCCTTGCAATATCAATTATAGCATATGTAACCCCCTCAAATAAAACTGTTTGACTATCTTGCACATCATTAACATATCTATGAAAAACAGTTCCGCGATCTGTTTTTCTAAAAAATATTTGTTTAATTTTTTGTAATTTTTTTGTGATTAACATTCTTAGATGAATACTAATATCGTTGTTTAATCGAACTCTTATTTTTCCAAGAATATACTGATAAAATGCATCAAAAATCTGTAATCCTAATAAACAACCCCCAATAATGAATAAGGCTTTAATTGCAAAAATTTTATCTGGATTTGCAATAACCCCATCAACAAGATACTGGGTTAAAAATGGAAATGGAAGCAAAATTGCTGCTGCAAAAAGAAGCATTATAAATAATATAATTCCTCTTTTAGAAAATCTTGGCCATATTAAAGAATAAAATTTCTTGATGGCTCTAACCTCTTTTTTCATATAAAATTATATTCGTGAAAATTCTTTATAAACTTTTCTTTATAAATAAACTTAGAAACATTTTTAAGTTTCTTACCCTTAAAAAAAGTATGAAAAAGAGTTTGAATTTTGTTATTAGTATGTATGTTATTGCTATCTTAGTGATTGGGGCTGTTGCAGGAGTTATTTATTATTCACAATCAAGAACAAAACCAATAGAAATGGGATTTCAATTAGCAGCAGAAAAAACATGTGATTCAAATAACCTTAAATTAATAGAAAATAAACTTCAAGAAACACAATCAGATGAACAGTTTTTGCTTTTACAATTTCAACATTATTTGATATTAAAAGAAAGAATTGAAGAATGCCCCGAAGACCCAATTTTAATTTTGTTTTTTTATTCTAATAAACCAGAATATGTTCTTGGAAGCAAAAAACAAAAGGAAATATTACTAGACATACAAGAAGAGTTAGGAACAAGAATTAAAATTTATGATATAAATACCAATCTTGATATGGTGCTTGTAGACTATCTAAAGGATTTAAATAAAATACAAACATATCCTACAATAGTTATTGAAGACCAAGTTTATTCTGGATTAACCAGCAAGGATATTTTAAAACAAAATCTACAATCATTAAAAATATGAAAAAGAAAAAAGGTAAAAAGTTATTTGTAACTGTAATGATGTTAATATCTATTCTTCTTGTGATTTCTATTGTTTCAATGAATGAACAAGAAATATCTGGAAAAAGTTTTTTTGATATATTTTTTGAAGATGAACCCGAACCAGTTATTCAAGCTCCAAATGGATTTAGTGTTGAGGGAATAATTTTTGTAGAAACCCCTGTTAAACAAGCTCTTTCAACAGATGCAGCAGAATCTGTTCCAGTTATAATAAAACTAAAAGAAATAGATCAAGAATTTTATACTTATGAAAAAGATATGCCTACTTTAAAACAAGAAGCTGAAATACTTCAGAACCAAGTTATATCTACTCTAACTGATGAAGATTTTAAATTAAAAAGAAAATATGAAACAGTAAAACTTCTTTCAGGAGAACTTACACAAGAAGGTTTAGAAAAATTATCTCAGAATCCTAAGGTTGAAAAAATAACAATAGATTATGAATTTGGTTTAGCTTTATCTGAAAGTACTAAGTTAATAAAATCAGATATTGCAAATAGTATGAAAGTTAATAATCAAATAAAAGGGCAAGGAGTAAGTATCTGTGTTATTGATAGCGGAGTAAATTATCAACATTCTGCATTACAAAACAGGATTATCTCACAAAAATGTTTTTGCAAAACATCAAATGGATTTTGTTGTCCTAATCAAGCTTCAGAACAATCTGGACCAGGTTCTGCTTTAGATGATAATGGTCATGGAAGCGCTTGTGCAGGAATAATTGCTTCAAATAATCAAGAATATCAAGGAGTAGCACCACAAACTAATATAGTTGCTGTAAAAGCATGTGATTTTAACGAAAAATGCACTGCATCAGATGTTATTGCAGGAATAGACTGGTGCATTGATAATAAAAATGATTTGAATATAATGGGAATTGTTATGAGTTTATCTGATGGAGAAGAACATAATGATAATAATTGTCCCGATTATATAAATGATATTTTAGAATTAGCTGAAACAAACAATTTACCTATTTTCGTTGCATCTGGAAATGAACACTATACAAATGGAATTTCATATCCTGCATGCTCTCCTTATTCTATATCAGTAGGATCTGTAGATGATTCTGGTTCAAAAAAAGATAAAGTAAGTGATTTGACTAATAGAGGGTCTAACTTAGATTTACTTGCCCCCGGCGTTAGAATAACAACATTAAGTTATGAGGGAAATAGTTTTACCACCTGGAGTGGGACTTCTATGGCAGCCCCACATGTTGCTGGTGCAGCTGCACTTTTTGTGCAAGCATATAAAGAATCAAAAAATGAATTTCCTTCTATTAATTTAATTAAACAAAAATTACAAACAACATCTGTGGGAATTTTAGATGAAAAAACTGGTCTTTCTTTTCCAAGAATAGATACCTATAATTTATTAAGCTCATTGACTCTTCCTGAAATAACCATTATTTCTCCTGAAATAAAACAATATAAGGATAAAAATATGCAATTAGAAATAACATCAAATAAAGAATTAAATAATGCCTGGTTTTCATTAAATTCTGAAGAAAAAATAGAGATGCTTCCAGAAACAGATAAAAAATTTACATTTAATTTAGAATTAGAAAAAGGAACATATCAAATAACATTTTACATTATAGATAAACAAGGAAATGTAAATTCAGCTACAACTGCTTTCTCTATCTTAGAAGTAATTAACCCAGATAAATTATTTGGAAATTTCCAAATTAAAGAACAAGAAGGAGTCTGTGGTGACTCTATTTGTAATATTGGGGAGGGTTGTGGAAATTGTCCACAAGATTGTGGAGTCTGTCCAGAAGTCTCTTCTTTTTCATCTAGTGGAGAAATTTGTGTGGAACATTGGAATTGTTTAGAATGGTCTAAATGTGTAGATGGAAAACAATCTAGAACCTGTTTTGATGAAAACAGATGTAAAAGGCATCCAAAAATAGAAGAAAAAGAATGTTTAATTTTAAACACAGAAGAAAATGAAAAAAAACAACCGCTTTCACCATTACATTTTGGGATAATAATTTCCTTAGTAATTGTAATTATGGTAGTAATTGTTTTTTTAGCATTTCTAAAAAAAGGCAAAAAATACAGAACAGGATATTTAAAAATATAAAAAACTAAGAAATAATAATTAAAATGAAGAAAAGAGGTCAAGTAACTTTATTTATTATAATTGCTGTAGTAATCATTGCAATTGTTCTTTTATTATACTTTTTTTTAAATCCATTTAATAAAAAAATTGAAAAAGTGGATAATGATTTAAATATAATTAAAACACACATCTCTGAAAACGTACGAGAAAATTTTGAAAAATCTTTAATAATCTGTGGTCTACAAGGGGGATATATTAATACACCAAAAAACTTTTTAGATTTTGATAATCTTAAAATACCTTATTGGAACACAGGGAATCCAGATATTTTAAGCCTAAATGAAATTGAAAACCAAATTTCCTCAGTTGTACTAAGTTTTCTTCCATCTTGTGAAATACTCAACAATCTAAGTGAAAATGAAGTAATTTGTAATTCAACAAAAGTGGATACAAAAATAAAAGAAAAGAGAGTAGAGATTAATGTAAATTATGAAATAGCCATTAAAAAAAATGAAGAAAAGATTATAATTAATCCAGATTATTATGAAATATCCAATATAAAATTAAAAGATTATTATGAAATAGCATTTCTTATCCTAGAAAATAAGAATTGTTTAAATTGTTTAAAAGAGATAATGGAAGAAAAAAATATATCT